>PDWI01002644.1_pt1 | contig 26587 bp, 22 predicted proteins | sample 1430891 | NCBI WGS metagenome assembly PDWI01 (sample SAMN01162508, study PRJNA174530) | Oral metagenome, whole genome shotgun sequencing project. | biome: Marine environment; feature: Marine mammal; material: Swab sample of the gingival sulcus; isolation source: swab sample of gingival sulcus...
GCCAACCGCTAAATCGGAGAAATACACAAAACCTTTGGATATTTCTAAAAATACAGTATTGAAAACAAAAGCTTTTAATAAAAAAGGAAGAGGTAGCAGCATTTTTAAAACAAGTATTATTGTAAAATAAATATATTAAAAAGTGAAACGGCAATTTAACATTCACCGAGATAAAAATTGGATAAAACTAGGATTGCTTTGGGGCGTTCTTATGTGGATTAGCAATATCGCCTTTGAATTTATTTTCGATGATAAACCTATAGCCGGAAAGGGAGTCCTAATGGGCATCCCTTTTTGGCTAATCGGAGGATTATTATTCGGATATTTAATGAAGTTGATTACTCCAAATAAAAATTTAGAAAGGTCTTAGTCGTAACTTTAACCTTATACCTTTTGAACTATAAATTGTCGCATATAAATGGTATAAAATAAGCCATCTCATCGTTATAAAGCCTGGCTATAACTACGGTGGTGTCTGCGTTTGCCTCGACCTACCTCATTTTACTTGCCACCAGTGTGACATTCATGAGAACAATGTGGTATAAAAATAATCGTTTTATTTTGAAATCAGTTTTTTATGCTCAAACTATTGTTAATAATTATGTATATTTTTTTATATATTTTTTTATAATTACCTTTGCCCCGCTTTATTATAAGTAATTGTAGAATCACCATAGGTATTGCGACCTATGGACGGCGGAGCTTTGTTCTGTTTTTGATATTAACTTAATTTTTAGAATAGTAAAATACCAATCAATTAAAAAGACATACTTTAGTTGATTTCTAGAGGGTCATTTACTGGAAAAGAATTAAGTGGACTTCTAAAAATCCAAATTTCTGCGTTATGCTCAATCGGTAAAATGCTCATTTACTTTAGTAAACTCCGCTTTTCCCTCAGTCGCAAGCCTTGAACTTTGAATTTTTAGAGCTTCCCTTAAGATGTGGTTAAAAAAGGGTAGGAACTTGGCTAGTTGAGATGTTTGACAAGGTCTTAATGAAAAAAATAAATAGATACAAATTATTGTGTATAGTAGGTGCTCGCCCTCAACTCATAAAACATTATCCTTTTGAATTAAAAGCAAAAAAAGTTGCTAATGTGGTTACCATTCATACCGGACAACATTACGACCAAAATATGAGTAGTGTGTTTTTTGATGAATTAGGTATGGATAAGCCTGATTATATGCTTAAAATTGGTGAAGGGGGACACGGAGAACGGACAGGAAATATGATGATTGAAATTGAAAGAATTGTCATAAAGGAAAATCCTGACGCAGTTGTTGTATATGGCGATACTAATTCTACACTTGCAGGGGCGTTGGTAGCTTCTAAATTGGGTATAAAGTTGATACATATAGAAGCCGGGCTTAGGAGTTATAACAAGAAAATGCCTGAAGAAATTAATCGAATATTGACAGATCATATTTTAGACTTGTTGTTTGCTCCAAATCAAAATTCTATTGAAAATTTGGAAAAGGAGGGGCTTTCCGAAGGTGTTTATCTTGTTGGTGATCTCATGAAAGATCTTATAAAACTGAGTGTAAATAGGGGCGTAATAAAAAAAAACAATACAGAATTGCCTTACCATTACGTTACACTTCATAGACCTTATAATGTGGACGATAAAGGTCGCTTGGAATACGTGTTAGACTCTCTTGCCAAATTAGGTAAACGGTTGATATTTGCTATTCATCCTAGAACAAAAAAACGAATATTAGATTTTGGTATAAATCTATCTAATTTTAAAAATATATATTTTATCGAACCACAACTTTGTTTTGAAAATTTATCTTATCTTTTGTACTCTGACGGCCTAATCACAGACAGCGGGAGGAATGCAAAAAGAAGCGTACTGGCTAAAAAAACCTTGTATCACTATCCGGACAGAAACAGAATGGATTGAGACATTAGATAATGATGCTAATGTACTGCTATTTGAGAATCTTTCTAGCATCAAAAGAGTTATTGACCGTGGTAATATAAGCTATAATTAAAGTTTGTACGGTAATGGAAAAGCTGCAAGGAAAATTGTAAATCTTATTATCAAACATCTTAATCTGTGAGAGATAAACCTTTGTATATATTCACGCAAAGTTTTCCTTATGGAAAAGAAGGAAACTTTTTGAGACAGAATTAAAATCTAAGAACATTAAAGGATGGTATTTTGATGAAACGTGCGTACTGGGAATTTGAGAATAATTCAATTGTTGTTGAATTAAAATGGGAATTGTAATAAGACAAGCTACTAAGAGGTCGGTAGTCGCCTATATTGGTGCTGCGATTGGAATGGCGAGTCAGCTGTGGATATATCCCTTGAATTATGGTGTGTACGGGGATTTTCAGTTTGTACTTTCTATGATTGTATTTTTTATGCCTTGGGCTAGCTTAGGGATACTGGGGCTAAATAATCGTTTTTACCCTTACTTTAAAGATGAAGATAGGGGAAACGGCTTTTTCTCAATTCAGTTTGTTGCCCTTATTGTTTCATTTTTGTTATTTTTGTTCTTTGTTACATCATTTGAAGAGACATTTTATTTTCTTATAAGTAAAATTGAATTTAAGGTAGAGGCATTTAGGCAATACAGTGGAGTTATAGTATCAAGTTTGTTTTTTTTTATTTTGCTAACTTTTTTTGGTAACTTTTCAACTAATTTGAAGCGAGTAGTTGTTCCTTATTTCATGTCAATTTTTAGTTGGAAGCTAATATTACCTTTATTAATTTTGTTATTATACAATGAGGTTATCGTAGAGCAACAGCTATTTTCAAGTATTGCCTACATATACGCGGGGCTTTCGGTAATTATGTTCTTGTATATTTATAAGTTAAACAAAATAAAATTTTCATTACGAATTACCGATACATTTAAAAAACAATTTAAGTCGATGGTATGGTTTGCAGGATATGGATTGATATCAGGCTATGGTTCTCTGTTGGCATATACCATTGATAAGATAATGGTGCGATCATATACAACAGATTATGATACAGGCGTATATGCTTCAATGGTTATATTGTCGGGTTTTATACTATATCCCTATGATTCCATTCAAAGTATATCGACCCCAATTATATCAAAACATTGGAAAGAAAAGGATATTGATAAAATTAGAGGGTTAAATAATAAAGCAACGAATGTATTGTCTTTTATCGTTCCACTTGCTTTTGTTCTAGCTTTTATCAATATTAAAGATATTGCAAATTTTACATCAAACAAAGAGGCTTTTTTGACGGGAATAGACGCTTTTTTCTTTTTAGGTTGTGCAAAAATGATCAACGGGCTTTTTGGTTTAAACTTAATAACACTAAATTACTCTAGATATTACTATATGGTGTTCTTTACAACTTTGATATTGGGAGTGAGCAATGTTCTTTTGAATTACTGGTTGATTCCTAAGTATGGGATGACAGGTGCTGCGATAGCATCTATGATAGCTTTGGTTTCCTCAAATTTAATAGTTTTTGCATTTAATTGGATTAAGTTTGGTATTCAACCATTTGATTATAAGGTATTAAAAGTGCTTTTGATAATAGTATTGGCAGCCTTTGTTTCTATACGAGTTGAGTTATCAATACCTTTTGTTAATATGATGATAAGGACAACATTGTTTTTATTGTTATCTTTTCCATTAATATATTATCTAAAATTGGTGCCTGATGTAAATGTGTATGTAGAAAAATTGTTACAAAGGGGAGGGAAGTAATAACTAATAGCATGTTGCTCCGCCGTAATTTTACTATTGAATTGAGAATGTTTTTATAAGGAAATTGACAAGAATTTATAACATATTAAAAGAAGGAGAAGGAGAAGGAGAAGGAGAAAGTGTAGAGTTTAAATCTACGTTTTCTAAATCTGTGATTGAGACTTTAGTGGCTTTCGCCAATACCAAAGGGGGAGATATTTATGTAGGTATTAACGACGATGGAACTATTTTAGGAGTTGAAATAGCTCAAGAAAGCATTCAAAAATAAAGTAAAAGAGTAAGATTGGTATTGTTCATTTTTGATAAAATTTAATAAAAAGTGGCAAAAGGTATATCCTTGAAAAAGATGTCTTGATTCGTGATATTATAAAAAATGACATTAAGTAATTAGTATGGATAAAAAAAATATTTTGGTAACCGGAGGTGCCGGATTTATCGGTTCGAACTTAGTAGAAGCATTGTTGAAAGATAGTAGGGTTAATAAGGTTAGGGTTTTTGATAATCTTTCTACCGGTTTCAAAAAAAATATTGAAGAATTTGAAGGTAATGATAAATTTGAGTTTGTTTGGGGAGATATTCAAGATTTTAATTTTTGTAAAAAAGCCTGCGAAGGAATGGACTTAATAAATCATCAGGCAGCTTTAGGAAGTGTGCCGAGGTCGATAAAGGATCCTTTGACAACAAACGCTACTAACATTACCGGAACATTAAACATATTTCAGGCTGCGATTGAGTCGGGGATAGAGAGAGTAGTTTTTGCAGCTTCATCTTCTACTTATGGAGATAGCAAAACATTGCCAAAAGTTGAGGATAAAATAGGTAAACCCTTATCACCTTATGCAGTTACGAAATATGTTAGTGAATTGTATGCTGATGTATTTGCTAAAACCTATGATTTTGAATATGTAGGTTTAAGGTATTTTAATGTTTTTGGACCAAAGCAAGATCCAAACGGAGCATATGCGGCGGTAATACCTCTATTTTTTAAGGCGGCACTAGAGAGAAAAAGTCCTACGATTAACGGAGATGGATCATACAGTCGTGATTTTACTTATGTTGAAAATGCTGTTCAAGCCAATATTAAATCACTATTTGTTGAAAACTCTAAAGCAGTTAATCAAATATACAACATAGCATTTGGAGAAAAGACAACTCTGAATGAATTATGGCAATATATCCAAGAAGCAACAAATATTGATTTGGAGGCTAAACACGGACCAAATAGAGCAGGAGATATTCCACATAGCCTGGCAGATATATCAAAAGGAAAAGAATTATTGGATTATAACCCGAAAGTTAGCGTAAGGCAAGGTTTGAAGAAAGCCTATCATTATTATCGGTCAAAATTAAAATAATAAAATGGAAAATACAAAATCATTAGATCAATCACCTCTTAAACACAACATAGCTGTTATCGGATTAGGATATGTAGGTTTGCCTTTGGCACGTTTGTTTGCAACGAAATATTCTGTTGTTGGATTTGATATTAACATACCTAGAATTACGGAACTTAACAGAGGTCACGATGATACTTTGGAGGTTTCAGATGAATTATTACAATCTGTTTTGACAAAAGAGAACCCTTTTGAAAATGATAAAAGAGGACTGTTTTGCTCTGCAGACATAAAAGAAATCGAAAAAGCCAACATCTATGTTATAACAGTTCCAACTCCTGTGGATAAAAATAACCGACCTATTCTAACTCCACTTGTAAAAGCGAGTGAAACAGTTGGAAAAGTTATGAAAAAAGGAGATATTATCATTTATGAATCTACGGTTTATCCGGGAGCTACCGAAGAAGAATGTATACCTGTTTTGGAGAAATTCTCAAGAATGAAATTTAATAAAGATTTCTTTGTAGGGTATTCTCCCGAGAGAATTAATCCGGGAGATAAAGAACATACAGTCGAGAAGATACTTAAAGTGACCTCCGGTTCAACTCCTGAAGTTGGAAAAATAGTAGATGATTTATATAGATCAGTTATCACTGCCGGCACTCATTTGGCACCCACAATTAAGGTAGCAGAGGCAGCTAAGGTTATTGAAAATTCTCAAAGAGATATAAATATTGCATTCGTAAATGAATTAGCAAAAATATTTAATTTGATGGATATAGATACTCACGCAGTATTGGCTGCTGCCGGCACAAAATGGAATTTTTTGCCATTTAAGCCCGGGTTGGTAGGGGGACATTGCATTGGTGTTGATCCTTATTACCTTGCTCAAAAGGCTCAAGAATATGGCTATCATCCTGAAATAATTTTAGCAGGACGAAGAATGAATGACTCAATGGGTAAATACGTTGCAGAACAAGTCGTAAAGGCAATGATAAAAAAGGATATTCCTGTGAATAATTCGGAGGTTTTGATGTTGGGTGTTACATTTAAGGAAAACTGTCCTGATGTCAGAAATACTAAAATTGTAGATGTAATAGCAGCACTAGAAAATTTCGGTGTCAATGTTACTACTTACGATCCTTGGGCTAATCCTGAAGAGGTGAAATATGAGTACGGTATAGAAAGTCTGAAAACTTTATCTTTGGAAAAACTGAATAAAAATAAAAAATATGATGCCATTATACTTGGAGTTGCTCACAAAGAATATAAAGACTTTGATATAGATTCTTTCAAAAAGGATAGTGCTATAGTTTATGATGTGAAAGGGTTTTGGGAGGAGAGTGATGCAAGATTGTAACTAAGGCGGTATAAAAATTGTAATAAAAATCAATATGAAAGGAATAATATTAGCAGGAGGTTCAGGAACACGATTGTATCCTATAACGAAGGGAGTATCTAAGCAGATGCTTCCCATTTATGATAAACCTATGATATTTTATCCCATATCTACCTTAATGTTATCGGGCATAAGAGATATTTTAATAATATCTACACCTCAAGATTTACCTGGATTTAAACGATTGTTGGGAGATGGAAAAGATTATGGGGTAAGGTTTGAATATGCAGAACAGCCAAGTCCTGATGGGCTAGCTCAAGCTTTTTTAATAGGAAAGGAATTTATCGGCGATGATGATGTGTGTTTAATTTTAGGTGATAATATTTTCTATGGACAGGGTTTTCGTCCTATATTGGAAAAAGCCGTTGCTACTGTTGAAAGAGAAAACAAAGCGATAATATTCGGGTATTATGTAAATGATCCGCAGCGATATGGGGTAGCTGAATTTGATAATGATCAGAACGTATTGAGTGTTGAAGAGAAACCGATAAACCCTAAATCAAATTATGCTATAGTGGGGTTATATTTTTATCCCAATAGTGTTGTTGACATAGCAAAAAAGATTAAACCTTCTGACAGAGGGGAGTTGGAAATAACAAGTGTCAATCAAGAATACCTTAATGCAAAAAGACTAAAAATGAACCTCTTAGGGAGAGGATTTGCTTGGTTAGACACTGGAACACATGAGTCTCTTGCAGAAGCGTCTACATTTGTTGAAGTCTTAGAAAAAAGACAAGGATTAAAGATTTCTTCATTGGAAGAAATTGCCTATAAAAAAGGTTGGATAACAAAAGAAGATATATTAAGACTTGCTGAACCAATGAAAAAGAATCAGTATGGTCAATACTTATTAAAATTGATAAAATGAAAAATATACTAATAACTGGAGGTGCCGGATTTATTGGTTCTCACGTTGTTCGATTATTCGTAAATAAATACCCTGAATACAGGATTATAAATTTAGATAAGCTAACTTACGCCGGTAATTTAGAAAACCTAAAAGATATAGAATCTGCAAACAATTATGAGTTTGTGAAAGCAGATATTTGCGATTATGAACAAATAAAGTCAATAATCAGCAGTAGAGATATTACTGATATTATCCATTTAGCAGCGGAAAGTCATGTAGATAGAAGTATTAAGGATCCATTTTTATTTGCACAAGTGAATGTAATGGGAACACTGACTTTACTTCAAGCTGCACATGAGCAGTGGCAAGGTAACTGGGAAGATAAACGTTTTTACCATGTTTCGACTGATGAAGTATATGGTGCATTAGAATTTGATAATACCTTATTCACTGAGGAAACCAAATATGATCCTCATTCACCATATTCGGCTGCTAAGGCATCTTCCGATCATTTCGTTAGAGCTTATCATGATACATACGGATTACCAGTTGTAATCTCAAATTGTTCGAATAATTATGGAAGTTATCAATTCCCGGAAAAGTTGATACCGTTGTTTATTAACAATATACGAAACGATAAACCATTGCCGGTATATGGTAAAGGCGAAAATGTGAGAGATTGGCTTTATGTAGAAGACCATGCACGAGCCATTGATTTGATATTTCATAAAGGTACGTTGGGAGATACTTATAATATTGGTGGTTTTAATGAGTGGAAAAATATAGATTTAATAAAAGTTCTGATAAAAGTAACTGATAAATTGTTGGGTAGAACCGCTGGAACTTCTGAAAAACTTATAACCTACGTAACCGATAGAGCCGGACACGATTTAAGATACGCCATTGATGCCTCTAAACTAAACAAGGAATTAGGCTGGGAGCCTTCACTACAATTTGAAGAAGGTATAGAAAAGACAGTAAAATGGTACTTGGAAAACCAAGACTGGCTTGATAGTGTTACCAGTGGGGAGTATCGAAAATATTATGATGATATGTATAATGGATTAAAATATTTGACAAAATAAAAGTTAATCTTCTTTTTATTATTCAATAGAGTAAAATTTATGAAAATAACTCTTTATTTAATGTCTAAAAAAGGCTATAAAGTGCTAGAAGCGTTAATTAATAATAATTATACTTCCGTTATTTCCGAAGTTATTTATGGAAGAGATTCAAACGTTAAAAACGATTATGCTAATGATATTGCAAAACTATCTAGCCAATATAATATTCCCTGTTTTGACAGAAAACATAACAAAATCGCTATTAAATCTTTATATTCAATAGCAATTTCCTGGAGGTGGCTAATTAAGGAAACAAAATCTTCATTGATTGTTGTTCATGACTCTCTTTTGCCAGATTATAGAGGGTTTTCCCCCTTGGTAAATATGTTAATAAATGAAGAAAAATGTATCGGTGTTACTGCGTTGTTCGCAACAGAAGAATATGATAAAGGAGATATTATATACAAATCCAAAACAAACATTAGATACCCTATAAAAATAAAAGAAGCTATTGATATTATTATTGATAATTATATTGATGTTGTTCTTAGAATATTTAAAACGCTAACTTTAGATGAAAAACTTCCAAGAATAAAACAAAATGAAACAAAAGCTTCATATAGTCTATGGAGAGGAGAAGAGGATTATCATATAGATTGGAATAAAAACTCTAAATCAATTTTAAATTTTATAAATGCAGTTTCTTATCCATATAAAGGTGCTTTTACCTATGTTAATAATAAAAAGATTAGAATTTTAGAGGCAGAAATAAGAACTGACGTATCTATTAAAAATAGAGATTGTGGAAAAGTTATTTTTATAGAAAATAAGTATCCGGTAATAGTTTGTAGAAAGGGGTTATTAAAAATAACAAAAGCTATCTATGAAATATCGGGTAAAAATGCTCTTCCTTTAGATAAGTTTAGAATAAAATTAAAGTAATTTAATGATACCATTTAATAAACCATACTTAACAGGCAAAGAAGCCCATTATATGTATAAAGCTGTAATGGGAGGTAAATTATCAGGTAATGGTGAATTTACAAAGAAATGTCAAAATTTTTTTGAAGAGAAATATAATTTTGGAAAGTGTTTACTTACTACTAGTTGTACCGATGCTTTGGAAATGGCTGCTATTTTGTGCGATATTCAAGAAGGGGATGAAGTAATAGTGCCAAGTTATACCTTTGTATCTACCGCATTGGCTTTTGTACGGCAAGGTGCTAAGATTGTTTTTGCCGATAGCTACGCTGATAATCCCAATATAGATGCTGATAAAATAGAAAGCTTGATAACACCAAAGACAAAAGTTATAGTGCCGGTGCATTATGCCGGTGTAGCTTGTGATATGGATAAAATAATGGAATTGGTAGAAAAATATAACTTGTTTGTAGTAGAGGACGCAGCACAAGGTATTGATTCTTTTTATACATCTCCCAAAACAGGTAAAAAAAAGGCATTAGGCAGTATCGGGCATTTTGCGACTTTTTCTTTTCACGAAACTAAAAACATTATTTCAGGAGAGGGGGGGATGTTGACGGTTAATGATGAGCGTTTTTACCGTCGTTCGGAAATTATTTGGGAAAAAGGCACAAATAGAGCCGAGTTTTTTCGAGGGGAAGTCAATAAGTACGGTTGGGTAGATGTGGGTAGTTCCTTCTTACCTTCAGAAGTTATAGCTGCTTTTTTGTGGGCTCAGTTAGAGAATTTAGATGACATACAGCAAAAACGTAAGCATATTTGGGAGACATATTATAACAGATTAAAACCGTTGGAACAAAAGGGATATTTTTCCTTGCCAATAATACCTAAATATGCTACAAATAATGCTCATATGTTTTATTTGGTTTTTAAATCATTGAAAGAAAGGACTACCCTCATAAATTTTTTAAAAGATAATGATATTCTTGCTGTTTTTCATTATTTAAGCTTGCATAGTAGTGATTATTACAGGAATAAATACGATGGAGATGCTTTAGAAAATAGTGATAGATTTACTAATAGATTGGTGAGATTACCATTTTTTTATGAATTAGAAGACAGTGAACAGGATTATATTATAAACTCTATTTTAAGTTTATACAAATAGAAATGAATAAAAAAATAGATTCACACCTTAGGACTAGGATAATCAAGTTTAACTCTATCGGAAGTGTTGTTTTTAGAGGAATACAAGTTATTATAAATATTTTACTTGTTAGATTGCTTCTTAACATACTCGGTAAATATGAATATGGTTTGTGGGTAACAATGAGTTCTGTTTTATCTTGGTTAAGTTTAGCAAATATTGGTTTAGGGCATGGAATGCGTAATAAAGTTGCAGAAGCTGTAGCATTAGGGCAAAAAAAGTTAGCTCAAACATACATTAGTACTACTTATGCACTTTTAGGTTTTATGTGCATATTCCTATTCATTTTTATATGGACTGTTGATTTTTTTGTAAACTTAAATTCATTTTTTAATGTTACTCAGAAGATTTCATCTGATATGAGTAGTGTTTTTTTTATCATCGGTTTATCTGTTATATTTCAATTTTTATTAGGATTATTAAATTCAGTATTTGGAGCTCTACATAAAATAGCACTATCCAACGCATTGGCTGCATTGGGTAATATTCTCGTCCTTTTAATCCTATATTGGTTTTATAAATATAGTAACCTTAGTCTTTTTCATGTTGCACTTATTTACTCGGGGGTTCCTTTATTAATATTATTGATAGCAACCATTATTTTTTATAGTTTTAAGAATTATTTGAGACCAAAGATAAGTAGTATTGACTTCTCTAAATCGAGTATTTTATTGACAATGGGAGGCAAATTTTTTATACTTCAAATTGCTGCTGTTATTTTGTTTACCACAGATAATCTTATTATAAGTAAGTTGTTTTCTCCTGCTGATGTAACTCCTTACAATGTCGTTTTTAAATATTTTAGTATTATTTCTGTTGGATTTACAGCAATGGCAGCTCCTTTTTGGTCTGGAACAACTGACGCTTATGTTAAAAAAGATTATTATTGGATAAAAAAATCTATAAAAAAGTTGATAACTTTTTGGCTTTTTGGCACATTGATAGTTTTGTTAATGGTATATTTTTCTCCAAAAGTTTATAATTTGTGGATAGGAAAGGGTTTGCAGATTCCAATAGCTTTATCTGTATCTTTTGGTGTATATGTTTTGGTGAATTCTTGGAATGCTATTTTTTCTGCGATAATCAATGGAATTGGAGAATTAAATTTTTCGTTTAAGTTGGCCATTTTAGGAGCACTAATTAATATTCCTTTATCGATTTACTTGTCTAATATTTTTGGAATTACCGGTGTTGTTTGGGCAACTATTCTGTGTCAATTGTTAGCCTCTGTTTTAATCCCAATACAGTGTTACTATTTATTGAAAGATTAAACTAGAAGGAAAATACAGGACATGAATATTTTAAATATATCTTCTTCCCATCCTTTTAAAGCAGCGGGTATTGTTGCTTACGATGTGCATACTGCTCTAAAAAATAATGATTTTGTATCTAAGCTTTTGGTACTCCCCTATGATAGATATGATGATAAAGATATCATTAGCTTTAGAACACATAAGTATGAACGAAAATTTGAACGTATCTTTGAAAAAATTAAAGAAAAAAAAAGTCGACCTTACGATGAGAATTATTATTTTAATGGACAAGATTTAACAATTAGTAAATTTTCTTCGACCAGAGTAATAAAGAGAATTGCAGACTTTGTTCCTGATGCAATAATAATAACATTTAATAAAAATTTTCTTTCTCCTAAAAATATTAGAGATTTATATGAATACTATAATGTTCCCATATATTGGTATTTAATGGATCCTACACCTATGACTGGAGGGTGTGCTTATACCTGGGACTGTGAGGGCTTTTTTAATAACTGTGGTAATTGTCCATCAATTTTTTCTGACAATTCTAAGGATATTTCATTTATAAACCTCCAGAATAAGAAAAAACATTTTGCGAACGTGGATTTGAGATTTCTCGTTGGTTCGGAGGGATTATTGAAACAAGCTAAAAAAAGTATCATTTTTAAAAATCGGATTTACCACAAAGTACTTCTTCCTATTGATGAGAATAAATTTAGTCCCATAGAAGGAAATAAAAAGTTAAAAATTTTAAAACAATTCAGTATTCCAAAAAACAAAAGATTATTATTCTTTGGTGCAGCCAAAATCAAACAAAAAAGAAAAGGGATACATTTACTTATTAGTGCATTGGAACAAATAGTAGCAAACAACAAAAAAAACCTGGATAATTGTCATTTTATAGTAGCAGGGGACACTATAGAAGAAATAAATGTTTTTTTTAATAAAAATGATATAAAATATTCTTATTTAGGTTTTTTAAATCATAATTCTTTAGCAAAAATATTTGGCGTGACAGATTGTTTTATTTGTCCATCAATACAAGATGCAGGGCCGATGATGGTTAATCAATCCATATTGAGTGGATGTTTAGTTGTAGGATTCCCAATTGGAGTATGTTTAGATTTAGTTATTGATGGTATTACTGGTTTTATTACAGAAAAAATAGAGGCTAAGGAATTAGGAAATTGTTTAACGAAGGTAATAAATTTAGATAAGAATAAGCTCAATAAAATGAAAATAGAAAGCAGAAAGTTGGGGTTGAGTACCACTTCTTTTAGATATTTTGATTTATCTTTTTTGAAAGAAAAAAGGTAGGTATGATATATTTAGGCAAAACATTTAATATAAGTAATTGCCCTTTTAGTGAAAAAGTAAAATAAAATTTATGTTTAGGGATAAAATACTATTAATAACTGGGGGGACTGGTTCCTTTGGAAATGCGGTATTAGAAAGATTTTTATCTTCTGATATTAAAGAAATTCGTATCTTCTCAAGAGATGAAAAAAAACAAGATGATATGCGGCATAAACTAAAGAATACTAAAGTAAAATTTTATATAGGAGATGTGAGAGATAGAGAATCTATTGACTCTGCTATGTCTGGCGTAGACTATATATTTCATGCTGCAGCACTTAAACAGGTTCCGTCATGTGAATTTTTTCCATTAGAAGCAGTTAGGACAAATATTTTAGGAACTGAAAACATATTGAATTCTGCAATATACCACAAAGTAAAGAATGTCATTGTCCTTTCTACGGATAAGGCTTGTTATCCTATTAATGCCATGGGGATAAGCAAAGCAATGATGGAAAAAGTTGCTATTGCTAAAGCTAGACAACTGGGAAAAGATTCAGAAACAACTATTTGTTGTACACGGTATGGTAATGTGATGGCTAGTAGAGGGTCTGTGATTCCCTTATGGGTTTCCCAGTTAAAAAATAATTCCAAGATTACCATAACAGATCCTGAGATGACAAGATTTATGATGACTTTGGAAGATGCTGTAGATTTAGTTATTTATGCATTTACAAAAGGTAATAATGGGGATTTATTTGTCCAAAAAGCTCCTGCAGCAACCTTAACGGTATTAGCTTCTGCACTCAAAGAATTATATAACAAAGATGTTGAAGTTAAAACAATCGGCACTCGTCACGGTGAAAAATTGTATGAAACTTTGGTTGCTAGAGAAGAGATGCTTCGGTCTGAGGACATGGGAAAATATTTTAGAATACCCAGTGACACAAGAGATTTGAATTATGACAAATATTTCAAAGATGGTCAAGAAGATATTTCTCTAATTGATGATTATCATTCTCATAATACCAAACGGTTGAACGTAGAAGAAATGAAAGAATTATTACTTAAACTTGATTTTATAAAAAATGACATTAATTAATCCTACTTTGTTGGATGGTGAAATTTTTAGTGATGAAAGAGGATTTATTTCATCGTTAAATAGCTTGGATTTTGAAGGTATTGAAAGAATATATTTTATTCGAAATCATTCTGTTTCTATTGTTCGTGGTTGGCATGGGCATAAAGTAGAAAAAAAATGGTTTTATTGTGTTGAGGGAGAATTTGAAATAGCTCTAGTACAACCCGATGATTGGGAAAACCCTTCAAAAAACTTAACTCCTCAAATATTTAAATTAAATTCAAAAAAAAGTCAAATATTAATTGTTCCAGGAGGATATGCAAACTGTATCAGAACAACTAAAGAAAATAGTGTATTAATGGTTTTATCTGGATCAAAATTTGAGGATTGTCACGAAGATAGTTGGAGATATGATAATAAACTTTGGGTAAATTGGAATAAACAAGAATGATGAAAATAGGTATTACCGGACAAAACGGATTTATCGGCAGTCATATGTACAATTTTTTATCCTTAAAAGAAGGTATTGAGTTGCAATCCTTTGAAAGAAACTTTTTTAATAATCCTCTTTTATTAGAGAAATTCGTTTCTAAATGTGATATAATTATCCATTTTGCAGCACTAAATAGACACGAAGATCCCCAAGTTATATACAACACTAATGTTTCTCTTGTTGAAAAATTAATTAGTGCATGTGAAGCGACAAAATCAATACCTTGGATTATAATGTCATCTTCTATACAAGAAGATGAAGATAATTTATATGGTGCTTCAAAAAAAAAAGGTAGAGAATTATTGGAGAAATGGGCAAAAAAAAATAATGCAAAAACTTCTGGTTTAGTTATTCCAAATGTTTTTGGCCCATTTGGTAAACCTTTTTATAATTCTGTATTTGCAACATTTTGTCACAAAATTATAGAAGGTAAAGAGCCCACTATTGTCAAGGACTCAGAATTGAGGTTAATATATATAAATGAGTTGTCTAATGAAATATTTAAAGTAATTAAACACAATATTACGGGCAGGATTTTAATACCTCATTATCATCAATTAAAGGTATCAGAGCTTTTAGAGAAATTGAAGAGTTATTATCATCTATATGTAGAAAATGATGAATTTCCGGATCTGACAACAAATACTGATTTAGCTATGTTTAATAGTTTCAGATGTTATATCCCTGTAGATTTTTATCCTAGAAAACTTAAGCTTCATTCTGATGATAGAGGTGCGTTTGTAGAAATCGTTAGAACAAATACAACAGGACAATTTTCGTACTCCACAACTGTTTCCGGTGTTACTAGAGGAAATCATTTTCACACAAGAAAAGCGGAACGATTTGCTGTAATAAAAGGAATAGCGAGCATTAAACTTCGTAAATTAGGTTCCAGTAAAATTATAGAGTATATAATAAATGGTAAAGAACCTGCCTTCGTTGACATACCCATCTGGTACACTCATAGTATAAAAAATATAGGAGAAGAAGAGCTAATCACCCTTTTTTGGATAAACGAACCATATAACCCCAATGATTCTGATACATATTTTTTAGATGTTATAAAAAGGAAAGATGAATAAATTAAAAGTAATGACTGTTATTGGGACTAGACCGGAGATTATTAGACTCTCTATGGTTTTGTCAGCATTAGATCGATATAAAGCTATTGAACACATTATAGTTCATACGGGACAGAATTACGATTATGAGCTTAATGGAGTTTTCTTTGATGATATGGAATTAAGAAAGCCTGATATTTTCTTAAATGCTGCTGTGGGAAATTCTGTCGAAACAATTGGTAATATAATCACAAAGATGAATTCTATTATAAGAGACTATAAACCAGATGCATTCCTCGTCCTTGGTGACACCAATAGTTGTCTTTGTGCCATACCTGCTAAAAAATATAAAATTCCTATATTTCATATGGAAGCTGGAAATAGGTGTTTTGATCAGAGAGTGCCTGAGGAAACCAATAGAAAAATAGTGGATCATATCAGTGATATTAATTTGACATATTCAGATATTGCTCGTGAATATTTGCTTCGTGAAGGGCTACCACCCGATAGAGTTATAAAAACAGGTAGCCCCATGTATGAAGTATTGCAAAAGCATCTACCTAAAATTGATGCTTCAACAATTCTTAGTACGCTAAAATTAGAAAAAGATAAATATTTTTTAGTTTCTTTACATAGGGCAGAGAATGTAGATAGTGATAAACAATTTAGTAACATAGTAAATATTTTGAATACTGTTGCTAAAGAATATAATTATCCAGTGATCGTTTCCACTCACCCTAGAACTATGAAAAGAGTTGAGGCAACTGGTGCTAAATTTCATGATTTAGTCCAATTAATGAAGCCTATGGGGTTTTCAGATTACGTCAAACTTCAAAAAGATGCTAAAGTTGTGTTATCTGACAGCGGAACAATATCTGAAGAGTCTTCCATTCTTAAGTTTTCAGCATTGAATCTTAGAGAAGCTCACGAAAGGCCGGAAGCCATGGAAGAAGCTTCTGTTATGATGGTCGGGCTGTCTGTTGAAAGAATATTGCAGGGAATTAATATTTTGGAAACACAAGATGAAAGAACCCTTTGTTCTGTTTCAGATTACTCTATTCCAAATGTTTCAGAAAAAGTGGTAAGAATAATACTTTCATATACCGACTATGTTAATAAAGTTGTATGGAAGAAAAAATAACAGATAACAAAGGTAAAATTATAGTCTTTTATCAGGGAGGTTACTATTCTAATGGAGCCTCTGCTGCTGATCGAAGAGTGCGTGATTTGGTACGTGGTCTTTACTATGCTGGTGGATACGTGGAATTACATTTGCCCGTATGGAAAAAAGGTCAAAAAGATATACCCAATTCAGATGCTAAGGAATATAAAATTGTATATTTGGGAAAAAGAAATAATAAAGGTAAAATCTTAAAAAGAATTGATTACTGGTATAGATTTATAAATTATTGTAAATTAAGGAATGTACAGACAATTTTATTTTATGGTGCTACTCCCGATTTGATTATCCCCTCTCTTTTGCTTAAAAAGGTGTATAAAAAGGTCACAATGGCAGAGTTTTGTGATTCTCATTCTTTGAGTAAACATGCGTTAATGAAGAAGAAATCTATAATACTTGGAGAGAAAATACTTCCTAAATGTACCAATATCAATGTGGTTATAAGCGATTACCTTAATAATCAAACCAAAAGATATGCTCCTAACACACCATCTATTAAAATTCCTATATTGGTAGACTCAGATTCTTTTATTATAAATTCTACAAAACTTAATGAACAGTCATTTAATATTGCTTATGTAGGAGGATTATGGAAAGATTATGGAGTTGATATATTATTAGAGTCTTACTCTAAATTTCTCAAAATAACTAATAATAAAAATATAAAATTGACCATCGCAGGAAGGTTAGATGATACAGATAAGCATACAGATGTTCTAGGTCAAATAGCTAAGTTAGGGATAGGAGGAAACACAGAAGTTACCGGTTGGGTTACAACAGACAGAGTTATTCATATACTTAATCAAGCAAATGTGGTTGTGGTTCCCCATTTGAATACTCCATTTTGTAATGCCGGGTTACCAACTAAACTAGCAGAATATGCAATTATGGGAAAAGCTATAATCATTACGGACGTAGGAGATGTGAAAAAATATTTTTCGGATAAAAAAGATTGTTTAATTTGTGAACCTAATAATGTAGATAGCCTATCCACTTGTCTTGAGTCTCTGTATTTCAACAAAGATTTAACAAAAAGAATTGGTGAAAACGCAAAAAAACTCGCACTCTCTATGTTTGATTATAAGGTAAATGGATTGGCATTAATGGATAAAATAAAAAATTATGATACCTGTAACTAAACCATATCTTCCTCCAAAGGAAGAATATTTAGAAATTCTCAACGAAATTTGGGAAAGAAATTGGTTGACCAACAATGGTCCTATTTTAGTAAAACTAGAAGAGACTTTAAAACAGTATCTAGATTCTACAAATTTACTATTCGTTACCAATGGAACGATTGCTTTACAAATAGCGATTAAAGCATTAAAAATAGAAGGAGAAATTATAACTACGCCATTCTCTTATGTAGCTACGACAAGCAGTATTGTTTGGGAAAACTGTATGCCAGTATTTACAGATATAGACAAGGATGACTTTAATATAAATCCTGAATTAATAGAGGAAAAAATTACTAAAAATACAAAAGCGATACTTGCTACTCATGTTTTTGGTAATCCGTGTAAAATAAATGTCATTCAGAAAATTGCAGATAGATATAAACTAAAGGTTATTTATGATGCAGCACATTGTTTTGGAACCAAATATATGGGTAATCATGTTTTCAATTATGGCGATATATCTACCACAAGTTTTCATGCTACTAAACTGCTTTCCACTATAGAAGGAGGGGCTATTTTTACTAAAAATAAAGATTTATTTAAAATCTTGAAGTTCTATAGAAATTTTGGACACATCAGTCCTACGGAATTTGCAATGGTGGGAATTAATGGTAAAAATTCAGAATTTCATGCAGCTATGGGATTGGCTAATATGAGACATATTGATGAAATCTTAGCAAGGAGAAAGATACAGTGGTTAAGGTACAAAGATTTGCTAAATAATGTTCCCGAAATAAAACTATTAGAAATAAGGGATAATGTAGATTTTAACTATTCCTATTTTCCCTTAGTTTTTGAATCAGAGGAGATTTTATTAAGGGTAATACACAATTTAGAAAATAATTCAATATATCCCAGAAGATATTTTTATCCGTCATTAAATACCCTTAACTTTGTAAAGCATACAAATTGTCCCGTAAGTGAGTCCATTTCATCACGAATATTAACATTACCTTTATTCCATGAACTTAGTATGAATTCAATAGACCAGATTGTTAAAATAATATTAGACTCTATATAAAAATGGTTATTTTAGGAGCAAAAGGACATGCGAAAGAGGTTATAGATGTTTTTGAAAAAAATAATTTTGAAAACGAAATCTTTTTATTTGATAATATAAGTAAAGAGCTTTCATCCAAATTATTCAATAAATATACAATCATTAATAGTATCAGTGATTTAAAACGTCATTTTAGAATAGACCCCAGTTTTGTTTTAGGAACTGGTGGGGTTGAAACCAGAAAGAAATTACATCAAATTGCACGTGACTTAAATGGAGAATTGAAATCTATTATATCAAAGTACGCTATTTTAGGTAATTATGAAGTTAATATAGAAGAGGGAGTAAATATAATGCACAATGTTTTTATATCTAATTCTGTTGGAATAGGTAAGGGGACGTTGATTAATACAGGTTCTTATATTCACCATGATGTAGAAGTAGGAGAATTTTGTGAGGTATGTCCAAATACTAAAATTACGGGTAACGTAAAAATTGGAAATAGTTGTTTTATTGGTACAGGAACTATCATTGCACCTAATGTTAATATAGGTAATGACGTAGTAATTGGAGCTGGCTCAGTTATTTTAAAAGATATTCCTAGTTTAAAAAAGGTTTATGGTGTCTATAATGGCTGAAAACTAACTTGAAAATATAGTTCTATAAATAATTAAATTATAACTAAAAGTTATTCACACAAAAAAATATATTATCTCATAATGATGTATATAAATATTTAAATAATTTGTAGGGATGAAGTTTAAAGAAAAAAAGAAAAAATTAGTATTTGTAAGTTCTATAGCTGCACCACATCAGATTAAATTAAACACAGCTCTGAATGAGTATTATGATGCAAATTTTATTTTTTATGATTATATAGGAGGTAGATCAGCATGGTGGAAAATAGACCTAGGAGATAAATGTAGAGTATTGAAAAATGTTTGGTTGAAAAAATCTAAGCGTTATTTTTCAATTAGACAACTCAAAATTATAAAGAATATAAATCCGGATATTGTAATGTTAGGGGGGTTCTCTATTCCTGGTAATATTGTAACATATTTGTGGGCTAAAAAAAATAAAAAAAAAACAGTTGTTTTTACAGAAAGATCTAGAAATAGTAAAGGTGAACTAAGAAAACGAGGTTTTATCTGGAGTCTTGTAGCTTATATTTATAGAAATGTGGATATGGTGATGGTATCTGATAATGATATAGTTCCTCAATTTAGAGATGAGTTTGGTTTTGGAGATAAAGTTGTTGCTTCCAGATACGCTTCAGATATTGATAGTTATTTAGGACATGACATAAGGAAAAAGAAGGAAGCATATACATACATGTTTCCCAACAGACTTACCCCTTTATACAATCCCCTAGAAGCAATTAGAATATTTGATAAAATCAATAATAAGTACCCTAAATCTCATTTAGTAATGAATGCTTTAGGAGAGCTGAGATCTGATTGTGAGAAATTAATAAATGATTTAGGCATAAGTAATCAAGTAGATTTTTTAGATGGAATTACATCTTGGGATAAGTTGCATGAAGAGTATAAGAAATGTGATATAATGATTTTTCCAGCCAAATTTAGTAATGGAAATTTTACCATAATTGAGGCAATGGCAAGTGGTATGGGAGTTGTTATAAGCGATAAAATATTAGGAGTAGGAAATTATATAGAAAATGGAAAGAATGGTTTTAGAATTCCTCTAGATAGCGAATTATTTGTTCGAAAAATAGAAGAATATATTAAGTATCCAGAGCTTTTTGAGGAACATTCACGGTTGAACCGACAAAAAATCAAACATTTAGGGCCTAAAGGAACAGCTAGGTTATACTATGAACTTTTATCTAAGTTATTTTAATGATGTATCCGGAGATTTTGTCTAAGACTATAATAATGTATTTAATAGTCTTGTATGGTATATACAGTTTAATAGTAAAAAGGGATTTTAGTCTTATTAATTTTTTTGTTTTACTACTTCCAATAAAGGGGCTTCTGTTAGAAGTAGGTTTACAACTCTATATGTTTTATATACCTATTTTTTTAGCATTTTTTTTTGAATTAATAGTAAATAGTGGTAAGAAGTTCAGATATAATATAAGTTGGCTGGTATTCGTCTCTTATGTTGTGTTTTCTACAATAATCATCACTAATTTATTTGTTCCTTATTTTCAGCCCAACGTTTACAATTCTTTCTTTAGAACAGAAGGTCGATATATTTCATATTTATTTAAGTTTTTGTTTCTAAATGCAGGTATATTTTTTATTGTATATAGTTTAGTTAAAAATAAACAAGATATAATTTCTGTTTTGAAAACTTATATTTTATCTATGAAAATCTTAACTGTATTAGGTTTTTTACAGTTTGTGATTTACTACTTAACAGGATTTAATATAACCCCTATTGGAGTGAATGGGAAAGGGGAATTAAGGCATGCTTTGAGCGATTTAATTTTATCCAATATAGGTGTTCCTAGAGTTTGTTCTATTGGAGGAGAACCCAAGGGGTTGGCAGCATCACTTTGTATTGCATTGACAATACTTATAACGAGTAAGTTGTATAGAATTCCTTTAACAAAACATATAAATTACTGGATATGGGGAATGATATTTGTATTACTATTAACATTATCTACAGGGGGGGTTATATTGTTTGTAGTTATGTTAGTGATTTTAGTTTTTATACGTATTTTGATGGGAGAGATTAAAATTAAATTTACTTGGAAGGTTTTCGTTTTTTTTATCTTTTTCTCCATCGTGGGAGCTATTAGTTATAATACGATAACAAATATTATAGATGCTAGAATTGTGCAAAGATCTGAGAGGTTATTAAATGAAGATGTTGATTACGCGATTCAATCTTTTATGATAGATCAACCAAAGTGGACAGTTTTTGGTACAGGAAGTGGTAATATTCACAATTTTGCATATCCGTACATCGAAGATAAATGGTTGCAAAAGATTCTAAAACATGAGATTTTTATTTCTAGATATGGGTATATAAGATTTATTTCCGAAAATGGGTTTATTGGCTTATTATTATTTATTATTTTTAGTTTTGGGATTCCTTTTTCATTATATCTTAAACGAAATATAGTTGATAGATCTGGGGCTTTTATAATAATTTCTATCGTTGTTGTAATCTTTTTTTTCATAAGATCTCTATACGTAGAACCTGAGATGTACTTTTTATTAGCAGTTTCATTTGCTTGGTATAGAGAAAGTATAAAAAAAATACTTTAGTTTGAATAAAATTTTAATAATAGCTGATTATTTCAAGCCTGGTTATAAAGCCGGTGGTCCTATACAATCTCTATCTAACATAGTTACAATATTGAAAAAATCTTTTAATGTTTACTTAATTAATAAAAATCATGATTTTGGAGAAATAGATTCCCCCTATAAAGATATAAAATATGATAGTTGGTTCAAATCTAATGAATATGGAATAAACCTATATTACATTACAGAAAAAAATATATCACTCAAAACATATAAAGAAATAATTAAGAAAGTTAACCCTGATTATATATATTTAAATAGTTTTTTTTCACCTGGTGCTACTATTTTTCCATTGTTAACTTTTCCCAAAAATTCTAAACTGATTTTGGCTCCTAGGGGAGAATTAAGTAATAATGCTCTAAAAATAAAAAAGATAAAAAAATATATATACCTATTATTTTTTCGTTTATTTCTGAAAAAATATATATCAAAATATCACGCAACCAGTAAAGAAGAATATAAACAAATAGTTAATCAGTTAAAGGTAGCAAACGGTAAGGTGGTTGTGATTTCAAATCCTCCTTATCAAGGAGAAGTAATCTTTGAAGAATTAAAAAAAATAGAAGCACTAGCAGACTTCGTGATGATATCAAGAATATCAAGAATTAAAAATATTGATTTTTTACTCGATGTACTCAAGGATATTTCTAAATCTATTAGGTTACATATATATGGGATTAATGAAGATAAAAAATATTGGAAATTATGTGAACAAAAAATTAAGGTACTTCCAAAAAATATAAAAGTAGAGTATAGGGGTTCTGTTAATAATGATAAAGTATTATCTATATTAAAAAAATATAGGTTTTTTATATCTCCATCTAAAAGTGAAAATTTTGGGCATTCCATTTTTGAGGCACTTATTGCAGGAACCCCAGTAATTATAAGTGATAGAACGCCTTGGAGAAAATTGGAGAACGATAAAATAGGATGGGATATACCGTTAGAAGATAGGGTAAAGTGGAAAAAAATACTTGAAAGGGGAGCAGAGATGGGAGATGAAGAATACAGCAAATTATCACAAAATAGTCAAACGTATGCTAATGAATTTAGATTTAGTTCTAATTTGATAAGTGGTTATAACAAATTATTTGGTAAATGAAATACTGTTATTTTTTAGTTATATCGTTTACATTAATATGTAGAGGTACTTATAGGGCAATAAACTAAAGCAATAGAGAGAAAATATACTTCTTTTAATTACCTAAATGATATTCTTTTGGAATCAAAAGAACAGGACAAGAAAAAAATATATTTTATGTCATTTTTAACTAGAAGTATTATAGGTATTTTATAACCAATAAAAACATTAAAAAATAATGTGTGGAATAACAGGAATATTATCACAGGATTATAGAAATAATATTAGAGAGGCTAACTCATTGATTGGTCACAGAGGTCCTGATGATCAAGGACTTTTTTTTGAAAATAATTTAGCTCTTGGTCATAAAAGATTATCTATTTTAGATTTAAGTTACGCAGGACATCAACCGATGGAAACTTATGACAAAAAATTAGTCATAGTTTATAATGGAGAATTATATAATCATAGGGAGATAAGAAAAAAACTTAATTTTAAGGACTTTAAATCGGCCTCTGATACAGAGACTATACTGTACGCATATCGTGAATATGGTACAGAAATATTTAAGGATTTTAATGGCATATTTGCTTTTGCTATTTATGATAGAGAAAATAGTGAACTAGTATTATGTAGAGATCACTTTGGGGTAAAGCCACTGTATTATTATTTTAAAAATGATATGTTAATGTTTGGTTCCGAAATAAAATCATTTCTACAAATACCAAACTGGGATAAAACTGTTAATTATAGAGCATTAGTAAATTATATACACTTTTTGTGGTCTCCGGGCTCAGAAACACCTTTTAAGTATGTCAAAAAATTAGATTCGGGGCATTATGTGAAAATAAATATATCTGCACCAACTTTTATCCCTAAAAAATATTACGAAATTCCATTTGATGGAAATATTAGTTCTTTTTCCGAAGAAGAATGGGTGAATAAAGTTGATGAAGTTTTTACTAGTGCAGTGGAGAGGCAGATGCTATCTGACGTTCCCGTTGGCTTTTTTCTATCAGGGGGATTAGATTCAAGCATTATTGTTGCTAAAGCAAAAGAGCTAACAGACAAAAAATTAAAATGTTATACAATTGATACTGATTTTGACAAAAAGGATAAAGAGGGGTTTGTAAATGATTTGTATTATGCAAAGAGAGTTGCTAAATATTTAGATGTAGATTTGAATATTGTCGAAGGGAAAATAGATATAGTCAATGATTTTGATAAAATGATATGGCATTTAGATGAACCTCAAGCAGATGCAGCCCCTTTGAATGTGCTTAATATAAGCAGAGTAGCAAGAGAAAAAGGAAACACGGTTTTATTAGGAGGTACCGGAGGAGATGATTTGTTCTCAGGATACAGAAGACATCAGGCTTTAAATTTTGAAAAAATCTTTAAAATAACGCCAAATTATATTTTGAAATTAGCAAAAAAAGCAGCGAGCTTATTTCCTGCATCTAACCCCCATTTTAGAAGGGTACAAAAGTTACTAAAAGCATCAGATATGTCAAGTATTGATAGATTAACTAAGCTTTATGAGTGGCTTCCCTTGGAAATTAATCATTCTCTTTATTCTAAAGATATTAGAGAACTTGTAATAAACTATAATCCTAGTGATGTATTAAAATCTTCTTTATCTAATATTCCAAAAGAGACTGAATTATTAAATTATTTACTTTTTTGGGACATGAAATATTTTCTGACAGATCATAATCTTAATTATACAGATAAAATGAGTATGGCTGTTGGAGTAGAAACACGAGTCCCTTTTTTGGACAAAGAATTGGTTGATCTTAGCACAAAAATTCCAGTCTCTTTGAAAATGAAAGGAAATACTACAAAGTATATTTTAAAAAAAATGACAGAAAAATATTTACCTAAAGATGTTATTTATCGTCCTAAAACTGGATTTGGCGCACCCGTTAGGAAGTGGATTACACAAGATTTAGATGAATTAATTAAAAGTTATTTATCTCCAGACAAAATTAGAGAACGAGGAATTTTTAATGAAAGGCATGTCTGGAGACTTATAGAAGATAATAAAAAAGGAAAAATAGATGCTTCGTACACTATATGGTCTTTGTTAGCCATAGAATCTTGGTTTAAGCAGTTCGTTGATTGAACCAAATTATATTATTCTATTGCAAGCATAATTTGTGTAAAAAAGTTTTATTTAGCAGTATTTACAATACCAAACATGTATAAATCTTATAAGGTGAAGGCTTATAATTAAGCCACAACGAAATAATTAGAAGAAAACTATACTCGTTCAATCCTAAACTTATAAACTAATGAAACAAATCATACAAGATCTTAAATCGGGAGAAACTATTCTGGAAAATGTTCCAACGCCTAAGGTTAAAAAAGGGCATGTTTTAATAAAAACTCATCGCTCTTTGGTATCACTGGGTACAGAAAAGATGTTGGTTACTTTTGGTAAATCCAATTATATTCAAAAAGCCAGACAACAACCCGAAAAAGTCAAACAGGTATTGCAGAAAATTAAATCAGACGGACTTAAGCCTACCATTGATGCGGTATTTAGAAAATTAGGAGAACCGCTACCTCTCGGGTATTGTAATGCAGGAGAGGTTATAGCTGTTGGCGCAGGAGTAACCGATTTTTCTGTAGGAGACAGAGTTGTAAGCAATGGGAACCATGCTGAAGTGGTATGTATTCCGGAAAATTTGGTTGCCGGTATTCCTGACAATGTAAGTTATGAAGATGCTTCATTTACCGTCATTGGAGCTATAGGTTTACAAGGAATAAGATTGATAAATCCTACTTTTGGTGAAACGGTAATAGTTACCGGACTTGGTCTTATAGGATTGATCTCTGCTCAAATATTGAAAGCCAATGGATGCAAGGTAATAGGCTTAGATTTTGATCAACAAAAAGTTGATTTAGCAAAGTCTTTTGGCGTAAAAGCATACAACGCGGCAGGAACGGATGTGGTAAAGTTAGTTGAGAGTGAAACCTCCGGCATAGGAGCTGATGCTGTTTTAATAACAGCTTCCACAAAAAGTAATGATGTTATTAGTCAGGCTGCTCAAATGAGCCGCAAAAGAGGAAGAATAGTATTGGTTGGAGTGATTGGTTTAGATATACAGAGAAGTGATTTTTATCAAAAAGAATTATCTTTTCAAGTCTCTTGTAGCTACGGACCGGGACGTTATGATTCAAACTATGAGGATAAGGGC
>PDWI01002646.1_pt1 | contig 26585 bp, 10 predicted proteins | sample 1430891 | NCBI WGS metagenome assembly PDWI01 (sample SAMN01162508, study PRJNA174530) | Oral metagenome, whole genome shotgun sequencing project. | biome: Marine environment; feature: Marine mammal; material: Swab sample of the gingival sulcus; isolation source: swab sample of gingival sulcus...
CGCAGGATGTTTTCCTGCGAATTATCTTCTTTATATATATTTCCATTTCTATCTTTAAATGACATGTGAACCTCGCAAACTTATAAATAATACAACCGCTACGAAAAGCACCAATAAACCTAGTTGACGATTACTTGGCTTTCTAAATTTAAAATCAACTATAAATGCTGTACCTGTTAAAAACAATGTTGCAACCAAAATCCACGGGAAGATAATCTTAGGAACAAAAATTTTAAACAAATAGACAACAGGTAATATTACAGCAATTGACGTTACTGGCAGACCATGATAAAACTTGTTTTCACCGTCTTCCTTCATCTGTCTGTTTATCTCTATTACATTAAAAAATGCCAATCTTATAACAGCAGCAACCGCATAATAAATCATCACTAAAATAGCTAGGTAACTATTAGCACCGGCTATATAGCAATAAACACCAGGATAAAAACCAAAGCAAATTACATCGCAAAGTGAATCAATTTGCACACCGAACATCTTCTCATCATCAGTTCTATTTTTCTTTGTTCTAGCAACCTTACCATCAAACATATCAAAAAGACCCGATAACGCTAAACAAATTATCGCTAAAACCGGATGCTTTTCAACAGCTAAAACAATCCCGAGAGTCGATGATGCTAAACTCATGTAAGTGAGTATAACAGTATAATCATAAAAACCTATCATCTTTGATTTTTCCTCCAAATATTTATTCCATAAAACTTAATATATGCAAAACCTGTAACAATCGCACTCATAATAAGTTGCGTATAATAACTTATTCCCCTACTCACTATCATAACTGGCACAGTAATATTATTACCTAGAGCCGGTCCAAAAACTAAAATAAATAAATGCTCGGTTATCCCCATACCACCAGGCAAAGGCAGCATATCCACCGCAACAGATATCATTGCTTGTAACATCGTAGTATCAAAAACGTCAATCTTACAAGAACCAAACGACACGCACACCAAATAAGTTATCGAAAACAGCAAAGTCCTTTGCACAAATGTAATGGCAAAACTGGTAAACATCGCTTTTTGATGTGTTACTATATAATCTGAATTTATCGAAAACTTTTTAATTGATTGCTCTACCCTATCCTTATAAGCATCAACCTTTTTAGAGCGAGCTATTTTAGATACAGCAACATATATTCCATTTACAAGACTTTCGGCAAGTTTTGGTTTGGACGCTACTAAAAGCAAGACAACAACCGCAACAACATTTAAAAATATACCTAAATATACCCAAGCTAATATCGGCTGTAAATATTTCATCACACCAGCAGGTTTGACCAATAGCACAAAAGTACCGTACACTATAAGTAAAGTTTTATACCATATTGTAATTATCAAAAGCACAACAGTCGAAACATGGACTGGAATCTTATCCTTTTTCATTATAACCGTCTGAGCTGGTTGCCCACCCGTAGCCGACGGCGTAATACAAGAAAAGAAAAAACCGACAAACGAGTATTTACAACAACTTATAAACTTTGACCTACAATCTAAAGTCTTAAGCAGATAATGTATTATAGATGCCTCACTTAATATATAAACTAAAACCAGCCCAACGCCTGCTAGCCAATAGACCGAATTAGCCTCTCTCACATAATACATTATACTAGACAAATCTTGTCCATGAAACACATAGTACAACGTAAGCAAGAAACATATTAAAACAAAGAAAGCATTAAATATTTTCTTTTTTTTACTCTTCATAGTTTCCCTTCTCTTTTACAAACAACGAATTTATACGACATAAACAAAAAGACATTACATCAATTTATCACACGTCAAGTACCTCATTGCAATTAAATAGTATATATCATTTTTATGTTTTTATCAAGTATATTGAAGTCGCTACAATTTATAATTTATTCACATTTAAAAGTATGTACAAAAACACTAATAATAGTTTTATCACATGCCAGCTAATTATCACAAAAAAATTACACGATAATATTTTTTTTATTTAAAAGAATTTAACAACTATTAATTCAAATATATAGCAAAACTCTTAAACATCAGTAACCTAATTAATTTAAATAAAATAGCAAATATTTCCTTTGTGTAATAGCAAATTAAACAAAAGAAATTTATATAAATTCGCTTGACAATGCTTTACCATTGTATTATAGTATCAATGTCGTTATGACAAAACAAAATAAATTATACAATAAAAATCTAGGTTATATATGGGAGGAAAAATGAATCCATTTCTGACGCCAGCTGTTATCGTTACCGTAATGTTAAGTTTTATATTTATACCAGCAACAGTTTTTACTATACTAAACACTAACAACTCTTTGGCAAGAGTTATTGTATCTTTGAACCTAAATTGTTCAGCCCTGTTTACCGCTTTAATTATCTACGAAACATATAAAAAACTGGACTTAAGAGAACTCATAATAGGTAAACATATTTGGATTATAATAGTGATATACATCTGTTTATCATCATTTTACGCAGCACAATTTGACAAAAAAAATAAACCACAAGTAAATAGCATGATAGACAATAATAAATAATATTTCAAAACTCATTTTAATTTACAAAAGAAACTTAGTAATAAAGGAACTATAATCAAAAGATAGTTCTTTTTTGTTACATTTCTTATTATATCTTTTACACATTTCTACTATAATATGTTACAATATATTATAAAAATATTACTTAACACGTTCAATTAACTAGGACTTAGGTCATTAAAAACTAAATAAAACTTCGGACAAAATAATATGATTATGTTTATATTAAGTAAATATACTTTTTTACTATTTTTTATTAACGAACTTCAAAACTTTAATAACATTATATCGATTAAAATAACTTTTTTCTTATCAGTATAAACAATTCTTATAATAAGCGTGACAATTATTAGTTTTTGTTATATAATATATTTAGAAGTTGGTTAAATGTAAATAATCTTTTACTATTGTGCTAATAAAAGGTTAATTAAACTTAACAATTAAAAATGATAATTGTCTAGCATTTTCAATAATCACGTGTTAAATATTACATTTTCTTATTAATTTATTGTTCATTTTAAAGGTTATTATAAGTATATATTACAAAACAGAAATATATGCTTCAGGAATTACATTAAATTAACAATATCTTAATTACTAACATGTTTTGTAAATGCTATATTATAAAGTAAGTTTATAACCAACTCAACAGATAGCTTGAAACTAAGCGGTAAAGTTTGTTTAATGAGTTATTTCATTGGAGAGTACGTTGGAGAGTGTACAAGGAGGAAGTATGAAAAAAAGATTATCGGTAATACTTGCAGCTGCATTATTATTATCAACCATGAGTGGCCCTGCTATGGCTGATACTGCAAAAAATACCAAAGGTAAAATGAACAAGGGAATGCAACAAGCGTTAGAAATGCTTGATAAGAAAGCACCTAGAAATAAAGAATTTTCAAAATTCTTAAAATTAGAAGAAAGAGGAGCCTTAAATAGCAAAGAAAATTCGAGAAACGGACTTATTCCAGACCCAATCAAAATTAGCGGAAAAGTTAAATCTCATTCTAAGTTTGTTAGACTTGGCTTACCAAGCAGTTACGATTTAAGAGACCACAATAAAATGACAGACATAAGAGACCAAGGTCCTAACGGTTCTTGTTGGACTTTCGCTACTTATGGTTCATTAGAGTCAACAATGATGCCGCAAGCAAACGACTTCTCTGAAAAAAATATGAGAAACCTACACGGTTACGACATCCCTGCTGATAAAGGTGGTAACAGATATATGTCAACTGCTTATCTTGCAAGATGGAACGGTCCTGTAACTGAAGCTGATGATCCATATAGTGCTTACAACTTCTATTCACCAGCTGGTCTACCAAGAGCTAAAGATTTAACAAAAGCTGTTTATTTACCTAACGTTGTAAGAGGCGAAAGAAACATGGATATAATTAAAAATGCCATCATCAAAAACGGTGCAGTACAAACATCTGTTAGAGGTGATGATGAGTTTTTAAACAGAAAAACAGCTTCTCATTATAACAATACAGCAAAACGTTCTAACCACGCTGTTACAATTGCAGGTTGGGATGATAACTATGACAAATCTAACTTCCTAATTCAGCCACCACATAATGGTGCATGGCTTATTAAAAATAGCTGGGGTCCAAGATTTGGTAAAGATGGTTACTACTGGGTATCTTACTACGACAGTAACATCGCTAAATCAAATGTACAATATTTCGCACAAGACAGAGGTCAATACGAAAAAATTTATCAATACGACCCACTAGGCATGACAGATGCAATCGGTGATAGAACTAGCTACTTTGCTAACGTATTTGAAACTGGTAACAGAGCAGAAGAAATCAACGCTGTCGGCGTTTTCGTACCTAGTCATGGTACTGATTACACAGTTTACATGGTACCTGAGTACAATGGAACTAGAAGTTTTGCTAAAAAGCAAAGAGTTACTAGTGGTCACTTTGACTTTGGTGGATACTATGTAATTAACTTCCCAAGAAGTGTTAGAGTTAATGCAAATACTAAGTTTGCACCTGTTGTAAAATTTGAATCAAACGGCAGACATAATACTCCAATCGAAAATAAAGTAATTAGATATGCTAGTAAAGCTGAAAGTGGTAGAGGTCAAAGTTACATAAGCTCGAATGGTATCGACTTTGCTGACATAACTAACAGAAGAGCTTACGCAAGTGCTAACGTTTGTCTTAAAGCGTTTAGTGTTGGTGGCGAAAAAGTACAACCACAAGAAATTAGAATTAACAAAAACAGAGTTACAATGAAAGCTGGACAATACCTTCAATTAAAAGCTGTTGTTTTACCAACAGATGCTGTTGACAGAACTATGAAATGGGAATCAAGCGATCCAGAAGTTGTTTCAGTTGATAAATTTGGTCGTCTAACTGCATGGAAAAAAGGTAGAGTACAAATCACAGTAACATCAAACAAAGGTAATCTTAGATCTGTATGTGATATAACAGTTAGAAAACCTGACAACAATACTTTAACTGTAAAAACTGATAAAAAACAATACACACCAGGCGAAGAAATTATAGTTGAAGCAACACTTAAAGATGAACGTGGCAGAGGTCTTTCTAACGAAGAACTAAAATTAGAAATCGGCAAATACCAAGTAACATTTAAAACTGATGCTACTGGTAAAGCTACACACAAAGTACCTACTGGTAAAGGTACTCCAACTAAAGAGTATAAAATCGTAGTTACTTCAAACAGCAACTTTAACCTTAAAGCAAGAACTTCATTTGAAGTAACAAAAAAAATCGACGACAACGACGATGAAAATGATGATGAAAACGATGATAACAACGACAATGATGATAATAACGACAACAACGTTGAAGCTAAATTAACTTTAAACACTGATAAAACTAGCTACATTTTAGGCGATACTGTTAAATTCAATGCTGAACTTAAAAACAAAGACGGCAAATCAATTAAATGGGAAAAAGTTTCTTTCGAAATAACTAAGCCTAATGGTCAAAAAGCTACAAGATATTCATATACTGGTAGAGACGGTAAGGCAACTTACAACTTCTATTCTAGTAAATACGATGTTGCTGGTGCATATTCAGTAGTTGCAATCGCAAATATCAATGGTAAAAAAGTAAAATCAGCTACTAAAAAAGTTACAATAGTAGCTAAAAAACCTGAACCTTCTCCAGAACCAGACCCTAAACCTGAGCCAGACCCTAAACCAGATCCTAAACCACACGTTACAGGTTTAAGAGTTGAGCTAAAAAGTGATAAAAAATTATACGATAGCAGATGGGAAGCAGCTACGGTTAGAGTAACAGTTAAAGATGAAAAAGGTCAAGCTGTTAGAGATGCAAAAGTTGCCCTAAAAGTTACAATGCCTAATGGTAGAACTCGTACACTTCGTCTTTACACTAATGCAAGAGGTACAACTGGAATCAGACTAAGTTCATTAATGAGAGGTAGCTATACTGTTAATGCTAACATTAGCTATAACAACTACAGAACAGTTAACAAAGTTATTAACTTCAGAGCAAGATAATTTATACTGTTTATATACTAGATTTCACTAAGTAGATACTTAGAAATCACAAGTAAGGTAAAGGTTGGTTTCTTAGGGAACTAACCTTTATCTTATATGAATAAAGAAATTCAATAACATATTTTTAAAAATTAATAGATAACAAAACAGATTTAATCATATGCAAAGAGGGGGATATATGAAAAAGAGACTATCATCATTAATATTAGCTGCTCTACTTATTACAACATTTAGTACACCAGCTATGGCAGATAGTAAAAATTACAAAACAGAAAAACTTGGCTTAAAACAAGCTATCTCTGACATCAAGAAAAAAGCTCCACTGCCAAAAGAGTTCAAAAAATACCAAAAAGCTCTAAAAAATGGCACAGCTAAAACAAACAAAGACTACAACAACGGCTTAATACCAGCGCCACTTAAACCTAACGGCACGTATAAAGCACGTGGTAAATATATAAAATTAGGTCTACCTAGCAGATACGATTTACGTCAAAAATCTAAAATGTCAGGTATTAGAAATCAAGGACCAAATGGTTCTTGTTGGACATTCGCTGCTTACGCATCGCTAGAGTCAACAGGTATGCCAATCAGAAGTGATTTCTCTGAAAAACATATGAGAAATACACACCGTTTTGATGCCGGTCCAGAAGACGGCGGTCACAGATACATGTCAACTGCATATCTTGCTAGATGGAGTGGTCCTATCAAAGAATCAGATGACCCATACGAAGCTAAAAATTTCTATTCTAACGACATCTTCGAACGTGACAAAGATTTAATGAAAGCTATATTTTTACCAGATGTAAAAAACGGCACAACAAACAGCGATTTGATTAAAAGAGCAATCATGGAAAATGGTGCTGTGGCTAGTTCATTAAGAGGCGATAGAAAATTTTTAAATGAAAAAACTTGGGCACATTATAACCCATACAATACTAACCCTAACCACGCAATCACTTTAGCTGGTTGGGATGATAACTTCGACAGAAATAAATTCTTAACCCCTGCCCCACGTAACGGAGCATGGCTTGTTAAAAACAGCTGGGGCAAGGATTTCTGTGATGATGGTTATTTCTGGGTTTCATACTACGACAACAACATTGGTACAGCCAACGTTCAATTTATAGCACAAAACAAAGGCGAATTTGATAAGATTTATCAATATGACGAATTTGGTGCTACTGGTGATGTCGGTAGTAATAAAGGTTACTTTGCTAACGTATTTAAAACTGGTAACAAATCAGAAGAAATTAACGCAGTTGGCGTATATGTACCAAACTACAACACTGACTATACTGTTTACCTAGTTAGCGATTATAATGGTACTAGAAGTTTTGCCAACAAAGTACAAGTAGCAAGTGGTCATTTTGACTATGCTGGTTACTATGTAATTAAGTTCGACAGAGCACAACACGTAAGTGCAAACACTAAATTTGCACCAGTAGTTTATTTTGAAACAGAAGACTTAAACTGCATACCAATCGAAGAACCTGTTAGCAACTATACTAGCAAAGCTAGGGCTAATTCTGGCGAAAGTTATATCAGTAAAAACGGTGTTGATTTTACCGACTTAACAAGAACACGTCGTAACGCCAACGTTTGTCTAAAAGCCTTTAGTGTAAACGGTGAACCAAGACACGTTGAGAGAATTACACTTGAAACTAGAAGACAAACTTTAAAAGTTGATAAATCTTACCAATTAAAACCTTATGTTGAACCAATCGATGCTAGTGATAGAACTGTTAGATTTGAAAGTAGTAACACTAGAGTTGCCAGCGTTGACAAAAGAGGTAAAGTAACAGCCAAATCACCAGGTAAAGCTACTATAACAGTTACTACAAATGATGGTAGAAAAACAGCACAATGTGAAATAACTGTTGATGAGCCTGAATTTAGAAAAGTTACAATCGAAACTAAACATCAACAATATCAAGCAGGAGATTCTGTATTTTTAACAGTTAAAGTTAAAGATAAATACGGCAGAGGTGTTAGCAACGAAAAAATCAACATGTCATTTAACGGTAGAGCAACTCGTACTTTACAGACTGGGTATAATGGTCAAGCAATTGATAGAATAAACCTACCTAGAAACCTTGCTAATGGTACATATACTATTAAAGCTACTCTTGAAAGTAATCCAAGAGCAGTTGGTACAGTAAAAATTAGAGTTACTGGTGGTCGAATCAATCCTGACCCAGACCCTAGACCAAATCCTGACCCTAGACCTAACACTAACGGTTTACATGTCAAATTTTATACCGACAAAAACATCTATGACAGCAGATGGGAAGCAGCAAGAATTAATATCGAAGTTGATGATAAAAACAATAACCCATTAAGAGATGCTACTGTTGCCCTAACTATAAAAGCACCAGACGGTAATACTAGAACTCTTAATCTTTACACTAACAGCATTGGTACAACAGGACTAAGATTGAGTCCATTAAAAAGAGGTAGATACTCTATTACCGCAAAAGTTAGCTACAAATCATACAAAACAGTTACAAAAACTATTAGCTTAACAGCAAAATAGTATAAATTTTAAATATTTTTAAAAGTTGGTTTCTTTGAAGCCGACTTTTTTTGTTGCAACCATTTTTTATGAACACATTTATTTATAAAAAATTAAAAATTGCTAATCATTATTAAGTGATTACCAAATATAGTGATTTAAAAATTAATATTATAACATTTTTAATGACTGTATAAAAAAATTTAATAAATTAGCTGAAATTTATCAAAATTTGTAATATAATATAAACACTGGTTGATTACATGTTAATTATGTAAAGTTATTGTTAATATTATCAAAACTACATATAATTTTATAGATTACATGTATATAAACTCAACGTCAATCAGTTAAAAGTTATCAGAAATATAACTTTTATAAGTTTTGTCTTACATACAAAGAGGAGGAAGTATGAAGAAAAGATTATCAATAATATTAGCAGCAGCACTATTAATCACACCAGTTAATTTTACTGCAATGGCTGATAATGCTGATGCTGGTATTAAACAGGCTATCAAAGAGCTAAAAAACGTAGCACCGCTCGATAAGGATTTCGTTAAATATCAAAATGATATCCAGAAAGGTCTACTTAAATCAACAGGTGACGAAAGAAATGGACTTATCCCTGCACCTGTAAAACCACATGGTAAAGTTAAAAACAGCGGAAAATATGTCAAATTAGGTTTACCAAGTAAATATGATTTAAGAAAAAGAGGTAAAATGACACCTATAAGGGATCAAGGACCAAACGGCTCTTGTTGGGCTTTTTCTGCTTGTGCTACATTCGAGTCAACTCTAACACCAGAACAAAATGACTTCTCTGAAAAAAATATGAGAAACTTACACAGATTTGATGTTGGACCTGAAAAAGGTGGTCACAGATTCATGTCAACTGCTTACCTTGCAAGATGGAGTGGTCCTATAAGTGAGGCAAACGATCCATACAGCCCAACTAACTTCTTATCAAACAACATTTACAAAAGAGAAAAAGATTTAATGAAGGCTGTATTTTTACCAGATGTTAAAAACGGAACAGAAAACATTGATATAATCAAAAGAGCAATCATGGAAAATGGTGCTGTTGGAACATCTGTAAAAGGTAATGAAGAATTTTTAAACAGAGAAACTTGGGCCCACTACAACCCAAATAACTCTAACCCAAATCACGCTGTAACTTTAGCTGGTTGGGACGATAACTTTGACAGACATAAATTCTTAACCCCTGCTCCACGTAATGGTGCATGGCTAGTTAAAAACAGCTGGGGCGATGATTTCTGTGATGGTGGTTATTTCTGGGTTTCATACTACGATAAAAACATCGGTACATACAACGTACAGATGATGGGTCAAGCGACTGGCGAATTTGACAAAGTTTATCAATACGACCCATTTGGACTAACAAATCAAGTCGGTAGCTTCTCAGGTTACTTTGCTAACGTATTTAAAACTGGTAGCAGAGCTGAGCAAGTAAAAGCTGTTGGTGTACAAGTACCAAACCATGACACAGACTACGTTGTTTACCTTGTTAAAAAATACAATGGTACTAGCAGTTTTGCAGACAAAATTGAAGTTGCTAGAGGACACTTCGATTACTCTGGATACTATGTAATCAAATTTAACAGACCAGAGCGAGTTGCAGCAAACACAGAATTTGCTCCTGTTGTCTACTACAAATCAAGTTCATCGAACTGTATCCCGCTTGAGCACCCAGTTAGAAACTACTCAAGCAAAGCTTCTTCAAGCTATGGTCAAAGCTTCATGAGTTCAAACGGTAAAAACTTTACCGATGTAAGCAGAACTCATAGTAATGCCAACGTTTGTCTTAAAGCATTTACATCTAATGGTGATGACATCAGAGTGCAAAACGTTAACTTCAACAAGACTAATGACACAATTGCAGTTGGACAAGATTATCAGTTAAAAACATTTGTTACACCTGACGATGCCAACGACAAATCAGTTCGCTTCGAAAGTAGCAATACAAGAATCGCTACAGTTGACAGAAACGGTAAAGTTAAAGCTATCAAAGGTGGTAACGTAACAATTACCGCTACTACTAATGACGGTAGAAAAACTGCAAATTGTAGATTAACAATTAAAGAACCTGAATATAGGGAAGTTTCTATCGAAACAAGTAGCCCTGTTTACAAACCTGGCGACCGTATAATTATAACAGTTAGCGTCAAAGACAAATACGGTAAAGGTGTTGCAAACGAGCCACTTACTCTCAACATCGGTAAATTTGAGCAAAAACTTGTAACAACTTACAAAGGTACAGCAATCACTAAGATAAATACTTCTGAAGAAACTCCTGAAGGCGTTTACCCAATTAAAGTTGTTTTAGACAACAACAAAACTGCAACAGCAGAAAGCTCATTTGAAATTAGAGGAACTAGCACAAGTGCTAAAGTTACCGTATCAAGTGATAAAAAAGAATACAAACTAAACGAAGACGTTAAACTATTTGCAACACTACAATCAGCAGATGGTGAACCAATTTCAAACGAAGCAATTGTTTTCAGTATCACTGACCCAAACAAAAACACTTTTGAAGAAAATGCTTTAACTAATTACAGCGGAAAAGCTTCTGTTGTTGTTGATAAGAGCAAATTCACAAAAGTGGGTACATACTCAGTAATCGCTGGTTCAGTTGTAGACGGACGTGTATGTAACTCTAAACTTTATAAGTTTAAAATCACTAGAGATGCAGTTCAAGAGTTACCTACTCTAACAATTTCAAGCGATAAAACTGAATACAAATTGGGCGACAAAATCGAACTACAAGCCGAATTAAAGAAAGCTAATGGCAACCCAGTGTCATGGGAAAAAGTTAATTTTGAAATCACTAAAGCAGATGGACAAATCATCTCAACTAGCGACTACACTAACTACAGTGGTGTTGCTGAAGTATCAGTAAACACAAGAGAAAGTGACCCAGTTGGTAACTACACAGTAAAAGCGATAGCTACTGTAAACGGACAAAAGGTAACTGCTAAACAATATACTATTAACGTAAAACCTAACAACGGTGGTCACGAAAACTACACACTAAATGTAACAAGTGATAAAAAGCAATATAAACTAGGTGACAAGCTTAACTTCCAAGCTAACTTAAAAGACAAGTTTGGTAAAGCGGCATCTTGGGAAAAAGTTAACTTCGAAATAACTAATCCGAACGGAAAAACTACATCTAAGTATGACTACACTAATTACAGTGGTGTTGCCGAAGTTTCAATTTACACTGACCAAAACACTCCTGCTGGCACTTACACAGTTCAAGCAACTGCCAATGTTAATGGCGTGAATGTAATGTCGCAAACTTACTCTGTAAAAGTTATCAAAGATGAAATTGTCAACGAAGCTAGTCTAGTTCTATCAAGCGACAAAACTGACTACAAAGTTGGTGATAGAGTAAACCTAAAAGCTATACTAAAAGATGCTCAAGCAAAACCAATAAGTTGGAAGAACGTAAACTTTGAAATCACTAAACCAAATGGTCAAAAAATAAAAGGTTATGACTCTACAAATTATAGCGGCGTAGCTGAATACGCATTAAGAACTGACAACTACAAGTCAGGTACTTACAAAGTTATCGCAACAGCTGATATCTATGGTGAAAAAGTCGTTTCTAACAGTTATACATTCAGACTAACTAAAGATCAAGCGCCAAACCCTAACCCAGGAACTGACGGACTACAGGTTAAAGTAAGTTCTGATAAAAATAGTTATGATAGCAGATGGGAATCAGCTACAATATATGTCAAAGTAAATGACGAAAACGGAAACGCTTTAAGAGATGCCTACGTTGTACTAAATATCACTAACCCAAAAGGTAGTAACCGTACATTTAGACTATACACTAACGGAAATGGTCAAACTGGTATCAGACTAAGTGCTTTAACAAGAGGTAACTACAAAGTTACTGCTAAAGTAACTCACGGCAGTAGCAAACCTGTTGAAAAAACTTATAGTTTCACTGCAAGATAAGCTATAAGTTATCTAATATTTTAAAAGTGGGCTGATGTCAAATCAGCTCATTTTTATTTTAACATTATTACAAGCTGAAAATCAGATTTTTTATATAAAAGCATTCCCAACAAATAGCAAAATATTATTGCTATAATTAACAAAAATGATTTCGTTTCAAACTTTTTTAACATTTATATAAAAAAAATTAATAAAATACATGACTTTTATCCATTTTTGTAATATAATATACACACGCTAAACATATGTTGCTGAAAGTTCATAAATTTTGTAATTTTAAGTTAATAATTTTGACACATTTAGTATGACTATCTAGTTATAAACATTACAATTTCAAACGTTGAACTAAAAAAATATTTTACATTTTCTCATCTTTAACCCCAAATAAATATTAATAAAACTTTAACATATTACTAATGATTTATTTCACACTTAAACAAGAGAAAAATGAAAAATGAAAACTATCAAATATAATGACGTCAATATTTGATAAAAAAAAAGTCAAATTAGAGACTTGGCTTTATAATGTCTTTGCAATATTGTACTTTTGTACAAAAGGAGGATTCATGAAAAAGAGTATTTCTTCGATACTATTAGCTACGCTACTTGTATCGTCAATCAGTCTACCAAGCATGGCAGACGGAGTAAACAATAAGACCGCATTATCTAGCGGACTAAAAAAAGCTGTTAAACAATTACAGCACAAAGCACCACTCAACAAAGAATTTGTTAAATACACGAAAGCAATCAAACGTGGACTTTTAAAAAGTGAAGCAGAGGCAAAAAACGGACTTATCCCTGCCCCACTAAAACCACAAGGTTCGGTTAAAGTTACTCAAAACCGTGGTTTACTTGGCTTACCTGCAAAATACGACCTACGTGAGAAAAAGAGAGTAACACCAATCAGAGACCAAGGTCCAAACGGTTCTTGCTGGGCATTTGCAGCCTATGGTTCATTAGAGTCAACATTACTACCAAACGAAAATGATTTTTCTGAAAAAAACATGAGAAACACTCACGGCTTTGACGCAGGTCCTGAGCAAGGTGGCCACAGATATATGTCAACAGCCTACATGGCAAGATGGAGTGGTCCAATATCTGAAGAAAACGACCCATACAGCCCAACTGATTTCTACTCAAGAACAGACTTCGATCGAGAAAAAGATTTAATTAGAGCTGTATTTTTACCTGATGTTGAAAACCACACAGAAAACATGGACATCATCAAAAATGCTATCATGAAAAACGGTGCAGTACAAAGTTCTGTACTAGGTAGTCCAAAATACCTAAACCCTAGAACTAATGCTCACTACAACCACACAAACAAAAGAGCTGACCACGCAATAACACTTGTTGGTTGGGACGATAATTTTAGCAAAAACAACTTCTTAAAGAAACCTGCCGGAGACGGTGCGTGGCTTGTTAAAAATAGCTGGGGACCAAGTTTCGGTGACGGCGGTTACTACTGGGTTTCATACTACGATAACAACATTGCTAAGAGTAACGCCCAATATTTCGCTCAAGACAAAGGTGAATTTGAAAAAATTTACCAATATGACCCACTAGGAGTTTCTGACCAAGTTGGTGAAAAAAGCGGTTACTTTGCCAACGTATTTAAAACTGGTAAAGCAGCTGAGAAAATCAATGCTGTTGGTCTTGTAGCTCCAAATAACAACGTTGACTACAAAGTTTACTTAGTTAAAAACTATGTTGACGAAAACAGCTTTACAGATAGAATCCAAGTAGCAGAAGGTCACTTTGATTTCTCTGGTTACTACGTTGTAAAATTTGATGATGTTGAAATCCCTGCAAATACAAAGTTTGCACCAGTTATTTACTACGAAGGTGATGGCGACTACTGTATCCCTGTTGAAACAGTCCTAGAAAATTACACAAGTAGAGCCAACAGCAAAAGCGGTCAAAGTTATACAAGTGCTGACGGTAAAGCCTTTGTTGACCTAACAACTGTTAAAGATTACGAAAAAGCTAACGTTTGCGTTAAAGCGTTTAGTTATGGCGGAGTTCCAGTTGAAGTTGAAGGCGTATCATTTGATACACCAGAAAGAACAGCAAAAGTTGGACAAACAATTACATTAGACCCAACAATTAAACCATACGATGCTGCCAACAAAAAAATGAAATGGAAATGCAGTGACGAAACTGTTTTAAAAATGGTTAAAGACGGTTCATTTAGAGTTTTAAAAGAAGGTACAGCAACTGTAACAGTTACAACTGTTGACGGTAACAAAACTGCTACTTGTAAAGTAACAGTGGAAAAAGCTGAAGAAAAAACACTTACACTTCGTACAACACAAAAGAAATATTTCGCTGGCGATAGAGTTGTAATCGTATCGAGAGTTATCGACAAAAAAGGTCGTGGAATTTTAGGCGAAAAAGTTAAAATTTCTATCGGTAACTACACACAAGAAGTTACAACAGGTTACATGGGTAGAGGAACTTTAACACTATTAACAAATGAAAAAATCCCAGTTGACAAATACCCAGTAGTTGCAGAACTAAAAGACAATTTCTACAAAACTGCTGAAACTTCTTTCGACATAGTTGAAGGAAAATACCCTGTTGAAAAGAAAATGTTTACACTTTCAACTTTAAAACCAACTTATACACCATCTGAAAAAATGGAGTTCTACGCTTTATTAAAAGACGAAAATGGTAAAGAAATGAAGTGGGCTAAAACATTTTTCGAAGTAACTGACGAAGATGGTAAAGTTGAAAAAATCAAAGAATACACTGATTTATATGGTGAATCTTTCTACAGCAGAGAAATTAAAAAGAGCGATATCGGCAAAACATTTACAGTTGTAGCAACAACTAAAATTGGTGAAGAAGAATTAAGAACTGAACCTGTAACAGTTACTGTTAAAAAAGACGGTACTCCAGATCCACAACCTGAGCAAAAACCACAAATGACTATCAGCTGTAACAAAACTGATTACGAATTAGGACAACATGCTAAAGTTGTTGCAAACTTCCAATTAGGTGCTAATCAGCCAATAACTAACCAAACAGTTAAATTACTAATCACTAAACCGAATGGTAAAAATACTATGAGAGTTAGAAAAACTGATGGCGAAGGCAATGCTTACTTCACAGTTGACTTTACAGAAGAAGGTACTTACTCTGTTAAAGCACAAACAAGATACGATTATAAAAATATCGAATCAAAGCCAATCGAGCTAAACGTTGTCAAACCAGAGCCAACATATGCTATAACAGTATCGAGCGACAAAGACGTTTACAAATACTCTAGTTTCGCTAAGTTCACAGCAGAATTTAAAGACAGCGACAACAATAAAATAGCTGGCAAAGAAGTTACTTTTGAAATTATGTCGCCAAATGGTAAAATCAAGACAAAAACTAAAACTACTAACGAAGAAGGTATCGCTTCTATCATGAATCATATGTCAAGATTTAACGGTGCAGGCAACTATCAAATAATTGCCAAAGCTGTAATTGATAACGAAGAAATCGTATCACCTACTCACGTAGTTAAAGTTGAAAAATTAATTACACCTAAACCAGCAGCAGAAAGCAAAGAGCTAACAGTCGAAATTAACAATAGCAAAGCAATTTTCGGTAAAGTTAACCTTTTCGCAACAGTTGCTGATGCAAACGGTAGTAAAATCAAAAATGCTAGAGTAAGATTTTTAGTAGTAGACCCAGAGGGTAACAAAACTAAAATCTTCACTAACACAAACATTTTTGGTAAGGCAAATGCTAAAATTAAAAAAGTTATAAACGGAACATACAAAGTTAACGTCAAAGTTACACATGATAATTTTGATGAAAATGTCCAAGATTATACTTTTGAAATAAAATAATAAGTTATTATAAAAAAACCGATTTCTTAGAAATCGGTTTTTTTATAATAACCAAAACTTTCCTGCAACATCGTTAATCAATATAAATCTGTCAATCTAGATTACATTTGTGTAATATATTCATAAAAATGATAATTAAACCGTGATATTGTAAATAATATACTGAATGTTGCTAGTTTGAAAATATTTATTTGTATATTTTTTATAATATTTCAATAAATTTCTTTACAGTTTACTAACCAAGTTATTACAAAAAATAACACGCTTATTTTCTAAACCTAACTTAAATTAAGTATTTTAATTTAAACTCTATATATAAAAAATAATTATATGATTATTACTGAATAAATAAAAATGTTAAATTAATGTATAAACAAATCTTATAATTTTGCTGAAATGCATTTGATTTTGTTATATAATATAAATAGAAGAGGTACTAAGTGACCACATATATCGCTACGGTACTGAATCAGATGAGATAATAAAAACAAACATGGCAAAAAAACTGTGATTTTAACGTATAAGGAGGAAACATGAAAAAACTAATATCATCGATATTACTAGCTACGATGTTGGTGTCAACTATTAGCTTACCTAGTATGGCTGATAACACCAAATTAAGTAAAGGACAAAAGAAAGCTATCAAACAGCTTAAACACCACGCACCACTAAACAAGGACTTTGTAAAATACTCAAAAGCCCTCAAGCGTGGTCAACTTAAACTTGACAAAAACTCAAAAAATGGTTTAATCCCTGCCCCACTCAAGCCACATGGCAAGGTTAAAAGTAGAGGCAAATATATCAAACTTGGTTTACCAGCAAAATATGACCTACGTGAAAAGAAAAAAGTAACACCTGTTCGTGACCAAGGTCCAAATGGTTCTTGCTGGGCATTTGCTGCTTATGCATCTTTAGAATCAACATTACTACCAAACGAAAATGATTTCTCTGAAAAGAACATGAGAAATACACACGGCTTTGACGCTGGTCCAGACGAAGGTGGACACAGATACATGTCAACAGCTTACATGGCTAGATGGAGTGGTCCGATTTCAGAAGAAAACGACCCTTACCATCCAACTGATTTCTACTCAAGAACTGACTTTGATAGAGAAAAAGATTTAATAAGAGCTGTTTATTTACCAGATGTTGAAAATCATACTGAAAACATCGACGTTATAAAGAAAGCAATTTTAGAAAATGGTGCAGTACAAAGTTCGGTATTAGGTAGCCAAAACTACTACAATCCTAGAACTAACGCACATTATAACTACACTAACAAACGTGCTGACCACGCAATAACACTTGCTGGTTGGGATGATAACTTTAGTAAAAATAACTTCATCAAGAAACCAAAAGGCGATGGTGCATGGCTTGTTAAAAACAGTTGGGGACCTGGCTTTGGTGACGGCGGTTACTACTGGGTTTCATACTATGACAACAATATCGCAAAAAGTAACGCTCAATACTTTGCACAAGACAAAGGTGAATTTGAAAAAATATATCAATACGATCCATATGGCGTATCTGACCAAGTTGGTGGCAAAAGCGGATACTTTGCCAACGTATTTAAAACTGGTAAAGCTGCTGAGAAAATCAACGCTGTTGGTATCGTAGCACCAAACCATGACGTTGACTACAAAGTTTACCTTGTTAAAAACTATGTAAACGAAAGTAGTTTCACAGACAGAATAAAAGTTGCTGAAGGTCACTTCGACTATGCTGGTTACTATGTTGTTAAATTTGACGATGTTGAAATACCTGCAAATACTAAATTTGCACCAGTTATCTATTATGAAGGTGAAGGCGATTTCTGTATCCCGGTAGAAACTGTACTTGACAACTACACAAGCAAAGCTAATAGTAAAAAAGGTCAAAGTTATACAAGTGCTGACGGTAAATCTTTTGTTGACTTAACAACTGTTAAAGAACACGAAAAAGCAAACGTATGTGTTAAAGCGTTCAGTTATGGTGGAGTTCCTGTTGAAGTTGAAAGTATCTCATTTGATACTCCTAACAGAAAAGTTAAAGTTGGACAAACAATTACATTAGACCCAAAAATCGAACCATATGATGCTGCTAACAAAAAAATGAAATGGAAATGCAGTGATGAAACTGTTTTAAAAATGGTAAAAGATGGTGAATTTAGAGTATTAAAAGAAGGTAAAGCAACAGTTACAGCAATAACTGTTGATGGTCACAAAACTGCTAAATGTTACATCACAGCAGGTAAAGCCGAAGAAAGAACAATAACTGTTCGTTCAGTCCAACCAGAATACTTCCCTGGAGATAAAGTAATAATCATCGCTACTGTTAAAGACAGCAAGGGTCGTGGTGCGTTAAGCGAAATGGTTAAAATTTCAATCGGTAACTTTACTGACGAAGTAAAAACTGGTTACATGGGTAGAGCTGTATTATTCTTATCTACTCACAAGCAAATTCCTATCCAGACGTACCCTGTAAAAGCTGTATTAAAAGACAACTTCTATAAAAGTGCTGAAACATCATTCGAAGTAGTTGACGGAAAATACCCTGTTGAGAAGAAACTTACACTTTCAACTACTAAGACTACATATGCACCATCAGAAACAATGGAATTTTACGCTTTATTAAAAGACGAGAATGGTCAAGCTATGAAGTGGAAAAAAGCATTTTTCGAAATCAAAGACCAAAATGGTAAAGTTGAAAAAATCAAAGAATACACTAACTTATTTGGCGAAGCACTTTGCTCTAAAAAGGTTAAAAAATCAGATATTGGCAAAACTTATACTGTAGTTGCTACAGTTGAGCTCAAAGATAAAACCTTAGTTTCTAAAAAAATCAAAGTAAGAATCGCTAGAAACGCAAGATTAAGAAAAAAATAATAAGTAAATAATCAGTGAAACAGGGATTACCCTGCTACTGACAACATATTATTCCTAAGACCAGTTCGCCTAACTGGTCTTTTTTATATCTTTTTGAAAACATACAGATATTGTTAAATTTTTACTTACATAATTTTAAAATAAATAATAACGATTAGTTAACATCATTTTCTATAAAAAAATAAAAATACACTACTTCGCATATAAACTATAAGATTTTACACCTTCATACCTAAAAACAATTAACAAAAAAATCATAATTGCTAACTATATATAATAATATTATTTATGCTTATTTTATTTAATAAATATAAAGTAACTATTAACAAAAGTATTAATATATTTAAACGTAAATATATCACAAAATAGTAATAATGCACTGTGTTTATACTCAACAACAGTATCAAATAAATTTTCAAACACATACATAATATTGAATGTTAAATATATGTATAATCTTTTTTTATAATTTTGCTGAAGTTAATTCATTTTTGTTATATAATATAAGTAGTTATTATTTTGTATTTCTTAATTCAACTTACATTACTTACCCAGTTAACAATAAGATACCAAATAATAAAGTACAATGTACCACAGCGGTAAAATTGTCAATACAAACGTACAAGGAGGATTAATGAAAAAACTATTATCAACTGTGATTGCAGCTTCACTATTACTCTCAACTATGGGACTATATGTTTCAGCTGATGAGTCAATAAGTGCTAAATCACACAAATCAGGGATTAAAAAAGCAATCAAGGCGCTTAAACTTAAATCTCCAAGAAATGAGGAGTTTAAAAAGTACCAAGAAGCGCTTAAAAAAGGTGCTTTACACAACAAAAAAAATAGTAAAAATGGTTTGATTCCAGAACCTATGACTATTGGTGGTAAAGTTCAGCAAAAAGCAGGCAAACACATCAGACTTGGCCTACCAAGTAAGTATGATTTAAGAAAAAAAGGCAAAATGACACCTGTTAAAGACCAAGGTCCAAACGGTTCTTGTTGGGCATTTGCAGCCTATGCATCTTTAGAATCAACTATGATGCCAGAACTTAATGATTTCTCAGAAAAAAATATGAGAAACACACACGGCTTTGATAGTGGTCCAGATGATGGCGGTAACAGATACATGTCAACAGCTTACATGGCTAGATGGAGTGGTCCTATCAACGAATCTGATGAGCCATATAGTCCTTATGACTTCCACTCACCAACAGGTCTTAAAAGAGCTAAAGATCTAATGACAGCTGTTTACCTACCAGATATTAAAAATGGTAAAAAAAATATTGAAGTCTTAAAAAATGCTATCAAGAAATATGGTGCAGTTGAAACTTGTATCAGATCAGGCAATCAATATTTAAACAGAAGAAGAAACGCTCATTACAATAACAACTCTATGTCAAGACCTAACCACGCAGTTACTATTTCTGGTTGGGACGACAATTACAGTAAAAATAATTTCTTAGTTGCTCCTCCAACTGACGGTGCATGGTTAGTTAAAAATAGCTGGGGTGCTGACTGGGGAAATAATGGTTATTACTGGGTTTCATACCACGACGTACATATCGGTACTAGAAACGTACAGTACAGAGCTCAAGACAAAGGTGAATTTGACAAACTTTATCTTTACGACAAACTTGGTATAACAGATGGTATCGGTGAAACTACTGGATACTACTCAAACGTATATAAAACTGGTAACAAGCCTGAAAAAGTTAATGCTATCGGACTTGACTTACCAAACCACGATACTAACTACAAAATTTACATCGTAAAGAACTACAAAGACCAGAGCAGTTTTAAAGACAAAATTGAACTTAAAAGTGGTCACTTTGACTACGCTGGATATTATGTAGTAAAACTTGATGAAGCTATTGAAATACCAGCAAACACAAAATTTGCACCTGTTATCTACTCACACTCAGGCGACATATATACAATTCCAATCGAAAACAAAATCGAAGATTATACATCACGTGCTGATGCCCATAAAGGTGAAAGTTTTACAAGTACAAACGGGGTAGACTTCGTTGATTTAACTAAAGAGTATCCACATGCTAATGTTTGTCTTAAAACATTTACAAAAGTAGTTGATAATGGTGAAGAGCCAGTTGTCAAGTCAATCAAAGCAACAACTGACAAAGATTCATATTTCGCTGGCGAAACAGTTAAAATCATCGCAACAGTAAAAGATAACTATGGTAAAAATATCGCTAACGAACAAGTAAACTTACAAATCAAAAATTACAAAAAATCAGCTAGAACTAACAGAAACGGTGAAGTTACATTCAAGTTTGCAACTTCTGAAAAAATCAAAGAAGGTACATATACTGCTAAGTTAGCACTTGCAAATGATAAAAACGTAAAAACTAGCGTACAATTTGAAATTATTGAAAAAGTAAATCCAAACCTAAAAGAAAGTCTTGAACTAAACAGTGATAAAGCAGAATATAAAGCTGGTGACAACATCATGCTAAATGCAACACTTAAAGACAAAAAAGGTAACACTATCAGCTGGGAGAAAGTTACATTTGAAATAACTAAAGCTGACGGTCAAAAAGTGATTGGTAAAGACTACACTAACTATAGCGGTATCGCTGACTATGTATTAAAAACAAGCAAAAACGATAAAGCTGGTAACTTTACAATAAAAGCTAGTGCTAACCTATACAACAAAAAAGTTACTTCGAAGACTTTAACTGTAAAAGTAATTGGCAATGACCAACCAGAAGTAAACAAGGCAACATTAAATATCCAAAGTGATAAGAAGTCTTACAAATTAGGTGATATAGCATTACTTACAGCTACTCTTAAAAACAATTCAAAACCAGTTGATTTTGCAAAGGTAACATTCGAGATAACAACACCAGACGGCAAAAAACGTACAGGTCGTGAATATACAAACAAAAATGGTGTAGCAACATACAGAAAATACATCAGTAGATATGACGAAGCTGGTATATATACTATCGTAGCAAACACAACTGTTAACAACAAAGTAGTTGCATCAAACAGTTTAAAAATCAACGTAACTAACCCATCTGACAATCCAGAACCAGACCCACAACCTGAACCAGATGAACCAGCTACAAATGATTTAAAAGTAACTTTAAAAAGCGACAAACCTGTATATGACAGTCGTTACGAATCAGCTAAAATTTTAGTTGTAGTTAAAAACTCAAAAGGTCAAGCTCTACAAGATACAAATGTTAAGTTAACAATTGTTAGACCTAATGGCAGAAGTCGTAATCTATCATTGTACACAAATAGAAGCGGTAAAACAGGACTTAAAATTAGCGCTTTATCAAGAGGTAAATACCAAATAAAAGCTAAAGTTCTACATAAAGATTACAAAAACACTACAAAAAGCATAAGCTTCACTGCTAAATAAGTAATCTGATCCAAAATCTCAAAAGCTTGAAAATTCAGCTTTTGAGATTTTTTTATGCCCTATTAGCAAAAGATAAATTAGTAAAAAACAGCAAAACCCCTTTAAAAATAAGTGCGTCCAACTTAAACAGTTAAACTATATTATATTATCATACAAATTGCTAAATTATTAAATGAATTTAAAATTAAAGGTGAAATTATATAAATTATGTAATATAATAGATACAAATGTTGAAATTTTGTAAATAAAAAATTACAAATCTATTAACATTTAACTGACAAACTAACGTTATAAACAAAGAGGGGGATTTATGAACAAAAAAATTGCAATAATAGTGTCAATCACACTACTACTAAGCACACTAAACATATCAGCTTTTGCTAGTCCAAATCAAAAAGCCGATAATAGCAAAAACGCTATCCTAAGCAAAAAAGATAGCGACGACGAAATAGAAATACCTGACAAGTATGATCTCAGAGAACACAATAGAATTTCACCTGTAAAAGACTGTGGACCATCAAACGCTGACTGGGCATTTGCCGCATTAGCATCTTTTGAATCAACACTGATGGATAGACACAAAAATATTGACTTATCTGAAAAACACATGAGAAATATTAGCGGTTATGTTCCACCTAGAAAAGGAAACAGAGAAGTTGCCACTGCCTATCTCGCTAGTCGTAAAGGAGCAGTGCTTGAAATGGACGACCCTTATAGTCCTACAGACTATTTCAGTCCTGACTTTATCAAACCTAGACACTTTTTATCAAAAGCCGTTTACCTACCCGATATAATTAACGGCACAAAAAATGCTGACATTATGAAAAAAGCCATCATCAAATACGGTGCTGTCGCAACAACACTTAACTATAACAAAAAGAACTACAATAATGAAAATTTTTCATACTATAATAATGATGATGTAGACAGCAACATGAATGTCGCTATCTCTGGTTGGGATGACAACTACAGCAGACACAATTTCAACACAACACCACAAGGTGATGGGGCTTGGTTAATTAAAAATAACTGGGGTATAAACTGGGGTGATAAAGGGTATTTTTGGGTGTCATACTATGATAAAAGAATTGGTACCAAAAACGCTCAGTATCATAAAGAGAAAGATGTTTTTGATAAACGTATTCAATTTAAATCATTATATCAACATGACCCTTATGGTCAAACTGCTACCACAGGCGGCAAAGGTGCCTATGCAGCAAACACATTTAGAGCAGAAAGTGACGACTATGAAGCGATATACTATGTTGGTATAACTATCCCAAACGATGACACTGACTACACTATATACATAGATGAAGATTGCGGATATAAACCTGAACTCAAAGATAGCGTAGAGTGTGCTAAAGGTCACTTTGACTACGCAGGATACTACCAAGTACCTTTAAACAGTAGAATTACATTAGAACCTAATCAAAAATTTGCGGTTATTGCAAAATTAAAATCGTCAAAAGAAAATCCGATAGCTGTCGAAAAGCCGATTCCAAACTATGAACCACGTCCAACATCTGATTTTTTGCAAAGTTTCATTAGCTACGATGGTAAAAAATTTCATAATTTATATAAGGATAGCAACTTTAAAAATAGCAACTTCTGTATAAAAGCATATACAGGATCTGTCGAAAAATCTTATGTCCACAGAATCGAATTAGCAAAATCCTTTATTGCGCTTAGAGTCGGAGATTATGCTACGATACATTATAGTGTTTTTCCAAAATATCATTATGGAGACATATCTACCTCATCATCCAACCCAGCTGGACTTGAAGCTGACCACACCATGTTAAGAGCAAAAAGACCAGGAGTGTACACTGTAAGAGTTTGGGAAGATATAACAGGTGTAGAAGATACTTGTAAAGTAGTAGTACCAAAAGGTAGTCCCCTACCCAACTCAGATGACGAAATAAAAGAAAAAAGGTTGACTATAACTTCAAACAAATCAAAATACAAAAAGGATGAAAAAATTAGATTAACGATTAATGCCCAAAATAATGATGGCTCACCTATGAAAAACAAAACCGTCAAGATAAATTCTAAAAATTACTCATCATATAATTATAATACTACACCAGATTTTGAAAACAATTATACGGTACAAACAGACCAAAACGGCACAGCTACACTTGAAATAGAGCAAGAAAAGGGTAATTTAAAAAAAATTATAGCGACAACTCAATTAGGAAATGAAACAATACGTAGCAAATCACTAAAAATTGTAATCAACTACGAAATAATTAAACCTACAATAAAACTAACTAAAAATAAGTCCAACTACACAATTAATGAAGATATCCTTTTACAAGCCTTAGTGAAATTGCCTGATGGCACACCTGTCAAAAACAAAAGAGTTTGTTTTAATTTAAATAAATTGATAAGCTACAATAAAGGCATAAGCAAATGTGCTTTAACTGACGAAAACGGTATTGCCAAATTTAAGCATAAATTTAGCATATATGAAAAACCTGATATATACACTGTTCATGCACGTCTAGACTACGATTTGTATAAAATCGAAGATCAGGTATCATTTAAACTTGCTAATAAAAACTACGATTCAAATCCAAATTTTGTAAAACTTAAAATAATCCCTGATAAAATGACATTTGCTGATGGTGACCATATCAAAGTAAAAGTTAAAGCAAATTTCGAAACAGGAGAGCCATTAAAAGATGAGACTATCTATGTCAAGCAAACTTGTTTCAAAGATAAATTTGGCTATCAACTGCTTGATAAGAGATGCACTTATAATATTGGAATAAATGAAAATGGTTATGGAGAATTTACACTAGATATACTCGATGGCGAAAGATATGAATTAAAAGCATATTATAATGCCATTGATAAATATAACAATTTAGATGAAGAAGAGTATTTCAAAAGCAAGCCGATTATCATGCTAAGAGAATCCACTAATAATGATAATAATGAGTTGACCATTTCTAGTGACAAAACAAAATACAAATATGGCGACTTTAGTAAGTTTCAAGTCAAAGTAAGCGATGAAAATCAACCTGTACGTTACCACAAGGTAGCATTTGAAATCACTAAACCAAATGGCGATAAAATAAAAGCATCCGAATACACAAACAGTGAAGGAATAGCAACTTTCAGGAAATACTTTAGTAGTTATTATGACTTAGGCGAATACACAATACAAGCTACAACTAAACTTCATAACAAAAAACTAAGCACAAATCTCTTGAAATTTGAGATAGTAGAATAATTTTTCTAAACACCTTAAAATTAGCTGACTTACTTAATTGGTAATCAGCTAATTTTTTTGACTATCATGATAATTTCATGGCTGTAAATACTGCTAACGTTACATAAGATATCTGTCAATTATTCGACAACTTAACCCTTCTATTAAATGTAAACTTATATTGAATTTAACATTACAGAAATATTACTAAAATTTACAAATTTATGTTCTTTTTGTGAATGTATTTTCAACACTTTACCGAAAATCAAAAAATAATTATCTTATTTTTTCTAAAAATATGGTGACTTTTAGCAGTTTTTGTAATATAATATATTTAGTTTAGGGAAACGTAAACAATTAATAGTTTATGAATAAAGTATAAATTTTATGTTAATCTATATAACATAATGTAATATATATAAAACAAATAGCTTACAAAATATAGGGGGTATTAAATGAAAAAGCGGGTTTCAATTTTGGTGCTACTAGCATTTATAATTAACATATTTGGTTTCACTAGCTACGCTACAAGCAAAACTAGTAAAGTTGTCACCAATAAAACTAAGGTGCTCAGTGAAAGACAATCATTGAAAACAACTAGCAAAAAAAATGAAAAGATTGACATTTTAGAGCCAGAGCCTATTAGGGAAATAGAAGTTACAACTACTAATACAGAAAAATCTGTTAGTGACAATGGCTCAAAATTTGCTAGCAAGAAAAATGAAAAGATTGATATT
>PDWI01002803.1_pt1 | contig 26583 bp, 24 predicted proteins | sample 1430891 | NCBI WGS metagenome assembly PDWI01 (sample SAMN01162508, study PRJNA174530) | Oral metagenome, whole genome shotgun sequencing project. | biome: Marine environment; feature: Marine mammal; material: Swab sample of the gingival sulcus; isolation source: swab sample of gingival sulcus...
TACAAACTCCTTTTTTAAAAAGCATATCATTCCATAATTTTGAAAAAGAAATGTTTTTTTGTGCGTAATTCATATTTTTAAAAGCAAAAAACATTATAAGACTGAATATTATACGATTTTTCATTGTTTAAGATTTATTTTGATTATGTCAAATTTACAAAAAAAAATAAAAGTATGATGATAACTAAAAATTATTACCTTTACCCCCTCAATTTTAAGAAAATAAAATGTCAGTAGCAAAAAAACAATATAAGAGAATTACGGTAAAATCATTGGTTGAAATGAAAGCCAATGGCGAAAAAATTTCGATGCTTACCGCTTACGATTACACAATGGCAAAAATCATTGATAGTGCAGAGATTGATGTCATTTTAGTTGGTGATTCTGCATCAAATGTGATGGCAGGACACGAGACAACATTACCGATTACTCTTGACCAAATGATTTATCATGCAAGTTCAGTAGTTCGTGCGATAGAACGCTGTTTGGTTGTGGTTGATTTACCTTTTGGTAGTTATCAATCCGACCCAAAAGAGGCATTGCGTTCAGCAATACGCATCATGAAAGAATCAGGCGGACACGCGATAAAACTTGAAGGCGGAAAAGAAGTAAAAGAGTCTATAAAACGTATTTTAAATGCTGGAATTCCTGTTATGGGACACCTCGGGTTGACTCCGCAATCTATTTATAAATTTGGGACTTACACCGTGAGAGCCAAAGAAGAAGCCGAAGCAAAACAATTGAAAAAAGATGCAAAAATGTTAGAAAAACTAGGTTGTTTTGCCTTAGTTTTAGAAAAAGTTCCTGCAAAATTAGCGGAAGAAGTTGCTAAAAGTATTTCTATTCCTGTTATTGGAATTGGTGCGGGTTCAGGGGTTGACGGACAGGTTCTTGTAACACACGATATGCTCGGAATGACACACGAGTTCAATCCTCGTTTTTTACGTAGATATTTGGATATGTACGACCAAATGACAAACGCTTTTACACAATATATTAATGATGTAAAATCGTTAGATTTCCCTAATGAAAAGGAACAATATTAATTATGAGCTTTTTTACACAATCTTGGGCATGGTATTTTAGTGGGACAGCAATCGCTTTTGTAGTATTTTTAGTGTTTTATTTTGGTAAAAACTTCGGTATCTCTTCTAATTTAGAAACACTTTGCACAATTGTAGGTGCTGATAAATTTTCCGATTATTTTAAAAAAGATTGGAAGGAAAAAAAGTGGGGACTATTTTTTATTTTAGGATTAGTCATTGCAGGATTTGCCACCTCTTTTTTTCCGAAAAACCCTATAGTATTAAATCCTGAAACAGTAAAAGAATTAACAGATTTAGGTTTTTCGAATATCGGAGAACAAGTCGTACCTATGGAATTATTTAGTATGGATGCTGTGTTTTCTTTGAAAGAATTTTTAATCTTACTTATTGCGGGTTTTTGTATTGGTTTTGGAACTCGTTACGCTGGCGGATGCACCTCTGGGCATGCAATTACAGGGCTTAGCAGTTTGCAATTACCATCTTTGATTGCGGTTATTGGATTTTTTATTGGAGGAATCATTATGACTTGGATATTTTTTCCTTTAATTTTTTAAGTATGAAACAAGTTAAATTTTTAATCATTGGATTTTTATTTGGAATTGTACTAACTCAATCCGAAGCTATTTCATGGTATCGAATTTATGAAATGTTTAAATTTCAATCTTTTCACATGTACGGAATTATTGGAACGGCAGTTGGTATTTCCTTAATTTTCATGCAATTATTCAAAAAAGGAATTGTAAAAGATTATCAAGGGCAAAAAATCACCGTCAGAAAAAAAGACAGAAGATTTTTCCGTGCTTTAATCGGTGGAATCTTTTTTGGATTCGGTTGGGCATTAGTTGGTGCTTGCCCCGCTCCTATTTTTGTGCTTATCGGAAAAGGATTTTTACCTTTTATAGTTGTGCTTTTAGGTGCTTTACTAGGAACTTTTGTCCTTGGACTTATTGAGAAAAAATTACCATAATTTAGCTAGAATTATTTCCTTCCGAAATCAGCAGGGATTTCGCCCCAAGCTTTTGTTTCCCATTTCAAAATAGGGTTTTTATAGGTGTTATTTTTAAGCCATTCTTCAGCTCTTTGAATCAGATTTTTAATATCTAAATTAGATCCATCAAATTTTATTTTTGTTTTACAAACCTTCTGATTCACCCACGACATCGCAATTTTTGAATCTGAATAGATAGGAACATCCTCTCTTTTTTTCTTTTTTAAATACGCCAACGCGTGTACTAAAGCTAAAAATTCACCAATATTATTAGTACCATTTTCAAAAGCTCCTTGTATAAAAAGCTGTTTTTTTGTTTCTGTTACAACCCCTCGATATTCCATTTTCCCTGGATTTCCACCACATGCAGCATCCACAGAAATACTTTTTAAAATAGGTTTTCCATATTTTTTAAGCTCTTCCTCAGTTAATTTTACAGTTTTAGTATCTTTCCCTTTATATTTTTCAAAAGATTCATGACTTGCTTTTTCTGCTTCTTCTTTATTTACAAACGACTTATACTGAGCCCCTTCAAATCCTTCAATATGCTTTTTACAAACATTCCAAGAAGTGAAAACACCTGTTCTTCGCCCTTTCCATATAACATAATATTTTTTAGCCATGGTTTAAAACTTGATTAATTATTTTAGGAAAATGTTCATATTCTAATTGATGAACTTTTGTTGCAATATCCTTTGGAGTATCAGATTTCTCTATTTCTACTTTCTTTTGAAAAATGATATTTCCCTTATCATATTGCTCATTAACATAATGTATGGTAATCCCTGTTTCGCTCTCTTGATTACTTTTAACAGCCTCATGAACATTCATCCCATACATTCCTTTTCCTCCATATTTAGGAAGTAAAGCTGGATGAATATTAATAATTTTATTAGGAAAAGCCTCAATTATTCTTTTAGGAACTTTCCATAAAAAACCAGCTAAAACAATTAAATCAGCGTTAGATTTTAAAAAATTTAAAAATTCTTCAGAAGAATTTAAGTCCTTTTTTGTAAAAAAATCACATTTTATCTCTAATTTAGAACAACGATCAAAAACTTTTGCTGTCCGATTATTTGATAAAACACAGTGAACCTCTGCAGTTTTATTATTTTGAAAAAAACGAATGATGTTTTCTGCATTTGTTCCTGATCCTGAAGCAAATATAATGATACGTTTCATGCTAATTTATTTGTATTTATGTGACAAAAATCTAAAAAAAATATTTAATTATTACTTTTTTTATAATTTTTTTTTTACTTTTACGGCTCATATTTTTAGGTAAAAATTAGGTTAAATCATTAAGATTTGTATTTTTGCCAAAATTTTAAATTATAAAAATTAGAATATTATGTCAGACATTACATCAAAAGTAAAGTTTATTATCGTTGACAAATTAGGTGTAGACGAAAGCGAAGTAACTAACGAAGCAAGTTTCACAAATGATTTAGGAGCAGACTCTTTAGATACTGTTGAATTAATTATGGAATTCGAAAAAGAATTTGATATTCAAATTCCAGACGACCAAGCAGAGAATATTGCTACTGTAGGTCAAGCAATCAATTATATAGAGGAAGCTGTAAAATAATCTATTATGGAATTAAAACGAGTTGTAGTAACTGGACTTGGAGCGCTAACACCTATTGGTAATAACATTGAAGAATATTGGAACGGTCTCATTAACGGAGTTAGTGGAGCTGCTCCGATAAGCTACTTTGATGCTTCCAAGTTCAAAACTCGTTTTGCTTGTGAACTTAAAAATTTCAATCCTACTGATTTTTTTGACAGAAAAGAGGTCAGAAAAATGGATCGATTTACACAATATGCTTTAGTAGCTTCTGATGAAGCTATAAAAGATGCAGAGCTCGATCTTGAGAAAATAAATAAGTTCAAAGCGGGTGTTATTTGGGGTGCTGGTATTGGTGGTTTAGAAACATTTCAAAACGAAATCTTAAATCACGCAGCTGGTAACGGAACACCTAAATTTAATCCTTTTTTTATCCCTAAAATGATTCCTGATATTGCTCCAGGATTTATATCTATGAAATATGGATTTATGGGGCCAAATTATGCAACAGTTTCAGCTTGTGCTTCTTCATCTAATGCTATTTTTGACGCTTTAAATTCAATTCGATTGGGTTATGCTGATGTCATGATAACAGGAGGAAGTGAAGCTTGTGTTACAATTGCAGGAATAGGTGGATTTAACTCACTAAGAGCTTTATCAACCAATAATGATGATTACAAATCTGCATCGAAGCCTTTTGATGCCAACCGTGATGGTTTTGTTCTTGGAGAAGGGGCAGGCGCCTTAATCCTAGAAGAATACGAACACGCAAAAGCAAGAGGAGCTAATATTTATGCAGAGATTATTGGCGGAGGACTTTCTGCTGATGCATATCACATGACTGCTCCACACCCTGAAGGAATAGGAGTTATTCAAGTTATGAAATCTTGTCTTGAAAATTCAGGAATTAAACCCGAAGAGGTTGATCATATCAACACACACGGAACCTCAACTCCACTTGGAGATGTTGCTGAATTAAAAGCTATTTCTGAAGTTTTTGGAGATCATGCTAAAAATATTAATATTAATTCTACCAAATCCATGACAGGACACCTTTTAGGTGCTGCTGGAGCTATAGAATCTATTGCTTCTATTTTAGCAATGAAAAATGGAATTGTTCCACCTACAATAAATCATTCTACTGCGGATGAAAATATTGATCCTGAATTAAATTTAACTCTTAATAAGGCTCAAAAAAGAGAAATTAATGTAGCTATTAGTAATACTTTTGGTTTTGGTGGACATAATGCTTGTATTGCTTTCAGAAAACTAGAATAATCTTTTTATGAACTTTTTTAAAAGTATTATAAAATCTAAATCTCCAGAAGATTTACAATTTTATAAAGACTTAAAAAAAATCCTTAATTTCAAGCCAATTCGTTTAAAATACTATAGACGTGCGTTCACGCATCGCTCTTTAAAGCAACTAGATTCTAAAGGAAATCCTTTTAATTATGAACGTTTGGAATTTTTAGGAGATGCCATGCTAGGTTCTGTAATAGCTGCGTATCTTTTCAAAGAATCTCCACAAGAAAATGAAGGGTATCTTACACAGATGCGTTCTAAAATTGTAAGTCGAAAAAACCTAAATGATATTGGTAAAAAACTTAATTTAATTAAGTTTCTTAAAAATACGAACCAATCTACAGGAAATAATATCCATGGAAATATTTTTGAAGCCTTAATTGGTGCCATTTATCTTGATCGAGGATATAATTATTGTCATCAATTTATATATGATAAAATTATAAAAGAGTTTGTAGATTTAAATTATCTCGAATCACACATTGCTAGCTACAAAAGCTTAATTATTGAATGGTGTCAAAAAACAAAAAGAACTTATTCTTTTGATAGTTATGAAGACTCAGGAAAGCAATCAACAAAATATTTTAGTGTAAAAATAACTATCAACGGAAAGGTAGTCGCAAAAGGTCGTGCAACATCAAAGAAAAAAGCAGAAGAAATGGCTGCAAAACGTGTTTATTATGCTTTTCAACATAAAATACAATAGATTATTTTTTTGATATTTCATCTTCAAGGGAATAACTTTTAAGCATCATTTCTTCAAGTGAATTTCCTATAAAAAACATCTCGTTTTCATCTCCTATATCATATAATGAAATTGCATAAATTTTAGGATTTTCAGCTTTATTTTCGAACTTATAAAGATAAAAATATAATTCTTCACTAAACGCAATTGGTAAATAATTTGGATGATGAACGACAAAACCATAATAGATATAAAAATATCTAATCGTTTCCATATCAAAAAACTTGAATTCTCTTTCCTGATTACTTAAAACCCCACCATTAGACCTTTTTAATAGTTCTTCCAACTCATTTGTCAATCTTAAATAATTCGGAATATTGACTTTTTTGTAGGTTGTTTCGTAATCGCCTGTGCATTCGTGATACGCATTAAATTCCTCTTCTGTACAAGGTTTAGAATAGTAATCTAATGGAATTTCTATATCTAATTTGCTTTTTTTGTATTTTAATTCAAATCGTTCAAACCACATTTTTTATTAGAATTATAAGTTTCCATAAACTATTAGGCAACTGACCCGCAATAGTGTTAAACATTTTAAGAGAAATGCAATGTTCCTATTTTGAATTGAATTTTGGGCATTGTAGATGTTCGTTTTCAGCTACTAAATTATTCCGAAAGAACGGTTACTTCTTGTCCTTCTTTTATGGCTGTGATTCCCTCTGTAATTAGCTCGTTGCCTTCGGTTAATCCTTTTGTAACCTCTATAATTCCATTTTTTGTCATTCCTGTTTCGATGAATACTTTTTTAACAGTTCCTTTTTTTCCACTACGATTTGTGATTATAAAAACATATTTTTCTCCTTTTCCGTTTTCAGATATAGCACTTTGAGAAATTAAAAGAGCATTGTTGTTTTTATAATCATTTATTTTCAATTTTGCAGTCATATTTGGCTTAATCATTCCTTTAAGATTAGGTGTTTTAATCTCAACTTTAAAAGTTCTGTTCATTGGATTAATATGACTACCCACCTGACTAATTTTAGAGTTAATTTCTTTGTTAAGAACTGTAAAATTAACCACTACATCTTCTCCTTTTTTGATTTTAGGTAAATAACTTTCAGGCACATCTGCTTCGATGTACATATTTCTTAAATTGACTACTCTAAATATTTCACCGCCCATTCCCGGATTTACCAAAGCACCTGTTTCTTTGAAAATATCATCAATAACACCCGAAAAAGGAGCTCTTACCGCATAACGTTCTATGTTTGCTTTCATCATTTTCACAGCATTTGTTTGAGCTTCGTAGTTTGCTTTTGCTTGTAAAAATTGTATTTCAGAGCCTATCTTTTGTTTCCATAAATTTGCTTGACGTTCATATGTTGTTTTTGCCAAATCTGCTTGTATTTGCAACTGAGCTAGTTGGTTACTTAATCCGTTATCATCAATTTTTGCTAATAATTGACCTTTAGCAACACGACTCCCTTTTTTTACAAAAATACTTTGTAATTGTCCCGGAGCTTGAGGATAAACAAGAATATTTTTCTTTGTCAAAACACTCCCTTGTAATTCTACATAATGATTAAAAGTTTCGTTTTTTAATTTTTTGACAGAAACTAAAATTTGCTTTGCTTTAGGCGATAATTCCTTAATTTTTTCGTCTAATTTTTCGATTTTTTCAGATAAAATACGCTCTTGTTTTTCTAAGTTCTTTTTAAGTTCCTTGACTTGAGAAATATCATTCGAATCCAACACTTTTTGGACATCTGGATTTTTATCAGAACCACAAGCAACAAAAAACATTGCTACATAAAGGTATATTAAATTTTTCATCTTTTGATCGGTGTGTTTAAAATGGTTTCTAATTTTGCTTTTTTCTCCACAACATCTAACATTGCTTTGATATAATTATTTTGCTGTGTATATAATTGATTTTGAGCTTGAAACAAATCAAAACTCGAAGCAATTCCTTCTTTAAATTTTATTCTATTTTTAGTTTCGATACGTTCTGCTAATTCCATATTTTTCTTTGCATTAGCAAGATTTTCAACACTTAATTGAAATTCACTTTTTGAGGCTTCGGCTTGTAGGGTTAATTTTTGTTCTATTTCTTGAAGTTGAACATCAATTTTTTCGACATTAATTCTTGCTTGATTTACTCTCGCCATACGTTGCATTGAAGAGAAAATTGGAATATTCAACCGAACCCCAACAATCGAAGAATCATACCATTTTTGGTCTTTATCTAAAAAGGTAAATTCATCAGAATTGGCATTAAATCCATAATTTACAAAAGCCGATAACGTTGGTAAATATTTTGATTTTTCTAATTTCCACAATAAACGTTTTGCTTCTCTATTGTTTAAAGCCATTTGATAATCAATATTATCATTGATATTAAATGATTTCAACAATAAAGAAAGGTCAATGTTTGAGGTTAATTTTTCTAAATTATCGGTTAAAATTAAATTATCATTATTTTTATTTCCCATTGCAATATTCAGCATCTGAACTGCAATGATTCGCATACGTTTAGCATTGCGAAGATTATTTTCTAACATTCGCTGTGTGATTTCTAACTGCTCAACGCTTTCTTGCTCTGTAAAACCATTTTTGTAGATTTCCTTAGTTTCTTCTAAGGTTTTATCGATATTATTTTTATTTTTCGTTAGAATTTTTATCGATTCATCAGCTAATAAAAGATTTCCATAAGCATTGATAATCGCCTCTCTTGTAGAAAGTTTTGTTTTCTTTTTTGCTTGTGCTGAAATCTTCATATAAGTTTTAGCTGACTGTAAACCAACCAAATAAGAACCGTTAAAAATTAATTGTTTTAGGGTTATATCGCCTTTAACATTTTGTTTAGTTCCGAATTTAACAGGAGTAAAAACGCCTTCGGGAGCCATTGGATTAAGCATTTTTGCTGGCAATAAAGTTACATTTTGCTTCAACCAATGATTATAATCTAAACTAACATCAATTTGCGGAAGCCCTGTAGCAGTTGTTTCCCATCGTTTTTCTTCAGCAAAAGATAAATCTTTGTCCGCCTGTCTGACTGCAAAACTATTTTTCAATCCAAAATTAATAGCTTCTTTTAATGAAATACTTCGTGTAACATCTTGTGAAAAAATAAAAGAACTTACACAAAATAAACTAACTACAAACTTATTTTTCATTTGTTATTGTTTTTCTTATCAATAGTTTTATGCAAATATACTGTTTTTATTGTTTAATTGAATCTAATTCCAAAAATGGTTCTAAACTAATCTCTTCTTCGAATTTTTTTCGTTTAAAAACAGTGTTAATTTTTACATTTACAGAACTAAATGATTTATTAATTTTTTCGACTTGTTGATTTACTTCTTTCGCTGTTATTGCAGGGATTAAACTCATGTCATACAGCCTTAAAGCTTGATTTTCTAAAACTTCTACCCTAGCCCTAAAACTCGCATTATTAAGCTCTTCTATAAAAATATTATTTTTAACATTTCTTACAAGTTTTTTTAATTCATTTGAATTACTTAAAGCCTCATTCGGAGAACAAGTTTCTAATAATTTCATGAAATTTTTGAGTTCTCTATATTTTTCCCATTCTTTAGAATCAAAAGGAATTTTTTCATCAATTGCTTTAGGTCTTTTATGACTAATTTTTATAGTCATTTCAGGTTTTTTTATTTCAGGCTTTATTTCCTTTGGTTTTTGCTCTTTAGAAGTAGTTTCTTTACAAGCAACAAATCCTAAAATAACCAAAAAGATAATTTTTTTAAATAACATATTTCAAATTATAAATACAAAAATACAATTTTCTGTATTCTTAACATCAATTTCATTTTAAAAAAGGAAAAATAACTTTTCATTACGTTATTTCATAAAAAAATAGTACTTTTGCAACCAATTTTTAAGAAATAATTTTACATAATGAACATTACAAAAGAAAATATTGATGCGTTAAATGCTGTGGTTAAAATTGATATAGCTTCAGCTGATTACAAAGAAAAAGTAGAAAAAATATTAAGCGACTACCGAAAAAACGCAAATATTCCAGGTTTTAGAAAAGGGCACGTGCCTATGGGAATGATTCGAAAACAATACGAAAAAGCAGTAATTGTTGATGAAGTAAATAAATTATTACAAGAAAATTTAAATAAATTTTTGGTTGATGAAAAAATTGACATTTTAGGAAATCCATTACCTAAAGTTAATGAAAACTTTTCTTGGGAAGATGAAAATTATAGTTTTGAGTTCGAGTTGGGATTAGCTCCTGAATTTGAGGTTGATGTAAAAGGAAAAAACAAAATTGTTGAGTACAAAATTGAAGCAACAGATGAATTGTTAACCGAAGAGGTTAATAATATCCAAAAACGTTACGGAAAATTAATTAATTTAGATGAGGTTAGTGATGAGGCAAATGTTACTGGAACTTTTATTAATGAAGAAAATGACATAAACAAAGACGCAACACTTTATATCAAAGACCTTAAAGGTAAGAAGAACGAGAAAAAAATAGTAGGTAAAAAGGTTGGAGATGTTGTAGAATTAAACACAAAAGGCTTGTTTGAAGAAGATTTTAAATTAGCTCAATTGATAGGTAAGTCATTACCTGAAGTAAAAGATTTAGATATTACTTTAACGTTTACAATAAACGAAATTACTAAAACAGAATTAGCTGATTTAGATGAAGAATTATTTGGAAAATTAGCTCCAGACGGTAGTATCAAAACAGCAACTGATTTAAAAGAAAAAATCAAAGAAGATGCTGAAAAGCAATTCCAACAACAAGCAGATCAACAGTTGTTAAATGCTATTACAGAGCATTTTATCGAAAATACAAAATTTGACCTTCCTGAAGAATTCTTAAAACGTTGGTTGCAAACAGCAGGAGAAAAAGAATTAACGGCAGAAGAGGCTACTGCTGAATATGAAAAGTCAGAAAAAGGTTTACGTTATCAATTAATCGAGGGTAAAGTGATGAAAGATAACGATATTAAGTTGGATTATGCTGAATTAATTGATTACACAAAAGGATTTATCAAGGCTCAAATGGCTCAATTCGGAAATACAAATCCTGCAGATGAAGAGGTTACAGAAATCGCTCAACGTGTGTTATCAAATCAAGATGAGGCGCAGAGATTACAACAGCAATTAATTACAACAAAATTATTGACTTTCTATAAAGAAAACATGAAATTCAAAACTAAAAAAGTTGATTACGAACAGTTTATAAAAGAAGTGTATAGTTAATTTTTTGGTAGAAATAAATTTAATTAAAAGTCTCAATCTGATTTTCAGATTGAGATTTTTTTGTTTATTGTAAAAAAATGCTATCTTGTCGCAAAATATAAAATATGGACGAAAATATTATTGAAAATAAAGAATTGAGTATTTGGGAGGCAATGATTCCTGTAATTGCGTTGATTGCAATGTTGGCTTTTAACGTTTTTGTTTTTGGAGATGATGCTTTAAGTGGAAGTAATCAATTTATTCTTCTTTTAGGGGGAACAGTGGCGGCGATTGTTGGTTTTTGGAATAAAGTTAGTTATGAAAAAATGATTGAAGAAGTCGCTAATAATATCAAATCTACGGCGGGAGCGATTTTAATTCTTTTAATGGTCGGTGCTTTGGCAGGAACATGGCTTATTAGTGGAATAATTCCGTCAATGATTTATTATGGATTGAAAATATTAAATCCAACTATTTTTCTTCCAGCAACTCTTATTATTTGCGCTATAATATCCATAGCCACAGGTAGTTCGTGGACAACATCTGCAACAGTCGGAATTGCGTTAATTGGAATTAGTGAGGCGCTTGGAATATCAACAGGAATGACGGCAGGGGCGGTTCTTTCGGGGGCATATTTTGGTGATAAAATGTCGCCAATGTCAGACACAACAAATCTAGCTCCCGCAATGGCAGGAACCGATTTATTTACACATATCCGCTATATGACAATGACGACTTTACCTACAATTATTGTTACATTAATTGTCTTTATTATTCTTGGTTTTGTTCAGACTTCCGTAGGGGAAACAAGTACGGAAATCATGTTGACAGATATTAAAAAAGCTTTTAATATTTCGCCTGTTTTATTTATTCCGCCGATATTGGTTATTATTTTAATCATAAAAAAAACACCTCCGTTAATCGCCTTATTAGCAGGAACACTTTTGGGAGGCGTATTTGCATTAGTTTTTCAACCAGAGGTGGTGGCACAAGTTGCAGGAGTTAAAAAATTAGATACCATTTCAGCATATAAAGGCGTTATGAATGCAATTACAGTAAAAACCTCTGTAGCAACTGAAAATCAGATGTTAAAAGATTTATTTACGGCAGGGGGAATGGAGAAAATGCTCGGAACTATTTGGTTGATTTTGTGTGCTATGGTATTTGGTGGGATTATGGATGCTATTGGTGCTTTGGCGAGAATTAGTCGTTTTTTATTGAATTTATTTGATTCTACTTTTGGATTATTTGCAAGTACTGTAGCGACTTGTTTAGGTTTGAATGTCACAGCTTCAGATCAGTATTTAGCATTAGTTGTGCCAGGAAAAATGTATGCAACAGCATATAAAGATAGAGGATTGGCTCCTGAAAATTTAAGTAGAACACTTGAAGATAGTGGAACCGTAACTTCATCACTTATTCCTTGGAATACCTGTGGGGCGTATCATTCAGGTGTTTTGGGTGTACCTGTTGTTGAATACGCTGTTTTTGCTATTTTTAACTGGTTGAGCCCTATTATGACGTTGATTTTTGCAGGTATTGGAATTAAAATAAAAGAATTAAAATAAATCCAAGCATCGTTCTAATTTCATCCCACGAGAACCTTTAATTAGAATGGTGCTTTCTGTTATTTTCTTGTTGGTTAAAAATTTTTCTAACTCCTCGTAAGTTTTAAATGAATTAAAATGATTAGAGGTTTTACAGAAATTTTCCCCAACTAAACAGACATTTTTCAAGCCTAATTCATCAATTTTATCGACTAATAATTGATGCTCTTTTGTGCTATATTTACCTAATTCAAACATATCTCCGAAAATGATATATTTCCTTTTTACGTTTATAGAAGCAAAATTATCTAATGCCAAACTCATGCTTGTAGGATTTGCATTATAGGCATCTAAAATAATTTTATTAGTCCCTTTTTCTATAATTTGAGAACGGTTATTTGTCGGAATATACTCTTCAATAGCCGATTTAATATCTAAATCAGAAACATTAAAATGAGTTCCAATACTAATTGCACATGCAAGATTATTAAAATTATAGTTTCCTATTAAGTTTGAATTGATTTCAATATTTTTATATGCTAATTTCAAGTAAGGCTCTTGTTTCAACAGAGTTAAATCATCTGAAAATAGAATTCTTTTAGCATTTTTGGTTTTGTCTAATTGGATAACATCATTTGGGTTGACAAAAATGATTTTATTATTGGCTATTAAGTAATCATATAATTCTGATTTTGCTTTTATAACACCCTCAACAGAACCAAATCCTTCCAAATGAGCTTTTCCGAAATTGGTTATATATCCATAATCAGGCTCAACAATTGATGCTAAAAAAGCAATTTCTTTAGGATGATTTGCACCCATTTCAACGACAGCAATATCTGTGTTTTCAGTAATTGATAATAAAGTTAAAGGTACTCCGATATGATTATTTAAATTTCCTTTTGTAGCTGTAACAGAATATTTTTTACTTAAAATTTTAGAGATAAGTTCTTTTGTTGTAGTTTTTCCATTACTACCTGTTAAGGAAATAATTTTTGTTTTTAGTGCTTTTCTGTGGAAATTTGCAAGTTTTTGTAAAGTTTCCAAAACATTTTCAACAAGAATACTATTAGAATTAGTAGCATATTCTATTTCATCAACGATAGCATATTTTGCACCTTTTTCAAGTGCTTGACTAGCAAATTCATTTCCGTTAAAATTAGTTCCTTTGAGAGCAAAAAAGATAGAATTTTCTTTAATATCTCTTGTATCTGTTGATATTGTAGGATATTTTTTAAAAAGACAATATAATTCTGAAATAATCATAATTAAAATACAATTAAAAAAATACCCCGCCAAAGCGAGGTTTTAAAAACTATTTATTTAATATTTTGGCGTAGCCGTTTTACGTTTATTCGCTTGCATTGGTCCTACTTTGTTAGTCGCACATCTAAAGCCAATATAATTTGTAGAAATATATTGTGGAAAATATCTTCTTTGAGCAGGATCTAACCAATATTCTCTATCTGCCCAAGAACCACCTTTATAAACACGTGTTTCATTACTGATAAGTGTTGTTCTACGTTTTTTATCATATTCCATAGACTTACGACCTAAAGAATCCAATGGAGGTTCAGGGTGATTGTACATTCTTGGTTCACCCACTAACTCATCTTTTTCCTTTTCATAATTCTTAGACGATTGAATATCTCCATCATTCAAATCAGAATTATCTGCTCTATTATAATTTCTTCTATAAAATAAATCATCTTTTGTAACAGGAACATGTTTAACGCTTCCTGGAAGATCTTTTGGTACGATCATACCATTAACAAGAGTATCATATTCAATATCTCCCTCACCAACAATAACTGCTTTACCATTTTCATCAATCATCACTTTTGTAAAAATATTTCCTCTAAAATAATTAAAATCATTTGCTTCTGAATCGATAATAGGACGATAAACATCTTCTACCCATTCAGCAACATTCCCTGACATATCATAAAGACCAAAAGCATTAGGAGGATAAGAACCTACAGCTGCAGGGATATCTGCTCCATCACTACTCCAACCAGCAATACCACTATAATTACCTTGACTCTGTTTAAAGTTAGCCATTTGATCTCCTCTATTTTTGTTAGAAGTATTTCTTGTATATTTATTTTTCCAAGCATATTTTTTTCTACCTCTAATAATGTTGTATTCTCTATTTTCGAAAGTTGCTTTTGCAGCATATTCCCATTCTGCTTCAGTTGGTAATCTGAATTTTTGAGCTAAAATACCATCAGTAGATGTTACATGTCTTCCTGAGAATCCTTCTTTTTTTCTATCTTGTCCAGGAACAGTTAATCCTTTACCATATACTGTTGAATCTCCTTTAAATAAAGCATACGGATCAGCAAGATATGCCTCTGTATCGAAATTTACTGACGCAATAGAGTCATTTTTGAATACGTTTTTAATAACTCCAAGATCCATTAATTTCTTTAAGTTAACAGCATTTGTTCTCCATTTACAATATTTTGTAGCCTGAATCCAACTAACACCTACCACAGGATAATCAGCATAAGCAGGGTTACGGAAATATGTTTCCGTTAATAAATTGGTGTTCCCTAAACTTCTTCTCCATACTAATGTATCAGGAACAATAGAATTATAAATATGTCTATAGTTTTCTTTTTCAGGAGGATATACATCTTTCATGTATTGAAGAAATAATCCATATTCTGCGTTTGTAACCTCTGTTTCATCCATATAAAATGAACGCACATGCATTTGTCTTGGAGTAGTATTCCAATCAAACATAACATCATCTTGAACAGAACCCATAGTAAAAGTTCCCCCTTCAATTAATACCATACCTGGCGGAACAACATTAGCTTTTGGGTCTCCTTTTAGATAATTACCATAATTTGGATCGTTAAAATTCCACCCTGTTTTATGGTCTTTATATCGTCCAGCAGAACCAAGATTTCCACCACCACACGAAAATAACATAGCACTAATAAGGGTTAAAACACTGATTTTTAATAAATTTCTCATTATAGATTTATTTTTTAGAGTGTCGCAATTTACAAATTTTAAAATTTATAACAACAATATTTTTAAATAATTTGCAAAATAGCTCTAATAAACTTATTTCACAAACCAATAACGAACAAAAAATACATTTATTTTAATAGTTGATAAAAAATCCTAAAAAAATTTTTTTTACCATGCTTTATTATTACTTTTGTTCATGCAAAATAATCAAATACTTATATTAGACTTTGGATCGCAGTATACGCAATTGATTGCTAGAAGAGTGCGAGAATTGAATATTTATTGTGAGATACATCCTTACAATAAAATACCGAAAGAGCTTGATAAATTCAAGGCTGTTATTTTATCAGGAAGTCCATCTTCGGTACGTATGGAAAACCCACCACATCCTGATTTAAAAGAAATTAGAGGTAAAAAACCTCTTTTAGCTGTTTGTTATGGAGCTCAATATCTTGCTCATTTTTCAGGAGGAAAAGTGGCGCCATCAAAAACAAGAGAATATGGTAGAGCAAATTTATCCTTTATAAAAAAAGATGAACCTTTTTTTAAAAATATTTCTAAAGGAAGTCAGGTTTGGATGAGTCATTCAGACACCATTACAGAGTTGCCAAATAAAGCAGTTTTGTTAGCAAGCACAGATGACGTCGTTAATGCAGCATACCGAATAGATGACGAACAAACGTATGCAATACAATTTCATCCAGAAGTTTATCATTCTACTGACGGAACACAATTATTAAAAAATTTCCTTGTTGATATTGCCAAAGTAACTCAAGATTGGACGCCAAATTCTTTTGTTGAAGAAACAGTTCATGCTTTAAAAACTAAAATTGGTGATGAAAAAGTTATTTTAGGATTGTCAGGTGGTGTCGATTCTACAGTCGCTGCGGTATTATTACATAAAGCAATTGGATCAAATCTTCATTGTATTTTTGTAAATAATGGATTGCTACGTAAAGATGAGTTTAAAAACGTTCTTAAACAATACGAAGGTATGGGCTTAAATGTTAAAGGAGTTGATGCTTCAGAACGTTTTTTAGATGCTTTAAAAGGTTTAAGTGATCCCGAAGCAAAACGAAAAACAATAGGACGTGTTTTTGTAGAGGTTTTTGATGATGAATCACATAAAGTAGAAAATGCTAAATGGTTAGGACAAGGGACAATTTATCCTGATGTAATTGAGTCAGTTTCTGTTAATGGCGGACCTTCAGCAACCATAAAAAGTCATCACAATGTAGGAGGATTGCCTGATTATATGAAATTAAAAATAGTAGAACCTCTACGTATGATTTTTAAAGATGAAGTTCGAAGAGTAGGAAAATCTTTGGGAATTGATGATGAATTATTAGGACGCCATCCGTTTCCGGGTCCGGGTCTAGGAATTCGAATTTTAGGAGATATTACAGCAGAAAAAGTCCGTATTCTTCAAGAGGTCGATGCTATATTTATACAAGGTTTAAAAGATTATGGATTGTATGATAAAATATGGCAAGCAGGAGCTATGTTGTTGCCTGTAAACTCTGTTGGTGTTATGGGAGATGAACGAACGTACGAAAAAGTAGTTGCTCTTCGTGCTGTTGAAAGTACTGATGGAATGACTGCGGATTGGGTAAATTTGCCTTATGAATTTTTGCAAAACATTTCTAATAAAATTATAAATAATGTGAGAGGAGTAAATAGGGTTGTTTATGATATTAGTTCAAAACCGCCAGCAACTATTGAATGGGAATAAAAAACAATTAGTAGGTTGAAAGATACTTATTACATAAAAATATATAAATGAAAACACTTAAATATTTATCATTAATTTTTCTTTTTTTTAGTTTTTTTTCGTGTGCTCAACAGAAAAAATTCGTGACCTATAAAGTTAAGGAAGATGAAAAAATGCGAGATATCGCAAAACGATTAAATCTTAAAACGAAAGATTTATTACGTTTAAATCCGAATGTTGGACGAAGACCTGATCCAGGAACAGTTATTATTATTCCTGATCTTTCTAAAGGAAAGGAAAAAGATAGTATCCCTAATGCAGTAAAAATTGAAAAAACAAAAGTAGTTTTTCAAACTCATACTGTTCAGCCCAAAGAAACTGTGTACAAAATCACGAGGATGTATGAAATTTCAAAAGAAACCTTGATGAAATGGAATCCAGAATATCCTAAGATTGCTGAAAATTTTATTGATGTTGGACAAGTTTTAAAAGTTAAAAAAATTGAAGAAAAAGTTGTCGAATATGTAGGAAAACCAAATGATGATTATGTCACTCATATTGTGGGTAGTGATGATACAATATATAGTATCACACAAAAATATGACGTTACAAAAGAAGATTTAGTGCGACTTAATCCTGAATTGGAAAAGTTAAAAGCAGATATTGTTTCCGTAGGAGATGTTATTAAAATAAAACCAGTAGTTGAGGAAAACAAAGAAGAAAACTATCTAAAACACGAGGTTAAACCAAGTGATACCTTATTTAGTTTAACACAAGAATATGGCGTTACAAAGGAGGATTTGATAAAATTAAATCCTGAATTAACAAAACTAGAAGAGAATATCCTTAATGTTGGAGACATCATTAAAATAAAAAAAATCGAAGAGGAAGAAGAGGAGGTAGAATTAGTTTATGAAGATGAAATTGTTGAAGGAAATACAATTCGTTTGGCAATGCTATTTCCTTTTAATTCTGAAAAATATGTTGATGAAAAAGCAGAAGATATTTTTAGTAAAAATAAATTATTAAATATTGTTACGGATTATTATTTGGGAGCGAAAATCGCAGTTGATGCTTTAAGAGAGAAAGGTGTCAATGTCGAATTATCTGTTTTTGATACAGGAAATAAAGGGAAAAATGTCAGTAAACTTATTAAAGATGACAAATTAGAAGATTTTGATGTTTTGATTGGTCCTTTTTATGCAAGTCAAGCAGAAAAATTAGCAGATAAAGTTGATTATCCTGTTGTTTTCCCTCATTATTCAAAGAAACAAAGTGAGTTTTCAAATGATAAAATCATCAAAACGGCACCAAATATTGAAAAATATATTGAAAAATTAGGGCATTATTTAAGAAAAAAATACACTAATGAAAATATCATTATCATTGGTGATGGCGAAAGTCCTTCGAATGAATATATTGAAAAAATGATTTTAAGTTTGCAAAAAAATGAGGCTATTTTAAGTTCTAAAATACATGTTTTAAAACCTGAAAAAGGTTACATTAAAAAAGAAAGGATTACAGATTTGATGGACAAAAAAATAAAAACAACCATTATTTTAATGTCCACAGAACGAGCATCAATTGCGGATGCTTTAAACAGTCTTTTGAGATTGCCAGAAGAGTTGAAAGCCGACGTGTTTGCAGTAAAAAAAGGAAGAGCATTTGACAAGGTGGATAACAATAAATTAGCAACATTGAATTTTTCGTATGTAACTGATTATTACGCTAATCCGAAAAATAAAGCCATAAAAGAATTTAAGAAAAAATATAAAATCAAAAATAATGCATATCCAACAAAATATGCTTTTAAAGGCTTCGATGTTACTTATGACGTTTTAACTCGTTTGGCATCAGGAAAAAAGCTCTATAAAACATTTAAAAAAGGTGCTTCAGAACGATTAACAAATAAATTTTATTATACTGAAAATGACAATGACTGTTATGAAAATAAAGGTTTGTTTATCGTAAAATTTAAAGAAGATCTTAGTTTAATAAGGATAGATAATTTAGTAAAATAGTAAAATGAATAAAGCTATATACATCGCTTCGATAGAAGCAAACACAGGGAAATCTATTATATCTATTGGGTTAATGCAAAAGTTATTGCAAGTTAAACCCAAGGTAGCCTATTTTAGACCTATCATAAAAGATTATAAAAAAGGAAAAAAGGATAATCACATAACAACGATTAAATCTTTTTTTGGATTGAAACAAAGTTATAAGGATACTTATGTTTTTACGCAATCCGAGGTAATTAAAAAAATAAATTCAGGAAAAGAAGATGAGGTTATCAATCAGATTATAGCCAAATATAAAAAACTTGAACAAGAGTATGATTTCATTATCGTAGAAGATACCGATTTTTCGGGTAATGGAACCGTTGTAGAGCTTGATTTAAGTATTTTAATCGCAAAAAACTTGAATATTCCTGTGATTATTGTTGCTTCAGGGGAAGATAAAGATTATGATGATTTTATAAGCGGTTTAAAATTAGCATATGATTCATTTAGCAATAAAGATGTACAAGTTTTATCTGTTGTTGCAAACAAAGTTTTAGAAAAAAATATTCCTATTATAAAAGCAAGAGTTGCTAATAGTTTACCAAAAGATGTTTCTGTTAATACCATTCCGATTGAAGATGGTTTAAAAAATCCTACCATAAAAGAAATTATACGAGCTACAGGAGCTAAACTAATTTTTGGAAAAGAACGTATGAACGCTATTACAGGAGAAATGAAAATTGGAGCAATGCAATTGAGCCAATTTCTTAAAAACCTAACACCTAACAGTTTAGTTATTACTCCAGGAGACCGTTCAGATATTATTTTAGGAACTATGCAAGCTCACATGTCTAAAAATTATCCTGATATTGCAGGAATTATTTTGACAGGAGGAATCAAACCTAAAAAGTCAATTGTAAAATTAATTGACGGACTTGAACGACCTGTTCCTGTGCTTACTGTAAAAAAGGGAACATTCATCACAACTGAAAATTTGACAAAAATACGATCTCATATTTATGCTGGTAGTAAAGATAAAATTAAATTGTCACTAGACATGTTTAATAAATATGTAGAAATAGATTCGTTGGCAGATCAATTGACATCTTATAAGAGGTCAAATGTGATGACGCCGAGAATGTTCCAATATAATCTGATAAATAAAGCAAAACAAGAACGAAAACACATCGTACTCCCAGAAGGAAATGATGACAGAATATTAAAAGCGGTTTCTCATTTACAAAAACTTGATATTGTTGATATTACGATTTTAGGTAAAATTGAAAAAATTACGAATGCGTTAAAAAGATTAGATCTTGATTTTGATTTCAAAAAAACACCTATTATTGATCCTGTTTCATCAGAATATTATGATGAGTTTTCACAAACACTTTTTGAATTACGAAAACATAAAGGTGTAACAGAAACAACAGCAAGAGATTTAATGTTGGATGTTTCTTATTTTGGAACAATGATGGTTTATAAAGGCTTGGCTGATGGAATGGTTTCTGGAGCCGCACACACCACACAACATACTATTTTACCAGCATTACAGTTCGTTAAAACAAGACCCGGATTTTCGGTTGTGTCATCGGTTTTCTTTATGTGTTTAGAGGATCGAGTTTCTGTTTTTGGAGACTGTGCTATTAATCCTAATCCGACAGCAGAACAATTGGCTGAAATAGCGATTTCGTCGGCAGATTCAAGTATTTCATTCGGAATTGATCCTAAAATAGCGATGTTATCGTATTCATCAGGAGCATCAGGAAAAGGAGAAGATGTAGATATTGTGCGTAAAGCAACGGCTATCGTAAAAGAAAAACGTCCTGAATTAAAAATTGAAGGACCTATTCAATACGATGCGGCAGTAGATCCTAGTGTAGGGAAAAAGAAAATGCCTAATTCAGAAGTTGCAGGTCAAGCGAATGTATTGATATTTCCTGATTTAAATACAGGAAATAATACCTATAAAGCCGTTCAACGTGAAACAGGAGCGTTAGCAATTGGTCCTATGTTACAAGGACTTAACAAACCTGTAAACGATTTATCGCGAGGTTGTACGGTTGATGATATTTATAACACGGTCATTATCACAGCAATACAAGCACAAAGAATTTAAGAATGTATAAGGTTGCATTGATGTCGTTGATTACATTATTTTCATGTTCAAATGATTATATATTGATTGAAGGAACATCAATTGAAAAAGCCTTTGCACTTAATTCTTCGCCTACGTTTAAAGGGTATTATTATCAAGGAAGTGATGAGAATTTTCACTATTTTATAGGTAAATGGAAATTTCAAAAAGATAAAAAATTTAAGTTTTCTGTTGAAGATTTATGTGTTAAGGAACCTTATAATTTTATGCAACACGAATGTAGAGTAGATTTGTTTAAATTAAAAAATAGCATTAAGTTCGGGGAAAACGATTATGCTGAACTTTATAAGTATAAAAATTAACGAAAATGAAAATATTAGTATTAAATTCAGGAAGTTCTTCAATTAAATATCAATTATTTGAAATGCCTGAACAAAAGGTAATTTGTTCTGGGTTAGTGGAGCGAATCGGACTTGATATGGGGAAAATCCATTATAAATATAATGGAAAAAAAATCGAAGAAGAAACAGAAATTCCAAATCACAAAGTTGGATTAGAAAAAGTTGTAAATTTACTTTTAGATGAAAAAGTAGGTGTAATTAGCTCCACAGATGACATTGTTGCGGTTGGGCATAGAGTTGTTCATGGTGGAAATAAATTCACAAAAACAGTTGTTGTTGATGAGGGTGTAAAGAACACGATAAAAGAATTATTTTCGTTAGCGCCTTTACACAATCCGCCAAATTTAGAAGGGATTGAGGTTTGTGAAACTATTTTTACAAAAGCAAAACAAGTTGTGGTATTTGACACTGCTTTTCATCAAACAATGCCTGAAAAAGCATATCGTTATGCAATTCCGACTAAGTTTTATGAACAAGAAAATATTAGAGCTTATGGATTTCATGGAACAAGTCATAAATATGTTTCGAAACAAGTCATTAACTATTTAGGAAAGGAAAAATCAAAAATTATTAGCATTCATTTAGGAAATGGATGTAGTATTACAGCAGTAAAAGATGGTAAAAGTATTGACCACAGTTTAGGTTTTGCTCCTGTCAATGGGTTGATTATGGGAACACGTAGTGGTGATATTGATCACGAATTAATTTTTTATTTAATTGAAAAATTAGGTTATACCGCAGAAGAGGTAAAAAAAATATTACAAAAAGAAAGTGGAATGTTAGGGCTTTCGGGATATAGTGATTTGCGTGATATCGAAGATCAAGCCGAAAAAGGGAATAAAGAATGTCAATTGGCTCTAGCAATGAATGCCTATCGAGTTAAGAAATATATTGGCTCTTATATTGCCATAATGAATGGATTAGATGCAATTGTTTTTACAGCAGGTATTGGCGAAAATTCAGATGTTGTTCGTCGTATGATTTGTGAAGATTTAGAATATTTCGGTATTGAATTAGATCAAAATAAGAATAATGTTAGAGCGAAGGAATTAACCGAAATTCATAAAGATAATGCTAAAATAAAATTATTGATTATTCCAACAAACGAAGAATTGGAAATCGCACAACAATCTTATGAAATTTTAAATTAATCTTGTGAATTATTGATAAATTATAGTCAAATAAATTACAAAATGTCGGATGATAGATAATCTATTTAAAGAAAAAATTAACATTGTTAGGAAGAAATTGATAGAAGATGAAAACAGTATTTTATTTGCTCAAATAAACGAATCATTAAGGGATGACTGTACTGATTTTGAAATAATAAATGAACATAGAGAAATTCTCAAACTTTTTAATGGAGGACGATTTGGTAGTGTTGATTTATTTGACTATGATTTGGTAAAAGAACATAATAAAGAAGACCATTGGAAACAAATTAGTGATTCTTATAGAAGATCTAATAATTTAAATTTGTATATCATTGGTCAAATTTTGTATAAACCAATTTTTGTGGATAGGGATACCAAAGAAATATACGTAACAATGTATGAAGAAGATGGTATGATAGAAAAATTAGTAAATACTAAATTTGATTTAATCAATTTTGTAAAAAATTTTATTTTTAGTGTCAACCATTTAAAAATTATAGATGGAGATACAAATGATGAATGGTATCAATTTGTGTTAAAATTATAACCAGTTTCTCAAAAAATGTTTTTAAAAAGCCCTTTTTATTTTTTTACAATATTAACAATACTAAATGCTATTGCTTATGTGTTAAATATTGTAATTAGTAAATATTGGGATTACAGACATAATTATAAAAATAAGGTTTCAAAAGAAGAATTACAGACTTCAATTATTATACTTTTTATAAATATAATCATTGCAATTCCGGGTTTTATTTTATGGAAAAATAACATTATAAATTTCTCAAATCAACATTTTTTGATTTCGTTTGTAACTATTTTTATGTTAATGGATTTTTTGATGTATGTTCTTCATTGGGTTTCTCACAATTTACGATTTTTAAAAAATATTCACGCCAAACACCACGAGCATACTACAAAATTTAATAGTGTAAGTCTGTATTATATGTCATATTTTGAGGCAATAATGTTTGGTTTGCTTTTAACAATAATTGTTATTGTTTTTTCATTTAATATGTATGGATTTATCGCTTTTCTAATTTTTAATTGGTTTTATGGAGTGATTACACATTTGAACGTAGGCGACCAAAAAACAACAATTTTATTTTTTACAACAAATATTTTTCATAAAAATCATCACGAATTAAATACCAAAAATTATGGGTTTTATACAAATTTGTGGGATAAAATTTTTAGAACAATAAAAGACAGTTAAAATTACCTATTATTTTAAAAAAATAAAGATTTATAAAATTAATTGTAAACTTTCACTATTATTTTTAAAAAAAGTGTACATTTGTTTTTTGCAAGAAATATAATGAATATGGATAAATTTTCGTTCTTAAACGCAGTTCACGCAGGCTTTATAGAAGACTTGTACGAACAATATCAAAAATATCCTGATTCGGTAGAACCGAGTTGGAGGAGTTTTTTTCAAGGTTATGATTTTGCAACCGAAGAATATTCTTTGTCAAATGATGATGTTCGGTTTGACAATTCACAAGTTGTAATCCCAGAAGAAGTAAAAAAAGAATTTTTGGTTATTGACCTTATCAACGGATACCGAACAAGAGGTCATCTATTTACTAAAACCAATCCTGTTCGTGAGCGTAGAAAATATGCACCAACATTAGATGTTGAAAATTTTGGTTTATCAAAAAAAGATTTACAAACTACTTTCGAAGCAGGTAATATTTTAGGTATTGGTACTGCAACACTTGAAGAAATCATCAAGCATCTTAAAGCTATTTACTGTGAAAGTATTGGGGTAGAATACATGTATCTTCGTGAGCCAGCGGAAATTAAATGGTGGCAAGAAATAATAAACAAAAACGATAATCGTGGCGGATATGATGTTGATGATAAAAAATATATTTTAAAGAAACTTAATCAGGCATCGACTTTTGAAGGCTTTTTACAAACAAAATACGTAGGACAAAAACGTTTTTCTTTGGAAGGAGGAGAAACATTAGTTCCAGGTATTAGTGTTGCATTACGAAGTGCCGCCGAAAAATTTGGTGTCGAAGAATGCGTTTTAGGAATGGCACACCGTGGACGTTTAAACACTCTTGTAAATATCTTTAAAAAACCTGTTCGTGATTTATTCTGTGAATTCGAAGGAAAAGATTTTGAAGATCAAGATATTGACGGTGATGTAAAATATCATTTAGGTTTAACCCTAAGTAAAGAGTATAGAGGCGGACAAAAAATGAAAATGAACCTTGTTCCAAATCCATCACATTTGGAAACAGTAGATGCTGTTACCGAGGGGATTACTCGTGCAAAAATAGACCAAGATTACGATGGTAATCATTCAAAAATATTACCAATTTTAGTTCATGGAGATGCAGCTATTGCAGGGCAAGGAATTGTATATGAAGTTGCCCAAATGATGACACTAAATGGATATAAAACAGGTGGAACACTCCATATTGTTGTAAATAATCAAGTTGGATTTACAACAAATTATTTGGATGCTCGTTCATCTACATATTGTACTGATATTGCTAAGGTTGCTTTATGCCCTGTATTACACGTTAATGCTGATGACCCAGAAGCAGTTTGTCATGCAATGCAAATGGCAGTAGAATACAGAAGCAGGTTTAATAAAGATGTATATATTGATTTATTAGGATACCGTAAATATGGACATAATGAAGGAGATGAGCCAACATTTACGCAACCAAAATTGTATAAAACAATTAAAAAACATAAAATAGCAAGAGATACTTACGCTGCAAAATTAGTTTCAGAAGGAGTTGTCTCTAAAAATTATTTAGAAGAAATTACAGACGAATTCAAGGCTCATTTAGAAGCAGAATTTGCAAAATCTAAGGAAAGAAATACTTCTGTAATTAAGGATTTTATGCCACAAGTTTGGAAAGGTTTTGTTCGTAAGCAATTAGAAGATATGCTTAAACCTGTGGATACGACTTATTCTGTTGAGGCATTAAAAGACATCGCAAAAGTGATTTCAAAAGTTCCTATAAATTTGTTCGTAAAGCAGAACGTATTTTAAAATCTCGTGAAAAAATGGTTTTTGAAGATAACTTATTAGATTGGGGAACTGCAGAAAATCTTGCTTACGGAAGTTTATTAGAAGAAGGATTTAATATCCGAATTTCAGGGGAAGATGTGGAGCGTGGAACATTCTCACACCGTCATGCTATTATGCGAGATGAAGAAACTTTGGAACGTGTTAATTTATTAAATACTAACCCAAAGAATAAGGGTAAAATGACTATTTATAACTCTCATTTATCGGAATATGGTGTTTTAGGTTTTGATTATGGATATGCAATGGCATCGCCAAATACGCTAACAATTTGGGAGGCGCAATTTGGAGATTTTGCTAATGGTGCTCAAATTATGTTTGACCAATACATAACTTCTGCCGAAGCAAAATGGAAGTTGCAAAACGGATTAGTAGTATTGCTACCTCACGGCTCAGAAGGACAAGGTCCAGAGCATTCATCAGGGAGAATTGAACGTTTCTTACAAGGTTGTTCAACTGATAATATGACTATTGCAAATTGTTCAACACCTGCGAATATGTATCATATTTTACGTCGCCAAATGAAACGTGATTTCAGAAAACCTTTGGTTGTATTTACGCCAAAAAGTTTATTACGTCACGTAAAAGCCGTAAATCCGATTGAAGATTTGGCAAACGGAACGTTCCAAGAGGTTATTGACGATACAATCAACCCTAAAAAAGTAAAGAAAATGGTATTTACTACTGGTAAATTCTATTATGATTTACTTGCGGAACGTGAAGAAAATGGTCGTGATGATGTGGCTTTAATCCGAATTGAGCAATTATTCCCATTACACAACGATAAAATCAAAGAAGTAATGGACAGATATCCAAAT
>PDWI01003452.1_pt1 | contig 26582 bp, 27 predicted proteins | sample 1430891 | NCBI WGS metagenome assembly PDWI01 (sample SAMN01162508, study PRJNA174530) | Oral metagenome, whole genome shotgun sequencing project. | biome: Marine environment; feature: Marine mammal; material: Swab sample of the gingival sulcus; isolation source: swab sample of gingival sulcus...
AAAGAATTTCATTTGTTTCAGCTTGTGACATATATGAATTTAATGAAAAAAATCAAATACAACATATTACTTCTTACTGCATTCCATCAAAATAGCAAGCTTAGGTATATGCACCCTACAAAACACTATTCACAATTTGCTAGTAGATGTGATGTAGAAACTAAATGATTTTAAGTAAAAATTAATATACTAATTAAACTTATTTATAATTAATAACTATGCAAGAAAAACAAAGGTGTGCTTGGGTTAACCCAAACAATAAATTAGATACAGAGTATCATGACACACAGTGGGGAGTTCCAATTTTTGATGATAGATTGCTTTTTGAAATGCTTATTTTAGAAGGAGCTCAAGCTGGACTTTCATGGACAACAATTTTAAATAAAAGAGAAAATTACAAAAAAGCTTTTGATAATTTTGATGTCCAAAAAGTTGTAAAATATGATGAAAAGAAAATTGCAGAACTTTTACAAAATGAAGGGATTGTTAGAAATAAACTCAAGGTAAATGCTACAGTTAAAAACGCTAAAGCATTTATTGAAATTCAAAAAGAATTTGAAAGTTTTTCAGATTATATTTGGAGTTTTGTAGACGGTAAGCCCATTCAAAACCATTTTAAAGATATTTCAGAAATTCCAGCTAAAACTGAACTTTCAGATAATATTTCCAAAGATTTGAAAAAACGCGGTATGAGTTTTGTTGGTTCAACTATTATGTATGCTTTTATGCAAGCAGTAGGTATGGTAAATGACCATGAACAAAAATGTTTTAGGCATAAAGAAGTTAAATAATTGACAAACAAAACAAAAGCCGAGATTTGGTTTTTGTTTTTTGTCGGGCAAATTTATGTTTTCATTTTTGTGTTATAATAAAAATATGAGAATCTGGTCATTACATCCAAAATATTTGGATTCAAAAGGGCTTGTTGCATTGTGGAGAGAAACTTTACTTGCAAAAAATGTTCTTGAAGGAAAAACAAAAGGTTACAAAAACCATCCGCAGTTGGATAGATTTAAAGAACATTCAAAACCAAAAGAAGCCATAAACTATTATTTGTCTGTTGTTTATCAAAATTCACTTGATCGCGGATACAATTTCAATAAAGATAAATTTCAAAAAATAAAAAAGTTAAAAAAAATCAAAGTAACAGACAAACAAGTTCAATACGAATTTCAGCATTTGTTAAACAAACTTAAAACACGAGACAAGAAAAAGTATCAAGAAATAAAAAATATTAAAAATATTGAAGTCCACAGTATGTTTGAGGTTGTAAAAGGAGAGATTGAAACTTGGGAGATTTTGAAAGATTAAAAAGTAGAAATTTGACGAAGTAAAATCAGGAATTTGTTTTTTTATGATATAATATAAAACATGAAAAATTTAAATCAATCTTTAAAAGCATCTTTGTTTGTTGTGGCAGTTTCAAGTTTAGCTGTTTGGGATATAAGTTTTAACTTTGGGGCCTATGGGATAATCTTTTTTTATAAAATTTTTTCTTTATGGGTAGTTTCTACAGCTTTACTTTTAGCTCATTTTCTCTTTGAAAAAGATAAAAAATTTTTAAATAAATGGTCTATTTTTGCACTTTTAACTCCAACAGTTTGGGCTTTCATAGAGGTTTGGGAAAATCATGCAGAAACTATTTATATAACAGATTCAATTATTTCTTTTATTGCTATTGTTGCTTGTTTAATTGCCCTGCCTTATGTTTTATATATATTTTTCAATATAATTGTATTAGAGGCAAGTAGTTTTCCTAAAAAAATGATTTATAAAATAGTTTTGATAAATATCATTATTGCAATTTGTGGTTTTTTGCTTGGTGCAAACAATTATATTTTACTTGATTGCGAAGATTTCAAAAAAAGTGGAATGGAAGAACCAGCAAATTGTTTTAAACCTGTGGAAATAGAAAAATAAAAATAATTTTTTTGTGTTTGATTTGTTTTTGCATGCAGACGAAGTCAGTGTGTTTTTTTAATTAAATTTATTTTTTATATTGTGTTATAATACAAAAATGAAAAATAAAACAAAAACAAATAAATTAAAATTAAAAGGTCAAATTGCTTGGCTTTATATTAAATATCAAATTATTTCAAAAGCTGTGGTCGGTATTTTGGTTTTACCATTTTTCCATTTCATTACTCAGTTTATGATAAACACAAGTGGAAGAACAAACATTTCAAGTGGGGATTACATTGGTTTTTTTACAAGTTTAAGCGGAATGCCAGTTATTTTACTTGGACTTTTGATTTTGATTTTGATTTTGGCTGTTGATATAAACACCTTTATTATTTTATCAGCATTAGTTCAAGAAAATAAATTAAAAGTAAAAATTAAAGATATTTTTGTTAAAGTTTTTAAATCTTTAAAACACTTTTTTTCTCCTGTGGGTGCTTTGCTTGTTCTTTTTGTCGCTATTGTTTTACCACTTTTAAATTTAGGAATTAGTTTGGGACCGTTGAAAGATTTTGCTATTCCAAACTTTATTACTTCTGTGATTTTTGGAAATACTTTTTATATGTCACTTTATGTTTTACTGATTTTTATTTTAACTATCATTGGTATTATTTATATTTTTACCTTACACTTTGTAATTCTTGATGAGCAAAAAATATCTTTTGCTTTAAAAAAATCAAGACTTTTAATTAAAAAGTATTGGAAAAAATTTATTCCAGAATACATTTGGGAAACAATTAAAATATCAGCTTATTTATTGTTTTTAGGATTTTTGTTTATGTTGTTACTTGGAATTTTGGTTTTCTTTGCAAATTTCTATTTAAGTATTGAAATTTTAGGAATATTTTTGTTAATTTCTTTTTTTGAACTTTTTGCTTTTTTTGCATTTATGTCTGTTCCAATTGCGATTTTCGTTTTAACAAAACTTTTTTATAAATATAACAAACTTGAAAATAAAGAAATTGATTTTGAATTTGAAAAAACAGAAAAACTTAACGAAGCAAATTTGTCAGAAAAAATTAAAGTTAAAACAAAATTAGAAGTTATCATTCTTTTTATTATTATTATTTTTATAAATTTAGTTTCAGCTTGGGCTGTTAGAGAGGATTACAAAGAAATTTTTAAAACTAAAATAAAAATGGATTTAATCGCTCACAGAGGTGGGGGAGATTTGGGTGCTGAAAATACTCTTGATGGAATTCAGAAAGCCATTGAACAAAAAGCTGCTTTTACAGAAATTGATGTGCAAAGAACAAGAGATGGGAAATATATCATTAATCACGATGCTGGTTTTGGTAGAACAACAGGAGTTGATAAAAAACCATTTGAAATGACTTTGGAAGAAATTAAAAAACTTAAAGTTAAAAATGAATTTGAAACTCAAAAACCAGCACAACCTGTTGCAACCATAGAAGAGGTCTTAGATACAACAAAAGGAAAAATCGGGGTTTTTGTTGAGTTAAAAGAAAAAACTGCTGATGAAAAAATGGCTGATGATGTTATTGCAATGATAAAAGCAAAAGATATGTTAGATGAGTGTGTTATTTTATCTTTGGATTATAATATTATCAAGTATGTTGAAAAAAAATATCCAGAAGTGAAAACAGGTTATTTGTATTTTTTCTCGGTGGGTGATTTGAAAAATTTACAAGGTGATTATTTGATTATGGAAGAACAAGAAGCAACTCCTGAAAATATAGACGATATTCATAACTCAGGAAAAAAAGCAATTGTTTGGACAGTAAACACTGATGAATCAATTGATAAATTTATTCATTCAAATGTTGACGGAATTATTACAGACCATATTTTAAAACTAAAAGAAGCTATAAAAGAGTCCAATGAACGAACTGAATTTGAAATTGTAATTGATAATTTAATTCGAGATTTTGGAGGTTAATTTTATAAACCATAAAGCAGAAATTTGGCTCCGCCAAATTTCTGCTTTTTCTTTTTGGATTATGATATAATGAAAATATGAATAAAAATAAAAAAATTAAAGTTACTGGAACAGAAATAAGTATTGTTTCTGAACAAAAAGAAGATTACATTTCTTTAACAGATATGTTGAAAGCAAAAGATGGTGTTTTTTATTTCTGACTGGTTACGTAATAGAAATACAATTGAATATTTAGGTATATGGGAGTCTATTTATAATCCTGATTTTAATTATGGCGAATTTGCCATAATTAAAAGTCAAGCAGGTTTAAATAGTTATAAAATAAGTGTTAAAGAATGGGTTTCAAAAACCAATGCTATAGGTTTGAAGGCAAAAACTGGGAGGTATGGGGGAACTTATGCTCACTCTGACATTGCTTTTGAATTTGGGATGTGGATCAGTCCTAAATTTAAAATATATTTAATAAAAGAATATCAACGTCTAAAGTCCCAAGAAAATAGCAAATCACAACTTGAATGGAATTTACAGAGAACTTTGACAAAAATAAACTATAAAATTCACGCTGATGCAATTAAAGAAAATCTTGTTCCAAAAGAAATCAGTAAAAAACAAATGCAATTTGTTTATGCAAATGAGGCTGATTTGTTAAATGTTGCTCTTTTTGGAAAAACAGCTTCAGAATGGAGAAAGGAGAGTGGTAATAAAAAAAAATAATATTCGTGATTATGCAAATCTTGAGCAGTTAGTTGTTTTAAGTAATTTAGAAAGTATAAATGCTTTGTTAATTGAACAAAACTTTTCACAACAAGCAAGACTTATTAAGTTAAACGAGGTTGCTATTGGGCAAATGAAATCGCTGCTTAAAAATAAAAGTATAAAAAAATTAAAAAATAAATAAGCAGAAATTTCCCGAAGGGAAATTTCTGCTTTTTGTATGTTATAATTTCAATATTATTACTTAATTTATATAAAATATATGATTTCATTTTTTGTAAGTTTTTATCGTTTGATAAAAATAATTGTTTTAGGAATAAAAAACGATAAAGATTTTAAGTTTTTGTGTTTTTTCATTTTAATTTTGTTGGTTGGAGCAACTGTTTTTTATACAACAATGGAAGGCTGGTCAGTCGTTGACTCAATTTATTTTGCAGTTATGACAATGTCTACAGTAGGGTATGGAGATATTGTGCCAACAACAGATATTAGTAAAATTTTCACAATTATTTACACTTTTTTATCAATAGGAAGTTTTGTGGCATTTACTGCCAAAACTGTTGGAATTGTTGTAGAAGACCATCATCAGAAACAAGAACAAAAAAGATTAAGAAAAGAAAAGAAAGAACAAGAAAAATAAAATTAAAAGATGCTTTAAAGAAACTCAAAATAAAAAGCAGAATTTGACAAACGCAAGCACCGCAGTCAAATTCTGCTTTTTATTTCAAAAACATAAATTTAATATATTGACATATAAATTATTTATGTTAAAATATACTTAGTCTAAAAAAGGTTTTTTACTATCGTAAAAAACAAGCACTTTCTTGCGAAAGTGCTTGTGGAAACCTTAAAAGACAAAAATTTATTTTTTTAAAAAAAGCTCAATACGAGCAGGAGAAAAAATGACCATTGGGTTATATTTTACATTGGCAACCATTTTTGTTTTTTATGTTCTTGTTGTAGCACTTGCTGCTACTACGAAAAATTTTAATGAAATGAATATCACAATGATTATTTTTATTAGTATTTTTATTGTTGTATTTACGATGGTATTTTTTTATTCGCTATTTAGTAATGTTTATAATAAAGGAATTTATGAACAAGCCATTGAAACGGGAGCTTTGCAAAAAATCAATGGCGAAATTGATTATATATACAAAGAGCCAGCCTGCATTACCACAAGAAATGGGGAAATTGAAGTTTCTCTAGGGTCTTGTGAAGAAATGCACAACAAATCAAAACAACAAATAGTTGAATAATTAATAATTTATTCATCACCCAGGCTTTCATAGTCTGGGTGTTTTTTTTAATCAAATAAAATCAAGGCCTTGCCTTAACTTAATAAAACTTTAAAAATTGAGTAAATCACGAGAAGATGAGTAAAAAATTTTTGAGATTTTTGTTTTGTTTTTTTGTTTTTTTTGTGTGGGTGTGTGTTTATATGGAAATGACCGTTAATTTCGTACCGTTAAAAAACTGAGAAGACAAGTCGTTAAAAAATTTTGTCTGTTTGAGCGAAGCGAGTTACAAAATTTTAGACTTGTGTTTTCAGTTTTAGGCAAACGAAATTTCAAGGTCTTGATTTTTTGTTTCTTTTGTATCAAGACAAAAGAAACAATCTACTCCATGTAAACTTTTTTTTCAATCTCCTTTATTCTCTCCTCCAAAACCCCATACTCCTTCCACTTATCCTTTTTCACAATACTTTCAGCCTCTTTTCTGGCAAACTCAACCATTTTTAAATTTTTCATAGCTTCCATTGCCAAGTCAGAAATTCCAGATTGTTTGTTTCCTAAAATTTCTCCAGCCCCTCTTTGAGAAAGATCATATTCTGCAAGTTCAAAACCGTTTTTAGCATTTACAATTGCATCAAGCCTTTTTCTAGTTATATCTGTAATATTGTTTTTGGTGAAAATATAACAATACGGTTGATGAGTACTTCTCAAAACTCTTCCGCGAAGTTGGTGTAACTGAGAAAGTCCAAATCTTTCTCCACCTTCAATCAAAATCACAGAAGCATTTGCAACAGAAACACCAACTTCAATCACAGAAGTTGAAACTAAAATATCATATTTTTTTTCCAAAAAATCGTTCATGATTTCGTCCTTTTTTTCTTTTTTCATTTTTGAATGTAAAAGACCAATTTTATAATCTTTAAAAATCTGATTTTCACAAAGCTGTTTGTGTGTTGCAACAGCAGAAGCCACATTTAAAGCTCGAGCTTTGTCAGGGTTTGGCTCGTCGATTCTTGGGCAAACCACATACATTTGCCTTCCATTTTCAAGTTCTTTTTTAACTTCTTTATAAACTTTTTCTTTTTCAGCTTTCTTGTCTTTGACAATTTTTGTAATGGCTTTTTTACGACCTTTTGGCATTTCTTCTATTACAGACAAATCTAAATCACCGTACAAAGACAAAGCAAGTGTTCGGGGAATGGGTGTTGCTGTCATTGAAAGCAAGTGCGGTAAAATCTCTTCATTTTTAGCCACACCTTTTTTGACAATTTTTTCAGACTTTTTTAAATCTCCTTTTTTTAAACTTTCTTTTTTGCTTTTTGGTTTGTCGCGCAGTGAGGCTCGTTGGTTTTTCCCAAACCGGTGTTGCTCGTCAATAACTACAAGTCCTAAGTTTTCAAAAAATATTTTTTTTGAAATCAAAGCGTGAGTTCCAACGGTAATAGCAATTTCGCCGTTTAAAATCATCTCGGCAAGTTTCTTTTTGCTGATTTTGGCTGACTCTTTTGGATTTACTTTTGATGGAAAAACTTTTACATCTTTTGAAGTCAAAAGTGCAATTTTTAAATTAAAATCTTTTAAATATTTTACAAATTCAGCAAAAATTTGTTTAGCTAAAATCTCAGTAGGAGCCATATAAGCTGACTGTAAGTTTCCAAAAGACTGATTTTTAGGTTTTGTTTTTGAAGCAAACAAACAAGCAGAAACTGCCACAGCTGTTTTTCCAGAACCAACATCTCCTTCAACAAGCCGGCTCATTGGGGTGTCTGATTTGAAATCTTTTAAAATATCTTTTAAAGTTTCTTTTTGTCCTTTGGTAAATTCAAATCCAAAAGATTTTTGGAGTTTTTCTTGAAGTTCTTTTGTAGGATTTATTTTAAACGAACCTGATTTTTTGTATTGCTCTTTTTGAATATTTTTCAAAACTTGAATCAGAAAAATTTCTTCAAAAGCAAATCTTTTTTTAGCACTTTCTGAAAGCTCAATTTTTTTCGGCATGTGTAAATAGAAAAATGCGTTTTTCAAAGAGGGCAGATTGTATTTTTTTAAAATAAATTCGGGCAAAGGATCGATGACACTTTCTACAAACTCGTTGTCTGATAAAATTTTTTTGATTTTGTGATAAATCCATTTGCTTGTGATTTTTCCTTTTCCAATTCCGCTTTGTCGGTAAACGGGGAAAAGTGTTAGATCTTTTTTTTCTTCGTTTTGATTTTGAAACAAAGAACCAGTTTGATCTAAACTGATGTTTTTTACTTTTTCAAACTCAGGGTTTGAAATTAAAAGGGAATTGTTCTTTTCAGAAATAGTTCCTGAAAATTTTGCAAAATCTCCTTTTTTTAACATTTTTGAAATATATGGTTGAGAAAACCAAATTGCTTTGATTTTTTTTGCAGATGAATCTTGCAAAACAGCTTCTGTAATAGCAATATTTGTTTTAAAAGTTTTGCGAGCCTTGATTGATAAAACTTCAGCGTAAATACTGACCGAATCTCCGTTTTGAGTTTCAGAAATGGGTACAACTTTATCAAAATCACCGTATTTTAAAGGAAAAAAATACAACAAATCAAAAACAGTCAAAAGCCCAAGCTTTTCCAAAGTTTTTTGTTGCTCTTTCGGAATTCTAAAAATATCGGTTAATAAAGTATTTTTATTCATTTTTAAATTATATCATATTTTGTTTTATGTTCGAACTTATTTATTTTTTCCAAATCGGTTTTTGTAAACTAAACTTACAAGCATAAAAGAAATGATTAAAAGCAAAAACCAAGATGTGATTTTATTTAAAGAAACCATCTGCCAATTTTCGATTTGATGTGGGTAAAGCCAGATTTTTGTATATGAGCCAATATTTTCTGCAATCCAGATGAAAAATGCAGTTAAAAAGCCCGCAAGCAAAAAATTCATTTTTCTGATTTTTTTGTAAACTTTAAATTTTAAAGTTGTTTTGTAAAACAAAATAAAAATAATTGTCAAAATTATATATCTAAAATCAAAAAAGAAGTGATGAGTGAAGAAGTTTATGTAAATTGCAAAAGAAATTAAAATAACATAAATTCTTTTTGGGTAGTTTATAAACTGAATATCAAAAATTCTGATAATTCTTGAAATATAACTTCCAACAGCTGAATATAAAAAGCCAGTGAAGAGGGGAACAGTAAAAAGGGTAAAAACTGTTTTGTCTAATTCAGGGTAAGCCCAAGATGCAATTTGATCAGATGTTTTAAAAATCTCCATTATAGTTGCGACAATATGAAAAATTAAAATAACTTTTACTTCTTTGAAACTTTCGGCTTTTGTTCCGAGTAAAAATATTTGGAATAAAATAGCTGAAATGAAAATAAAGTCGTATTTGGCAATATGTGGAATATCAACATAGTTTGTCAAAATAATAACAGAAAGCAAAAAAGCTCCAAAAATTGACGCTTGGGCATTTTTAAGAGTAAAAAAGTAAAATTCTTTTAAATATTTTTTCATAGAAAGATTTTAACATATTTAGGAGAATAAAAACAATAATTAAAATTTTACTGTGTATTTGATGCCAAATTTAACTTGCTTTTTTTATTTTTTCAAGTAAAATATATACCACTTAATTAGAAAATTTATGTCTCAATTACATTTAGTAAAATTAAAATCAACAGAAGGAGATGGGCACATCATCTACACAACAAGAAATAAAAAATCTGTTGCAGAAAAATTGGAATTGAAAAAATTTAATCCAGTTTTAAGAAAACACGTTTTATACAAGGAAACTAAAAAATAAAAGTTTTCTTCGGGCGATTAGTTAAATGGTATAATAAAGGTCTCCAAAACCTTGGTCGGGGGTTCGATTCCCTCATCGCCCGCAAAAAATTAAATTAAAAAATTTAATTTTTTAATTGCCAGATCGTCTAATGGTAGGACTGCGGTTTTTGGTACCGTCTATCTAGGTTCGAGCCCTAGTCTGGCAGCAAAAATAAAAAACAAGATTCGAGCAGTGCGCAGAATCTTGTTTTTTTAATTTTTGCTAGCCAGACTAGGACTCGAAAAAAGCTATAAAAACGAAGTGAGTATGTTTTTCACCGATGTTAGCCGAGTCCGTCTTTTTTCATGGTAGCCAAAAATAAAAAATAAAATTCGATCAGTGCTTGAATTTTGTTTTTTAATTTTAATTTTTATATTCTTTTCTTAATTTTGCTTTTTTTACAATTTTTAGAATCTCGTCTTCGTCATCTAAAATTTTAAATAGTTTTAAGTCTGATTTTGAAATTGTGTTGAATTTTGGACTCAATAGAGTTTTTTCAAAATACTTAATCAACGGGTTCCAAAAATCTTTTCCAACTAAAATAATAGGCACTTTTGGAATCTTTTTTGTTTGAATAAGTGTAATAATTTCAAAAAACTCATCAAGTGTTCCAAATCCACCAGGAAAGTAAAGGTATGCTTCTCCTGAAAATGTCATTGAAACTTTTCTTGTAAAAAAGTAATGAAAGTCAACATTGTGTGTTACATAAGGATTAGCTTTTTGTTCAAAAGGAAGTTCAATATTAAACCCAATTCCTTCTCCTGTCGCTTCGTATGAACCTTCGTTTCCAGCTTGCATAATACCAGGTCCACCACCTGTAATAACAGCGTATCCTAAACTTGAAATTTTTTCTCCAAGTGACTTTGCTTTTTTGTAGTATTTATGATCTGGTTTTAATCTTGCAGAACCAAAAAAAGTTACGGATTTTGGGTATTTTCTTATAGCTTTTAGTCCCATACAAATTTCATCCGCCACCCTGTTTGTTCTGGCTTTCATTTCTTTTCTGATTTTTTCTTCAGTATAAAAAACTGATTTTTTATTATTTTTCTTTTTCATAATTTTAAATTATATCATAAAAAAAATAAAAAACATTGTGATATAATTGAAAAATGAAAAACATAAAAGATAAGATTTTGTTTCTCTCAGTTTTGTTAAATATTGTTTTCGTGTTTTCTTTTTTTCAAAATTTTGAAAAAGGAAATACAAACAGAGTAGAACAAAACCAAAATCAGATTGCAGAAAAAAAAGAAAATAAATACAACGGGTTTTATGATGTTGTAAGAGTGGTTGATGGTGACACTTTGATTTTAAAAATGAATGACAAAAACCAAAGAGTCAGACTTGTGGGTATAAACACTCCAGAATCAATGGCTGTAAATGGAAGGGTGGTTGAATGTTTTGGTCAAGAAGCTAAAAAAGAAGCTAAAAGAATTTTGGAAGGGCAGAAAGTTTATTTTGAAGTACAAGAAAATGACTATTTTGACAAAAACGGAAGAATGCTTGGTTTTGTTTTCTTGAAGAATCAAGATGGAAAATATACTGAAAACTTTTCAGAAACAATGATCAAAAATGGTTTCGGATATGAATATACTTATAAAGGTAGATTTTATAAATATCAAAAAGAGTTTAAAGCTGCCCAAAAATCTGCTCAAAAAAACCAAGCAGGTTTATGGAACAAAGAAAATGGGTGTAAATAAAAATTAAAATTAAAAAATAAAAATATGAATCAAGAAAAAAAAATAGTATATGTAGATATGGATGAGGTGATTGTAGATTTTCAGTCAGGGATTAACTCTTTATCAAAAGAAGAACAAATGGAGTGGAAAGGAAAATATGATAAATATCCAGGAATTTTTTCAAAAATGGTGCCTATTGTTGGAGCAATCGATGCTGTTTATAAACTAATGGAAAAATATGATGTTTATATCTTATCATCTCCATCTTGGGAAAACGCAAGTTCATTTTCTGACAAAAACTTATGGGTTAGAAAATATTTTTCAGATAAACTGAAAAAAAGATTGATTTTATCTCACCATAAAAATTTAAATAGGGGAGATTATTTAATCGACGACAGAACAAAAAACGGAGCAGATAAATTTAAAGGAGAACATATTCATTTTGGAAATGATCCAAAATTCCAAAACTGGGATGATGTTTTAAAATATTTGCTTAAATAAAACAGAATTTGCCGAAGGCAAATTCTGTTTTATTTTCCAAAAATTTTCCAAAACTTCTTTTTTTGAAAATACTTTAAATCATCTTTTGAATACAAGCTGTCTTTATCAATGTTTGCTAAAGCTTTTTTAAAAGAAGTAAAAACTTGTGGATTTTCCTTTTCAATTTGATTTAAAAGTTTTTTAGTTTCATATCGAGCCGTTGGCATTTTTCCCACTGCAATTCCAGGGCACATTTCGTCACCGGCTGTTTCAAAGCTATTTTTTTTTGTAAAATCAGACAACTGCTTTTCTCTTAAAAAACAAAGCGGGCGAATAATAGTTTGATTATGTTTGTTTTTATAAATGGGTGGCAAAGACCGAATTTTTCCATTATACAAAAGACCCATAAACAAAGACTCAACAGCATCGTCTAAATGATGTCCTAAAGCAATTTTATTAAAACCTTTTTTTCTAGCAATTTCTGTTAACTTTCCGCGTCGCATTCTTGAAAAGAAAGAGCAAAAAGAAGAGTCTTTGTTGATTTTTGTTTTATGAAGTTCAAAAATTTCAGTTTTGTATTCTAAAACTTCAATATCAAATCTTTTCAACTGATCAATTTGTTTTTGGTAACTTTCACCCTCCATTCCGTAGTTTACAACACAAGCTATAAACTCAAAATCTTTTTGGCCAAGTGTTTGAAAATATTTTAACAACAAAGCCAAAGTTGTAGAATCTTTTCCACCTGAAAAACCTAAAATGATTTTGTCACCATTTTGAATCATCTCAAAATCATTAACTGCCTTTTTAAAATTTTTAATCAAAAATTTATGAAACTTAATTTCTTTTGTTAGTTCTTTTTTATTCATTCTTTGTATTATAACAAGTTTTGACAAAAATAGCATTTGATTTTTTCAAAAAAAGTAGTATTATTATAGATAACTTTATAATGCGTCTTTTTAGTTTATGTATTTTAAACCAGAGTCGAGATTTGAAGTTAAATTAGTAAAATAAATTAAAATAAAATGTACAAAATTTTCGTAGGAAACTTAGCTTGGGAAGTAGGATCTCAAGATTTAAAAGAAGCTTTTTCAAAATTTGGAGAAGTAACAGATGCTTTCGTAGCAACAGATAAATATTCTGGAAGATCAAGAGGATTTGGATTTGTAACTTTTCAAGATGAAGAAGCAAAGAAAAATGCACTAGCAGAAATGCAAGGATTTGAACTTAAAGGAAGAGAAATCAACGTTGATGAAGCTCACGCAAAAGACGATTCAAACGAAGCTTAATTAAAAGCTTTAAAAATAAAACACAATTTTGGCGCAGCCAAAATTGTGTTTTGTTTTTTTTAATTTTAATGTATAATTAATGTATGGAAAACAAAAATTCAAAAAAAATTATAAGATTAGTTTTAATTTTAGTAAGTATTATTTTAGTAGGTTTTTTGATCGTGACTTTAACACCAGAAAATATGAAAAATAAAGTTACAAAAACAATTAAAAAAGGAGGAAGCGAAATTATGGAAAAAACACACAATAAGAAAGACAATAAAGAAGACAACGAAAAAGAAACAAATATTAGTGGAAAATATATGTGGCTTGGAACAGATTTATTAGATACAAAAGGGGGAGTTGAGAAACCCATTTTGAATGACCAAAATCAAAACATGTATATTGCACATTTCGAAAACGGAAGTTTTTCATCTTCGACTATGTGTAATACTTTGATGGGAAGTTATATTCTTAAAGACTCAGAACTTACATTTTCTCCTTTAGCCTCAACAATGATGGCCTGTGAAGATGATGTTATGAACCAAGAGATGAAATACTCTGAATATTTACAAAAAGTTTCTAAATTTGAAAAAGTAGATAATTATTTATACCTTTCAGACAAAGAAAATACTTTTAAAATGAATTTTAAATTTATGTCAAAAGAATAATAAATTTATATGTTAAATACAAAAAACTTATGAGCTTATTCGTAAGTTTTTTTATACTTAAAACCTTGAGGTTTAAATTTTGAAAAAACCTTCGAAATTTGGTATAATAAAAAAGTATCAATAAGATACAATCATTTTATAAAAATGACTGAAAAAAAACATAAAAAAGATATATCATACGATGAATTTGAAGATATATCAATTGAAAATGAAGATGAACTTTTTGATTCGCAAAGCGAAGTCAAAAAACTGAAAAAACAAATCAAAAATTTACAAAAAGAAAAGGAAGAATACTTAATCGGTTGGCAGAAAGAAAGAGCAGACATGGTAAATTTAAAAAAACAAACAGAAGAAGAAAAAAAACTTTTTACAAACTTGGGTAAAGAGTCTTTGCTTTTAGAAATTATTCCAGTTTTGGACAATTTCGAAGCAGCTTTTTCAAACAAAGAAGCCTGGGAGAAAGTAGATGAAGCTTGGAGAAAAGGTGTAGAATACATTTACACTCAGTTTTTGTCTATTTTAGAAAACAACGGAGTTTCTCAGTTCGGAGAAGTCGGAGACAATTTTGATGAGTCAAAATATCTTTCAATAGAAGTTGAAAAGACAAATGACGAATCAAAAGACCACACAGTTTCAGAAGTTATCCAAAAAGGTTACACTTTCAAAGACAAAGTTATCAAAGAAGCAAAAGTTAAAATTTTTTCTTTTGAAAATTAAAATTATTAAAAATTAACTAAACTATTTATAAATATGTCAAAAGTTATAGGAATAGATTTGGGAACAACAAACTGTGCTGTTTCTGTAATCGAAGCAGGAAAACCAAAAATTTTGGAAAATGCAGAGGGGAACAGAACAACACCATCTGTTGTTGCTAAAAACAAAGCAGGAGAAATTATTGTTGGACTTTTAGCTAAAAGACAAGCAGTAACAAATCCTCAAAATACTATTGTGGGTATTAAAAGATACATTGGACACAATTTTGATGAAAAAGAAGTTCAAAAAGCAATCAAAAATGTGCCTTTCAAAGTTGAAAAATCTTCAAACGGAGGGGTGGAAATTGAGTTTGGAGGAGAAAAGAAAAGACCAGAAGAGCTTTCAGCAATGATTTTGCAAAAACTAAAAACAGATGCAGAAGCAAAACTTGGAGAAAAAGTAACAGAAGCTGTTATTACAGTTCCAGCTTACTTTAACGATTCACAAAGACAAGCTACAAAAGACGCAGGAAAAATCGCAGGGCTTGATGTAAAAAGAATTATCAACGAACCAACAGCAGCAGCACTTGCTTACGGTTTTGACAAAAAGAAAGATCAACAAATTGTAGTTTTTGACTTTGGTGGAGGAACATTTGACGTTTCTGTGCTTGAAGTTGGAGACGATGTTGTAGAAGTTAAAGCCACAGGTGGAGATCACGCAATGGGTGGACGAGACATTGACAATGCAATTATCGATTACATCGCAGAAGAATTCAAAAAAGAAAATGGAATTGACCTGAGAGAAGATGTAACAGCATTGCAAAGACTTGATGACGAAGCAGAAAAAGCAAAACTTGAACTTTCAACAGCAACTGAAACTGAAATCAATATTCCATTTATTACAGTGACAGAATCAGGTCCAAAAAACTTGCTTGTTAAACTGACTCGTGCAAAACTTGAAGAAATCGCATCAGAGTTTATTGACAAAGCAATCAAAATTACACAAGATGTTGTAAAAGATTCTGGATTTGATAAAAAAGATATTGATGAAATTATTATGGTTGGAGGGCAAACAAGAATGCCAAAAATGGTTGACGAAGTTCAAAAAGTTTTTGGAAAAACTCCAAACCAAACTATCAACCCAGACGAAGTTGTGGCTCAAGGAGCTGCAATTCAAGCCGGAATTCTACAAGGAGATGTTAAAGATGTTTTGTTGCTTGATGTGACACCACTTTCACTTGGAATCGAAACACTCGGAGGAGTTGCAACAATTTTGATTGAAAAAAACACAACAATTCCAGCAAGTAAATCACAAGTGTTCTCAACAGCTCAAGACAACCAAACTTCAACAGAAATTCACGTTGTTCAAGGTGAAAGACCAATGGCAGTTGATAACAAATCACTTGGAAAATTCATTTTAGATGGAATACCACCAGCACCAAGAGGTGTGCCACAAGTTGAAGTTACATTTGACTTGGACGCAAACGGAATTTTGAAAGTTTCAGCAAAAGACAAAGCAACAGGAAAAGAAAATTCAATCAAAATTGAAGGTTCTTCAGGACTTTCAGATGAAGAAATCAACAAAATGAAAGCAGATGCCGAAGCAAACGCAGATGCAGACAAAAAGAAAAAAGAGGCAGTTGATACAAAAAACCAAGCTGAATCTGTTGTAGCAATGGCTAAAAAAGCGCTTTCAGACGAAGGTGATAAAATTTCAGACGAGCTTAAAAAATCAATTGAAGAAAAAATTCAAAAATCAGAAGAAGCAAATAAAACAGATAATATGGAAGATATTAAAAAAGCTTCAGATGAGTTGAATTTAGAAACTCAAAAAATCATGGCTGAGCTTCAAAAACAACAAGAGCAAAATGCACCAAATCAAAACGGAGAAGAGAAGAAAGATGATGCAAAAGAGAATGTTGAAGAAGCTGAAGTTGTAAACGAAGAAAAAGAAGAAAAGAAAGATTAAAATTTCTGAAAACTTTTTTAAAATTCAAAAACTCAAACTCTAAAGTTTGAGTTTTTGTTTTCTTTTTAACTAAAATTTTTGACCCAGGACTTGCCTGGGTCAGGAAAGTTAAAAAAATTCATTTTGTTTTATACTTTTAAAATGTTAAAATAAAAAAGCTTGGTTGAAATAATACTATTTTTAAAATAGAGGAAAGTCTGGACACACGCTTATAGCATCAGTTAACGGCTGACTTTTGGCTAATTTTTTAGACAAAAAGAGGTGCGAGCAGAAACGATTGGTTTTGCAAAAAACCAATAATCCTTCGGGATTTTACTTTCTGAAAAGAAAGAGTGAAACGGCAAAACCCTTGCTTGTGTGCAAGACCGTAAAAGAGCAATCTTTTGAGTCGCTAAATGTGTTTGGCAACAAATACAAAAGATAAATTTTATTTAAACAGAATCCAGCTTACAAGCCAAGTATATCAAAAAACAAAGTTAAAGCTTTGTTTTTTGTTTTTTCTTATGAACAAATATGATATAATTTCTCTATGAATAATAAAATGAATAATAATTTTGAACCACAATCAGATGATAGTAAAATCGATGAATTAAAAGATTTTTTATATTCAAGGAAAACAGGAGAGGTGAAACCTCAAAGATCGACTTTGAAAAAAAGAGAAAAAATAGATTTAAATGTAAACTGGGGGAAAGAAAAAGAAACAGAAGAGACTAAAAAAAATAAAGAAGAAGAATTTTATCAGTATAAAATTCGTAGAAAAAATTCAATTTTTTATATTGCCTTAATTCTTTCTTTCTTGTTTTTTGTTGGTGCTTTAGCCTTTACTTTTTTCTTTGTATCTTTTAGCAAAAATGAAATATCGCTAAGTGATATAGAAATTTCAGTGATAGGGCCAAATTCAGTAAAATCTGGGGAAGACCTGCCATTTTCTGTTGTTATAGATAATCCTTCTGATATAGTGTACGAGGATATTGACTTAACTCTTACTTATCCTGCATCAACTGTAAAAACTTTGGAAAAAGAGTTTGTTAAGACAGAAAACAGGCAAATAAAGAAAAAATTAAAGGCAAAAGGTAAACTCGTTGAGCAATTCAATGTTATTTTATCTGGAAATATTGGTGAAAAAAAGGATATCGGGATAGAGATTTTTTATAAAGGGGAAAATTATTCAGGAGTTTTAAATAAGCAAAGTAATTATACAGTTGAAATAGATTCATCACCTGTTGCTATAGAACTTTCTTATCCTAGAAAAGTAAATTCATCTGAAGAATTTAATATAGACATTAACGTTTTATCAAATGTAACAGACACAGTTTATGATTTAATTTTAGTTGGAAAATACCCAATTGGCTTTGAGGTTATCTCAACAAATCCAGAGCCTTGGTTTGTTGAGACTATGGAAAATGTATTTAAAATAGATGAAATAAAACCAGGTGAAAAAAAATCTATTAAAATTAAAGGTATTTTAAAAGGTGAGCTGGGTGAGGAAAAATACTTCAACTTTGCAATAGGTGATACTTTTGATTTTAAAAATGAAATGAGAACATTATTTGCAGAAAAACAAGACAAAATCACTATTAAAAAACCAGATATAAATTTTGCTTTGGTAACAAATGAAGATAATGAATACAAAGACGCAATTTATTCAGCAGGAGATATTGTCGGTTTGGACTTTATACTTGAAAATAATTTATCAAATCCCATTTCCAATATAAAAGTAACAGCTGATATTGTGGGAGATATTTATGATCCAATCAGTGCAAGGTCACAAAGAGGTTTCTTTGATTCAAATAAAAGTAGATTTACTTGGGACAAAAACTTAAGCAATTCGTTTAAATTTTTAGCTGGAAAAAAACAAATAAAAGAAAAAATTAATTTCTCTCTTTTTGATTTTGATAAAATTTTGAAAAATTATATAAAAGATCCAGAAATAAAATTAGATTTTAAAATTTACGGAAATAGTCTTGAAAGTGCTGAAGCAAAAAGTGAAATTTATGCAGAATTTGAGAAAAAAATAAAGTTAAGAACAAATTTGTTTTTCTCAGAAAAAGTTTTATACTCTGAAGGTCCTTTTGAAAACACAGGAGAGCCTGATCCAGTTGTGGGAGAAAAAACTACTTATACTATTGCTTGGGAAATTAAAAATTCATCTTCAGATGTTGAAAATATTAAAATTAGTGCAAAAATTCCTTATTATGTTAAATACTTAGATAAAACATCACCAAACGGTTCTTACTTTAAATATAACAAAGAAACAAGAATCTTAACTCTGGATTACAAAAAAATAGATGCTTTTACTGGTTACAAAAATGAATCAAAGGTTGCATATTTTCAAGTGGCCTATAATCCGACAGCTCCTCATGTTGGCACCTCACCAATTTTAATTGGAGAAAAAAAAGTAATTGGGTTAGATAAATTTACAAACGAGAAAATAGTTTTAAATTATAATTATTCAACTATAGAGACAAAAGATGGTTCTGTTGTAACTAAGAAATAGTAATTTTGTTTAAATTTTATATTTTATATCAAGGAATATTTTTAAAAAAAATCATTTTCTCATTTTTCAAATTTAAGGTTGAACGAAAATGGGTTTTTTTTAAAAATTTGTTATAATATTGTTATGAAAAAAATAATTGTTAAGAAAAAAGGGGGAGAGAAAGAGAGGTTCAATGAAACAAAACTAAGAAATTCTTTGAGAAACTCAGGGGTTTCAAAAAAAATAGAAGATGAGATTTTAGCAAGTATTAAAAATAATATTAAAAAAGATAAAGATGGTGTTGTTGAATCAACTAAAATTTATAAAATTTCAAAAGATGTTTTAAAGGAAAAAGCCGATAAAAAAATATTTTTAAGATACAACTTAACTTCTGCCATTTCAAAACTTGGCCCTGAAGGTTTTGCTTTTGAGAAATTTATTTCTTTGGTTTTCAAATCTTATGGATATGGTCCTGTTTATGTTGGAAAAAAAATCAATGGAAAATGTGTTGTGCATGAAATGGATATTGTGGCTCAAAGGGGAAAAGATCTAGTAACAGCAGAGTTGAAATTTCATAATTCCCGAACTAAAAAAACTGATTTGAAAGTGGCTTTGTATATGAAATCTCGTTTTGACGATATTTTAAATTCAAATTATTACAAAAATAACAATCCAATTCAATTAATCATTACAAATACGAAATTTACAGACAACGCTAAAAAATATTCAAATTGTGCGGGGGTTGGAGTTTTGTCTTGGAATTATCCTGAAAAAGATAATCTACATGATTTTATTTTGAAGTCAAAGATCCACCCTATAACTGCTTTGGAAACAATTTCACAAAAGGCTAAACAATACTTTTTGTTAAGAAAAATAGTTTCAATTGAAGAATTACAAAAAAATAATTTTAAATTTTTAAATCAAAACCCTTATATTATAAAATCAAAAATTCAAACAGTTAAAGACGAAATTAAAGATGTTATAGAGTGTTTGGGTTGTTAATAAGTTTAAGTATTCGTGTACTAAGTGAAAAATCAAGTTTTGCTTGATTTTTTATTTTTTTATAATATAATACAGTCACCGTCGTATCTGGAGACACTTAAGGGCTACCAAGAGGTATCCCTGGCTGGTGAGTTTTTTCCTTTCCAACAATAACCATAAGTCCTAAAAAGCAAAGCGCATACTCCAGTTAAGATTTATGTCGAAAGACTGTGTTTTGTTTGGGTTAAAATCCACCCCTTCCGTTCTTGGAGTTTGAAGGATCAAGCTCTGGAAAAATATAGTTTGTAGGAACAAACTTAACAAGAATAATGATATTTGAAAAATAGTATCTAAAATATAGGGTATATTTTGCATAAAATCGCGGCATTAAAACATGAGTGCAAGAGATAGGTAATATAACCCCAAATTTTTTTGGGGTTATTTTTTTTTATCCCATAAAATGCTATAATGTTTTTATGTCGCAAAATAATGTAGAACTTTTAACTAAAAAATTTTTAGAATATATTGAAATTGAAAAAGGTCGGTCCTTAAACACAGTTTCAAACTACAAAAGATATTTGAAAAAATTTTTTGACTATACTCAAATTCAAGATGTAAAAGACATTAATCAGGAAAATGTCTCTGATTTTAGAATTTATTTAAACAGGCAAAACAACGGCAAAAAGGGGATTGAAAACAGCACTTTGTCTAAAAAAACTCAAAACTACTATTTAACTGCTTTGAAAATGTTTTTGCAGTTTTTGTCAAAAAGAGATATCAAATCTTTAGCCTCAGAGAAAATCGAACTTGCTAAAATTTCTCAAAGAGAACTTGATTTGGTTTCTGAAAAAGAATTTACAAAATTTTTAAATGCAGATGACACAAGAATTTCAAAACAAGAACAAGCCAAAGAAAAAGCCATTGTAGAACTTTTGTATTCAACAGGACTTCGTGTTTCAGAGCTTTGCAATTTAAACATAGACATCGATATGTCAGACAACCAGTTTAGTGTTAGAGGAAAAGGGGGGAAGATAAGACTTGTTTTTCTTTCCCAAAGGGCCAAAGATTTTTTAAAAAAATATCTTGATTTAAGAAACGACAAAAAAGACAGCTTGTCAGAAAAATATTTAAACGAAGCTCTTTTTGTTACAAATGCAGGAAACAGAATTTATCCCAGATATGTCCAAAGACTGATCAAGAAGCGCTCAACTATTGCAGGAGTTTCAAAAAAAATTACTCCACACACAATCAGACACTTTTTTGCAACAGATTTATTGAAAAATGGAGCAGATATTCGTTCTGTTCAAATGTTGTTGGGGCACTCTTCAATTTCAACAACGCAGGTTTATACGAATGTTTCGGATAAGTATCTCAAAGATATACATCAAAAATTCCATAAAAACTAAAAAAACTTGAAAAACTGGCGGATTGCTTCGTTGTCTTCATAAAAAAACGCTCAACGTAATAACACATACGTCTCGCGATTTTTTTATTTGACGCCTCGCACTCCATCCAATTTTTCAAGTTTTTTAAAAAACGCTAGAAATTAGTACACAACTTTGTTGGCTTCGTGTAAAAATATTTTCAACGTACTATTCAGTACGTCTCAAATATTTTTCACTCGCCGCCTCGTTGTGCATCTAATTTCTAACGTTTTTTTAATTATCACAAAACTTTGTTAGTTTTACAAAAAATAAAATTAAAAAACGGAAGTCATAAGACTTCCATTTTTATTTTTATTTGTTTGTTATTTTTCGTTGCTTGCGCAACGAAACTCTCTTTCTTTTTCCTTGACGATCAAGAAACTTTTTACCGCCTTTGTAAGTGGTTCCGTCAAGATGACGACAGTTGTCTTGATTTTTAGAAATATAAAAAGGGACCTCTTTTCTTTCTTGAATCAAAAAAGCAATCCCTAAAATACCCATTCTTAAACTCATTTTTTCTCCAATTTTTGTTAATGAATACTTTTGTATTATAACTTAAAAAATTTGTTTGTCAATTCACGCAAGTACCGAGTACTTTTTGCCGTAGGTACCAAGCACTTTTGCGTGGCTGTGTTAAAAGTGCTTGGTCGAGCTCCCGCCTGAGGCGACAAAAAACAAACAAAGTCAAAGCATGCGCTTTTGTGTTCGGGCGGAGTCGGTCAACATCGACGAAAAATATATTCGCTTCGCTCATTATTTTTCAGTCGCCTTGACCAGTTCGCCTACCATTTTTATCCAAACACAACCACACAGGATAAAAATATGGTTGGGCTCTTTTCGACTCCCGCCCGAGGCGACAAAAAACAAACAAAGTCAAAGCATGCGCTTTGACTTTGTGTTTTTTGTGCCTCGGGCGGGAGTCGAACCCGCATGGATTGCTCCACACGATTTTGAGTCGTGCGTGTCTACCAATTTCACCACCAAGGCATTATTTAATTTTATTATTATATCACACTAAAAACATTCATTGAAAATCTGATTCGAGTCTCGGCACAATGTCTTCGGCACAATGTCTACCAATTTCACCACCAAGGCATTATTTAATTTTATTATTATATCACACTAAAAACATTCATTGAAAATCTGATTCGAGTAGTTTGTGTCTACCAATTTCAACGCCAGAATATTATTAATTTAAAGTTGGACCTTTATATTTTACCAAAAAAATAAAAATATTCAAAATATATGAGGAGAAAAATAAATATTTTTTAATAAAAAATTTTACACAAGTAAAAAATTTTAAAAATAATATAGATATGATATAATGTTAAACATGTATAGTAACACTATTTTAGATATTGGTTCTGAAACAATAAAAATACTACAAATAATTGAAAACAAAAAAAGTGGTCAAACACAAGCTTTTTTTGATTTTTTTCCTTCTGACGGTGTAACTTTTGGTTATATTTCAAATAAGAACAAATTTTCAATATCCTTAAAAAAAGCTGTTAAAACTTTTGAAAAAAAATATAAAACTGAAATTTCCGAGGTTTTGGTTGCTTTAAATGATTTTGGGATTTCTTCAACAAAAATTTCTACAACAAAACCTACTATAAACCAAATCGTTTCAAAACACGATTTAGAAGAAATATATAAAAAATCAGAGGAAAGTTTAAGAGCTAAAAATAAAGACAGGATTATTGAAAGAGAGATTGTAAGATATAAGCTAAATGAAATTGAACATTTTTCAAATCCTATTGGGCTGAACGCAAACAAAATAACCGTAGAATATTTTTTTGTAACGATGCCTGAAAATAATTTCACTATTTTGGAAGAAGTTTTAAGTGAAAATGATATTTCAGCAGAAATTTTTGTGCCTGCTTTATACGGTTTATCTGAAATTGCTTTAACAAAAATAAATAAAAAACTTGGATCTGCTGTGGTTGATTTTGGAGACCAAAAAACTTCGATTTTAATTTACGAAGATGAAAAACCAATTTACTACAATGTTTTAAAAATTGGTTCAAAAAATATTACAAAAAAAATCTCAGAAAAGTTAACTGTTGACTTTGCTGAAGCTGAAAAAATTAAAAAACAAAAAGTTTATTCAAGAAAGCAAAAGCAGATTGTAGACGATGAGTTAAAAGTGGTTGCTGAAAAAATTAAAAAAGAAATCGAAAAAGCAAATATTGGAGAAATCCTTCCGGATGGGATTATTCTTTCAGGACAGGGGAGCAATGTTAATGACATTCAAAATGTTTTTAAAAAAGTTTTAAATTTACCAGTAAAAGTAGATAACAAAAAATCTTTTGACCAATCAACTGTTTATAATATTGCTTATGGAGTGTTTATATACATTTCTAAAAATCAAAACAAAAGCCCTATTAAAGATGGTTATAATTTCAAAAATATTTTAAATCCTTTTTTAAAAATCGTTAAAAAGTTTAGTTTATAAATGTTAAAAAGAGACTTGAAAATTTTTTTTGTTCTGTTAAAATAACAGAACAAATGGTTGTTGACTGTTTGTAAAAATAGAGAAAAAGGGTTTTTGCACTTCTTTTAGTGTAAAAAACCCCCTCATGCGAGTGTAGCTCAGGTGGTTAGAGCGCGTCACTGATAATGACGAGGTCGTAGGTTCGAGTCCTACCATTCGCACAAAATACAAAAGTCCAAAGCGTATGCTTTGGACTTTTCTTGTATTTTGTAGCGAATGGTAGGACTCGAAAAAAGCCCAACCATATTTTTACCCTGTGTGTTTGTGTTTGGATAAAAATGGTAGGCGAACTGGTCAAGGCGACTGAAAAATAACGAGCAACGCGAGTATGTTTTTCGTCGATGTTGACCGAGTCCTACTCAAATATAGAGAAACTCAAAGCATACGTTTTGAGTTTTTATATTTTGTGCGAATGGTGACTGAAAAATTTTGAAAACGAACGAAGTGAGTATATTTTTCGTCGATGTTGACCGAGTCCTGCCAACAAAAAATTTATATTTTGCTTTTTATGACAAACAATAATTATATGTTTTACTTTTTTAATATGTTAAAATAGGTTAATATGATAAAAAATCTAAAAATAATTATTGCTTTTGTTGTTGGTATTTTTCTTTTAATTGCTGTTGTGCTTGGGTATTTTGGTTTAAGTGATTTTGATAAAAAAAAAGCTAAATATGATATTGCTTCAAAAAATGCTTCTATTATAAAAGATGATTTATTTAAACAAAAAATATCTAGTAAAGAACATCAAAAAGATATGGAGTTATCCTTAAATGAAATATTTAAAGTTGATCAAAGTAGTAATAATGATAATAATAAAGAAAAAAGAGTGATTAAGCCTTATGATTTATCAACTTTACCACCTGAACCTGATGCTGAACTTGTTAAAACTGAATTTGTGGATGTAAACAACACAATTGTATTTATCGAGAAATAAAATGTTTGATAAAAAGAGTCTTAAGAAACATGTAAATGATATAGACTATGCGATGGAATGTAATAATTTATTTTATAAAGATATATATGCAAAAGAATTAAAATATAATTATTTTGATATGGCAATACTTTTAGTTACATCTAAAGTATTTAATACCGACAAGAAGAAAAAGTTGAGAGAAAATTTGTCTTATTGGTCTTCTAACATTGATGGATACAAAATTTATCCAACTTATTCAGAATGTAAAAATTTTTTTGAATCAACAAAAAAATTATCAATTAACCAAGAGGTAAAAGATAAAACTCAAATTTTAAATCAAAATAACAGTAAAGAATTAGGGCATAAAAACCAAAAGGTAAATAAAAAGAAGAAAGAAAAAAGAGAAATCAAACCTTATGATTTATCAACTTTACCACCAGAACCTGATGCTGAACTTGTCAAAACCGAGTTTGTGGACGTTAACGGAAACAAAGTTCGAGACGATATTGAAATTGCCGTTGCAAAGAAGTTTCAAAGAGATGCAGATTTGGTGGAAGCATATTTTGCAGATTCCAGAACCTTAGAGTACGAGTTATACTTAGCAAGAAATAAAATATTTGATAAAGGAAGTATAGAACAGAGTTTAAAAAATATGCATTATACAATGGATTGCAACTATTTGTTATATGAAGATGTATATGAAAAAGAATTGGAATGGGACGCTTTTGAAATGTCAAGAATTTTACTAGGTCCTAGAGTATATAATACAGATGAAAAGGAGAAGTTAATAGATGATTTTTATAGAATGCAAGATGGGTATGTGCATACTGATGAACCAACTTATTCAGAATGTAAAGAATTTTTTGAATCGACAAAAGATTTATTAGTTAAAAAAGAAAAAAGAGCGATCAAGCCTTACGACTTATCAAAACTTCCACCCAAACCTGATTCTAAGTTAGTTAAAACTAAATTTGTTGATGTGAATAAAAACAAAATCAGAGATGATATTGAAATTTTTATTGCAAAGAAATTTCAAGAAGATGCAGATTTGGTAGAATCATTTTTTGCACGGACAAGAGTTTTAGAACATCAATTATATTTGGCAAGAAATAAAATGCTTGATAAGAAGAATATTAGAAAAGATACGGAGCGAATAACTTATGCAACAAGATGTAATTATTTATTGTATGAAGATTTGTATGATGATAAATTGGCGTGGGATGTTTCAAGATTATTTGAGGATTCAGTATTTTATAAAATATTTAATACTGACGAAAAAAGAAATTTAAAAGATGAATTTTCTTTTGCCTATGATGATTTTTCTGATGATTTTACGGAAGTTTGGTTTACTCCAACTTACTCAAGGTGTAAAGAGTTTTTTGAGTCAACCAAAAATTTGCCAGTGGGAGGTTAAATTGGATAAAAGTTAAAATAAAAAATGCCAGAAAATATTTTTATTTTCTGGCTTTTTTAGTTTTTTAATTTCTTGTTTTTGTGCTATAATTTTGTTCGGTTAAATATTTTTTTAAAACAATTTTATTTTAAAAAAGTGTTTTGTTCTTTAAAAATATGTTAAAATAGGTAAACTATGAACGAGAAAAAAAACAAAAAAAGTGCGATTGTACTTTTAGGGGCTTTAATTTTTATTGTTGCTTTGTATTTTGTTTTCAACAAAACTGAAAATCAAAAAACAGAAAACGCTTTGAAAACAGATGTTTCTGTTCCAAAAGTTAAAATAGAAAAAAAAGCAGAATCAGAAACTAAAACAAAGGAGGTTGTTGAAAAACCTAAAAAAGAAACTAAAAAAGCAGTTCAAGAAACTGAAGAGTATCAAGGTGTTGATGGTGATAAAGAAAAAAGAGTGATTAAGCCTTATGATTTATCAACTTTACCACCTGAACCTGATGCTGAACTTGTTAAAACTGAATTTGTGGATGTAAACAACA
>PDWI01008026.1_pt1 | contig 26580 bp, 19 predicted proteins | sample 1430891 | NCBI WGS metagenome assembly PDWI01 (sample SAMN01162508, study PRJNA174530) | Oral metagenome, whole genome shotgun sequencing project. | biome: Marine environment; feature: Marine mammal; material: Swab sample of the gingival sulcus; isolation source: swab sample of gingival sulcus...
TATGAGATTAACCTGCTGGACACCCCGGGCCATCAGGACTTTTCCGAAGACACCTACAGGGTGCTGACCGCTGTGGATTGTGCCGTAATGATCATTGATTCAGCAAAAGGGGTGGAGCCACAGACCCGGAAACTCATGGAAGTGTGCCGGATGCGCAATACCCCTATTATTACATTTATTAATAAGCTGGATCGGGAAGGCATGGACCCCTTGGACCTGTTTCAAGATATCGAAGATAAGCTACAGATTGAGTGCGTGCCGTTAACCTGGCCCATTGGCATGGGAAAGCGGTTCAAAGGGGTGTACAATTTAAATAAAAAAGAGTTGGGCCTTTTTACGGCAGGGTATTCCCCTAAAGACGATGACGGCGTGGTCATTCAGGATCTGTCAGATCCACGGCTTGATGCGTTAATCGGCGATTCACAGGCTGACATCAACCTTTACCTCAACGGCACCCAGACCCCGGTCTTTTTCGGATCGGCCATCAATAACTTTGGGGTGCGGGAGATGCTGGATGCCTTTGTTAAGATTGCACCGTCACCGGGGATCCGCACCAGCAACGCCAGGGATGTGGATCCCCGTGAAAAAGCCTTTTCCGGATTTACCTTTAAAATTCAGGCCAACATGGATCCTGAGCACCGGGACCGTATTGCATTCTTTAGAATTTGCTCTGGCAAATTTACTAAAGGCATGAAGGTTCGGCATCATCGCATCGGCAAGGATGTCAAAATTGCCAATGCAACGATTTTCATGGCCCAGGAGCGCTCCAATGTGGACGAGGCATATCCTGGTGACATTATCGGGATTCATAACCATGGGACCATTAAAATCGGCGACACGTTTACCACCAAGGAACCCTTAAAATTCTTGGGCATTCCCAATTTTGCGCCGGAACATTTCCGTCGGGTGGTCCTCAAAGATCCCATGAAGGGCAAGGCCTTGACCAAAGGCTTGACCCAGTTGGCTGAAGAGGGCACCATCCAGGTATTTCGCCCTCTCATTGGCAACATGCAAATCATTGGCGCTGTCGGGGTATTACAGTTTGATGTCACCATGGCACGGCTCAAGGCGGAATACAACGTCAGTGCCGGATATGAGCCCATTGATCTATCCGTTGCAAGATGGGTCACCTGCGACGATGAAAAAATGCTCAAGGCTTTCAAAAGTAAAAACGAGGCCAGCCTGACCCTGGACGCTGAAGGACGGCTGACCTATCTGACCACCAGTGAATATCAGCTTGGGTTTACCATGGAAGAGTGGCCTGGCATTGAATTTCACAAAACAATGGAACATAATTCTGACTAAAGACCCATTGGCCTTATACTAAGAGGGAACCCAAATGACACACCAGAGAATATATAATTTTAATGCCGGGCCATCCCAGCTTCCGTTGCCGGTGCTCGAAGAGATTCAAAGTGAATTTTTAAACTTTAACGCGTCTGGCATGTCCGTCACAGAGATCAGCCACAGATCTGTCCATTTTGATGCGGTGATCCAGGATGCGGTGACCCGCGCAAAACGGCTGTTAAATCTGGATGAGACCTGGCAGGTGCTGTTTATCCAGGGCGGGGCGTCCATGCAGTTTGCCATGATCCCCATGAATTTTTTAGGGGCGGGCGAGTTTGCGGATATTGTGGATACCGGCATCTGGTCATCAAAAGCCATCAAGGAGGCCAAGATTCAGGGCAAAGATTTCAGGGTGGTGGCATCCAGTGCGGATAAGGATTTTTCTTATATCCCCAAGGATATCCAATTGACGTCCGGGGCAAAATTCATACACCTGACATCCAACAACACCATCAAAGGGACCCAGTATCACACGTTCCCTGATACTTCAGGTGTGCCAGTGGTATGTGATATGTCCTCGGATATTTTTTCACGGCCCCTGCCCACAGAAAAATTTGGGATGATTTATGCCGGGGCTCAAAAAAATCTGGGACCGTCGGGGTGCTGCATGGTATTGGTCAAAAAGTCGTTTCTTGAGCGCGCCAATGACGACCTGCCGTCCATGCTCTCCTATAAAACCTATGCAGACAACAACTCCATGTATAATACCCCGCCTTGTTTTGGGATTTATACCATCGGCCTTGTTCTAAAATGGCTTGAAGAAGAGATGGGGGGACTTGAACAGATTGAGGCATACAATATCCAGAAGGCAGGTATTTTGTATGATTTTATTGACGATTCTAAATTGTTCAGCGGCACGGCTGAAATGGCGTCCAGATCTTTGATGAATGTAACTTTCCGCCTGCCTGACGACGCGTTGGAAAAAGAATTTATCCAGCGGGCACAGGACCACGGTCTAGGGGGACTTAAAGGTCACCGCTCCGTGGGGGGCTGCAGGGCCTCCATTTATAATGCCGCCACCATGGAAAGCGTATACGCCCTGGTGGAATTCATGGAATCCTTTGAACGGGAGAAAATCTAATGAAAGTATTGGTGAGCGACCGGATCAACGAAGACGGGATTAAATATTTCAGAGAACACGGCGGGCTTGAGGTGGATGTTAAAACTGAGCTGACCGTGGAAGAGCTCTTAGCGGTTATACCCGAATACGATGCTCTGGTGACCCGGGCCACCACCCAGGTGACCCAGGAGGTACTTGACGCCGGAACAAAGCTGAAGGCCGTTGTACGGGCCGGATCTGGTCTGGACAACGTTGACATTGACGCCGCCACCAAACGGGGCGTGGCAGTAATGAATACCCCCGGCGGCAACAACGTCACCACAGCAGAACATACCATTGCCATGCTCATGGCGTTGAGCCGGAATATCCCTTTGGGAACCGCTTCTCTTAAGGCCGGCAAATGGGAGAAAAAAAAGCTTCAGGGTCGAGAAATTGCCAATAAAATTTTAGGCGTCATCGGGTTTGGTAATGTTGGCGCCATTGTGGCCGAACTGGGCAAAGGGTTGAAGATGAAGGTGATTGTGGCCGATCCCAACATCTCTTCGGAACATATCAAAGAAGCGGGGTTTGAACCGGTCACCCTTGAAGAATTGTACTACCGCGCCCATTACATCACGGTCCATGTGCCCATGATGGATTCCACCATTGACCTGCTGGACGCAGATGCGTTTGATAAAATGCAGGACGGCGTAATGGTGATCAATTGTGCCAGGGGCGGTATTGTCAATGAGAAAGCCCTCTACCAGGCCATTGTGTCGGGTAAAGTGGACGGTGCAGCCCTGGACGTGTTTTCTACAGAACCACCCCACGACAACCCCTTACTGACATTGGATCAGGTCATCGCCACCCCTCATCTTGGCGCCTCCACCATGGAAGCCCAGTCCAATGTGGCGGTGGCGGCGGCACGCCAGATCATTGCCAGGCCCAGATTACTCCGGGCGGGGTCAGGCATGTGGATATCGAATACATTGGCAAATTTCCAGACCTGGATCTCAAGCCGGTTACGATGGCGGGTATGAAAGGAATGCTGGGCGAATTTGTGAGATATTCGGTTAATGCGGTCAATGCCGTGACTGTTGCCAAAGAAATGGGCATCAAAATTACGGAATCCAGTTCCAAAGAAGCAGGTAACTTTTTAAATCTGATCCGGATGACTGTAACCACCGATGACCAGACCAATATCCTGGAAGGCACCATTTTCGGCAAGGATGACGCCAGGATCGTGCGGATCAATAAGTTCCGTTTAGAGGTGATTCCCGAAGGCCACCTGGGACTGATTCACAACGTGGACCGCCCGGGTTCCATTGGATCCATTGGCGTGAAACTTGGCGAACACAAGATCAATATCGCCCGGATGATGGTGGGCCGCGAAGAAGATGGTGAAAGAAATATTATTTTCCTGAGAACCGATACACCAATCCCTCAGGCAGTGGTTCAGGAAGTGATTGACCTGGACCTTGTGGTAAACATGACAACCTTTGATTTGTAGATGTATATAAAATGATAGCGCCCAAACGAAAGATCCCCTACAATTACACCTCGGCAGACGACGACCAGATCATCCACCACCTTTTCGGCGACAAAATCCTTTCGACCCTTCAATCCCTGGAAACATTGAAGGACACCGGGCGCTCGTCACGCCTTCTCTACAGGTTTATGGGGGACATCTTCATTCTCCAGAGAAATGCCTTTTTATTCCAGGAACTGATCATCCACCCCCGGCTGAGAAAACAATTATTTGCCGAATTTGAAAACGATTTGTCCATCATTCAGGCCCATACCCGGCATGAGGGCGTGGCAAAGGTGCTGGAAATTTGCCAGCAGACCTTGCGCCAGCTTCGGGAACGTATCCGATCCGTGACCGCTGATCAAGCCAGAATCCGGCGTCATCTGGTGCCGGTTCTGGGAAAAAACAATGTCTACTTTGATGCATTCAATATCACCGCCCACTCAACCGATGCCACAGATTGGCGGCGGTTCACTCCGCTGGCTGTGCTGCGCCCGGACAGCGGGGACCAGGTGCCGGGTCTGATCAAAACGATTCAACAGCTGGGATATCGGATTATCCCCAGAGGGGCCGGTACGGGCCTCACCGGCGGGGCTACCCCATTAACACCGGATTGCGTCATGATCAATACGGAAAAACTGAACACCATTTATCCCATTGAGCAGCGCAAAGACAAGGCCGGTCGCCCCTACTGGACCATGGCCATGGATGCCGGTGTGATTACCCAGGACGCCAAGGAGGCAGCCAAAGCAAAGGGATTGATCTTTGCCACTGACCCCACATCGGCCTGGGCGTGCACCATTGGCGGTAATCTGGCTGAAAATGCCGGAGGAAAAACCGCGGTGCTCTACGGGACCGCCATTGATAATGTATTGGCCTACAAAATTGCCATGCCCGACGGTGAATTTTACACCGTGGAACGGGTAAACCATCCCTTGCGCAAAATCCTTGAAGGCGACACACTTGAATTTAGGATCACGGACAGCAGCGGCGCATTGACCCAGACCTTACATCTGTCAAGCCAAGATGTCCGTAAAAAAGGGTTGGGAAAAGATGTCACCAACAAAACCCTGAAAGGGCTGCCCGGCATTCAGAAAGAGGGATGTGACGGCATCATCACCTGGGCGGAATTCATACTTTACCCTGAATTCAAATTCAAAAAAACATGCTGCATTGAATTTTTCGGCAATGATATGACCGAGGCCGGTAAAGTGATCACTGAAATCTCTAGCCAGTTTGAAGACAGCGATCCGTCCCTGATCGCGCTGGAGCATTTTGATGAAGAATACATTAAAGCCATAAAGTATAAGACCAAACAATCGGTTGGAAATCGGCTCAAAGCGGTGCTGTTGGTGGATATGGTGTCCAACGATGAAAACGCCCTTGAACAGGGGGTCAAAACCCTTGAAAACATCCTTGACCCCTTTGATAAAACCGGATTCACCGTGGCTGCGGATGCGGCAGAAGCCCAACGCTTCTGGGAGGATCGAAAGCGCCTGGGGGCCATTGCCGCCCATACCAATGCCTTTAAACTCAATGAGGATATTGTCCTTCCCATCGACAGTCTGGCTGATTTTGTCAAATATGTGGATGAAACCAATCTTGAAGAGAAAAAATACAACCAGACACGGATCATTCAGGATATTGTGGCATACCTGGATACCGCCATCCCCTTATCCGATCCCCAATGGCTGAGCAAAAAAATTGGCCAGATCAAGGATATCGCCTATGCCACCCGAAAGAAGCTGGACATGGCATCCAGGGAGGCGTTAGAAAGAGCCATTCATTCCAAGAATTTCTACGCAGAAATTCAAGAACGGCTCAGGGGATACAGCCTGATCCTTGAAACCGTGGACACTATTTTTAAAACCACATCAAGCCGGCTCATTGTCATTGCCACCCATATGCACGCAGGTGACGGCAATGTGCATGTCAACATTCCGGTGCTCTCCAACGATAAAGAGATGATGGACCGGGCCAATATGACAGCGGACAAGGTCATGGAAAAAGCCATGACATTAAACGGGGTGGTGTCTGGCGAGCATGGTATTGGTATCACCAAGTTCAAGTACCTGAAACCGGACCAGGTGGATGAATTTACCCAATACCGGAAGAAAGTAGACCCCCAGGGCATCATGAATCCGGGGAAACTCCAGGAAAAAGATGTCTTGTCCAGGGTGTTTACCCCGTCTTTCAACCTGTTGGAGCTTGAAGCCAAAATTCTCAAGCATGGATCCCTTTCAGACCTGGCGGCCAGTATTTCAAATTGTGTGCGCTGCGGCAAATGCAAGCCCAAATGCCCGGTGTTTTTCCCCGGAAAAAATATGTTTTTTCATCCGAGAAACAAAAATCTTGCCGTGGGCGCGTTGATTGAGGCCCTGCTCTATATCTCCCAAAGAACCCAATCCATCACAGGGTTTAAGGTGTTAAAAAGCCTGGAACAAATTGCAGATCATTGCACCATCTGCCACCGCTGCTTCATTAAATGCCCGGTAAATATTGATTCTGGTATCATTTCCATTGATGAACGCAATATCTTAAAGCAGATGAAATTCAAGCGTACGCCAGTGTCCACCCAGTTGACCCTGAAATACCTGGGGTCAAAGGATGAGATGATCAACATGGCCATGCGGGCCGGCTTGCTGACGGCCGGCGGCATGGCCCAGCGTACGGGTGTGAAAGTTGCCCGCGCCCTTGAAACCATTAATCCTTTAAAAGACGTTCGACCGTTTACCCTGCTCAAAACTCCTGTGTCCAAAGCCGGTTTAAAAACAATGCGGGCATACCTGCCCAAAACGGGTCGAAACCAGGCCGTGTTGTTGGAACCGGACACAGACATTGTCTCCACAGTGTTCTATTTCCCGGGTTGCGGCAGTGAACGAATGTTTTCAAAGATTTCAATGGCGGCCATTTATTTGTTGTTAAGCCAGGGACACCGAGTGGTGCTGCCACCGCCTTACCTGTGTTGCGGGTATCCCCTTAAAGTGAATGCCAAGAAAAAGGAATTTGACAAAGTGTTCCTGGAAAATATTATTATTTTTTCTCAAATCCGGGACATGTTCAACGACCTTGAATTCGCGGCATGCCTGGTGTCTTGCGGGACTTGCATGGAATCGTTAGGGGAACTGGGCATCAAAGAGATCTTCGACGCCCCCATCAGGGATATCGGCGCGTATGTCCTCGAGGGCAATCCTGAGTTTTTACAAGCGCCTGGCAAAGCACTATACCATGCCCCGTGTCACGACTCCTTAAAAGAGACGGCACCGCAGCTGCTTACCAATGCAGGTATGGACATCACAAGCGTTCCCTATTGCTGCTCTGAGGCCGGGACCATGGCATTGTCAAGGCCGGATATCAGCCACGCCATGTATACCCGTAAAGCAGATGCCATTGGAGAAGCCTTGGATGGTGACGGCAAAGCTAAGATTTTGACCAATTGCCCCTCATGCATCCAGGGACTGGGCCGACAGGACCATGTAACGCCGGTCCATCTTGCAGAAGAACTGGCTGTCCTGATTGGGGGAGAACATTGGCTTAAAAAATTCAAGGCGTTGGTGAAGGCGTCTGAAGTGGTCACCTTTTAGGATGAATTTGCTGTTGCTTGAGGATCGTGATTTCATCGCTGAAAACACGGTTGAAATTGAAGGGGACCGGTTCATGCATGCCAAAAAGGTGATCCATGCCAAACAAGGTAGCGTGTTGGCCTGCGGCCGTATCAATGGCAAAATGGGCACTGGACAAGTGACCCGTATGGGCCGTCGATCCTTTCGTTTAAATGTGACACTGACACAAGATCCGCCGGCACCGCTGCCCCTGATACTTATATTGGCGCTGCCAAGACCCAAGATGTTAAAACGCATTCTCCAAGCAGTTAGCAGTATGGGCATTAAGACCATCTACCTGATCAATTCCTGGCGGGTTGAAAAAAGCTTTTGGCAAAGTGACCTGCTTGACCCCGAAAAACTCAACCGACACCTAAAACTGGGCCTGGCCCAAGCCAGGGATACCCAAATGCCGGTGATACACCTTAAAAAATATTTTACCGCGTTTGTAAACCAGGAGTTACCCCATATCAGTGACGACAAGCTTCGACTGCTGGCCCATCCAAAATCGTTGGTCCCTTGCCCGTCAGGCATCGATACAAAAGCGGTTTTGGTGATCGGCCCTGAAGGCGGGTTTATTGATCTTGAAGTTGAAACCCTTGAAGCACAAGGATTTCAACCCTGCACCATGGGGCCTAGAATTCTCAGGGTAGAAACCGCAGTGCCGGCGTTAATTGCAAGACTATACACATAACCCAACCCCAAAAAGAGATACCCAATGGATAAAAAAACACAAAAGGAACGCCGTATGGCCTTTGAAAGCCTGCCGCCAGCCAAACTGGATGAATTTATCATTAAAGAGTGATCGGCAATGAATATCATTCGGCAAGAACTTGATGATTGGCGTCACTTTGGCGGAAAAAACTGTGAAAAAAGCCCTTGACTTTATAACCGTTTCTAATATATAGAATCGCTCGTTGCAAAGCGCAATACAATGATCTTAAATATTAAATAAATGCCGAAGTGGTGGAATTGGTAGACACGCTAGACTTAGGATCTAGTGCCGCAAGGCGTGGAGGTTCAAGTCCTCTCTTCGGTACCATACAATGGGCCGGAATCAATCGTGATTCCGGCTTTTTTTTGTTTGTCCGGCATGTCTGACAAACCCAGCCTGGGATTGCTAAATCATATCATTCCAATATAACCTGAACCACCTGAACCTGGGCGCCTGAATTATAAAGTTATTTCTGAGTAAACCCTAAGAAATATCTCTGTTTTTAAAAATAAAGACAGCGCAAAGTAAAATAATGGCAACATAGCAGACTGCATAAACAACACTTAATCCAATTTCCTGACCGAATATGGGCAGATCATGCACCACCCGGGTTTTATAGTTGAGTCGCTCAAGGTTGGGCAAGATATAATAGATCCCATCTGCCAGGGCTTTGAACACAGGGTCTTCGGAAGTCTTGGCAAGCAGTCTTAAATCCTGGGTAAAATGTCCGATGATAAAAATAGCCAAGGTAAACATGCCGCTTAAAAACGGGCTTGAAAAGGCAGAGAAAAAAACAGCAAAGGCCAGAATTACCAAGATTTCAATGTAAATGGGACCAATGGCAATCAATAGAGACCATGGCACAACTTTTTCGTAAACCACACAAAGGGCGAACAGCAATATTGTCATCACCATAACTTCCACCAGGATGGTCAGGCTGAGCCCGATATATTTGCCCATGAGAAACTGCCAACGGGCCAGTGGTTTGGACAGAATGATATAAATCGTTCGCTTTTCCATCTCCTTGTACACCATGCCGATACCCACAAATATGGCGATCAGCGTGCCGCCGATAGAGATGGCACCCAGCCCAAAATCCTTGATGATCTTCATGGGCTCGCCAATGGTCAACTTGCCTAACACAATGGAAAATAAGATTAAAATTACGGCAAAAAATAGAAGGCTGTAAAAAATTTTATCCCGGATAGACTCTTTAAATGTATTAAATCCGATGGCCAGTACTTTGTTCATAACTATCTGTCCTGTTGACTGCTTGCAGGAGAGGGGTTTTGGCCCGCACTTTTGATATAGATATCTTCTATGCTTTTGCGTGCCGTTGAAAAGGAGATGAGTGACAGACCTTGACGGTTGATTTCTGTCATCACCTGGTCTGCGATATCTTTATCGCCGGTTGATATGATATACCGGGTGCCATGGATCACCTGTTTGATGGCGTCTTGTTCTTTAATGCCTGACAGATCCAGGGATGCGCCCTGACAAGAGATTTCCCAGGTCGCATCTTTGGCGGACATGGCATCGTCCATGGTAATGATATGTTTAAGTTCCCCATTGGCAAGGATCCCTGCCCGGTCACAAATCATCTCCACATCAGAAATGATGTGGGAGGAAAAAATAATGGTTTTACCCTGATCCCGGCAGGACAGAAGAATGTCTCGCATGGCTTTACGCCCCATGGGGTCCAGGCCCGACATGGGCTCATCCAGAATCAGTAGTTTCGGATCATTGATCAAGGCCTGTGCAATGCCGATGCGCTGGAGCATCCCCCGGGAAAATTTTCGCAACTGGGTATCTCCGGCATGGGACAACCCCACAAGATCAAGTAAAAAATTGACCCGTGTTTTGCGTTCAGCGCTTATCATACCATATAGGCTGGCATAAAAGTCAAGGGCCTCAGCCCCCGTAAGATAGGCGTAAAAATAAGGCTGCTCTGGCAAATAGCCGATCATGGCCCGGCTGATTCGATTCTTGGCCGAACACCCCCAAAAAGAGATATCCCCTTTATCCGGCTGGATTAATCCCAGCATCAACTTGAACGTCGTTGTCTTACCCGCTCCGTTACCCCCTAAGTAGCCAAAGACTTCATTGTCCCGGATTTGAAAATTCAAATCGCGAATCACTTGCTTTTTCCCCAACCAGCCATTGGAAAAACTTTTGGTTAATCCCTTGATATCAATTGCAGTTAAATCGGTCACAGGTCTCTTCCTTTTTTAATCGTTTTTCGGAACCCGAATGGTTAACGGCAAGGCCTTTGTTCGGGGCTGTTTTTTTTTCGTGATATGAACGGTTAAATCGTCTTCAGGAAGTGTATTTTCAATGGTTCCGGTCTCTTTGGAAATATAATAGGTCCCGCCTCTAGGATCTGTCGGTATGCCGGGAAGAATACCTGCGGTAACCAGTTCTTCTATGGCTGCTGGGTATCTTTCAAATCTGAAGTAAAACGCCCCAATCCCCAGTTTTAGCTGCTTCATATTGGCCCGATGAATTAGCTGATGCAGCCGTTGCGTCAAACGGTCTTTCAACGCCTGTTTTTCTGTGGATTTTATCATTTCTTGTAAGCATAAAGCCGGGCCACCAGTTTAGGCAGATAAGAAGGACTTTTGGGGAACGTTGTGGCCTGTTCTAAATAGTGGGCCGCGGTCAGGTAGTCATTTTTATGGTACATATAATTGTAGGCAAGGAAAAAAGGGAAATACCAATACCTGGGATCCGCTTTAGAGACATTTTCCATTCCTTTTTTTAACAGGGCAATGCTTTTATCGACTTCTCCTGCTTCAGCGGCCAAAATCACCCCGCCGAATTCATAAGGGTATTGATACAAGGGATCCAGGGTCGTGGCCACATCCAGCAGATGGGCCAGCCACTGATAATTCCGGTCAGTGTTGATATGTCCGCCAAAGTATCCAACCGCCTTGATCCATAGAAGATCTCCCAGCATCTCATCATACCCCAGAGCAGCCCCTTTTAAAAAATTTCCAGATGGCAAATACAAAAAGGATTCAACCGATTGTCTAGGATATTTTTTATCCAAAGTTTGAGTGACATAAAAGAGTGCTGAAATTAAAAACACAACAATAATAATTCGAAGGATACGATACATAAGCACTAATTTCTATATCTATTGGGGGCTAAATTATTTTTCGAAAATGAACTGGCTATCAAGTCCTGTCAATAGATAAATGTTTTAATAACAATTTGATGCTTGATTTTTTGTAACTGGCAAATACTTGTTTGAATGTTGCGACCGAAGGACTTACACATGCCTTTTACTTATTATGTTAAGCCATATGACTTTGTCAATAATTATGTGCCAATTTTTCGGGACAAGTTTGCAAAAGATGCATTATACTTTTAGATTGCGGTTCGCCTCCATATCAAACCACATGGCAAACAGCGTAAATTGACTGAAGCTCATAAAAGAGAACATGGCTGAAAGGGCATTAATTGCTGGAATATAACCCGTCAAATACCAAAGGATAAACACCCTGGCAAAAAGCAATACTGTGCAAACAAAAAATGTAAAACCAAGAAAATAGAAAAAAACCAAGGGGTGAAAATCTCGAATAATATATTTTTCTTTCATTCGCCACAGAAATAATTTGACCAGAAGCCAGGAAATGGTAAAAATAACCTTCTTAATTTTTATACCAGATCGTTCTCCCACATTATAGACTGGCTCAACTGGAATGTCCGTTACCCTTAAGTTTTCTACATTCAGCCTGACAAGGATATCGTTTGGCCGGCCATAACGCTTATACATCAAATCCCAGTCAACTGCATCAAGCCCCTTTTTATTGATTACCGTGTACCCTGACTGGGAATCGGCAATATTCCAATACCCCGATGCGATTTTAGTTAGTAAAGACAACACCCCGTTTCCAAGGTAACGTATTGTAGGAATTTTCTGAAATGCCTGGCCCGTAAACAGACGGTTACCCTTTGAATAATCGGCATGATCGTTTACTATCGGGTCTAACAGTGCTGGCATATCATCAGGATCCATCTGTCCATCTCCGTCCATAACAACGGCCATATCCATGTCATTGTCTCTTGCCCATTTGTAGCCGCTGGCAACTGCACCCCCGACGCCTTGATTTTGTTCATGGGTGATTAAAACAATACGTTTATCTTCATCCTTTAATTCTTTTAGGATGGTAACTGTTTTATCGGTGCTTTTATCATCCACCGTAACGATAATATCAACATATTCAGGTATTGTTTCAATTACTTTTCGAATCTGAGTTTCTTCATTAAAACACGGGATAACGACACATAAGGTTTTATCTTTATACATTTAAACTCCTCTGTTTTTTTTATTTCAGTACTGTTACGATTCCTCTATTTGGTCCATACATATCAAAATATGAACTTAAGGATTCAAGTTTCGGGGTTAAGAATTACCAACCAACATTTGGTGTTCTGCCTAATCAAATTTCTGGAAGGCGGTTCCCATAGCGAAATCAAAGAATGCCGTTGCCGTATTCTCACAGTACTTACCAAGTTTTTTTCCACTGATTGACCGGGTTAGTCATTATTCTGTAAAGGCATTCAGCAAAAGATATATCAGCAACTTCTTCATATCAGGCGTAGAATAGATCTCCAAAAGCTCTATTATCTGTTAAAACATATATTGCATGAAAAAGAGTAGTGATATGGACCACCAGGGCATTATAATCACGACATTGTAGCTCTATTGCCAATTTAAAAAATTTAATATACCAGCACTTAATTTAAATTCGAGTGATGTCCTGATTTGCCAATTCAAGGTACGTGGAGAACATAAATATTCTATCCTTTTCTTTGCCGGTCCCGCATAAACACGGGCTTAACCGCCGAGCCGCCTTAAACTGACAACGTTATTTGCCAGAGTTATGGTCGGATCAAGGCCTTTTTTTGCCGATAGATCGCGTTTTAGATCTACGACACAATGATCATTGCGCTTATAGTAAAAGAATTATTTTTTATCTGTATCATGTTTTATGAAAACAGATTGATTGTTACCCATGCCGTTTGTTGTTTTTATCTTCGTAAGCACAAAACCTTTATCATGGAGAAAAGAAAATATTTCTTCCACAGATGCGACCTCAAAGGGAAGTCCCCCAGCCAGTCAAATAAATCATTTAGGACTGCCATTCCTCTATTTTGCTTATGATAGTTGAAGATAAGATTTTTTTATTGACTATGCTAATTCCAACCAGGGCAAGATAAAAAATCGGGACAAAAACAATAGAGACGATGCTCTGCCCAAGAGAGCCCGAACAATATAATTCTTTTACTTTTTTCCAGAATTTTGATAATGGTCCCTGATCATTGTATATTGCTATAAATAGAATACCGTCTTTCTTCACAAGATAAGCTGCATTCTCAATCGCTTTCCACATGTCTCCGGTATGGTGTAAAACGCCCTACGAATAGACGATATCAAATTTCCCCAGAGCTGAATAATAGGAATCATCGAGAATTGAGCCTTGTTCAACAGTCCCGGATTGATCATCAGGAAAGTACTTAAACGGAGCTCTTTTGTGCAGATAACAGAAAACGGATCATAATCAAAAGAGTGAATGCTTGCCCCAAGTTTTCGTGCAACTAAAGAGAATAATCCACTTCCAGATCCTATATTCAATACTGTTTTTCCTGACAGATTATTGGTCCAGAGCATTTTACTGGTAGCAATTTCGGCAGATTTTATTTTTTTGTCTGTTAAAGATTTTATGTAATTTCGACAGTTTTTGCCAAACTGAAAACGCTTTCCCTGTTTGATCTGTGTTTTAAAAGAATTCAAAACACGCTCCTATTTTTGGTATTTTCCTATGTATAACAGATATGGACTCAGCCATGGATGATTTATTTCACCCTTAGCACTGATAAGATAAAATAGAATGTTTAAGAGCAATTGCCAGGATTTTAAGAATGTAAGTATCAGCTGTTTAGGTTTTGATGTTGCATAGGCAAGTCCAAAATAAAACATACCATAATAATCACAATATAGTGGGTACAGTTCCTTATATCTAAACAACCTGACAAATTTTGTTTTTTTCATTACTTCCAGATTATGTTTGTTTAACGCTGATGGACAAAAGAAGCGGGTAAGGTAATAATTTATTCCGACGAGTCTTGGAATACTTATAACCAGATACCCTCCTGGTTTTATAAATTTTAGATGTCTATCTATTACTTCTTCAGGTTCTTGAAAATGTTCTAAAAAACCAAATGACATGACAATATCAAATTTCTTTTCATATTCATTTAAAAAAGATTCGGAAAACAGATCTTCATTAATGATAGTGTCCGAATGAAGCCCATGATTAAGGAAATTTTTCCTGGTTACTTTGCAGCCTTCATCCGTATATTCTACACCATATGGCTGGTATCCCATAATTTTTTGGGCGATCAACAAATTGTCCCCCGGGGCACAACCAATCTCAAGAATACGATATGAGGCGTTTTTTGGAATCAAATTTTTTATTATTCCTCGCCAGAGTCGGTATTTAGGATACTGAAAAATGATTGAAGGTTCAACCCGGTTTAGAATCCTTTTAATCCCCGAAATTTTTTGTTTTTTTTGTATTCCCTGATAAGAAGACTCCCAGTAGGCTCTTGTTGTAAGCTTCTTCATGGTTAAACCCACCATCTAAGTTTCATATTTAGCAAAATAGACCCCCAATACAATCATAGTAACAAAATAAGTAAGGCTGGTTGATAATCCAATACCATTTAACCCATATTCGTTCACCAGAATAGTGTTAAAACAAACATTGAAGCCTATGCTGAATATAGAAACCACGGCAATTACTCTTAATTTACCTACAGCACTCAAAGTTTTAACATAGATTAACCCACCGAAAAAAGGACCAGTACCAATGAAGTAACACGATAATAGGGTTGAAAGCTTTATTCGATTTTCAGCATCCATTCGTCCAAATCCATATATAGCATAGATAAAGGTATCACTGAATAGTATCGCTATTCCACCTAAAATAAAAGCGTAACATCCAAATCGTATTGCATAGTAGTGAATTTTTCTTTTATCAACGCTTCCATTTGAGGCAACCTGGCTGATCTTTGAATAAAACAAGGTAAGTGGGCCATTAAATAGAACCGGAACCAGATTCCATAACCGTGCAGCATATTCAACATGGGTGACAGCCCCCTGTCCTAACTGCTTAGCGAACATGTAATCCACAAAAGGGTTCAAGGCAACAAGAAGAGATCCAATGGCTTGGTACTTTGCACCACTTACTGCCCAGGGTATTATATGATCTGCATCTCTGGCATGTTTTTTTTTATAATAATCTACTTTTTTTTTTGCTTGACACCTTAATCCTGCAAATCGCCCAATCTCAAACGATAAAAAAATGAAAGCAAGGCTTATCGAGGAAATAGGCAAACACAATATAAAAAACAGAGATAGGATCGCACCGTAAAAAGGACCGCTTACCGCTTTTAAAAAATATCCTTCTGCATTAAGAATCCCGATATATATTGACGAGTAAGCCGACAATAGCGGCATTGGAGATAAAATCAACATCAGAGCCGGTTCAGCCCTTTCCACAAGCCAATTTGCAACCAACAGTAAGATGACCGTCAGTGGGACAAGGTATTTTATTGTTCCAGAAAGAATGAACGATAGTAAATTACCGGTACTTTTTGTTTTAACTGCCCTGAACATGGCAGGCATGATGATGGCTTCAAACGTACCTGCCGACACAGACATTAGTATAAGAAGAGGGGCTTGCAACAACAAAACCGTATCGGTATTAGAATCAGCACCATAGAGATTGCCGATGAAAACAAAGGAGACGAGCTGAACGGCCCTTGCTCCCAGGTTGACACCCGTAATACATAATGCAGGTGAAAAATTAATAGAAAAGATTCTTTTCATCCGAGGATCCGTTTGCAAATCTCCTGATCCCAGTTAAAATGCAATTTTTCTGAATAAATGTATTGATCACGAATTATATTTTCAATTTCCCTTTCAGGGGCTTTAACAATTTCTTTCACGCGCGTAGACCATATTACGTCTTTGAATGGTAAAAGTTGAGAGATAGGTAGTAATTCTCGATGTGCCGAAATGTTGCTGGCAAGAACAGGAATAGCGCTTTGCAATGCTTCCAAAACTGCATTTGGACATCCTTCATGCTTTGATGACATCAACAGCAAATCTATATTTTTCCAAATAAGATTTGATGGAACCCATCCTTTAAAGAAAACGCGATTATCAACGCCGATCTTTTCAGCTTTCGCTTTTAGTCGTTCTAGGTCTTCTCCAACACCGTATATGCATAGAATGGCCTCATCGGCTCGAATATGTTTCATCATATCTAATAAGAGATCCTGATTTTTTAATTTTTCCAGAATCCCAACACATCCTAATCGTAAAGGGAAATCAGGCGTTCTATAAACGAAATCAGGACGTTTACAAATATCATTTCGAAAAATTTGTGCCTTTAGTGGTTTAAAAATTTTATGGCGGGAAATCACGCTTTGGTTCAACGCCTTTGATACGCCATAAAGGTTTGTGCCGTTAATGGCGATTCCTTCTATCGCTTTCTCCAAGGCAAGAATCCAATAGGGAAGCTGCTTCATTCGGTATTTCTGAAAGGCGTCACCCCTCATGAAAATAGCCAAAGGCAATTTTTTAAAAATGCGAAGGGGTTGCATCATATAACCATAACTGTACCCAAAAGCGAACAGATGTGTAATTTTATACTTGTACCATAAACCTATCAATAAGATTGGGGCAACCCAATGGAAAACAGCCCAAAAAAATAAAGTTTCAGTTTTTGATTCCGGCCAGGGGAAGCGATGAAAATGACAATTCGGGTGGGTGATAGGAAATTGAACTGTAGAAAGGTAATGCACTGAATGCCCCTCGGACAATAACGCATTAATGGCACGAAATAATCGTTTACAAAACCCTCCGGGCTTGGGTCTATAGTAGCACGTCAGGATTTTTGCCATGGCTTTGCTGATCTTTCCAGGTTAGATAAATAAATAAATTCCAGAGCCGGTAGCCATTATCTCTTTTCCCTTTTAAGTGGTCCGAAATCATATTTTCTATAGCAGGAATTTGTAATGGTGTTTGGTTTTGCCCGGCTAATTCCAGTAAATGCTTTTCCAGACCTTGTTTAAACCAGTGGTGAATAGGTACTCCAAATCCCTGTTTCCTTCTTTTCCAAACCATATCGGGCAGTAAATCGCCAAAGGCATTGTTAAGCATTCTTTTTCCTTTCAATCGGTTGCAATGCCATGCAAGTGGTAATGAAAATGCAAGTTTCAGAACTTCACTGTCAAGGAAAGGCGTACGGGCTTCAAGGGAATGCGCCATGCTGGCCCGGTCCACTTTTGTTAAGATATCTTGAGGAAGATAAACTAACGCATCTGCCGCCATCATTTCCTGAATGGTATCACAACTGCTTTCACGGGGAATACCAGGCGGCGTATGACCGTAATTGAGTAAGTCCGGTGCAAGCTTGCCAAAATCAGCATGGGAATAGAGTAGCGGTGCCACATAAGGGGTCTCGTCCTTTTGTCGGTTGACAATATCAATAAAAAGATGTGCTTTTTTTAGAATACTTCTGCTGTGATGGGCGATAGGTTCTGGAAAAAACTTAACCAGGCGTTCTATGTTTTTTGTAAAAAAAATGGGTAGCCGGGTGTACCATCTGAGAATGGCACGTGCCAGGTATCTTTGGTATCCACAAAACAATTCATCCCCCCCGTCTCCTGAAAGCACCACTTTTACTTTTTTTGCGGCAATTTCAGACACCAGAGATGTGGGTAAAATGGAAGAATCTGCAAAAGGTTGGCCTGCATGTTTCAAAATCAGTGAAATAAGCGTGTCCCTGTCCCAGTTTTCAAACTGCCGTGAAAAATGGTCTGTCCCAAACCATTCAGCCACTTGGTTTGCATACTTTCGCTCATCATATGATTTTTCTGAAAATCCGATGGTAAAGGTTTTGATTCTGGTATTCAGCTCTCGGCGTACAATCCCGACAATCAGGGAAGAGTCAATTCCACCTGAAAGGAACGCACCGACCTCAACATCAGCAACAAGCCGCTTTTTAACAGCACATACCAGCTTTTCTTTTAATAGGGTTGTGGCCTGCTCCCTCGTTCCTGAAAAATTTCCGATGCTCAGCGTCCAGTATGGCTTCTCTTCGGGCGTTCCCCCAGCCTTCCATTTAAGGACATGCCCCGGCAGAACTTCAAACACATTTTTATAAATGGTTGTACCGGGAAGATAATAGCCGTATCTAAGGTAGTCTGCCGCACTGTTCATGTCTTCTTGAAAAGGAGCGGGACTGATGCAGGAAAGAACGTTTAGCTCAGAAGCGCAGATAAATGAACCGTTCGATCTGTTATAAAATAAAGGTTTTTTTCCTACCCTGTCACGGGACAAAATCAGCGTTTCAGTCATGGTATCCCAAAACGCTATTGCCCACATGCCTTCCATGCGGGATAAAAAGGTGGTTCCAAAAAGTATCAGCCCTGCCAGGATAACTTCTGTATCGCCACTGGTTTTAAATTTCCACTTGAGCTCAAGCTCACTTTTAAGTTTCTTGTAATTATAAATTTCTCCATTGAAAGCCAGAACAAATCGGTTAGAAGGGTCAACCATTGGCTGATTGCTTGTGTACAGGTCAATTATCGATAAACGGACATGGCCTATGGCGGCATTGCGGCCCTGCCACATCCCCTTTTCATCAGGCCCCCTGTGGCGGAGCACTTTCAATGCGTTGTTAATTCTTCGGATCTTCTTTTGTTCATCGTTTTTTTGATTGTAATAGAAAACGAATCCACACATCAGATACAGTCCTTATATAGCCTTGCATAGGAGCCGGCCGTAGCTGGCCAGGTTAATCCTTTTTTAAGGAGCGTTTTTCTTGCATTTTGCCCAATATCCTTTGCCAGTTGGGGGGCGTTGACAAGCCTTTCAACCTGCTGGTAAAGCTCAAACGAATTTCCGGGTGAAAAAAGTAGCCCATTTTCTCCATTTTTAATCAGCTCGTCCATACCTTCTATGTTTGATGCAATAACAGGAAGGCCACTTGCCATGGCTTCGAGAACAACATTGGGACGTCCTTCGCTAAGACTTGCCAGAATCAGAATATGGGATTGGGAAAGATACTTTGGAATTTCAAACGGGGCTACCTGGCCTTTAAATCTCACCTGGCTGGATATGCCTAACACCTCTGTCTTCCATTTCAATATTCCCTTTAAAGGCCCGTCTCCGATAACTGTGAGTCGTTTATTTTTTGGGCGAGGGAGTTGGGATATGGCCTCTAATATAATGGTATGGTTTTTGACTTGGGTAAGGTTTCCTATTGTCACCATCTCAACTACCGAATTGGGGGCCAAATTTCTAGTTTTGATATTATAAAAACTGCTGGAAACCCCGTTTGGTATCGTTGTAAATTTTTCTTTCCAGTTTGGGAAACACTGTATCATTGAGGATGTAATTGAATGGTTTACGCTGACTATTTTTTTGTTGGTTAAAAAACAGAGCATCGTAAGAAAACGGTCTATCCGGCAACTGGAAAATCTTTTTACATCAGTGCCTCTTAACGTTGTAATCACAGGCGTACCTGTGATTAATCCGGCAAGTCCTGCAACAGCGCCGTTTATTCCCCAGTTGGCATGAATCAAGTCATTATCTTTTGCCATCCACACACAATGAATCAACATAGATAATAAAAACAAAGGCAGCAAAAAAAATAACCCCTTCTGGAAGTTAAGTGCCTCGGGAAGCCCTCCTGGTTTGTGGGAAAGCACCTGCCATGACATCGGTGCATATCGAAAGCACTTAACTTTAACTGTTTGATCTTCTATCTTTTTTGCTGGATGATCAGGAGCTGGAACCAGAACGGTTGTCTTTATATTTTTCGGGAGATTTTTTACAAGTTGATAAATAAAAATACCACTGGATGAAGTTTGGGATAAAGGAAAAGATGTGGTCAGCATCAGGACCCTTAAGCAGTTGTCATTGTTTTCCAGCATTTTCTTCATCTTTGTTCCAGATCAGTTGAGAATTCCTGGGAGTCTGTGGGCGTTCTTTGATAACTGCCTTTAAATTTTATGTGATTATTAAAGCAACGATGAGGCTAATAATCAATGTGCTCCCCATAATTCATATAATTTATAGGCGTTGGAATTGAAAATCTATTATTTCCTTTTGCTTTTTCCTCATTTGAAGCGCAATGGCGTTTCTTATTTTATCTATTTCCAAGAGAACCGGCAAATCCTGCCTTGCCTGTCTTACTTTAAGACCATTAAAAATTTGTTGCACAGGGTAACGATCAAGTAATTGACAGGTAAAAAAAGTAGTCTTTTCTCTATTATTCCGGTTAATACTATTTTGGATCAAACACAACCGGACAAAAAAATCGTGCTGAGTTTTGGCCTGCAATGCTTTGTTAAAATATCGTTCTGCCTTGTCATAATGGTTGTTAACCATATTGGCATATCCCCAATAGGTTATGGTTTCTGCATCAAAAGGTGCTGCTTTAAAAGCCGCAAGGGCAGGTTTCAACGCTTCGACAGGCTGGCGGGCTTGCAAGTACATACGGGTTAAAAGGTTTAGTGTTTCCGTTGCCGTCTTTTTCTGGGCAAAAAGTCTCCTGAAAACAGATTCAGCCTCCGTAAGTCGGTTTTGTGTCAGCAGCGTTTTGATATAGTTCATTGCAAAGGGCTGTGACATTTTATTTTCAAAGGCTTTTTTACCGTATTCCAGGGCTTTTTCAACATTATCCATTTGTAGATATACAAAATGCAGGCGGTCGTATGTAATTGCTTTTGTATAGGCTCCCTGGCAGTCCTCCAAAGGAATAGCTTTTTCATAAAGTTTGGCAGCGGTCTGCCAGTCTCTGATTTTTTCATAATAGCGTTTGGCAAGTATCTGATATGGCCTGCTTCTGCCAGGCGCTTTTTTAAGAGCTGCTTCCCATAATGATTTTTCAGTTTCCCAATCAAAATTGCGAGTATATGTTCCAAGCCCAACAGCCGCTATAAGTGCAGCAATAAAAAAACAGCCCATTAAAAATATGATTTTTTTATCTTCCTTTTTTTGATACCTGATTAAACCCGTTGTCACCCATACGGACAGGGGGGCAAATAAAAACATCGAAGGCACATAATTGCGATGCTCAAATATAAGTTCCAGGTTAAGAAAGGTGGATTCAACGCTATGGTTCAAAAGAAAAAACAAAATTGCAAATCCTGCCAGGGGATATTTTTTTTGAAGCGCCACCCCGGAAACAAAAAGAAAGATCATCAATAAAATGGCAGGCAGTGTGGTCCAGGGGGAAAAAAATGTTTTAGATATAACAATATCATGGGCCATCGAAAACCGAGAGGCGAGCGGATAAAAAATCTGGGATAAATAAAGACACACCACCCTGGGCTGTGTCATCAATCGTTCGACAGGGGAAAAAGGACGATTCTCAAACCCACCAATCAGTCTGGAGATATCATTTCCTGTCCAAATGGAGGCAACGGTAACTAAAAAAAGTGCAAGAGCCAGAACCACTATGATTATTTTAGGTTTTAACAGGCGTTTTATCGTTATGTTTTGAAAAAAAAACGCTTCCAGCAAAAGTGTTGAAGGAAGAATTAAAATGGCGTTTTCCTTTGAAAAAAAAGCCAGTACTCCTGCAGCCGTATACATGCAAAAAAATATTACTTTTTTGTCAACGGGACCGGCTTGGCGAAATCTTACATAAAAATATAAGCCTGAGATGTAAAACATCCCTGCTAAAGAGGCCATACGTTGGACAATATAAGTAACAGCCGAGGTATGGATGGGGTGAATTACCCATAACACAGCAGCCATTAGAGCGGCCTGGTACTGGAGGGACTCACCTTTTATACCCGTCCTTGGTGTGGCAAGAATTAGGCGCAGGGTTAAAAATAAAAAAATACCTGAAAAAATATGAATCAGGATATTGACGATGTGATACCCAAAAACCTTGTCTTCTCCGACGTACCAATTCAACGCAAATGTAAACATGGCAACAGGACGGTAAAGTGAATCGCCTTTGTATGCACCGTTATCTATGGAAGCATGCAAACTTTGAATTATTGATTCTATAGTTAAATCGGTTGGATGGATTCCGGGATTGTTTACGATGTTTGCATAATCGTCCAGATGCCAGGTGCTATGAAAGCTGTTTATATAAACCAGAACTATGATAACAGCTATCAAAAAAAATCCTAGTTTATTACTGTGTTGTTTGATAGAAATCATTTTGAAAGAAATGCTGGCAAAGAAGAGAGCTTCTATGCCAGCAATGCTTTTTGTGTGAAGATTCGTAAGATCAAATCATGAGCTTAAAAACCGGAGCCTGGGGGAGTGATAGCACCAGTACTGTCCATGGTAAAATTCACCGAAGTACCATCTGCATCCAGATCGCCAGTCGCTGTAAGAGTAAATGCCGTTGTAGTAAGAGTGGCTGAATAATTATAATACACGTCACCTGCCGGCTCGAATCCTATTGAGTCAAAATTAGCTTTACCGCCACCGGACCAGGGCCTTTTTGTTTTCCCAACAGTGCCGGCAGGAGTTGCAGCACATGCTTTATAACGATCCATCTCAGCATTAAAAGCTTCTTGGGAAGTTCTTATGGCACCAAGGTTGGTCTTGGCTTCTGCAGTCTTGGATTTAAGCTGGTAATTCAGAAAATTGGGAACAGCGATGGCTGCAAGAATCCCAATAATCGCCACAACAATCATCAGCTCGATCAGGGTAAAGCCTTTCTGGTTGTTTTTGATAAGTTTTGTCATGTTTAGTCTCCTTTTTTTGGGGTTAAATGATGTGACAAATTTTAATTCTTTTGTTGTTATGAATGGTCTTAACTAAAGCAATAGAGATGCCAAACCGAAAGAAAATAATATTTATTTTATAACTGTATGATTTTTAAAATAAATATTTTTATGAACAAAAATATTGAAAAGGTGTTGGAAAGTGATTGACTGCCACAACACAACATTACAAAAAGGTTAATCTGGTTGACAAAAAGTGTCAACGTGAAATCCAAAAATGGAAAGCCAAGGGCACACATATGGGAACATCTTACTTTCATATAAACCGCCACGGGCCGCCCTTAGTCTATCAACACCAAGGCACAGCCCCTAACAAAATATTAAAAATTTGGATAAGTTACACAGATTTTTTTATAAAAAAGATTATACAAGGGCTAGTTGAAGCCCCTTTCCTGGTGGTTGGCTGCAATCGTGTCAGCCATCTGATCTAAGGCCTTATATGCCGCGTCTCCAGGTTTACCTTTGCACAATACCGGTGCAATGATTTCTGCTTTCAGGTTGGGCAGCATTCCGGCCAACACCTCCACGGTTTTGCCACCCCAGCCAAATGATCCGATAATGGAAACAAACTTGGTGTTTGGCTTGAGTGCATTGGCTAAAAAGGCGGCACACAACGATTGTGGCGGCGTCCATAAGCGAACAGGCCAATTTTCCGATATCGGTGACGGCAAGATTGAATGGCTCTACCCGTACATCTCTTTCAACAAGTGCAGACAGCAGATACTCCACCATCTGACCGGTGCTGCCGTGCATGGACACATAGGGCAGCACAACCGTGTTACGGGGTACCCCTTCTGCCCACTCCTTATACGCATCTAAAATAAATGAAGGGTCTGGATAAATCTGGCCATGGCTGGGGGCGATCATGTCAATATCATAGGCACTTAATTTTTCAAGATTGCGTTTGACCATGGGGCGAAACGGCATGAGGATTTCAGCAAAATAGCGTTTTGCCGCTTCATACACCACGCCTTTATCTGTCACATAGAGGTCGGACGATGCATAATGGGATCCCATAAAATCGCAGCTGAACAATATTTTAGACGCCTTGAGATAGGCGACCATGGTCTCAGGCCAGTGCACCCAGGGCGTGTGAATAAACTTTAATGTTTTGTCACCCAGGGATATTTCTTCACCGTCATCCACACATTGAATGCTGTTTTCTGGCAGATCCAGATGCTGTAAAAGCAGGTTTTTCCCTTTGGGGGTGACAATAATTTTGGCCTCAGGGAAGTGTTGCAACACTTTGGGAATGGTGCCCGCGTGATCCTGCTCCGAATGCAGTGAGATAATATAGTCCAGCTGCTGGATCTCTTTGAGCTGTCCCATCAACGTTTGCTCCATGGGCGGATCGACCGTATCTATAAGTACAGAACGTTCACTGCCCTTGATGTAATAGGCATTGTAGCTGGTACCGTCCGGCAGCGGGATCAGTGAGTCAAACAGCCGACTGTCCCAATCCACAGCACCCATCCAATAAATATCGTCCTTGATTTTTCTTGGGTTCATTCTTTTCCTCCTCAGATTATTATCTTAATTTGATCCACATGCCCTATCAAGCCGATTCCTGAATGGCAGTATTCTTTTCTTTTGTAAGAAAATGCAAAAAGGTCTCCAGCTTTTCCAGTTCTTTTCCCTCTCCATTGACCTGAAGCCTTAAGAAGGGTTTGTCAGGCTGTACGGTTACAAGATTCAACAAAGACACCACATTTTCATACAGCGGGCTGATTTCAATGACGCCGAAAACGGATGCGGTGGCATGAATACTTTTTGCCAGTCGATAGCGTCCGTTCCCCCCTGCCAGTTTCCCAAGCATTTCATCCGCTGTGTCCTTTAAATCCGAAAATGAGGCAGCAAAGGGGCTGAACCGGCCCAACGCGGAATGCAATTGCGCGATCTGACGGCGGTGATGCCGTATATCAACGCCATTGTCCTGCCACAGAAATAGCAGGTACTCACTTAAGGGCAGCCATGAAATTCGAAACCGGTTTTCAATGCTTGTCAACAGATGGCCGTTGACCTGCGGATTGAAAACACAGGCCGGATCGCCGTGAATCAGCAGTGCCGGGCGATCTTGTCCGTTTACTGAAATGGCTGATGCCATTTCAAGAATGGTATCCAATGAATGGCCTGTCTCATATTGGGCAATGACGGCGTCCCGATCATCCGGCAATGCCGACATAATAACATCCCCTGCAAGGATGTCCAGCCACAGGGCATCGTCCCGATACAATTCTTCCATCAGCGGGCTGACAATGGTGGTTTGGGAATATCCATTGACGTCCAGATGGGAGCGGATGGTTCGACTGAACTGTCCATCTGCCTCGGAACCGCTGTTTTGCATCACGACCATCTGATGGGGAGTTGGGGTCTGTGTTGCATATTTGAAAACATCCCCTAGTAATGCAGTAAATGAAACATATTCTTTGGTACGGGTCATGGTTCGCCCCTGTCTGAGGGAGTCGCCATCTGTTGGCGGCAGTTCCATGCAGTCAAACCCCTGTGTTCTCAACCTGGAGGCCGTCAAGCGGCTGTATGGAAAAAGATGGGGCAGCAGCACGGGGTTGTTTTTGTCCAGGGCGTCCATTCCCCCGACAATAAACCGTTTGGGCAGGTCAACATCTGGTGCCCGCTTGCCTTCCTTTCCGGTTTGATGGGCGTTGAGGGAAGAAAGAAACGCCTCAACCCGGGTGACCAGTCCAACCGGTGAATAATGTTCATCCACTTCCAGTACCAGCCAGGGCTTGTCCCCCATGATTTCTGCACATTGATGCACCAGCATGGCGTCCGGGCCGCAGCCATGGTTGGTCAGATACACGGCAAACAGACGTGGATCATTTCTGACAATCTGCATGCCTGTAAGAATATGGGCACCAAAGGGCCAGTATTGATTGGGATATTCACCGCTTAAATCCGTGCTGTGGGCATCAAGGTGGGACAGGGTGATAATGGAATACCCCCGGCTCAATAATTGTTCTGCAATTCCCATACTTAATACGGCATCATCCAGTCCGTAATTTCTGGTGATCAGCACCAATACCTTTTGGTCTGGCTGAACCCTGTCAAGAATCTTTTTCCCGGTGTCTTCACATGCCCTGTTGTATTTTTTCAATGCATATCCGCCCTTGGTCATGGCGGCCATACATCTTATTTTTGAGGCACCCAGCCCGCGTCCAATGCCAACCATTGCTTTTGCAAGTTCTGGGGCACCCATATCCATTTCCAACACAGGGTTGAGAAATTCAATCCCTTTATCTTTGAGTCCAAGGCGTTGGGCATAGCGTGCCGCCACATTCTGCATGAATACACAGCCGTAGTTCTTGCTAAGGTGTGAGCCTTCATGGCGCATGGTATAAACCGATGGCATGAAGATGGCATCCACCTTTTGTTCCATCAGCCATGACAAATGACCTAAAATCAGCTTGACAGGATAGCAGGTTTCTTCTTCCACCAATTCCTGGCTTCTGCGGATAATATCCTCATTGGTTGCAGGCGACAGCAGGACGTTAAA
>PDWI01004225.1_pt1 | contig 26574 bp, 19 predicted proteins | sample 1430891 | NCBI WGS metagenome assembly PDWI01 (sample SAMN01162508, study PRJNA174530) | Oral metagenome, whole genome shotgun sequencing project. | biome: Marine environment; feature: Marine mammal; material: Swab sample of the gingival sulcus; isolation source: swab sample of gingival sulcus...
CGTCTTACTGATGACACTGTCACTTAATTTCTGCCCTTTTTCTGCTTCAAAAGTGACATCGTTAAAGAAATCGCCCTCTAGCTTTTGTTTGATTTTTTCCACCACTTCAATTTGTATATGAGCTAACGACGGCTTTGGTGCTTTTCCAGTGCCGGTATAAAATGCTTCAATCTCTATTTGCTGATTGCCGATATCGTTTAATACCTCATCATTGAGTTCTGTAAACTCTAATCGGTAGTTGTTACCAGCAGGTATTTTAGCATTTAACGCTTCAGTTAAATCTTCCAATTTAGTACCTTGCTCGACACCTTCAAATTTATAATCAGCCGGATTGAAATTAGAGCCATTGAGCGTACCACCACCATAGTATTGATATAATCTGAAAATACCTTGATTTGCCGTATTGCGTAATACCCCATATGGTGCAACGCTATTTCTTTCGGGGGTAATAAGCCTAAATTGTTCATATGAATAGGTTAGTAGCACAAGTGTATGTGTTCCATCGGCATCGGTCGCACCTACTCTTATATAATTATACCTAAGATTACTAGTCAATGTAACAGATTTATTTATACATGAATCCATCTCCCATTCGTCTAGTATAACAAAGTTTTTATATATGCTACTGTTGTATTTACTTATAAACTCGTCCATTTCTTCTACATGAGATGTATCCCAGCTGGAGAGATCCATATTAATTAATCCATCTGTATTCTTAAACATTTTGCTTATGTTTTTTGCTTTTGAAACATCAAAATTTTTGATATCCGGCTGATTAAATGCTTTAGAAGTTAAAAACATGCCTTCCATGCTTTCGACATTGCTGGTATCAAACTTTGCACCCAATGGCTGATTAAAGCGTTCCATATCAGAGAACATATATCTCATAGAAGTGATGCCACCGGTATAGAAATTATCACCTAAGGGTGAGTTGAATTTATGCATGCCTCTAAACATATTGTCCATAGAACCGATGGCTTTTGTGGTGTCTAAATGGCCTGCTAACGTTTGATTGAAATACTTGCAGCCATCAAACATGCCCTCAAAATTTACGCCATTACTGGTGACAAAGCCGGCTGGTAGCGGCTGATCAAAACTGGTAGCCCCTTTAAACATGTCTTTAAAATTTGTTACATTACTGGTATCAAAATAACCACCAAGCGGTGTTCTATCTCTAACACTACAAAACATTCGTTCCATTGTTTTGACTTTACTCGTATTAAACTTATCTGTTAAATTAACCTTGTAAGCGCCTCTAAAAAAGTCGGTACAGTCCTCCGGAGCATATATTGGGCCAGAACCATCTATCGTAATAACCGTGTCATTATAAAAATATATGGTACCATCAGGCGACTCACTAAACCAAACGCCTAAACTTTTAAGCCCATCGATATATTTTTGCCGATCAATATTGCCCTCTCCGCGAAGAATGACATAGCGTGTCGTTACGCCATCCTTATTGAAGTACATCTTTACTTCGCTTTCACCATCAGGACTAATAATATATGGCCCTATATCTGCGCCATAAACAGGCTCAATATAGATTCCTGATGAAATAATAATTAGAAAAACCAATGATATGCTAATTAAGTTTTTCAAAAATATCTTGACTGACATTTTAAAAGCCTCCTGAAATATTTTTTTACTGCTATCAAACAAATACTACGTATTCGTTATCGACACAAAATAGCACTCTGTTCATTAAAAATGGAAACAATAAAACTTGCTTTAAAAAAAATGCTCATTTGACAAGCATTCGCTTGCTAAATGAGCATTAAATAATCATGTTTTTTACCAAATACTATAGATCATCGACAATTGCGCCTGCTTTGGCATAGGCGGTCGACTTTGCCTCAAAGAAATCGGTCTTAATTAAGTTGGGATCAGCGTATTCATCAACCCATTCCATATTCGGTGGTTCTTCTTCAAATCCTTCAAATAATACGCTAAAGCCTAAGTCTTTTGAGCGCTTATTGCCAAGGTACTTGATATAGCTCTCGACATTTTCCATCGTAAGACCAGGGATATCTTCACCGATGACATATCTGCCCCATTCAACTTCTTGGCGCACGCCCTCTTTGAGCATTGCTTCGTATTCGGCAACTTTTTCTGGTGTAAACAGGTCGGGCTCCTCGTTTTTGAGTTCTAATAAAATATTTCTAAACAGCCAAAGGTGGGTGTTTTCATCTCTGTTGATATAGCGAATTTCTTGTACTGACCCCATCATTGTGCCAATGCGGCCTAAGTTGTAGAAGAACATAAAGCCAGAATAAAAATAGATGCCTTCTAAGATATAGTTTGCAATACAGGTTCTAACCAAATTATGGCGATTGGGGTTTTCCATAAATTCATTGTAGAGATTGCCGATGTATTCATTTCTTTTCAGTAGATGTTCATCATCTCTAAATTGGTATAATATCTCGGTGCGCTTCTCAGGTGAACAAATTGAGTCGAGCATATAACCGTAAGACTGCGAATGCACTGCCTCTTGGAAAGTTTGAATATTAAGGCATAAGTTGACTTCATTGGCGGTGATATAATCAGACACATTCGGTAGATTTGCCGTTTGGACACTATCTAAAAAAATCAAAAATGACAGTGTCTTGTCGTAGCCAATTCTAAGCGGTTCGTCGAGTTCTTTGTAGTCTTTTAAATCTTGATTTAAGTTGATTTCTTCAGGTATCCAAAAGTTGTTCATCGCTTGGCGATACCAATCGCTGACCCAAGCGTATTTGATATTATTATAGTCATTTAAATTTGTGGTATTACCACCAATCATGCGACGTTTCGATAATTCGATGTCACCATTGGCGTTAAATATTGCTCTTCTTACTAATTCGGCCATTTTTATCCTCCTTTATTGATTAAGCAAAACACGATTCGCATTCTTCAACTTCTAATGAGCGAGAACGTATGTAGTACAGCGTTTTAACACCCGCTTCCCACGCCTCAATATAGTAATTTAATATTTGGCGCATACTGTGTTCAGTTGTGATGTATAGGTTAAAGCTCTGCGCCTGATCGACATGGCGCTGTCTGGCCGCACAGGCTTTAATCGACCACGATTGGTCAATATTATGTGCCGATTTGTAAAGCCAGAACGTTTCAACATTTAAGTTTGGTGCGACGCGTGGTACAATATCACCTTTTTTCTCTTCTAAGAAATAGACGTTCATCACAGGGTCTGTACCGGCTGTTGTACCAGCGATAATCGAGGTTGAGCCAGTTGGCGCAACTGCCATCAGATAACCATTTCTTAAGCCGTTCTGGTTGACTTCTTCAGCCAATTCCTGCCAGCGGGTTGACGTATAGTCGCGCAGTTTGAAGTAGTCTCCATTTTGCCAATCTGAACCGTCAAAATAAGCGTAGCTGCCCTTTTCTTTAGCAATATCATTACTCGCTTTTATCGCGTAGTAGTTAATGTCTTCAAAAACCTTATCTGCAAACGCAATGTGTGCATCGCTTTCCCAGTCGATGCTGTGGTTGACCAACAAGTGATGATAGCCACTGACACCGAGCCCAATTGCCCGATATTTTTGATTGGTTATTCTGGCGTATTCGATCGGATAATAGTTGAGGTCAATCACATTATCAAGTGCTCTAACCATTGTACTCACCGTATTTTCAAGGTCTGCTTTATCTTCAACGTCGATATTGCCAAGTACCAATGACGATAAATTACAGACCACAAAATCGCCCGGCGTGCTCTTTTCAACGACAATTTCTTCACCGTCGACAATTACCGTTTCGCGTGTAATGTTAGAGATGGCGCTCATATTTTGCATGATTTCAGTACAGAGATTTGATGAATAGATCATGCCCTGATGCTTATTGGGGTTTGTCTGATTGATGACATCGCGATTAAATGTAAACGGCGTACCCGTTTCGGTTGCCGACTTAATAATCATGCGCACAATGTCTTTGACGCTCATGCGACGCTTGTGTAAACGCGGGTCATTGACACAATCGTAGTATTTTTCTTCCCATTCTGCGCCATAATAATCTTCTAAGTGATAGCCCTTTAAGTTATAGACTTCATGTGGGCACATTAAATACCATTCGGCGTTGATATTTTCTTTGGCAAGTCGCCAGAAGAGGTCTGGGTAACAAATACCGGGAAAGACATCGTGCGCCTTTGCTCGATCATCGCCATTATTGGTTTTAAGCTGTAAAAACTCGGGTAAATCACGGTGCCAAGCATCTAAATAAACCGCTACTGCACCTTGACGCACGCCTAGCTGATCGACGGCAACCGCTGTGTCATTGGCCAGTCTGATCCAGCGAATAACACCACCAGCAACGCCTTTATAGCCCCTAATATCGCTGCCACTGGCGCGCACTTTGCCAAAGTACATGCCCATGCCACCACCTGACTTTGAAACTTGCGCAAAGTTGTCAAGTGACTTATAGATACCTGTCAGTGAATCGTCGACAACATCGATAAAGCACGACGAAAGCTGATGATGTGGCCGACGCGAATTACTCATAGTCGGCGTTGCAAAGGTCGCCTTTAAATTTGAAATAACATCGTAAACTTGCTTAACCCATTTGACGCGGTCTTTTTCGTTGATCATCAGATGCATTGCAATACCCATAAACATTTCTTGGGGCGATTCAATAATGCCCTTGTCAAAATTTGCCAACATATAGCGCTTGGCAAGTAAATTTAATGAACTATAGGTCAGTAATTTATTTCTATTATTGTCAATATATGCCTCTAACTGGTCGACTTCTTCACGCCTGTATTGGCACATGTATTTACCATATAAGCCTTTTTCTGCATAGTAAATGATTCTATCATAAAATGATTTCTCGCTTTGCTCAGCGCGATTGACTTTAAGTTCATCTTCAATTTTAAGATTTAAAAAGCGAGCGGCAATGTATTCCCAATCAGGTGCTTCTTTTGAGGTTAATTCAACCGCTGCATTAATAAATACTTTGAGCAGTTCTTCTCTGGTCATGCCTTCTTTATGAAAAGACTTAATTCTGTAGTATAATTTTTGTATAGAATAGACATCAGCCGGGTAATCAGACTGAATTTCTTTTAAAAGTGTTAGCAACTGCTGGTCGTCAATTATTTTTTCGAATTCTTGCAGCATATGCCTTAAGTGCGCATGCTTATTGCGATACAAAATAAAGCTCTTTAAGACGACATGTTCGCCTAAATCAATTAAGCCAATTTCAACCATATCTTGTATTTCTTCAACGCCTAAATATCTATTTTGAGCATTGTATTCTTCAGCTGTCTTCTTAATATTATCAACGATTTCTTCTACTTTTCGTTTAATCGGCTGCTTATTAACCGACTTGTAGGCCTTTTCAATTGCTGAATAAATGTTATAAGATGTAAACTTATCAATCTGTCCATTGCGCTTTTTAATCTGTATCATACTCCTCCTCTTTCATACCATATTTTGTGACACGCAATTATTGTATCACTATATGTTGTGCAAAACAAGAAAAAAGCAAAAATCAATTTAATGAATTTTGCTTTTTATTTTTTGTAACTATTCAGTCAATTGTCATTTCGAGTAAAAGGCGAAGTCGTAATCGAGATCTCACCACGTTGGTCGAGATGACATGCTGTCCCACATTGCAACTGAATAGTTACGTTTATTGTTTTTAGATTTATAAAATGTTATAATTTGCCAACTGGTATCAACCAAAACTTGTCATCAATCGGTACAGCCTGATTGCCAGAACAAATAATGCCACCAAAATTGATTGCCTTAGTACTATTTGCCAATACACTAAACTGACGAATGGCAGGTTTTGGCTGCGTGCTTGCTTTTATTTCAAATGGGTATATCTGATTACCGCGCTCAACTATGATATCAATTTCTTTTTGGCTGGTATCGCGATAATAGTAAACGCGTGGCGTCTTGCCAGCATACCACCAGCTCTTTAGAATTTCTGTTACGACAAATGTTTCAAACAAACCACCTTTTAGCGAACTTTTCTGATAAGTTCGAGCTGAATCAACTGCACAAAGATAGCATACTAAACCCGTATCCATAAAATAGAGCTTTGGCCGTTTAACAATGCGTTTGCCTAAATTAGCAGAATAAGGGTTTAAGAACGTAATAATACCAGATATTTCTAATATCTTTAACCAGCGTTTAATGGTTGTATTGTCAACACCTACATCTTTGGCAAGTGAAGACATGTTCAATTCTTGCGCCGTACGGGTAGCCGTCAGTTTAACAAAATTGCTGAACTGCATTATGTCATCAATATTGGCAATTGTCCGCACGTCACGTTCTAAATACGTTTGAAAATACGAACCATAAAAACCTTCAGTTGTAATGTCTTTTTCGACAATCATACGCGGAAAACTGCCTTTGACAATGCACTGACCAATATCAATTAACGAAACGTCATTTAAATAATGATTAATAGCTTGTGGAAATGGTTGCGATGGCAACACAGTTAATTCGCTGAGTGATAGTCCATAAAGACGCAACAATAGTACACGCCCCGCTAATGACTCGCTGACACCCTGCATCAATGGAAAAATTTGTGAACCAGTGATCCAAAATAAGCCGTTTTGATTTTTCTGATCGACAATCATTTTAATATAAGGGAACAATTCGGGCGCATATTGTATTTCATCTTTCTCCAGTAATATTACTATTTGGCATCGGCGCCCTTTTGATAGCCAAGCGCTTTAGCCTTTTCTTTTTTCATAATATGAAAATTACAGTGGTCATCGCCATAAGCCAGTGTTTTGGTGCGCGCTAAGACAACGCCTTTGTACGCAAATGTGTAGTAATCCATTTTACATAAATACTTAGCTAAATGAAAAACTCCTTCTTGTCTTGCCATTTTACAAATACCACATGCTTTGTAGGTAATAAAGTATTCGCCGCTACCAGCTTGATAGTCAAAATCAAATAACCATTCGTTTTTATATTGCTTTAGTTTTGATTCGGCCGCTAGCCTTTTTTGCAGTGCGATTGTCTTATCAGAAAAGGCGCCCTCCCTTTTAGTGATGCGCTGCATCATCTTACTGGTCGACATGGCGATGATTACCTTATCAAAGGTTGGCTCGTCAATACGGCCATCAGCCGCTTTATACACCGCAATGACAAAGGCAGTAAACAATAGAATAACTTCCATTGGGTTGTGTTTAATGCCGCCAAGCCCTTCAGTTCTTTCAACAATGGCGCGATATTGCCGACCGACTTCTCTTTTATATTGCGCGGTTACCAAATCGGAGGTCTCTATCTGTAAGGCTTGATAAACCGAGCCTTTGAATAGAAATTTTACTAATCTTGCATAGAGAGAATACTTCATTAAAACCACCTTTATTTTGTCTTCATACCCCGGCTAACCTGCATTTCAAATAATAAGTCAATTAAATTAGCGCGAAAAGGTATAAACGTATTGTTTTTAATCATGCTGATGATCTCTTGTTTGGTTGCCCATTTGGCGTCTTTGACTTCTTCTTTCTGAAATACTAAATCAGTTAATGACACGTCCATCTTATAGGTATAAATATCATTAAAGGCGTCATCTGAATAGACTGTCAGCTTTGGCGTTAAATTTTCACTATGTAAATCAATGCCAATTTCTTCTTTTAGCTCTCTTTTTATCGCCTGTTCACTGGTTTCTCCAGTAATAGCAGAACCTGCCGCTGAAAAATCCCAATAGTTGGGGTAGGTTTTTTTGTTTTTGGTTCTTTGGCAAATGAGCATTTCATTGTTGTCATTAAAAATACAGATATAAACCGTTATCTTATAGCAATTTGTCAGTATTTTATCGCCCCGCACCATTGTCTTATTTAGCGAATTTCGATTTTTATCGAATAAATCCCAAAGTTCCATGTTATTACCTTCCTATTTTTTCTCCATCAAGACGACACTTTCTACCAATGGCGTATGCGGGTAGAGGTCTACCAAAAAACTTTCTGTTAACTGATAGCCGCGCGCAAAGAAGTCATTTAAATTTTGTACCATTGTCTTTGGATTGCACGATATGTAAAGAATTTGCTCAACTTGATAATCAGCTATTTTTTGTACAGTCTTTGGCGTCATGCCAGCGCGCGGTGGGTCGACGATAATGACATCGGGTTTGGTTGAAACATCGTCTAGTATTTTAAATACATCGCCCGCTAAAAAAGTACAATTGACAATGCCATTAATTTCGGCGTTTTGTTTTGCAGCGGCGACGGCGTCTTCGACAATTTCAACCGCATAGACCGACTTAGCGCGTGCCGCAACAATTTGGGCAATTGTACCGGTACCCGAAAACAAGTCATAAACCACTTTATCATCAAGCCGCGGAATAAGTGCCAATGCTTTTTGGTAGAGCAGTTCGGCGCAGCGACTATTGGTTTGAAAAAAACTATGAAATGACACTTTGAACTTTAAACCACAGATGTTTTCATAAAAGTAATCGCGCCCATATATTAAATGGTCGTCGGGTTGCGCTTTGACAACGTCAGCTACACCGTCATTAATCAAGTGATAAATACCGACGATTTTGCCATTTATGTCTAGGCTTAGCAGTGTTTCGACCACTTTTTCAACTGCAAAAGGTACGCTGCTGGTTGCCAAGCCAACCAGTATTTCACCAGTAAAGTGACCTTTTCTGACCACTAAGTTGCGCATGATACCCTCAGCAGTATTGCGATTGTACTTCGGCCAGTTTTCAGTGCGGCAGAGTGTTTCAACTGCATTGGTAATGGCATTAAAGTCATCGTCGACAATGTGGCAGTGCGGAATACTGACAACATCGTAAAAACGCCCTTTGCGGTGCATACCCAAGTTGAGCTGACCACCCTTTTCAAGGTCACCAAAGCTGTATTCCATCTTATTGCGATATTGGTATATCAATGGACTGGGTATTGTTTTAGTCACTTCAAAAGCAATGCCATTTTTTTGATATAAGGCATTGATTGCCGCTTGTTTTAGGGCTAATTGTTTTTCATATGGTACGGTTTGACGTGCACAACCACCGCACTCGCCAAAGTGTTCACAAAAAGACTTTACTTCATAAGGTGCCGGTTTGATAAACTCTAAAATTCTAGCTTGTACTTTATTGCGTCTAACTTTATTAATTAAAATACTGACCTGTTGATCAGGTAATCCATTTTTTATATTGACCTTGCGCCCATCTATTTCGCCAATCGCATCAGTCGGGTAAATCAGTGAATCTATTTTTAATTGATAGACTTGCTTTTTTTTCATGCTAAAAGAAACTCCCATCGTTTTCGTTCTATCTTTATTATAAGATTAATAAGGGAATTTATCTATAAAAATTATCTGTTAAAGAAAAGTTTATGAAAAAACGCGCTCTCGCCACTACGCGCTGCGCGCTCTAAATGACAAGTTAAGACAATGGTCAAGATGACAACACTTTAGCTACGCCATTTTTCATTTAAAGCCAAAATTTCAGTTTTCTTATCATCTGAAATATCACCAATCTCGAACCGCGGTCTACAGATGTAGAAACCTTGCACATAATCAACGCCCATACTAATTAGGTAATCGAGTTCTTCGCTGCTTTCGATACCTTCTGCAATTGTCATTGCGTCAATTAATCGACTGTACTCTATTAAATAGGCAACACGCTGTTGTTTTTCTTCATCGATGTGAATGTTTCTAATTAAGTGCATATCGATTTTTATTATATCAGGCCGTATTTTTAGAAGCGTCTTATCTGACGAATAACCCGAGCCAAAATCGTCTATAGCGATCATACAAGCATAGTCATTTTTATAGCCTTGTTTTACTGCCATACTATTATCGTTGATTTCCTCATCTTCTGTGATCTCTATTACTATTCTGTCGCCATATTTTTTGAGTCTTTGTTTGATGTGTTTTTCTGACTCTTGTGGTAAGGTCTTGCTTGCAATAGAATTGATAAAGACTTTCTTATCTTCTAAGATATCCGTACAGTTATCCATAATATCTAAAACGCATTCAAAGGTGAGTTGCTCAATTTGAGCAAGCTTAAATTGCGGTTTGGCTACAGTCATAACATCTGAAACCGATTCCAATATTTTTGACTTGGGCCGCATCAGCGCTTCAAAACCATAGATTTCAGCCGTTCTAGTACAGACAATTGGTTGGAAGGCATAATCTACGAGTTTTTTCTCAATAATTTTATTTAGTTCTTCTTTTGCCGATAATATAATGTACTCTTTTTCATACAACGCCTTGTCAAACTCATTGATACTGCCCTTGTCAGAGTGTTTCGCGCCATACATTGCAAAATCGGCATACTTGTATAATTCGTTATAAGTTTTACCATCTTCTGGATACCAACAAATCCCAACTGATGCCCTTATCTTAACCATTTCAGAATCAGATATTATCAGCTTGGTAGCAAGTAGTTTTTCCTGAATTTCAATTACTTTTTTACGAACCTCTGCCCTGTCTTCATTGTAATTCAAGAATACAAAGAACTCGTCTCCAGCAAAGCGCGAAACATAAGCTCTTTCCATATTTAATAAACTTATAATTGACGCAGTATCTCTCAAATATTGATCGCCCCAATCATGCCCGTACATGTCATTAATAAACTTAAGATTATCGAGATCCCACATGACCATGGCTGCTTTTTGCTCTGGATGAAGGTTCAAGCGTTCTTCAACACAACGTTTAAAGTAGCTTCTGTTAAGCAAATCCGTAAGTGAATCATGGTTTTTTTCATATTCGAGGTTAACCATTTCTAGGTATTCCTCAGTATACTCTGTGTAGACATGAAATACTCTTGAATCGACAATTTTTCTAACATATTTAACAAAAAAACTCGACTCTTCTGATGTTTTTTTAGGTGTAAACTTTATTATTTTAGTCTCGTCATCTATTTGCTCCAGTCCAACAAAGCTAATATGATAATCACTAAGCCTTCTCTCCATCATTTCATTATAATCGTCTTCACTATACTTTTTGATGGCTTTCTCTGATGGATCTGGGTCTTGCAACAAAATACTCATTCTACCCGTTCGATTATAAGTTTTTGCAGTGGGGTTTTCTTCAAAAATTACGATGCCATGCCCAATAATCTCAAGCAAACTCTGCATTTGTAAATAAGTGTTAGCAACATCAGAAGAAAGCTCTTCAATTTTGTCTTTCAGAAGATTTATTTCTTTGATACCTGTTTCGGAAAACTTAATTTGCTCGTGCGTATCCATTTCTTCTATCTCTCGCACCAAGCTCTTTACAGGCTTTGTCAATAAATTTGCCACGATGAAAGTCAATATTATTGCCGTTATAATGCTTATCACTATAGTGATATTCATCCCGCGCCGATAGCCAATTGAATTATAGTGCAAATTCCTTTCATCTAACAGCAAAATCAAACGCCAGTTGTCATTTTGGTGATATGAATCTTTGTTATAGATCGTTAATTTGTTTTCAATGCCATAGACAGTTCTCTGATTTTTATCTTGCTTATCCAATACATAGAACAGTGATTCTTTCGCTTCATCGCCTTTATCAAAATATCTGTTAACTGCTTTTTCATAAGACAATGTTTCACTTTTTGAAACAAGTTCAATATGATCACCAAAATAAGCTTGTATATCTACTTTGCTAGCATTATTTTGATCAGAATCACTATTCTTTACTATGGCAAAACCTGAGGCATATTCAGAATTTAGATAAGAAGACTCCACAATATCCATAATGCGTTCTTCTCTGACCTCAATGCCAAGTATGCCATATATTTTTTTAGAGTATTTATCTATAATTGGATAAATGTACACAAAATTCTTTTCGCCCGTATTTAAAAGATCTTGTCTTGAAGTCCAATATGCCAATCTAGATGATGTCTTATTATCTACCGTTCTGTACTTATTTAAGAGATCTTCTTTTATTTTATCAATGGCTTGATATTCACCTTCACTAAAATTAGGACTCCAGTTAATGCCCAATGTTAGGCCAAGTTCTGTTACCCATTTATAATCACCTAATTCCAAGGTTATATCTGAATTATTTTTATTGGTAAACTGCACTTTCGCATCGCGAATAAAATACACCTGATCTTCACCTTTGCCCTCGAGCATTTCATCGTTGATTAGAATAAAGCAGCCTGATGCATCGACATTTTTCACAAGACGAACAAGGTTATTTGCGGAGCTTTTAGTAATTTTTAGCTTTTCATTATTTAATTTACTACGCCAATATTGTCTTTCAAGAATATCCATAAAAGTATCGATCGCGTTTTTTGACGCCCATTTGTTTACCATATTCTTTTCAAGCCGATAAGCACTTTGACTAAGACTGTTAGCGTAGTAGCTATAGGTTGATGTTTCAATCATTTGAAGAACGTCAATCTGTGAAAAAATGACATAGAAAACACCAGCCTGTAATAAAAGCACCACAAGCATTACAATAGATACTTCAAAAAAAGCTGAAACTACCTTCCTTTTTATCACTTCATTACCCTTTTTAATAGCTTTTGAGTGTTAAGTTAATCTTTTCTATAAAAGAATTATACCACTTTTCAAAGTATAAATCTGATAAATAGTACTCTAAAACTTGATCATAGCGCTCACCATTGTTAATTCTATCTTTTACATCTTTGGCATCTCTTTTAGCTAGCTGAGCAAATTCTTTTTCAATGATCGTTCTAACCTCTTCATAGCCGTCTAACGCCTCTGGCGTGTAAGATTTCATGGCACTAAATTGATTAATACCAACATTCAATGTCTGAACTATATTGTCATCTATATTGTTTTCCTCTTCATATTTGTCAATGACTTCTTTTGTCAGAGCCGCTTTACTAACCGGAAAATATGAAGACCTAATTGTAAATGCTAAATTATTATCTTTTTCTGTAATCCATTTTACAAAAGCAATTGCAGCATTATTTTTCCTTTCAGAACTATCAACCACGAATATACCACCACCTTGATTGATAAAGAGTTCATGACCACCTTTCATATAAGGTGAGTGCATCACTTTTAATTCAATTTGCTTAACTTCTTCATCTATGTAAGTTTTCTTAGGAAAATAACTAGCACTGGTTGTATAAGAAAGTCCAAGAATTAACTTGCCGACTTTTATATCTTCTGAAACATAGTTACCCTGCTTACCAGCATGTCCCTTTACAACTGGTACATAGTAATTGTCCCAAATTTTTTTAGCATTGACTTTACTGAGATTTAATACAGTTTTACCGTTTTTCATTGACAACATGTCAACCCCCAGTTGCTTTAAGGCAACAAAAAAATAGTTAGCGACTGAGTCAACGCCAAACAACGCCTTTCCATCGCCTTCTTCGGGCGTTAAAGCATCGGTATACTTATAGTACTTTTCTGCCACTTTAACCAAGTCATCAAATGCTTCTAAGTCTTCATACGTTACATCAGTCGCCTTCATAAATTTTGAAAACTCAGTATCATTAATCAATAAAATATCTGAAGATTTGGCAATAGGAAACATAATCAGTTTCTTTTTATTATCTTCTTTGATATAGCCAACATTTATAAAATCATCGACATAGGCATTTATTTCATCTACTGTGTAATAATCATCAAAATTTATCAACTTATAATTTTCATTTACTTTTCTGCCGATGCCTTTATAAGTAATAAATATATCTGGCATAGGCTGCGCACCAGCATCACCTCGTGAAGCGCTTATTAAGTTATCGTTTATCGCATCAACGCTTCCAAATGATTTATGTTTGACGATCACATTAAGGTCTTTTCCAAGTGTTTTATTAAAATTTTCAACTTCTAAGTCAAATATTCTTCTTTGCCCACCTCGATAGTACGTCCAAATGTTTATTACAACAGGCAAATTGTCTTTCTGTTTAGTATCACAACCAGTTAGACCAATTAATAATAGTATTATTATACCAAAACAGACCCATCTTCTTTTGCACATCAGTACCTCCTGTACTTTAAAATACAATTTTTTTAGCGAAAACTTGATCAATTCCATTTGCGTAAAGGTAAAAGTTGAGCTATGAATATTTCAGTTTTTCTTAAAAATATTTCTCATATATTTTACAAAAAATTCTAAATATATGCAATATTAATTAGAATATATTTAATGATTTATCGTAGTTTTCACACATTGCCGTATAAAATCTAGCCAAAATAAAGTCATTTTAGCAGAGCAACACAAACATTAATAATCGATACAACCATATCAAAAACTGCATTAACGATATCAGCAGTTTACACTGGACTTTTGTTGGGTATCTAGTTATAATGATGTCAATCTACGACAGCGCTTCTAATTATTGACGATCTTAAGACGCTCATCGTTTAATCAACGTTATTGCAATTGGAGTTTACATGAAAGCATTATTTTTTTTTGATATTAATGGCACCATTATCGAACGCGACATTCGTACCGACCAACCTTACCGAGAAGCACTTGATGCGTGCTTAAACATAAAGAACAGCATGGCGGGCGTTGACAATAGTGCGCGCAGCGATCAAGATGTCTTTCGCGAAGTGCTTAACAAACACGGCATTTCCTATAGTGCTGCCATTTGGCAATCCTTTTTAACGCTATTTAATGCCAAACTGAACACCTATCGGACAAGTGATATTTGGCGTCGAAATGTCGATGCAGTCCCCTTTATTAAAAGGTTGGCAAAGTCACCTCATCAGTTAGCATTGATAACCGGTGAACTGCAAATGGCCGCCCAATATAAATTAGAAAAAGTTGGCGTTTGGCAATATTTTGCAACCGGTGGCTTTGGCGACGACGGCTTAACCCGCTTTGCCATTGCCGAAACGGCGCTCGAAAATGCAAAGGCACTTTACAGCAATCAATACACCGATATTTATGTCATCGGCGACACACTATTAGACATTAAAACCGCTCGCCATATTGGTGCTAAAATCATTAGCATTACAACTGGCTCAAATAGTCGCGCCGAACTAGCTACACTAAAACCCGATTATCTAATCGATAATTTTAGTGAAATTGAAACGCTTTTTTTGTGATAAAAACGTGATCGAGATCTCTAGTAATCCGCTATCAGTTAGTCCGTTGGCCTGTTGGTTAGATAAAACCGCAAAACCACTTACTGTTGTTGGTCTGTTGGTCTGTTGGTCAGGTGGGTGGGAAAACACTTAAAGGCAAAGTCAAAATCAGGCGATTGTCAGCGACGCCAGTACGCGGTGGAGCTTTGTCTTTCGCATAACATTCTGCGAATCGGGTTGTCCCAGTGGAACGATTTCAGTATCTCACTATATTTGCTTCGCAAATACGGCTTTGCCGCCCGTATCTTCGGGTATCTAAGAAGCGTTTCAATCGCAAAAAAACAAAAATTTAACCCGAGATCTCCACTCCCTATGGTCGGTCAAGATGACAAGCGAGATAAATTTTATCGACATTGGTCGAAATGACATTAATAACAATTAGCACTTACAACACATACGAAATAACTGGAGGAACTATGAAACTTATTATTAACCCATTTTCAGACTGTCAACATAATATCGCCAGTGAAGAATTTTTAAGCGAAAACATCGACGGCAATATCTTTCTACTCTATATCAATAACCCAGCAATTATCATAGGTAAAAACCAAAATACTTACGCTGAAATTAACCAGCAATTTGTTGAACAAAATAATATTAACTTAGTGCGTCGCTTGTCTGGCGGTGGCGCTGTCTACCACGACGGCGGCAACCTCAACTTTTGCTTTATCATGGATAAAACCGACAAGAGCACCGACCAGTTATTTAAAGAATTTACTGCGCCTGTGATCGACGCACTTGCTGCACTGGGCGTAAAAGCCGAATTTTCAGGCCGTAATGATTTAACGATTGACGGCAAAAAGTTTTCTGGCAATGCGCAGTGGCACCGTAAAAATCGCTCAGTTATTCACGGTACAATGCTGTACAATTCAGAATTGAGCGTATTGGCAAGCGCCCTTAAAGTCAATGAAATAAAATTTATCGACAAGGCCGTTAAATCGGTCAGAAGTCGCGTTACCAATATTAAACCCTATATGACAGACGACTTTACAATGGAACAATTTGTCGATAGCATCGTCAAAAATGTTCAAAAACACTTCGACACCTTTGAAGAATACCACTACAGCGACGCCGACCTTGCCAAAATAGACCAGCTGGTCGTCACAAAATACGGCACCAAAGAATGGAATTACGGCAAGAGTCCTAAGTTTAGCTTTAGCGAGCGCTTTCGCTACGTTAAGGGCACAGTTGAATTTAACGCCAATGTCGTCGCTGGCAAAATAGAAAATGCTAAAATATTTGGCGACTTTTTTGGCGTTAACCCCAATTTAAGTGATGTTGAAGCCACCTTGACAAATTGCGAATTCAGCCCCAGTGCAATCAAAAAAGCTTTAGAAAAGGTAAATATTGACAACTACATTGACGGCTTAACTGTCGATGTCTTTGTCAATGCGTTGTTTAGCTGAAATAATTAATTTCTTTCTTTAACATACTGTTCTAAAGTTAGACCACGCTGTTTAATATCAGTAGCCACTTCTGCACTACCGACAAAACGGTAGTGCCACGGCTCGTAAACATAGCCGGTAATCGCTTCTTTTCCCTTTGGATAGCTTAAAATAAAACCGTACTGATGGGCATGAACATCGAGCCATTTAAATGCGTCTGTATCTTCAAATGACTGATCTAGCGACATATTACTGTTTGCATCAACCATGTCAACAACTAGGCCTGTTTGATGCTCGCTTTGGCCGGGTAGTGCACTAAAGCGATTGGCCATTTCGAAGCCATTTTTTTGTCGATATCTTTCAAATAATCCTATCTGATAGTCAAAGCTGCGATAGCCTGATACGACATATAGCGAAATACCCGCCTGTTTAGCGTCGGCAAACATTTTAATTAGTTGTTGATTAGTAAGTGCTTCAATCTGTTTAACTTTACTTGCATGTGGTACGCCAATTGGCACCAATCTACTGGGTACATCAGTTGAACGCAAGTTTATCGACTTTGTCGCATACACTAAATAGTCGTCAATATCGCCTGCCATTTTATCGCGATTAAAAGTAAGTAGTTCCTGTTCTACCATACTGTTGTAATTTGGATATGTTGTTCCGATTTGTGCTTTACAAAATGCGTCCATTTGCGCTTTCGTTTTCGGACCAAAAGAGCCATCAATTACCGTATAGTAACCGGCTATTTTTAGCTGTTCTTGTAACTGGTAAATGCGACTGTAATCGAGCAATTCGTCTTGATATACTATGATTTCTGATTCGCTTTCAATAATACCAGTTACACCTTTTTGTGGTGTTTCTAAATAATTTGTAATCACTCGATAAGCAAGCCCCTTTTCTGCTAAAGCTTGAGCTACACTGTCAACTGAATCTCCCAAACTAAAATTGGGTAGTTTTTTAGACAAGGCTAATTGTTTGGTTTTATTTACAGCTGTTACCGCAACTTTTTCTTGTGGCGCTTCAACGGTAGTTGTTACTTCAGCAGCTTGTTGCAATGTTCCAGTGACGGTTGCTACAGCTGTAGTTTCTTGCAATGTTACCGCATTACCTGCTGCGATAGTAGTTTCTTTCAATGCTTCTGTGGTCAGTGATTGCGCTATGTCACCAGTAGTCATAATTAGCTCAGTTGTCGACTGATTTGTATTAATCGTATTGTCAATTTGACTTTGAACGGTCGACTGCATAGTTGTTGCCGTATGCGATGTTGGCACAGTGTCCTGTAACGTAGTCGTTTCAGACGCTATATCGCCGTTAGCTGTTTTTTTAACAGGAGATAATACATATCTAATAACAAGATAAAGCGCTAACGCAATAACAATTATAATCGCGATATATAAAACGGACCTCTTCTTATTTGAATGATTAGTTGACATTGCTTACTCCTTATAAAAGTTGAAAGTAAAACAGCTTACTGTTGGCTGATCCTAATTATAGACCTTTTCAATAAAGGCAATTAATTCATCACAATAAGCGGTAATCACATCGATATCAGACCCTTCTAACATCACACGCACCAATGGCTCTGTACCCGATGGTCGAATTAAAAGTCTGCCGTCGCCATTTAACGCTTTTTCAACCTGCTTTATCTTTTCAGCAATTTTGGCATTGTCTAAAATTTGATACTTGTCTTTGTTGGGAACATGAACATTTTTAAGTACCTGCGGATAAACCGTCATTGTATTGGCCAGTTCGCTCATCTTCTTGCCAGACTGTTTTAACACAGACAACAGCTGAACAGCTGAAAGCAAACCGTCACCCGTTGTATTATGACTTAACATAATAACATGTCCCGATTGTTCACCACCTATGACGTAGTCATTTTCGAGCATTTTTTCTAGCACGTAGCGATCGCCCACTTTTGTCTTAACTGATTGCAAGGCATTTTCTGCTAGTGCCTTATCTAAGCCCATATTGCTCATCACCGTAGACACGACAGTGTTATCTTTTAATAAGCCTTTATTGGCTAATTTTTTTGCAATCAGTAGCATTATTTTATCGCCGTCGACAACATCGCCATTTTCATCAACTGCCAACATGCGATCAGCATCGCCATCAAAGGCAATACCAATATCAGCACTGACTTCACGTGTTAAACGCGCCACTTTGTCAAGGTGAGTCGAGCCGCAGTCTTTGTTAATGTTAAAACCATCTGGATGATTGTTGATGACGACAACCTCTGCGCCAAGTTCGCGCAACGTACTTGGTGCTACTTCGAAGTTGGCGCCATTGGCACAGTCAAGTGCAATTTTTATGCCCTTTAAATCGCCCTCAATTGACGAGCGAATGCGCTCGGCGTAAACATAATTTGCCTCGAAATGGTGAACGCGTCGCCCCATTTCAATACCACCAATTATTTCTTTAAAAGGCTTAGTACCACTGACAAGCGCTTCAATTTCATCTTCTATTTGATCAGATAACTTAAAGCCACTGCCATTAAAGAATTTAATGCCGTTAAATTCAACCGGATTATGGCTGGCTGAAATCATAATGCCGGCATCGGCATTATAGTGCTTTATTAAATGTGGTATCGCTGGTGTCGGCACAACGCCAACTAAAAAAGCATTGCAGCCAGCTGACATAATGCCTGACATCAGAGCCGCTTCTAACATATAACCAGAAACGCGTGTGTCTTTACCTATGACAATGCGTGCATTGTCTTTATTTTTTGTTAGTACATGGGCGCCAAATTTCCCCAGTTTAAATGCCAGTTCTGCCGTTAGTTCAATATTGGCGACACCACGTACGCCATCGGTTCCAAATAGTCTACTCATTATCTTCTCCTAATTCTGCTTCTTTCTTCCTTCTACTTTCCACCTAATTATCATACCGCAATTGATCGCAATATGCAAAATAAAAAAAGGCGCAAATTGCGCCCTTTTAATTTATTCTTTTACTTAATACTTGCCAATGCGGCTAGATGCAGTGTTGACTTCGTTGTAACCCCAATAATCACTTCTGACATCACTAAACTTTTGTGCACTATTTGTTAATAACGGCCGATCGGTAATGCGATTCATAATTTGGGCAACATCAGCGCGCTGTAGAGGCCTATGATTGTAAAGTGCTGTAATCAGCTGTTCTGCCCAGTGGCCTTTGATATCACTGATTGGCGCTGCCGTTGCATCGGGTACAAAGCCCGTCACATGCCAGTAGTTGTTGATAATTGCTGCTATTTCAGCGCGCTTCATCGGCTTATTAGGTCTAAATGTACCATCTGGATAACCCTTGATAATGCCATAATCGGCAACTTGTGATACAGCAGCCGCTGCCCAATGACCATTCATATCGCTAAAGTTAATATAGCCAGTTGTCGATGTGTCGAGCTTTAGGACACGTGCAAAGACCATCGCCAGTTCAGCCCGTGTAATTGTCTTATTGGGTTCAAATGTGCCATTTGGATAACCACTGAAGAACGGCTCGTAATAGCTAATAATCGCCTTTTCGTAATCTTTATCATCAATGATAATATCGCTGCGTTTGCTCTTTTGATTAGAAAAGCCTTCTTTTTTATACTTCGCATAAATGATCGTTGAACGCTCGACTGGCGCATTAAAATCGTAAGGGCCTTCTGCCGTCACCCAGCCAGCGAAAGTATAGCCAGCCCGTTGCGGATCTTCAGATGGTTCAACAACATAGTCACCGACTGCAATATGTTGGGTAGCAGGTACTGGTAAACCACCATTGGTGTCAAAACGAACTTCAACACCTGCAACAGGACGATAGGTTGCCGCTAAAAATAAATCTTCAGTAACTGGTAGATTAAAGTCATAGGGTTCATCACTTGGCGTTTGACCATATGCCGGCAAATAGGTCCAATGTGAAAACACTTCGCCCTCGCGCGTCGGTATAATTGTCGGCATGGTTGCCTTTGCACCGTGAGCCACCATTTGGACAGGCATATCTTCTGGTTGCCCGCCAAAGGTCATAAATGTCACTTTAAACTTAGTTGGATTGCCATATTGTGCGACTAATTCGGTATCATCTTGTACTGGCGTATCAAAGTCCCATTCGGTATAGTGTTGACCATCGTCATCGAGCGTTGCCCAGTATAAAAACGGCATGCCGTCACGGGTTGGTTCTTCAACTGGCTTAACAATTTTTTGACCAGCATCAATCACTTGTGTCTGAATATTGGCGGGTGTACCACCAGCAGTTTCAAAATTACAAACGCATTGATAGACAATTTCTTCTTCACTGCCATTTTGCTTATCAGAATTAATCCAGTAGACACCCGTTAAACCCGTCGCCAAATCTTTGGCATAAATGCCAACTTCATCATCTGTTAGCATGGTTACTTTACCCGTGGCATCAACCGTTGCTGCTTCGCTGTAAGACGTCGACCACTGATAGGCTGACGGATCAGTCGTTACGTTATTATTGGCGACACACTGTACTGTTTGTCCTGCTTGCGCTGTTTCTTTGTCACCTGTTACTTTGACCAAATTATAGTTTTCTTTACTGACCATAAAAGTCATCATATCAAAATAGGCGTCGTTATCGCTGCCGACAAAACGGGTCGCAATAAGTGTAACACGCGCTGTCACAGCACCCGCTGGTATTTTCAAGAAAATGGCGTGTTCATGCCATTCAGGGTCTCTTTGCATGCGATAGTCTTCTGCTAATACATTGCCGCCAGCATCAAGTAGCGATAGTTTTAATGTCGCTCTATCATGTGGTGACTGGTCATAATTAGCTAAATAGCCCGTTAAAATTGCCGTTTCGCCAGCATTGTAGCCGACGAGTGAAATATCGCTATAAATGTATGACTCATCATCGGCGGCAGTGCCTTTTGCACCATCTCTTGGCCACAGAAAATAGGCCCCACTAAAAGGTTCGATTTCGTCATCTGGCCCCCATAGATCGCCATTTGGGTCAACCCAACCGTCCATGCTATCGCCTTCGCCATTTATTAATAGATTTGACTCGTAGTCGACCGCATAAACCATACTAAAGCTGCTTATTATTAAAATTGCAAACAAGAATAAGACTAGTATTTTTTTCATTTTTATGCTCCTAATCTCTACCAAAGATATTCGCTAAACCAGACAAATCGCTTAAGCCGGCCGTCGCACCTTTGGTTTCGCCCTTACTGCCACCAGCGGCACTGTAAATGCGATCAGCCATGCGACTAAATGGCAATGACTGTATCCAAACTTCACCTTGACCAGATAATGTGCCAAGGAAGATACCTTCGCCGCCAAAGAAAGCGCTTTTGACATCGCTTGCCAACTGCACATCAAACGAGATGCCTGCCGTCATAGCCACTAAACAACCCGTATCAATTCTCAATATTTCACCCGGCATAACTTTTTTTCTAATGATGGTGCCACCGGCATTTAAGAAAACCAATCCATCTCCCTCTAACTTCTGCATAATAAAACCTTCGCCACCAAAGAAACCCGATAATTTCTTTTGAAAGTGCATGCTGACGGCAACGCCCTTAGCAGCACATAAAAAGGCATCTTTTTGACAGATTAACGTGCCGTTTACTTCGTCTAAGTCAATTGGCACAATACTGCCCGGATAAGGTGCTGCAAAGGCAACGTGTGCCTTACCAGATTGCGCATTGGTGTAAGTTGTCATAAATAAGCCCTCACCCGTTAGCACCCTTTTACCAGCGCCCATCAGTTTACCCATTAAGCCGCCACCACTCGTTTTTTCACTGCCGTCACCAAAGATCGTTTCCATTTTAATCTTGCCGTCCATGTACATCATAGCGCCAGCTTCGGCTAAGACGGTTTCACCACCGTCTAATTCAATTTCAACAAACTGCATATCGTCGCCGTATAATTTGTAGTCTACCTCATGTGCTTTAGCCATTTTTTCCTCCTTTTTAATAAGAAACAAATTCAATATCTTGCGGTGGTACCATCATTTTTGAAAAATCTTTATTGACTTCAATTTCTAGTACGTCCATTGACATAGCAACCGTGCCATCTGGTTTTACCGATTCCATTTTCAAAAAGAAACTGTGTTTTTCTGAGAACCATATTTTGTTGATGACATTACCACCCAAATCTTCATCAAAATCTTGACTTTCAATGTAAACGACATCCTGACCATTAAGTTTTTCACGTCGTGCTGTAACTAGACCTTCAAAGTCATCTTCGCTCATTTGCTCAGCATCAAAATCTGGTACCATGTCAGCAAATCCATCTGAACTTGAATTTTTCATCTTTGTGCCAGTTTTTTCGCCAACTGCGTAACTGTAAACATAGCCATATTCTGCATTAAAAATATTAACAGTATTTCTGCCCTCGAAATTCATTTCCATGCGGGTGCTCTCGCCATCGCGATAGAGCGCCATTTCAACGCCAGAAATTTCAGGTGACGTCACAGTAAGTTTTACGTATAGACTATCAACCTTTTTTAGATTACTAAACACACTTTTGAGCAATTCGACGCCTTCCGCATTTGAGTTGTTCGCTTGCGTCTGCGTCGCTGCCTCTGTCGCTGCTTCTGTTGAAGATGTTTCAGTTGTTTCTGCTGTTGTGGCAACCGTCGTATCCGCTTTTACTTCTGTTTTTTGCGTCTCTGTTGCTTCGGTTTGCTGACTACTATTGTCAGACGAACAGGCCACTAACCCAATAGCCAAACAAAAAATTAGTAAAATAGTAATTATCTTTTTCATTTTCCCTCCATTGTTTTTCTCGCTATGTTCGTTTCAAATGCAATGACCTAAGTTGTCATTACTACAATAATATTTTATAAAATTTAACAATTGGTTTCAAGTAACACAAGTAATTAACTTGCATCCGCAAGTCACTGTTAATATAAAAAAAAGTGACCTAAGTCACTTTCAGACTGTTGACAAATGCCCAATTTCTTTGTTGCTGCACAAAATGTCGTTTTCAGTACTTTTGCTACGCAAAAGCTACTCCCTACGGTCGTAGTCGGGCGTCTTCCCGATACTATCTCACGTATGTCTTTATACGCTGCGACCCGCCATTTTGCTTGCGCCTCGAAAATTAGGTTACACTTCTTTAAAGACGATTGGAAATGAGTTATAATTTTAAACTCGGTACTGCATTTAGCGCTAAATCAACTGACTTTGTAACGTCGCCAGTGTAATAGGCAGCGCAGCCAATCATCACAGCATTGTCGGTGCAAAGTTTTAACGACGGCGCGTAACAATTAAACGCTTTAATTTTAGCCGCTGTCATTAAGCGTTCGCGCAGGCGAGAATTAGCGGCTACCCCACCTGCTAAAACCAGCGTATCCATCTTATATTTTTGTAATGCCATAAGGCTTTTATCAACTAGTACATCAATCACCGCCTCTTGGAACGACGCAGCAACATCGGCGGCATTAATCGGTAATTTTTTTTGTCTTTGCTGATTGATATAATTTAAAACACCCGACTTTATGCCAGAAAAACTGAAGTCGTAACCATCTTTTTCAAGATAGGTGCGTTTAAAGTGAATGGCACTGCCATCGCCAGTTTTGGCAAGCGCATCAATTTGCGGTCCACCTGGATAGGGTAAGCCCAAGGTGCGCGCCACTTTATCATAGGCTTCGCCGACCGCATCGTCGCGCGTTTTACCAATTACATTAAGTGAATGATAGTCTTCGACGACGACAAGTTGGGTATGGCCACCTGACGCCACCAAACAGATAAAGGGCGGTTTTAAATCAGGGTATTCGGTTAACGCCGAAAAGATATGGCCGACAATATGATGCACCGCAATCAGCGGTTTATTTAGTGCATAGGCCAGTGTTTTGGCGTAATTGACGCCAACTAAAAGTGCCCCTACTAAGCCTGGTCCATAGGTGACGGCAATGGCATCAATATCATCAAAGGTAAGACTGGCTTCGGCCAAACCACTGTCGACAATCTGCGAAATCTTCTCTAAGTGATTGCGCGAGGCAATTTCCGGCACGACCCCGCCATATAGTTTGTGTATATCGATTTGCGAATAAATTTGATTTGACAAAACCTTGCGACCATCTTCAACGACGGCAACCGAAGTTTCATCACAACTGGTTTCAATTGCTAAAATTTTCATATGTTTTTCCATTTATAAAATAGTTTCATCAGATGCCGTCTTATTTATTTTCGCCCACATTATTAGTGCATCTTCACCTGTATCATAATAATAACGCGGCCGTTTGCCCTTGACTGCAAAGCCAAAACTACGATAAAGCGAAAGTGCTACTGCATTGCTGGGGCGCACCTCTAAAGTAACGTAGTTAACGCCCAAAAGACGTGCCTGTTCAATGACTTCGCCGACTAACTGCTTGCCATACCCCGTACCGCGACAATCTGGTAGTATTGCAATATTGGTAATATGGGCCTCATCAAATATCTGCCAAAAGCCAGCGTAGCCAATAACGGCATCATCTTGTTGTGCTACAAAGTAGTGCCCAAGATTGTTATCCATTTCATTTTCAAAGGCTTGGCGCGACCAAGGTGACTTAAATGACGCCCTTTCAATAATCAGAATTTGGTCGATGTCTTGCCTTGTCATTTTGCGAACTATCATTTAATGCCCTTTTCGCGTTCAGCTTGCGATTGACGCAAATAATTAACCGCAACTGTATCGTATTGATAACGCTGCGCCTTGCCAGCTAAATGCGCATCAATTAAGCCAGCTGCGCAGTTGTTGACAAGATCTAAGCCACCTAACACAGCTTTTTCTGACAAAATGCTTTTAATATAGTCAGCGTGAACAGCAACGCCATCGCCAACAAACAAAACCGCTTGATCGTCACTATCTTTTAATAAATCTAATAGCATTGAGCACAATTGATCGATTTTATAGGTCGATTCAACCGCAATGACACCACCTGTTTTATCGTAAATCGCACTGTATACCTGACTTCTTCTGGCATCTAAAATTGGGCAAACCAGACCATTGAAGCGCTTACCATGATATGCCAGTGACTGCAATGTAGACACCGCATAAATCGGAATTTGTAGCGCATGCGCCAGCGCCTTAACCGTTGACAGAGCAATGCGAATGCCAGTAAATGAACCCGGCCCATTGGCGACCAAAATCGCCGATATATCGCCTACTGTTTTACCAATCGACGCTATTGAACGGTCAATTAAGGGCAATAATGTTTCAGAATGGGTGTAGCCATTGTTAACAGTATTGAGCACTTTTAAGGCCTTTTGATCATATATTGCCACACTAGCAGTTTTGGTTGTCGCATCAACAGCTAATAACATGCCGCCTCCAGTTTTTTAATTAATTGCGGCACACCGCTTAATTGAACACTGCGCCCCATTTTTTTATACTTCAGTTCTATCCATAAAACATCATCAGCTTGATCATTTAGCCAATCGCGAAATTTGTCAGCCCATTCGATAACGACAATATTAGCATCATCAAAATACTGTTCAAAGCCAATGTCGTAGAGCGCTTCTTCATCGTCCAGTCGATAGAGATCGGCGTGCACGAACAAGCCGTTTGCTAAATCATATTGATTGACAATAGCAAACGTAGGGCTAGTCATGTATTCAGTTACACCTAAGCCTTGACCAATTGACTGACTGAGCGTTGTCTTGCCCGCACCTAAGTCACCGACCAGTGCAACAACGTCGCCCGCCTGTAAACAGCGCGCTAAGCAAGCACCGAACGCACTGGTATCTTCAGTTGTTTTTAAATAAACATTCATAATGACCTCACCGCATTATTATATCATGAGAAGTAAGAAGTGAAAAGTGGAAAGAAAAGAGAGATTTCTCATTGCTCGAAATGACATCGTTAGCAATTATCACACGATTAGCATATTAAAGCGCTTAACCATTTCTTGGTGTCAGGTTCAAAAAAACACATGTTTTTCTAAAAATAGTTGACATTTTAAAGAAAAAACATTATAATTTATAAACAACGTTGTTGCTGTGTTGTTACTTCGTTGTTTTCGGGTTTGATGAAATAAACACTTTATAAATTGAATATTTTATATTTAGGAGGAAAAATGAAATCTAAAAAAATGCAACTTGAACAGTGTAATGTTGAACAATTACTAGAAATTGCATTAGAAGAAACAAAAGCAGTCTATCCAAATGAAGCGTTTTTAGTAAAAGATCTATTCAAGGGCTATCAATGGCGTCGCATTTCACTTAATAATCGTCTACTACTTGGGCGTGTATATTTAGAAAATGTCTTAAAAAACGACATTTCAGTTGAACTGTTAGCTAAGACATCGTCAAATCAACAA
>PDWI01002647.1_pt1 | contig 26572 bp, 22 predicted proteins | sample 1430891 | NCBI WGS metagenome assembly PDWI01 (sample SAMN01162508, study PRJNA174530) | Oral metagenome, whole genome shotgun sequencing project. | biome: Marine environment; feature: Marine mammal; material: Swab sample of the gingival sulcus; isolation source: swab sample of gingival sulcus...
GCAACAGTAGTTACATATTCAGACTCACTTTTCAATTGCTTCAAGTTATCTTCAACCCTTTCAGTCAACTTAGAAAGCTCATTTATATCCTTCTCATACTTATCAACCTTCTTCATCACATTATTGATAGCATCACTCTTTTCAGCCAACCTATCTTCGATAGACTCAACATAATCAACAAGCTCCTTGCCTGCTTTTTGATGAACCTCAATCTCCAAAGCCAAATTTTGCATACTCTGAGTATTACTATCAACAGTCTCAGAAATCTCCTTTTTAAGCTTCTCAGAAAAACGCTTAACCTTCTCTACCGAGCGATTGTTCCTATCTAAATAACGAAAAACCGAAATAATAATAAAACAAATTAAAACCGTAAAAATATTAAAAATAATCGAACTCATCTCAGACCCCTCCGAAAATATATCATTGTAATATATCACATCTAAAGAAAATTCACAATAATAAAACACTGGGGGAATGCATCAAAAATCTAAAGATTTTTGCCCCACCGAGCTTTCCGCTTAAATCTTTTCCTGCTCTCTTCAACAAAAAAAGTTGTGGCTCTCGCCACAACCTCGTCTCTCTCAACAGCAGAAAAAGGATAACGCTTCAATCTCTTTCCCTGGAAGAATTAAACTATGATTAAACATTATTCACTGTATCTTAAAATCACTCCTTTCAAGATATATAACCTTACTATTTCTATAAATATTTGTTGAAAAATTTGGGTTAACTACTATATCTCCATCTTTATTTATGAAACCAATAGGGATTTTTTTTAAATACTTATATGATTTATAAATTAAATTCTTAAATATAATATCCTCTTCTATTTCACCTATTACTAAATCAGTGCCACCCCTTTGGATTAGATTATAAAAAATATCAATATATTCTTTATTAATAAAGCCCATATTAAATATTTTAGAAATAACTAAAGTTCCTACAATACTAACATAATCGAGAGGAGGAACTTCTTTTATTATTCCTTCATTTTCTGGACTCAATATCTCAACAAAAATTGGTATTTTTTTTAATCCTTCATCCTCTATTAAATCAATAATTTTTAACAACTTAAATAGAGATTCTCCATCTACAGATTCTACATTAATTTTAGAGTTATTCCTTTCATTAGGTATAATTAATATTTTATCATATTCAGATACACACAATTTATCTTCTAATAAATCTAATTCTAAATTATATTTCCTAAAATTTATAAGTTTAAAATCTATTTTATCTATTTTGTATAATAACTTAAATTTAGCTTCTATTATTTCTTTCTCTACATCTGAAAAAATATCAACAACAATATTCATTTTATTAAATTCATGAACTAAATAATGAATCCTAGGATTATATCCTAATATTGCTATCTTTTTTCTTATTTTTCCTTTTTCTTCTTTATTGTTATTAAATTTAACTTTACTACAAAGATCAAAAGAAACTCCTTTATAACGATATTCTAAAGAGGTATTTCTTTTCAAAAACCCTTCATTTTCTGCAAGAACAATTAACTTATCTCCAATTTGTAATACCTCATTTTCTTTTGGAACTAATATACTTTCATTTCCCCTAACTACACCAACAGGAATAGAATCTTTAAAATAAAACAAGATATCTCTAAATTTTATTTCTCCCTTATCTTTCAAGATATTACCCAATTCATAAAAATGGAATTCACTCCCCCTATAGCTTAAAAGCTCATCTAAAGCATAATAATATTCTGGAGTAATAGTTAACAAAGAAAAATATTTAGCCAAAAAAAACTCATCACTGAAAACAACACTATTATCAAATTTATATCGCCCTAAAAATCTACTATTTTCAAAATTTAAAAAATTTGCAATTATTGGAGGAACTTTATTCTTATTAATATTATTTAATATTGAATAGAGTGCAAAATATGTTTTAATTATAAAAGAATCATGAACTGTTTCTATATTTCTAGATTCTATAGATTCATCACAAAAAATTAAAATATTTTTAGCCTTTTCTATGGAAAGAATATTTAAATTTTCCTTAACATATGCTTCTCCAGATCTAAGAAGAATACTCACATTTTTATATTTTCTAATCTCATTTTTAATTTTTTGTAAATTAGTCTCTGTCAGTATAACTACTGTAACTCTCTTTCTTTCGGTTTTACAATATACTTCTAAATCTTCTAAAATATATTTAACCCAATTTGTCCATCCCAATATAACATAATGTCCTTTTTCAAAAATAACACCCTTCCCCTCTCTCATACGATCAAGAGCAATCTGTATTTTAGATACCACAATAGCAACAAAGACCCCATTGAAAATAACAACACCTAATGTTGTCAAAATAACAGACATAATTTTTATAAATATAGGAGAATTATTTTCTATTGCAGTTGTATGCATGCCATCAGGACCTAATAAGGTCAATACAGAAAACCAAAAAGCTCCTCCATTATAAGCAGATATCCCAAAAACACTAAAAATAAATCCAAAAAACAATACTAAACAAACAATAAAAACAAATACAATTAAAATTTGATAAAAAATAGATTTCTCTACTATCCTTTTAAAAAAAAATTTAACCCTATTTCTAAAATTCTTTTTATAAAATGAGTAAAATCTCAAAATTCTAATCAACCTAATAGCTCTTAAAAACCTAAAATATTCTGAAGAGATTAACCCTATATCACCAATTATAAGTTCCCAAGGAATAATTGCTATCCAATCTAAAAAATATAATTTAAAATACTTTCTAAACTCATCAAAGCAAAAAATTCTAAAAATAAGCTCTATTACGAAAAATAAAATCAATAGATAATTTAAAAATTCAATAAATGAATAATCAACAAAAGCTGAAATAATAGCAACCAATATAGAAACTATTATTAGAATAAATATAGATATATCAACAATTTTATTATTAAAAAATTTTTTTAATTTATTGTTTATCATATTAAACCTAAAATAATATTTAAAATTATTCTTAATTTATATATAAAGTTTATCTAACATTTCTGAAAAACTATTAGATACAAATTCTAAATTACCATTTTCATGAAGCCATAAAAAGATTTTATTATCCTTAATACAGAAAAAATTACCAGAAGGATCACTCGCAAATGGTATTAAAGAAGTATCTTCTTTTTTTAATATTTCATAAGAAGAAAATATATTTTCTTTATCTTCTTTATTAAAAGATAACAAACATTTAAAAACTCTTTCTTTTGTTGTTTCAGTATCAATGATATCTGAATATGGTCGTCCTCCATTATTTATTTTTACAAATTTTTTAAAATCAATTGGCAATTTTGCTGAATATGTTTTTTCAAATTCTTCAATTAAATTACTATTTTTTAATTCTTTTACATATTTCCATTTTTTACACATAACTAACTCCTATTTTATATATTTTTTATCTATTTTCAGAGCCTCCACCCCATATAGATTTACCTCCAGTATGTCCTGACTTTGAGTGAACATCTGAATCAACTAACTGCATTTTACCCTTTTCTTCATTATGATGCCAAGTATAACCATCTGGAGTATCACCATTTTCAATTTGCTCTAACTGTTCTTCTGAAAATTTATCTTTTAGTTCTGAATTTTCACTAATAGCCTCTTTTAATTGTTTATTACACTCTTTAAATTGCTCTCTATCAGAAGCTTGTTCTAAATTTTCTGGCAATTGAACATCATGTTCACTTTCAAATTTAGGAAAAACTCCCTCTACCTTTTCTCCTTTATTATTTTCTACAGTTTTTCTCTCATATGGTACTTTTGTTTCAGGGTGAGTCTTTCCAGCTAAATCTTCATTCCTACATTTTACTTTTTCAATATCATTACTTTTAGTTTCTAAATTAGAAATACTATTTTCTGATACTCCTTTCCAATCAGGTGACATAGTTTTATTGATTGGCTCAATAGGTTTTTCCTTAAAAGCTTCAATACCTTTACCATTATATGGTTTTATCGGTTTACCATCAAGTGGAGGTAATTTATCTTTTATTAAACCTTTTTCAGAAAATAAACCTTCAGAAAATTTTCCAAAATCAATTTTACCAAAAAGGGCTTCCACACTTTTAGCCTTTTCTCTTGATGATACTTTTCCAACTACTTCTCCCATTTTAATTGCAACTTGTTCAATCATAAAGCTCTGCCTTTATTCATAAATTCTGTCCATTGAAGAGGAAGCTCTTCATAAACTTTATCTTGTTTGCTTAACTCATAAACAATACACTGTAAAATTACTGCTTGATAATTTGCTTCATAGTTAAATAATTGAGGCTTAACTTCACTTGCTATTATACTGTTCCACTCTTCAGGATTAGAACTTTTCTCTATTGCCTTGTCTGCTACTTCAACAGAATTAGTATGTAATAAAGAAATAATATGATATATTTCATTTAAATCTTTTGGCAAATAATTATTTTCTAAAAAATTTAAAATGTCTTTTTTTCCTTCAACATTTATAGAAGAATGAATTAGTTTATCTTTTAATTCATCAATATTTATGTCAATTTTTTCATCCAAAATATCTGAAAGTAAATATTTACTCAAATTTATAATTAAATTGTTATATTCTTTTTTAGAATAAGTAAATTGCTCTTTATTTTCATATTTTTTATTATTTGAATCATTTTTATAATGGTTAACTTTACACAAAACTGGTTCAATCCAATTATTTTGATAAACAGCTGCAACACCTCTAGGCAATTTCCCAATCTCAATAATTTGCTCATCGTTTAAACCTGCAGCTTTCCCCACAAGTTCACGATCAGAGAAATCAGGAGTTCTCATAATAATTTTTGTATTAGTATTTCTAATAACAGCCATATCTAGTAATTCTGGAGATTGATCTGCAATTATAAAACCTTCTCCGTAAGTTCTCATTTCAGCAATTGAATTGCTAAGCATTTCAACAGACTTCCCAAGCAAATTAGAACCTTCACTAGATTGATCGGTAGATGTTCTTTTTAATAGATTATGAGCTTCTTCTAAAACTGTAATATGATTTAAATTTGCATTTAATTTACCTTGGGTCATTCGGAATTCATGCAACTTCATAACAAGTAAGCCCATAATTAACGATTTAGTTTCTGTAGAGCCGACCCTACTTAAATCAACAATAACATTTTTATCAAATAAATCATTATTTGAAAGTTCATCGTTAACAAAAATCATTCCATTTATTCCATTTGTAAGTGATTTAAGCCTTGTTACCAATGCACCTTTATAATTGCCCTTATTTTCTTCGGAATATTCAGAAGCATTTATAATTACTTTTATATTATTCATTACATCCGAAAATGTAGGTAAAATTTTTTCATTAATAGTATTAGTAGAGCTTTCTAAGTCCCAACCTGCATCTATATAGGATTTTTCAATAGCTTCTTTTAAAACGGCAGGCATTGCTGCATACATAGGCCAGCAAACATTAAATAATTCTACTAACCGATCAAGATGTTCCAATATATGAATTTCTTTCGGAAAACTGAAAGGATTAATTCGTAGCATAGGTGTTAATTTAGGATTAGTGCCATATACAGATACATTGTCATCATTACCCAATATATGCTTGTATTCTCCTTTTGCTGGTTCTACAACTAAAAACTTAACTCTTTTTTCTCGAGCTTCATTTAAAATCTGATATACAGTATTTGATTTACCACTACCTGTAGCACCAGTAATAAAAGTATGCGCAGTGAGATTATTTTTGTCTAACAAAACCTTAGAATCTTCTTCTTTTCCCATATGATAAACAGAGCCAAGGGCTAGACTATTTCCTTTATTTTTTTCTTGAAGAATAACTTCTCTACCAAAAGAAGCTAATGATTTCACTGCAAGGCCAGCAACACTTTTTTCTGGTAAAATACTGTGAATTGTTAATTCTTTAGTATTAACAAGAGACGCAATCGGAATTTGATTGTTATTTAACTCAATAACTGGATGCATCATTTTAGATAAATATTTTTTAACTTCATCTAAATTTTCACCTTTCCATAAGGTTATTGATCCAGCTTCTAAATATGTATTCTCACCCCTTATTACTGATTGATACTCTGCTGCTCCAATTTTTGCTGTTATATCATTATCAGCAATACAGTAAGCTGAAAAATTCCACATACCTATACTTTGTCCTTCATTCAATCTTTTCGTCTGCAAGTCAATTTTTTCTAGTAAATTTTTTATAGCTTTATTTTCAGACTTTATTAATATACTTTGCGATGAACCTGATCCACTTGTTTTTCCAATACTTTCTGTTTTAGTTGTCCCATAATTAGAACCTATAGTTTTTCCTCTACTATCACTATTACTTTCATTAGTTCCAGATGTAGTTGTATTACCTTCTGTTTTTGAAGTATTCCTACTAACACTAGAACCTATAAATGTTCCCAACCCCATTCCTACTAAAACTCCTGGAGGGCCTCCTAAAGCTCCAATAGCGCCTCCTATAGCAGCACCTATTCCTCCACCACTAATATTCCATCCTTTTGTTTTAGAATCTGAATGAGAAATACTATTACTTGTTCCTTTCGTTTTTGTAATAGTATTTGTTATGCTTTCATTTACACTCTCAGTTACTCCTTTAGATAAGGAATTTGTTAAATTTTCACTTTCATTTTGAGAAAAAGTTAAATCTGTAATTTCAAAAGGTTTCAATGATGTATATAAATTTTCATAAGATCTTTGAATATTTTGAATTTCTTCATTATGTATTGGGTCAGCTATTAAAAGCAAACTATACCTTTCTCCATGCATAGCATCTATTACTTTTTCTAAACCTTGCACAAATTTTTCTTGCTCATGTTCTTTATTTTTTCTTAACCCAGCAATACCAGTTATACTAGCAATACTTTTATAACTACTATTTGTTGATTCATTATGATAAAAAATATTTTTAGACAATGCTTCTACTTCTTTGTTTAAAAGTAATCCCTTATTACTATTTTTAAAAGTGGTACCTGGGAAATTACCCGAAAAACTTTTTGCTAAAGCTTCAATCATATCTCCAATATTTGAATTTTCTCCTCTAGCACCAATATAATAATCTATTTCATTCTCTTTACCATCTACAAGAATAAACAATGAAAAATTTAGAGCTGACATAACCTGAAAAACACTAATTAGCTTATCTCTATTATTTTCATTTTTATCATAAACAAATTGTTCTATTTTATAAAACCTAGCTATTTCATTTAATTTAATACCTTCTAGATCTTTGGATATAGGAACAATATTACAATTAGTCATATTAGCTAAATACTTTTTATTTAATATTATATCCGCATAGTCGAAAGCTTTAAACATTTCATCCTTATCTCTAATATCTAATTGACTATCCATACCAAACCCCTTTTTATTAACTACATTTTATTGATAAAATTACAGTAAGAGTAATAATTGCAATAGCACTTGCAGCTATAATAATTTTTTTACTATTATTGCTAGAATTACTTTCTTTACTTTTTGCTTCACACTTAGCTTCATCTTCCTTATACAAGTAGTTAGCAACTGCAATAATATGATTTAAATATTCTTCTGAAAAATTCTTTTCAACTGAATATCCAACATTATCCCAATAATGGTAATTCCACTCTTCTTTATTTTCATTAAAAACTTGTCCTTTATTTTTAATAAACAAAACATCTTTTTCAATTCCATTTTTCAAACAGTAATCTATATATGCTTTTATCTTATCGCCACAAGGACAACTTGCCAGAAGAGTAAAAAATCTACTTCTTATAGCTATAATATCTTTATTCTTAACATCTCTTTTCATTCCATCACTAATATTATAATTTTTCATAAATAACTCCTATATTTCTAAAACTTTATAAAGCTCTTTGTTAAAATATTCAATCCACTCTAATCGTTTATTTTCTTCTTCTATATGTCTATTTAAATCTTCTTTATTAGAAAATAATTTTTTCTGATAAAGAATTTCTTTTTCAATTCTCTTGTCCAACTCATCTAATTGAGCATTAAAAAAAGATTTAAACCTACTTGTTTCTAATTCTGCTTGATCTTTTATCTTTATCATATCTTTTTCCATATTAGAAATTACACCATGTAAAAATTTCTCATACACTTCACTAAAATCAACAAATTCTCTATCAGCATATATATCTTTTGTATAATATTTAGATTCTCCCCAAGTCCATGGTTTATACCATTTTTTATTTTCATTCTTGATTTTTCTAGTTCCAATCTTTACATTTTTAGTTTCTGCATAACTATAAATTAAAGATTCTCCATCAATGTCTGTAATTATAAATGATTCCATATTTATATTAGAATTATCAAAATTCTCAACATTAACTAAATCAGAAACATATAATTTATACTCATCAACAATTTTTATAGACATACCTTTTATCGAATCCTTTAATAACTTATCAACATCTGCACAAATTTTTGGAGATAATTTCTCTATTTTTCTTTCTAAATCACTTATTAATTCAATTCCTTTACCTACCTCGACTTCACCTCTTGCAGTCATAGTAAGTGAAGAAAATAATTCTTTTTTTATTTCATCTATCTTTTTGTCAATTTCACTAGAAACTGTCAAACCATCTATCTTATCTCTAAAAGCTTGTCCTTTTTTCCCATTATTTAACACTTTTTCAATTACGTCTAATTTTTCAATAACCTCCTCAATGCTCTTATTCTTACTCGCGATTTTTTTAACACTGTTTCCCTTAACTTCCAGTCTAGTAACTGTATTTCCAAAAGATTCCACCGCTTTCTTTATTTTTAAAACCATTGCATATTTTTCAATATATTCATTTATTGCAATTTCAACTGCCGGAACTCCACTATATAAATCTAAAAGTTCATATTTATCATCTTTATCTTTTGCTAATTTTATCTTTTCATTTAAAACTTTTTTACCTTCATTACTTAAATCAGCAAAATAACAAAGCTGTCTTCTCTCATCTTTTAAAACTCTTTTAACTTTTGACTCTAAAAAATCCTCTTCATCTTCTGACAGCTCTATCCCATTTTTATACATCCTAACAACTTTTGAAAGATAAGCGGAGACTGGATAAATTTGAGGATATTGAATATTGTGCTTCTCTAAATAATCTCTTAGATTACCCATCGCTTTTTCAACAGTTTCCCCTTTTTGTATATCTAACGCATCAACTTTATTTAAAACAAAAATAAATCTATCTTTTGATTGAAAGTTTGGACTATTTATTTTTTCTTTAACTGCATTTAATAAGGTATTATCATCATTTGTTTGTAACTGAGTTGCATTAAAAACATATAATATCATTGGTTTATAGTCCGCATTTAAAAGATCAAATGTATGTTGTTCATGCTCTTTTGTTGAACTATTGTTTGGACCTGGAGTATCATTTAAAACTAATCTTAATCCTTTTTCATATATGTAAGGAATATCTCCTGTAATTTCAATTATTGAAATATTAGAATCACTATTTAATTTTTCAATAATTTCTAAATCTGCTGGGATATTTTCTACAAGAACCTCATTGTCATTTGTATATGCTGTTACTGTAAAATCTTTTTGATTATCATTATCTATAATTTTTGCTACAATAGCTGTTGTTGCTTCATTTTTAGCAGGTAAAAGATCTCTTCCTAACAGAGAATTTATCAAAGTAGATTTTCCACTACTCATTGTTGCAACTACTCCAATATCTTCATCTCGTCCTAGAGCTCTATAAAAATTTTTTTTAAGCCCCTCCGTCTTTAATTCATCATAAGGACTCTCCTTTTGCATTTTATTAAATAAAACTTTTAAATTCTCTACTCTTTTTTCATATGATTTGCATTCCTGAAATTTAAGAGATACATTTATTTCTGAATTTTTACTTAAAAAAATTTCTTTGCTTTTTTCTAAATCAGGACAATCAACAGGTAAACCTAAAAATTTCACTTTATAATCATCATGATTCTTTTTTTTATGTAACTCTTCAAAAAAGATATAAACCCAGTCTTGAAAACAAGACCTCTCTTCATTATTAACCCAACATTTTTCTAACACAACATCTTTACCATCTATTTCACATTTTGTCTTTCCTAAAAAAGCATTATGCTTTAAAAAAACCTCAGCCATTGCTATCTCCTAAACTATTTATTATATTTTCTAATATAGAAAAACCTGTATTATATAAAGCTTCTTCTATATCTTTCAAACTATATTCAATATCATCTACAGTTCTAACTTCTCTACTATTTGATATATTTTTATCTAATAACTCTACTCCCAAAGGCTCTGCAATAAAACCTTTTGAAAATTTTCTAAATAAACTTCTAAAATCATCCATTTCATTCTCACTAAATTGATATTGCTTATTAGAAATCACCATCTTAAATAGTCTTGCTGCTTTTGTTGAAATAGGAATCAAAATATTATTATCAAAACCCATATTCTTCAAGAAATCATTAACACTAAAAATAGAATCTTCTATAGACTCTTTCTTTATATCAAAAGAATCTATTTTATTTAAAACAAAAACTGTTTTTAAATTATTTTTACTTCCAACTATTTTCTTCAAATCTACTAAAACATCTTTAGCATCTGTTGTTCCCATATACTCTGCATTTATTAAACAAATAACTAAATCTAAATTTGTATTTTTTAAGAAATCTATTGTTATTTTTTTATGTTTTTCATCTCCACTAAAATTTGTTCCAGGTGTATCATGAACAGCTACTATTTTTTTTGAGCTAGAAATATTATTCAAATCTCCTTCAAGAATAATTCTATCAATAGATAAATCATCATTCCAACTTTTAACATCCTTTCTTTCTAGATCTCCGTCTATAAATTTTATCTCATTTTTATAAGAAGCATAACCAACAACTTCTTTAAAAGAATCATTATCATATATTGATGTTATTTTTGCAGTGCAAGCTTGTTGTGATTCTGGAAAAATTTCATTTCCAATTAAAGCATTTATAAATGTAGATTTACCAGCACTCATTGTTGAAATAATTGAAACGTTAAATTCTGGTGATTTTTGATAATTAAATATTTTCTCAATATGTTGTGTGATATTTGTTACAGAATCTGCCATATATTTTATTTTTGAAGATGAAATATAACTATATAAATCGCTCCACTTTTTAGAAAACAATAAATCAAAATATTTTTCAAACCATATTAATTTATTCTCTTTCAAGGAAAGAATATTCTCCATATATCTCAAATAACTCTTATTAGAAAAACTACCATATACATATAAAAGATAAGCAGCCTCTATTACTAAATTATACAAATAATTATATGCAAAAATAGGTTTTTTAAAATATTTGAAAAACCCAGAAGGCCTTTTCTTAAAAACTTTATTCAAAATAGAATAATTCAAATCATCATTAACAACCTCTTCACTATCAAAAAAGAAGCCCTTTGCTTTTCTAAAAAAATCATCCCCACCTATCTTAGAAATATCTTTACAATTATTAAAAACAACCTTTCGAAGCAAGAAATAATAATTTTTCTTATACAAAAAATTAGCATTTAAGATAATATGATTACTATCATAAAGCCTAAAAATCTTAAATACTCTTTTCTCTTCACTCATAATTATATCCCTTTTAAATGTATCCATAAAACCAAAACAATAAAAAATTTAAAATTTTATAGGGAAAACTAAATAATATCAGAAATTCTCTTAGCATTAGAAATGATCCAATAATCTTCCTTTAATAAATCCTCATCAATTAATTTCAGGCGCTTAAAATCTAATTTTTCTATTTCCTTTGAGGCCTCATTATAATTCATAGAAGAATTTTTTATACGTTCAAGCTCTCTTTCAGACTCACAAAAATATTCAAGAATATTTAAAATCTTCTCCTTCTCATCCTCATCACCTTCTTCCCGCAAATATTTAGCAACAAAGCGTTTTTTATTTCTTCCAAGTACACCATCAAGAACTAGAAAAATCATATATTTATCAAAGTCATAACAACAGGTATCAAGTTCTTCATAAATAAAATCAAAACGCTCATCAAAATCATCAGGCAATTCTTCTTCATCAAAAGTAGAAAGACCAGAAATAACAGAAAGACCATCTTCTATTTTAGACAAAACTTCAATATCCTCATCACTCATATTAGAATCTAAACTTAAAAAAAGATAAATCACTTGCAACTCTACATCCTCAAGATCTTCCTGCAAGTAAAGCATATAATTTAAAACTCTCTCAACTGTCAAAGGTAATTTTTCCTCTTGAACCTCCTTTTCTTCCATAAAACACTCCTTATTCTTAATAAAAGACCTTAAGAAAAAAGGTCTCAACTTTAATGCTATCAAAAAAAAAAAAAAACAATCAACCACTGAAGAATAGTAAAATAGGGGAATGCGTCAAAAATCTGAAGATTTTTGCCCCACCGAGCTTTCCGCTTAAATCTTTTCCTGCTCTATTCAACAAAAAAAAGTTGTGGCTATCGCCACAACCTCGTCTTTCTCAACAGCAGAAAAAGGATAACGCTTCAATCTCTTTCCCTGAAAAAACAAAAAAAACGGAGACAAGCTCCGTTTCTAAATTGAAAATGTTTGAATTATTGTGATATTTAGAATAAATTATTTTTTTGAAAAAACAAGCATATTAAAATAAACTGTTGAGTCTTTTTTTCCAAATAAAGCTGCAAGACATCCAGTTTTTTGAGTTACTGCAATATTTTCCATTGAGTGGAACTCCCAACCATTACTTGCTTCTTTGTTAATTAAATCTGCAAAAGATCTAACTGCACTATCATAACTACCTTTTTTATCAATAACTAGCTCTTTTGGAGCTGGAACACATTTATACTCTGTCATTTTATTCTCCTTAATTTTTTTACATTAATTTTATGGGTAATCTTTCCCTCCGTTAGGAACTCGACATCTTGATATTCGTTTTAATCCTAACCATACCCCTTTTATGACGCCATACTTTTCTATAGCTAATATCATATAGTTTGAACAAGATGGTTCAAATCTACAGGACTGCCTTAAACTCTGCGGAGCAGTCTTTTGATATAACTTTATAAAAGAAATAATAACTTTTTTCAAACATCCTCCTTTAAATTTAAATATCTAAAAATCACAAATTTAAATTTATTATAATCTCCAGATGATGAAATATCAAGCAAAAATTTAGATTTTTCTTTACACAAGCAAGAGGGGGAGAAGCGGTATCCTTTTTGGGAGCTGGTTTTTTCAGTAAAAAAAGCGATAGCTTTTTTATTTGAGGTAGAAGAGCGGACAAAAAGATTTAGCGGATGACCCGACTCCAAAATTTTAATTTTGGAGCTTGCCCAAAATATTAGTGGTTGACATTTGTTTTTCATTGGCATACTATTAACAAAAAATTTAGGAGTTATTGTGGCGAAGGAAGAAGCTATTGAGGTTGACGGGATTGTGCGAGAGGCTCTGCCTAATACTATGTTTAAGGTTGAGTTGGAGAGCAATGGGCATTTGATTTTGGCTCATTTGTCTGGAAAGATGAGAAAGCACTATATTAGAATTGTGCCGGGCGATAAGGTGAAGGTTGCTTTGTCTCCTTATGATTTAACTAGAGGACGAATTATTTTTAGAGAGCGGTAGCTACTTCTCTGTGACTATATCCTTGGTGTTTATCCACCCCGAAACTTTTATTCCATTTTCTACTAGGTAATAATTTTTTATCTCTTTTCCTTTTACTGAAAATATTGTCCCTTCTGGAAATATTGCTATGTTTTTAGAATCATCTGCTGGGATTTTTTTCATTTTTGTATTGTCTTTGGATATAACAACATACTCTTTTTTTAGATCTCTAAACGATAGCACAAATAGTGTTGTTAAGCTTGATGTAAATATTAAAAATACTATGGTCAAAACAAAGAATATTTTTTTCTTTCCAAATATGGAACTTAGTAGAAATGTAGCGGCTGTTATGTTTGTGAAGATTATTAATAATATATAGATTATGTTTACTTCTATTCTATGATACTGATTTATTGGATACATTATTTTATATTTTTTTATTAGTTTATCATAGTAATTTCTGAATTTTTTATTTGTTGGGAAAATTTCAAGTGCTTTTCTTGTATAGTATATTGCTTCACCTCTGTTTTCTAAATAGTCATTGCAAAGTGCTATGTTGTAATAGAGGTATGGATTTTGTTCATAATTTTTTTTTGAATTAACATATTTATCTAAAGCCCCTTGATAATTTTTATCTTGAAATAACTTCTCTGCTTCTAAAAGATTTTTATCAACTGTAACTACTGGTTTGGCTCCAATGAAAAGAGTTAAAACTAGAAGTGTAAGAACAATATTTTTTTTTGTTTTTCTTTTTTTGATTATTAGAATTATTATAGAAGCTAAAAAAATTACTATTGATGGTATAAAAAAGTAAATTAATTGCTTATTTTTATAAGTCAATGCTTTATTATACTTGATTATTTTTGTTGAATCTTCTAGTAAAAATTTCATTTTATTGACTTTTACATTAAAGGTCTCTTTATCTAATATTTTATAATTTATTTTTTTAGCTTCCTCTGTTTTTATCTTCTTATCATCTTTGCTCAACCAACTGTATTTTTCCATCTCGATAAAGGCTTCACCCTTTTTATCACATAAAAATGTATAAACTTGTGATTTTACTCCTGTATATGAGAGTCCATTAAAATACCAACTATCATCTTCTGATATATCAACAAGTGTTAGGTTTTCTGTTTTTATATTCGGCATTTTTAAGTTGTTAAAATTTCCTGTTCCTTCTATCGAAAGAACAACTGAAAAAGTCTCACCCTCTTTTTTATCTTCAGGAATAGCATACAAACTTACTGTAAAATCACCTATAGCATTTGATTTTAATATTTCTGATTCTACAGATTTAACTTTAATTTTTTTAGGACTAGTATATACATCCTTAAAGTTAGAAAACCTTATTTTAGCTCTTGGAAGAGATACTTCTCCTATCTTGCCAGTTGAAAATGAATATGCGGCAATTGGTTTATCTAAGAAATTAACTCCTCCAATTATATATTTCAATGGTTTCATATCTATAGAAACCTCTTCTAAAAATACCCTTTGAGCATTTGAAAATGTTATCATTTTAGGAACTAGTTCTTTTTTATTTTGCCTTAAAACAAGATAAACTGATGTATTTTCATATTGGCTTACTTCATCGTCTCCTACAACTACCCACTCTACAACTGGAGGCACAACTATCTCACCATAACTCCAAACTCCAATTTCTAACAATTCATTTTCTGTTGTGTATTCTCTATCTCCAACCATAAAACTTATATTCCCAAAATCAAAATATCCTTGTTTTAAAGCCCTAACAGAAAATATAAACTCTACATCAAAATTATCATTTTTTTTCTTCTTATCTTTTTTATATTCATTTTCTCTTACAACAGGATTAGAATAAATAAAATATCCACTATTTTCAGGAATATCTGTTATTATTGGTTTTTTTCCATACAAATCATTAAATATTATTTTATAAGTAAAATACTCTCCCTTTACTACTTTATTTTTACTTAATTCTGTTTCAAAACTTAAAGAGTATATTGAGCTTGTCAATAGAAGAAAAACTATTACCAGTCTTTTTGATTTTCTTCTTTGGTTTTCTCTATATCTTTTGACCATCGAAAAGTCTCCCTCCTTTTTGCATATTTCATTACTCTTTGAGTGTCAGAACTTAAACTTTTCTTATTACTTTGTTTAGAAAAATTTTTACTTTTCTTACTATAAATTGCTGATTCAATTTTTTCTACAGTCATTTCTATATTTTTTCTTGTCTCTTCACTTTTAGGTTTTATAATTAAAGCTCTTTTAAAATTATCAAAGGCTTTTTCATAATCTCCTAGCTGGTAAAATAGTATTCCTCTATTATAATTTAGATTAAACTCTATTTTCTTGTTTTCTGTATTTATTTTATCCCAAGCTCTTAAAGCATTTTCAGATTCTCCCAAATAGAAATAAACATTTCCCAAATTATAATATAAATAATCACTATCTTTTTTATTCTTTTCTAGTAAATTTAAGTAAATATAATTAGAAGACTGATAATCTCCCAAAGAAAAAGTTAAATTTCCCTTTGCTGTATTATAATATGAATTAACTTTATTACAAGATAGAATAAAACTTAAAAAAATAACTAATACTAAAATCTTTTTTTCCACATAAACACCTTTACAAAATTTTGAAGAAATAAAAAACATAAAGCAACAAATAAAAGCCAATAATACTTATCATCTTCTTTTTCTATATAATTTTCTTTTCCTAACTTATTATAATCATTTATGATAGAATTTCTCAACTTACTTATAACAAAAGAGTCTGTAATAAAAAAACTTTTACCCTCAACACTTTTTGAAAAACTTTCTAAAACTTTTTTATTTAATGAAATATTTACTGGGCTATCTTCATAATAGACTATTTCTCCAGAATTATTCTTTAAATAAACATCTGAATCTAAGCCCACAAAAATTGTATTAACTTCTACCTCTTTTTTTAGATCTAATAAAAATTTATCATTAAAATTAAAATTTTTATTTCCTCCATCTGAAAAAATAAACATTTTTTTCTTTGATTCTTTATCCTTTGGAAAACTATAAAAAGCCTCTTTTACTCCATCTTTTATATTTGTTCCAGCTACACTAATCATATCTGTTGATAAATTCTCAAGACCATATCTAACACTATCAAAATCACTTGTCATAGGAACAACAACAAAAGCCTTGCCTTTAAAAACAGTTACAGAGTATCTAATATTAGGGCTATCAACTATCAAAGCTTGAGCAACTGCAATACTTTTTTTTAACCTACTTGGACGAATATCATCACCATTCATACTATTTGAAACATCTAAAACAAAAGCAACATCCAATGTTGTCTCTTCTCGGACTTCATAAAATTTTCCCCAAGAAATACCAACTAAAGACCAAACAGAAAAAAATATAAAAAGAATAAAAAATATTGACATCAAAAAATATTTATAAAAAAATTGTCTAGAATAGTCATTCCCTCGAGTATCAAGAGTTCGTATAAATTTTATATTTTTTCTATAATTACTCACATAAATAAAAATTATAGGGACAATCAAAAATAATAGAAAAAAATATACATATTTCATACTTAAAAAATCTCTCTAAAAAAATAATGATTAATAAAAAAACTCAACACAATAAAAATAAAACCTAAAAGAATAAATTCTCTATGCATATCTTTTTTTATAGTCTTTATTTTAATACTACTCTTATTTGTTTCTATTATATCTATGGAACTAAAAACTCCATCCAAAGTCAAAACCCCAGAGGCAGTATAATATCTTCCTCCAGATGCCTTTCCTATGCTCTTTAAAAGTTTCTCATCAAATGCTCCACCAGTAAATCCAGTAACTCGAAGTTCTGTTTTAGGATCAATATACTCAAACTCTGTATCTTTTTCTGAACCAATACCTATTGCATAAATTCTAATTCCCAACTCTTTTGCAGCTTCAACAGCAGCCATTGGGTGAATATCAGTTTTTGTATCAGCACCATCTGTCAACAATACAATAACCTTATTTTTTGAATTACTTTTTGAAAGATGCAAAGTAGCAACTGACAATCCTAACCCGATAGAAGTCCCATTCCCCAACTCTGCAATCTTTATATTATTTAACTTCTTCTTAAAAGCTTTGTAATCTGTTGTTGGAGGAATTTGAACTGCTGCATCACTAGCAAAAGAGACTAATCCAACAGCATCATTTTCTCTTTTATCTACAAAATCACTAATAATATCTTTAATACTTTCCAGCCTGCTTTTTTCTCCAAAATCTTTTGCACTCATACTAGGAGATTGATCTACAACAAAAACAATATCCATTCCCCTATTAAGAAAAACTTTCTCCTTTTTTGAAAAAGAAATTCCTGCTAAACTTAAAATTAAAAAAACTACACCAATAATATATAAAACATTAGAAAAGAAAAAAATAGTTTTCAAAAATTTTGTTTTTCCAGACTTAAATACATCTTGATTCCAGATACCTAAAGTAAAAACAATTCTACCACCTCTATTTTTCCAAAAATATTTTAGATAAATAGTAATAGGACTAAAAAGAAGTAAAAAAAGAAAATAAACTCTATCAAAAACAAACATTAAATTTTCTCCTCAAAAAGATTTTCATTTAACTCATTTAAGTTATCAGTTCCAATATTTTTTTCAAAATTACTACAAACTTCCATAATCTTCAAAATATCTTTTTCTTCTCTTCTTAAATTCTCATTCTTAAAACTAAATCTAATCTCATCACTATGTTTTACAATAGACAAAATATCTTTAACACTTTCTCTATCAAAATGCCTTAATAATAAAACTTCCATTTCTCCTGTTGTTACAGAAAAAAAATCATCCTTAGTGCTAACTGTTAAATATGTCCTAAATGCTTTTATCAATTTGGTATAAAAAACCTTTGACTCCAATATATCTAAATTATCTTTAAGATAAAGACACTCTTTAGTAAAAATCTTAAAAGGTCTCTTTCTTGTAAAAAATTCAATAAACTTAACTCTAATATTTGAGAGCTTTCCAGATAGAGAAAATATCAAAACAGGAACGGCTGCTAAAAAAAGAATTAATATCAAACTATATGTAACAGTTCGAGGTAAATACAATTGCCCCTTTGGCTCCTCTATTTTACTATTTTCATAATTAAAACTAGGCTGAATATATAAAGCTATATTCTTTAAAGAAATACCACCTAAATCAACAACTGGTAAAAATAAATTACCCATTTTAAAAGATGTAAAATTTATATAAACCTTATAAAATTGCCCCTTTCTATCTATCTTAATACTATTTATATCTATCCACTTATCTTGTGCAAATTTTTCAGGAACAAATAACTCTACACCTTCTTTTACTTGTAAATCAACACGACAAACAACCTCTTCCCCAATAAGAAACTCTTTAGGTTTAAACTCAATATCAGTGATAGAAAAAACCTCTTCAGAAAAAAGGAATTTAGGAAAAAACAATATAGAAATAAAAAATAAAAAAACATACAAAAACTTATTCAAGCAATCCCACCTTTATTAAAATGTTTTAATAGAGCCTTAACAGGATCTTCATCTGTGCTAATAGTAAGAAATTTTATATTTCTCCTTTTACATCTACTCTCCCACATTGAAAAATGACTACTCCAGTAATCCATATACTCTTTTTTTAATTTTTTACTTCTTCCAAATATTCGGACATCCTCATTTGATTCAACATCTTTAAAAAGACCAGAACCACAAATAGGTAATTCATAATCAGATTTATCAGCAATTCTAATAACTATTACATCATGCTTTTTAGAAAGCAAATTTAACTCTTTCCACCCACAATCAAATTTTAAATCAGAAATAAGAACACAAACACCTCTTCTTTTCATAGATTTATACAAAGTGGATATAGCCAAACCAAGATTAGAGCCATTGCCATTTGTTTCAACATTTAACAAATCATTTACCAATCTCAAAATATGATTTCTACCCTTTGTCGCAGGAACCCATTTTTCAATCTTATCAGAAAATAAAACGGCACCGACTCTATCATTATTTTGAGACGCAGCAAAAGCTAAAAGAGAAGAAATTGCTACAACCATATCTTTTTTATTATTTTTGCCAATACCATAATTTATAGAAGAAGAAACATCCACCAAAAAATAAAAATTAAGCTCTCTCTCCTCTCTATATTTTTTAGAGTAAGGAGCATTCATCCTCGATGTAACATTCCAGTCAATATTCCTAACATCATCACCAGAAACATAATCTCGAACCTCATCAAATTCCAAACCAGGCCCTTTAAAAGCAGATCTATAATTTCCAGAAAAAACACCCTCTGCCAATTTTTTAGAATAAAAAGAGATATTTTTACTTTTGCTAAAAAGAGAAGCATAATCCATATTTTATGGAACCTTTACATCCTTTAATAAATACCTAATAATATCATCTGCACTCTTATCTTCTGATTCAGCCTCATAAGAGAGAACAATTCTATGCCTCAAAACATTGTAAACAACCGCTTTTATATCATCAGGAATAACAAAAGTTCTTCCTTCAAACATAGCTTTAATTTTCGAACACCTATAAAGAGCAATCGTAGCTCTTGTTGAAGCCCCAAATTCTATAAACTTTGCATAATTTTTATCAAGCTTATTCTTTTCTCTAGAAGCAGCAACAATATTTACAACATACTCTTCTATCTTGTCATCTACCATAATAGACTCTGCTGTTTTTCTAAGCTCCTCTATCATTTCAATATTTAAAACAGAATTGACATTTATAGACCTCTGAACTCCCATTCTTCTTAAAATAGCCAACTCCTCTTTATTGCTAGGATACTCAACTTTTAACTTCATCAAAAATCTATCCAACTGAGCTTCTGGCAAAGGGTAAGTCCCCTCTTGCTCAATAGGATTTTGAGTAGCCAATACAAAAAAAGGCTTTGGCAAAGAAAAAGTAGAATTACTAATAGTAACCTGTCTCTCTTGCATAGCTTCAAGAAGAGCAGATTGAACCTTTGCAGGCGCTCTATTAATCTCATCTGCCAAAACAACATTTGAAAAAACAGGACCCTTTCTAGGAATAAACTCTCCAGTCTGATGCCTATAAACCATAGTTCCAATCAAATCGGCAGGTAACAAATCTGGAGTAAACTGAATTCTCTTAAAATCAGCATCCAATACACTAGCCATAGTCTTCACAGCAAGAGTCTTTGCCAAACCAGGAACACCTTCCAAAAGAACATGACCACCTGCAATAATCCCCATCAAAAGACCATCTACCATATCCTCTTGACCAACAACAACCTTTCCTATCTCATCTCTAACACTATCAATAACCCTAGCAGCTCTATTAACTGCATTTGTCAAATCTTCAGTATTCATAAAACTCCACCTTTAAGACCTATAATCTGCATTCTCTGACACATAACCATGAGTCAAATCACTACCAACAACCTCTGCCTGCCCGTCAGCAAAAGGCAAGGAAACCAAAATTTCTACACATTCAAAATTTTGAGGAAACCCACTCTTCTTATTATCAAAAGCAACAGACTTCATATAATCAGACAAATAAACCTCTTTATCATTATCTAAAACAAAAACACCATTATCAAAAACAACCTTATCACCAATCTGAACACTAACAGAATTTACATCTAAATCCATTTTACAATTAGAGTAATAATCTCCAATAGATGATAAAATTCTACCAACATTAGGATCATTCCCACAAATAGCAGTCTTTACCAAAGGAGAATTAACAACAGCCTTACCAACACCAACAGCGTCCTTCTCATCTACAGCCCCACAAACCCTAACCTTAATAACATGCTCTGTCCCTTCACCATTTCTAACAATATCCTCTGCCATAAAATTACAAACAGAAAAAAGAGCGGCTCTAAAATCTTCAATAGAAACTTCCGCTTTTTTACAAGAACTAAAAGCTAAAACAGTATCACTCGTACTCTGATCACTATCAACAGAAATCCTATTAAAAGTCCTATCAACAACATCAGACAAAACAGCCTGCAAATCCTCTCGAGAAACCTTAACATCAGTCAAAACATAACAAAGCATAGTTGCCATATTAGGCTCAATCATTCCTGCACCTTTAGCAACAACAACAATAGAACCATCCCCAACATCAACCCTTCTAATCTTAGGAAAAGCATCAGTCGTCATAATCCCTTTAGCAGTATCTAAAAGAGAACCACCATCCAAAGCTTTTACCACCTTAGGAACAAAATCAAGAATTTCCTTAACAGGCAATTGCCAACCAATAACACCAGTAGAAGAAGGGAAAAAATAGGACTCATCAACTCCAAAATGTTCCGCCACACAACGAGAAATAGAGCGACTATCCTCAACACCATTAGCAGTGCAAACATTCGCAATCTTATTATTGATAATAACACCCTGAGAAAATTCCGACTTCAACCTCTCTCGCCCGACCAAAACAGGAGCCCCAGCAAAACGATTTCTAGTAAAAGTCCCCGCAAAAACCCTCGTAGGCTCATCCAAAGCAATCAAAGACAAATTCATACTCAAAGCCTTCTCTAAAACCTTCTCTTTCGGAAAAAATTTCAAAGGAACAGAAGCCGTCTTAAAACCCTCTGGCAAAACCGCAATCTCCTCCAAAAATTTCAAATACTCATCCTCTTTTGTAAAAAAATCCATAGCCCATATTACAACAAAAAAACAGTAAAAACAATCAGTCTAAACCCTAAAATAATCCAGCAAATATTTTGGGGAAATCTGAAAAAGCAAGATAGTCCAGTTTTGGGAAAAATGCTTTTTCAGACCGGGCTTTCCGCTCGTATCTCTGTTTTTCCTCTTCTATCATTTGAGCTTGTGGTTATCACCCCAAGCTTCACAAGAAAAAAGAAAAACAGAGGATGCCGCTACAATACCTTTTCCGTCCTCTCGAAAATAAGCTCTTTCTGCACCTAAAAAAAACATTACTACATAAATTTATCTTCAAAACACTCTCTGGGGACAGAGCAAATTCTGCTCAGTCACCTAAAATTTTTTAGAAAAGCTTTCTGCACATAAAAAAACCACTCCAACATAAATTTACCTTCAAAAACTTTCTCTGGGGACAGAGTAAATTCTGCTCAGTCACCTAAAAATTTTTATGCCACATTTTTAATTGACACAAAGAGCCTAATAATATACCTTTAAATATGTTAAAAGCAAATTTTCACTGCCATTCAACATATTCTGATGGCAAAAATACAATAGAAGAAATCATTCAACAAGCAATAAGTCAAGATTTAAAAGCTATAGGAATAAGTGACCATTCACCATTAAAAATAGAATGCAAATGTAATATGAAACAAGAGAATTTACAAGCTTATATTTCTGAAATTGAAGATTTAAGAACAAAATATAATAAAATAAAAATATACAAAGGGATGGAAATCGATTGGCTAGAGGATAAACAAAATTTAAACTACATAAATTTAGAAAAATTAGACTATTCAATAGGAAGCATACATTTTACAAAAGTTGACAATGAAAAATATATACCTATAGACCTTTCAAAGAAAAAACAGATAGAATTAGTAGAAAAATACTTTAATAGCAATTTCCAAAATTTAGTCTTGAAATATTTACAAGACATAAAAACTATGATAGAAAACAACTCACCAACTTTTATTGGGCATATAGACCTCTATAAAAAATTCAATAAGGGAGAAGCTCTTTTTAAAGAAGACACTCCAGAAATATTAGAGTCCATAGAAGAGATATTAGAAATCGCAAAGAAAAAAGATATAGGACTGGAAATCAATACTGGTGGAATATCAAGAGGCTTTATAGACACTCCATATCCATCACTTAAAATATTAAAAATGTGTTACCAAAGAGGTATTAAAATAATAGCAAGCTCTGACGCACATAAAAAAGAAGATATAATAGCAAATTTTGACATTGCAGAAGATATAATAAAAAAAGCTGGCTACAAAAACCAGCTTTCACTAGAAGATAACACTATTCCATTCTTCTATAAATAAAAATATAACTATTTAGATTTCTTAATTTTTTTCACTTTTACAGGTTTACCTTCTTCAATAGCAAAAACCAATCCTAAAAACATAAGAAGATAAATAGGTAACACTGTTAATAAATTAGTAAACTCATACTGTTGATAAACTCCCAAAAGACCTAAAATCAACATAACAATAGAAACTAAACTCATTACTCCAAGTAAAATAAGTGCAGTGCCTCTACTCTTTTTTGCACCAACTGCAAAAAATATGCTATCAATTAACAGAGCAATAACCAAAGGATTTATGTAAACAAAACCTAAATTCCCATAAGTGCAATCCAACTCTGTAAAAAGTTGAACATAAATTGAAATACCAAAAAAAAATGTTAAAACAAGTGACAAAACAAATAGATACATTCCACTAACAATTCTAACACCTTTCTTCAAAGAGCTAAACAAAAATAGAACAGCACCAACTGCACCGACAACAATTCCCAAAAGAATTGCCAAAATCCAACTAGGGCTTGGCTCTTCTTCTATAACAGTTTTCCCAATACCATAATTAACTATTTCAATCGATGCTACAATTTTCTTATAATTTCCATTAGAATCTATGTATTTAAAATCTTCTAAAAAATTCAAAACCTCATTAGGAAGGAACATAACTTCCCAATAACTAGCAATGTGATTCAAAGGAGTCCCCATAATATAGTCCAAAAACCACTCTGAAAAAAACTTTTTTGTAGTATATCTAAAAGTATGCTCTCTAATAGTCATTTTAGTTTTATCCTGAGATTTATCAAAAATTTGACCATTAGTAGCCATATCTAAAATATCTCTAATTTTAGTTGAACAATTATTTTTAAAAAACTTATACTTGTAAATATTATTTACTGGTTTTGCATTATTCTCTAAATACTTTGCAACAACATATTTTTCTTTATTAGTTAAATCTAAATTTACAATATAAACATCTCTATTTTCTATGGTATAAACAGGCATTGTATAGTCAGCATAATTTTTATAACAAAGATAATCCATTCTTCCTCTTAGGAATTTTTTAGTAAAATCTTTATCATACATATTAAAAACACCGTAGTCATAACTATAAAAAGTATCTAACTTTCTGTTTTTAACCAAAACAGCAATATGCCCCCAATTAGAGTATATTGGTTTATCTGGACCAATTACTGCTAACTGAATATCATAAAAACCACCTTCATTTTTAGCAACACTCTCACTAAACTGTGGATAATCCTCTAAAGGGATTTGGGCAAAAATCGAAAAAGAAACTAAAATAAAAAAAATTAATAAAAAATGCTTTTTCATAACACTCTACACTTCAAGTTTAAATTTTTTAATATTATCAATCAAGTCTTTTGTTAAAACTCCAAGATTATTTACATCTTTAACTAAACTATTTTTAAAATTAAAAGAATCCTCTGTCCTCTCAACAATATTTGTACTCGAAATAGCAACTCTATTAGAAGCTTGTTTTATATCATCAACAATATCTTTAACAAGATCTGTTTTCTTACTTGTTTCATCCGAACTATTCTTTAAATCAACAGAAGAAATTCTTAATTTTTCCATAGATTCCATAATTTGATTAGCTCCAGAACTAACTTCATTTACTCCATATGAAATATCGGAAAGAGAATTTATCAAACTCTCCATTTCTCGACCAAAAGTATTAAAAATAGAAGATGTCTCTTCTCCTATTTTTAATGTTTCACTAATATTTTCAACAATAGAATTTACTGCAACAACAATATTCTTTGAATTTTCAGAAGAACTTTCTGCTAATTTTCTAATCTCATCTGCAACTACAGCAAAACCCTTTCCAGAATCACCTGCATGAGCTGCCTCAATAGCAGCATTCATAGCTAGTAAATTTGTCTGATTTGCAATACTTAAAATTAAATCTACAATTTCATTTATGCTATCAACACCTTGACTAATCTGACTAATAGAGTTTACTGTTTTTTGCAAATTTTCAATTCCTCTTCTTGAGTCTTCAACTAAATCCTTTGCTGAATCAACTCTTTCAGAAGTAACATTTTTCATATTTCTAATTGATGATGTCATCTCTGTTAAGGCAGCAGTTGACTCTTCTGTCATTGTTGCTTGATTATCAATATACGGATAGATGGATTTAATTTCTGAAACAAGCTCCTCCAAAACTTTAGAACTATTTTTTACCTTATCATTCATTAACTCACTATCATCATTAACACTTAAAGACGAATCCCTAACATTGTCAAGCATAAGAGAAATAGACTGAACCATATTTATAATATTTCTACCATTCTCATCTGTCTTGTTTATTATACTTTTTAAATCACCAATAAGTCCTAAGAAATTCTTTTTTACAATATTTACATAAGACCCCATCTTACCAAATTCATCTCTACTTAAAGTTTCCAAATTATCAATATACAAATTACCCTTTGAAAACTCCAACAAAAAATTAGCTGTTTTATTCAATCTTCTACTAATTCCAAAGGATGAAATCAAATAACTTCCAACAAATAGAAAAATAACAATAAACAATGTAACAAAAGCTATAGGTCTAGTATCAGATATATGACTAATACCAAAATAATTAAATTCTATTTTCAATAATGCAAAAAAAAGCAATACAAACCCAGAAATAGAAAATAAAACAACTAAAAAATTCCTAAGAATAAGATTCATTGAATGATATTTATTGTTATATGGAATAGAAGATGTAGAACTTTCAATTACTTGTAAAACCATTATATAAAAAAACAAATCTAATAGAAAAGTCCACCCCATAACAATAAAAGAAAAAGTCAATTGAGATAACATAGGTATTTTATCATCAATAAAAAAATATCCTAAAGATGAAAAAACTATTGAATTTGATATAGGAAAAACAATAAACAAAAGAGTAAAACTTTTAATAGACTTACTTACACTATCAAAAAGCTCCTCTTTAGGTTCTTTTATATAACTATCTATTTTTTTTATATTAAGAAAAAAAACTGACAAAAACACACCTAAATTAACAAAAAACATTAAAATCACTTTATAATTTACAATTATAAAAAATAAATTTTTAAAAGAAATCAATCCATAAAACCAGAAAAAGA
>PDWI01002649.1_pt1 | contig 26558 bp, 19 predicted proteins | sample 1430891 | NCBI WGS metagenome assembly PDWI01 (sample SAMN01162508, study PRJNA174530) | Oral metagenome, whole genome shotgun sequencing project. | biome: Marine environment; feature: Marine mammal; material: Swab sample of the gingival sulcus; isolation source: swab sample of gingival sulcus...
GTAGTGTCGACGTCTATGCCGCCGCCGGTCGTATTGTCTGCACCGCCGCCACTTGAGGGCGCGTCGCTGACAATTTCAAATTTAACGGTTGCATTACCTCTGTAATTGCCCTTACCGCTGATGAGAAATTTCCCAGTGCCGATAGCCGTATTATCTTGATAGCTGATAATCGTATAGTCTGTGTTTTCTACTAGTTGATAGCTGCCATCGCTAATTACAAGCGATGGTTCAACCGGACCGCCAGTATGAACTTGATCGGGTATTGGTGCAATATCGCAGGCGTAAATGTGTTTAGGTCCCTGTAGATAGACTTTATAGTGTTTATTATCAACAAATGTGTATTCGGAATTGCGGATGTGCTCAGATGTCGTTCCAGCATTGACATCTTCTACAATATAGTCGCCTGTAAGTGTATCGTTTGAAAGAACAAATGATAATAGACCACTAAATTCGATGTATTCCAAAAAGCCAGTTTCATATTGAGAAAAATAGGTATAGACATTGGTATTATCGTTTTTCAATATAATGACAGGGCTCTTAACCGAATTGAACGCTCCGCCAACTGTAAAGGCAGAAGATATATCGAATACAATGGGATAACTATAGCTGTGAGCAGCAAAAAACATACTATCCATGTCTTTGACATTTGAGACGTCCCAATTGTCGAGTGGTTGATTAAAATTAGCGGCTCTTGCAAACATTTCGTTCATCGTAATGACACTAGAGACATCCCAGCTGTTAATCGGCTGATTAAACATAGTGGCATATTCAAACATGCTCTTCATATTTGTGACGTTAGAGACGTCCCAGCTATCCACTGCACCATCAAAGACTCGGGCGTTATAAAACATCTTTTCCATGTTTGTTACACTAGAGACATTCCAATTGTCGAGTGGCTGATTAAAGGCTTCGCAATCGATAAACATACGCTCCATAGTCGTCACATTTGAAACGTCCCAATTGTTCAGGGGTTGATTAAACACTGGCACATCGTTAAACATAGAATACATATCCGTCACGCTAGAAACATCCCAGTTGTTTAGCGCCTTGTTAAAGTCTTCCGCGTCCTTAAACATACTGTTCATCGTAGTGACATTAGAAACGTTCCAATTGCCGATTGGTTGATTAAAATCATATGCTTGCATGAACATATCTTCCATCGTCGTGACGTTAGAAACATCCCAATTGTCAAGCCTTTGGTTGAATACTTTAGCATCTTTGAAAAGTCCCTTCATATTAGTGACATTAGAAACATTCCAATTGTTGATTAATTGATTAAATTTTATGGTGCCAGAAAACATTTCTTCCATCGTGGTGACACTAGAAACATCCCAATTATTGAGGTCTTGGTTAAATTCCCATGTTTTCTTGAATAGACGGTTCATATTTGTGACATTAGAAACATCCCAACCGTTAAGGGGTTGGTCAAAAGCTAACGCTATCTGAAACATGCCCTCCATATTTGTGACATTAGAGACATCCCAGTGACTAATATCTTCATTAAATTCAGTAGCATAATAAAACATTTCGGTCAAATCTGTTGCAGTTGGCGCTAGATCAACTTTTTTGGAGAATGTAACATCGTTGTCAAAGTACTTAAATAAGCCGCCACCATCGCCTGAACCACACAGCTTTATTGAATGGTCGGCAGCGCCGTCGAAGACGATTTTAAAGTCTATAACCGTATTGTATGGGTCATAAAGCCAGCCGTTACCTGTATTGGCGTCAAAATTGTTAGCTTTAAATTTTTGCGCCATTTCTTTCCACTTGTCGTAATCGATTGTACCGCTACCGGAAATGGTCAATACTTTGGTACTATCGTCATAAGCGGCCTTTACGCCACCATCTGTCGACAGTACAAAATTGCTAAAATTGGCTGTTGCATAGGCAGTAAAACCGTTCTGTGGCATCAGTGCCGCGACCAAGAATAAAATTAAAACTAATGCTGCTATTTTTCTGTAAATCCGTTTAGTTTTCATACTAGCTCCTCCTCGTGTTTTTTTATTTAACAGCACTTTGTTTATACCCAATTCATAAATTTTTTTATCTTAAAATAATGTTACAATTTATTTTAATGCTTTAAAAAATAAAAAAGACTGCTACAAAATGACCTTTCAATCATTTTGCAGCAGTCCATCGTATTTTTCTATTTTGTATGGCGCACTTTGCCGTTTTTTTGTAGTGTTTCGAGTAATGCCTTGGGATCTTTTGATTTGCTCAGGAAGATCATTGCGGCGATGATATAGGGCTTGTAGCTGGCCTGTTTGTAGAGCGGCACGCGATAGCGCTCGAATACCGACGCGGCAACTTCGCCCTCGGCACAGCTGACATCGGTAATGTCGGCCGGCAGGCAGTGTAGGTAGAGTGCTTTGCCGTCCTTAGTGAGTTTCATCATCTCTTCGGTGCATTCCCAATCTTTGTGGTTGGCATTTTGCGCCAGCAGCTCTTTTTCCAATGCGTCGATGCCGGCTTGGTCGCCCGCGCCGTAGAGTTCGGTGCGCTTTTGCATCGCCTTAAACGGCGCCCAGCTCTTCGGGTAGACGATGTCGGCGTCTTTAAAGGCCTCTGCCATATCGTTGGTCTTCGTGAAACTGCCACCCGATGCCTTGGCGTTTTCGATGGCGACTTTTTCGACGTCTTCCATCACCTCGTAGCCTTCGGGGTGCGCGAGCACGACGTCCATGCCCAGTCTGGTCATCAGTCCGATGACGCCCTGTGGCACCGATAGCGGCTTGCCGTAAGATGGCGAATAGGCCCATGTCATGGCGACCTTTTTACCCTTTAAGTTTTCGATGCCGCCAAATTCATTGATGAGGTGTAGGGTGTCCGCCATCGTCTGCGTCGGGTGGTCGATGTCGCACTGTAAGTTGACCAGCGTCGGGCGCTGTTCCAATACGCCGTCTTTATTGCCTTCGCGCACGGCGTCTGAGACATTGCGCATATAAGTATTGCCCTTGCCGATGTACATGTCGTCGCGAATGCCGATGACATCTGCCATAAATGAAATCATATTGGCCGTTTCGCGGACGGTTTCGCCGTGCGCAATTTGCGATTTGCCCTCTTCTAAGTCCTGTACTTCCAAGCCGAGTAAGTTACAGGCCGAGGCGTAGCTAAAGCGCGTTCTGGTGGAGTTGTCGCGGAATAGCGAAATGCCCAGACCGCTGTCGAATATTCTAGTCGAAATATTGTTTTCGCGCAGCTTGCGCAGGGCGTCGGCCACGGCAAAGACGGCCTTTAGTTCGTCAGTTGACTTTTCCCACGTCAGAAAGAAGTCGTCGTTGTACATTTTGCTATAGTCGAGCTTATCCAGTTGATCTAAATACTTTTGTATCATGCTTATTTAATCTCCTTTACATAGTTGCCGGGAACCAGCGCATACAGTGCGGCGCAGGTCACTAGGTCTGCTTTCCAAGTCTTTTCGTTGGGGGCGTGCGCCTGTGATTCGGCACCGGGACCAAAGCCGATGCAGGGGATGCCGTTTCTGCCCATAATCGATACGCCGTTCGTCGAGAACGTCCACTTGTCGGTCAGCGGTCTAGCCTGTCTTTCCGGATTGGTGCCGCTGACGCCGAGGCGCGTTTCGCCAAATAGCTCGTGGTGCGCCGTTTCCAGCGCCTTGGTAATGGGGTGATCCTCGGGGATGACCCAAGTCGGGAAGAAACACTCAATTGGGTAAACCAAACCCGTATAAGATGGGCGCTCGTATTGATACATCGAAACGGTGACGTCGTCGCCGTATTTTTTGACATTGGGCAGCTGTCTGATTTCTTCCAGACAAGATTGCCAAGTTTCGCCCGCCGTCATGCGTCTGTCGAGCGATACCGAGCAGCCATCTGCCACCGCGCAGCGCGAGGGGCTGGAATAAAAGATTTCCGATACCGTTACCGTGCCGCGACCCAAGAAGTTTGCCTCTTTGTACTCTGGATTGTAAGCTTCGTCGAGCATTTTGACGAGACCTTTGATTTCGGTTTGTTCGGCGGCGTCGTTTTCATTCAGGGCGCGCACGTCTTGTAAGATGTCGGCCATTTTAAAAATTGCGTTGTCGCCTCTCTCTGGCGCAGAGCCGTGGCAGGAGATGCCTTTGACGTCGACGCGGATTTCCATTCTGCCGCGATGTCCGCGATAGATGCCGCCATCGGTTGGTTCTGTCGAAACGACGAATTCTGGCTTGATGCCGTCTTCCTTTATAATGTACTGCCAGCAGAGGCCGTCGCAGTCTTCTTCTTGTACGGTGCCGCTGACCATAATTTTATAGCCGTCTGGAATCAGTGCCAAATCCTTCATGATTTTTGCGCCGTAAGTCGCACTGACGATGCCACCCAGTTGGTCTGATGTACCGCGACCGCCGATTTCAGTATCGTCTTCGTAGCCTTCATAGGGGTCGAATTCCCAGTTTTTGATTTCTCCGATGCCGACCGTGTCGATGTGTCCGTCAAAGGCGATGATCTTTTCGCCCGTTCCCATGTAACCGATGACGTTGCCCTGCGGGTCGATCATCACTTCGTCGAAGTTTAATGACTTCATTTCGTCGGCAATGCGCAAAACTACTTCTTTTTCCTCGGCGCTTTCACCGGGGATGGCAACTAGGTCGCGCAAAAACTTATTCATGTTTTCGGCGTAGTCTTGAGCTGTACTTTTTACTTGAGCACTGTTCATAAAACACCTCTTTTCTAATAATATGGTAGCGCAAGAACGATTAATAATGATTTATGATTTGGTCTGATGAGTCATCTCGACGGAAGCGTTAGTGGCGTGGAGAGCGCACGTTTTTGAAAACAGAAATCTCTCGATTAAAGCTACACTTTTACTCGAAATGACAACTAGGTTGAATAGTCACGTCTTATCTACGTTTATCTAAATAATATCACAAAATTAGTCATTTTCAAGCTAGATTTACAAATTTTTTTCTTAACAAAAAACTTTTTTTGATTTTTTTCTGATATAATAGAATTAAATAGAATTAATAAGATTTTACAATAGAGTGGAGGTGGCAAAAGTGAAGACGAGATTAAGAGGCGGTAGAGTTGTTTTGGAAGATCGCGTCGTCGACGGTGATATCATCATTGAAGGCGAAAAAATTTTAGCCATTAATCCGGCGCAGGCGATAGCCTGTGATAATGAATTAGACGTGACCGGTCACACTGTTTTTCCGGGTTTTATCGACCCGCATACCCATATGAGCTTACAGCAATCGGAACAGTTTAGAGCGGCAGATGATTTTTACAGCGGTACTGTCGCAGCGGCCTTGGGCGGTACGACGACGATTATCGATCATATTGCCTTTAGTCCTCAGGGCAGTCCATTGATGCGCAGCATTGAAAACTACCACGCATTGGCCAAAGACGCCGTTATCGACTACGGTTTTCACGGCGTCGTCCAACACGTCGACGATGCGATTATTGACGAACTCAAGTACATTGTTAAAAATCGAGGCGTTAGCAGCTTTAAGGCCTATTCGACGTACGGTTTTCCGTCCGGTGATTGCGAGTTATTAAAGTTGTTGAGTGCGCTAAATGAAGTGGGGGGCATTTTGACAGTGCACTGCGAAAACGATGGCATTACCAAGTACTACAATGAAATGTTTAGAAAAAGTGGCCAACTGACGATGCGCAATTATCCAAAATCGCGCCCTAATCTGGCGGAGGCCGAAACGGTCGGCAGGTTGATTGGTTGGGCTGAGCACCTCGGCGATGTGGCGGTTTACGTCGTGCACACGTCGGCGCGCGAAAGTCTACAGCGCGTCGCGCAGGCCAGAGCGCGCGGTCAAAAAAACATTTACGTCGAAACGTGCACGCAGTACCTGTTACTCGACGAAAGCCTTTACGCCGGCGATGCGACGCGGGCCTGTCAGTACATTATGGCGCCGCCGCTTAGGAGTAAGGCGGATTGTGAGGCACTCTGGCAGGCGCTGTTGGACGGTTCAATTCAAACGGTCGGCACCGACCACTGCCCGTTTATGAATGCCGAGAAACAGCTCGGCAAAGACGATTACAGCAAGGCGCCCGGCGGCGTTGCCGGCGTTCAGGAAAGGCCTATTTTAATGTACGAAGAGGCCGTCGTCCAGCGCGGCATGTCATTGCTTGACTTTGCAAAGGTGATGAGTACAAATGCCGCTAAAATTTTTAACTGCTATCCGCAAAAAGGCGTCATTAAAGAGGGGGCAGATGCCGACTTAGTAGTGCTCAATCCAAATGTTGGCACGCAGTTTAACAGTCAAATGCTGGCGTCCAATTGCGATTATTCGCCCTATCTGGGCTTTTCGTCCAGCGCGTCTATCGAAAAAGTGTTTTCTAGGGGAAGACAGATTGTCAACGGCACAGAATTTTTAGGTGCTGCCGGTGCCGGTAAATTTATGCGTCGCTGATTCCAATTTGATTTATTTGGGTATAAATTCAGGTAGGTTGTAAGAGAGGGAGGAAGTTTTATGATTGGACGACCATCAGTAAGAAAAGTAGATGCTTATGACAAGGCGAGCGGTGCTGCTAAATACGTGGCTGATTTTGATCCCAATCAATACAATCAGGGCGTATTTATCAGGTCGGACAGACCACATGCCAAAATTGTAAAAATTGATTACCCGGAGATGCCGGAGGGCTATCACCACGTCGATCAGAGCGATATTCCGGGCGAAAACGAAGTGCATATCGTACTCGATGACATGCCAATTTTTGCGCCGGGCGAAGTCAAGTATATCGGTGACCCAATTGCCTTAATCGTCGGCAAAGACAGTGCAGTATTAGAGCGTTTGGTAGCGCAGACGACGGTGCACTATCAAGATTTGCCGTCAATTATCAATCCCGATCAGGCGGTTGATAGCCACTTTGAATACGGTTTTGTAAAGGGCGACTTCGAGGCCGCTTTGCGCGCGGCCGATGACGTCTACGAAGAATCTTTTGAAACCGGCATGCAAGAACAGGCTTATTTGGAAACGCAGGGCATGATATCGTATTATGAAGACGGCGTCATGACGGTAAGGGGAACTTTGCAATGCCCTTACTATATCGAACGGGCAGTCGCCAAGGCACTGGGATTTGAGAGCGATGCAGTACAAATCATTCAAGATACGACGGGGGGCGCCTTTGGCGGCAAAGAAGACTATCCGTCAATACTGGCTTGTCAATTGGCGGTTGCCACACATAAGACGGGCTTGCCGATTAGAACGATTTTTGATAGGCGCGAGGACATTATAGCTACCAGTAAAAAGCACCCTTCGAAGAGCCATTATAAGGCGGCGATTAAGGATGGTAAAATCAGCGGCGTCAGCGTCGAGTTGCGCTATGACGGCGGCGCTTATTCAACGCTTTCTTCGGTCGTGTTACAACGCGGTCTAATCAGCTCTACCGGCGTTTATACATTTGAAAACCTCGCCATTCACGGCGATGTGGCAGTGACGCATACTGTGCCCAATGGTGCGTTTAGAGGCTTTGGCGCCCCGCAGGTGTTCTTTGCCATTGAGATGTTTATGAATCACGTCGCCGACCACTTAAATGTCGACCGCCTGGAATTTAAACGCAAGCATTTATCTAAAAAGGGCGACCGCACGTCGACCAATGGCATCTATCACTTTCCGGTGCCGGTCGGCCCAATGATGGACGAGGTCGCCAAAAAGAGCGATTATTATGCTAAAAAAGAAAAATATGGTAAAAATCAAACCGGACGCTATCGCCGCGGCATAGAGATGTCACACTATTATCACGGTGGCGGTTTTACTGGCAATGGCGAACAGGAAATTATAAAGGCGATCGTCAAAGTTAAAAAGCACGCAGACGACAGCGTCGAAGTACTGGCGGCCAATACCGATATGGGACAGGGCATATTTACGACTTTTCGAAAGATTGTTGCAGAAGTGCTCGAAATGCCCTATCAAGATGTCATCTATAACAATCCCGACACGTCAAAGGTGCCGGACTCCGGTCCGACGGTTGCCTCGCGCTCGATTATGATCGTCGGCGAACTGATTAGGCGCGCTGCACTTCAACTAAAGGCCGAGTGGAAACCCGGTGAAGAGCAAATCTTTGAACAGCGCTTTGCGCCGGCTGATTACATTATTCCCTTTGATCTCAGCTGTTTTCAAGGTGACGCCTACCCGTCTTATTCCTATGGCGTGCTGGCCTGCGAAGTCGAGGTTGACACCTATACTGGCCTACACAATTTAATTGGCGTGTACGGCAGTTTTGACGTCGGTACACCAATCGATCACAATATTGTACTCGGTCAACTGGAGGGCGGCGTGATGCAGGGCATCGGTCACTCTTACATGGAAGAAATGCACGTCGATGCCAAGGGTCGCATTAGAAATAACAGCTTTAGCGATTACTTGTTGCCGACTGCGATGGACGCGCCGATGCTCGATTTATCAACCTATGTCGAGCCCTATCCGGAAGGGCCTTTTGGCGCCAAGGGCTGTGGCGAGTTGCCGGTCGTCGGCGTCGCGGCAGCTTATATTGGCGCTTTGGAATATTGCTTGGGTAAAAACCTCAACGTTATGCCGATGACGATTGAACGGACACTCAAAGAGATGAAGGAGGAAGCGTAATGGCAATTACTTTTACTCTAAATGGTGTAGAAACAGAATATTCGGGTTCGTTAAATGTGAGCTTGCTCGACGTATTGCGCGAAAAACATCAACTGACTGGCTCGAAAATTGGCTGTAAAGAGGGTGAATGCGGCGCCTGTTCAGTAATTATCGACGGCAGATTGGCCAACTCTTGTCTAGTTGCCATGGGTCGGGTCGCCGGCTGCGATGTATTGACGATCGAGGGCTATGCCAAGACGGAGCGCTTTAAATTGCTGGAACGCGCTTATGCAGATGTCGGCGCAGTGCAGTGCGGCTTTTGCATACCGGGTATGATAATGGCCTCGGAGAGCTTATTGCGCAAGCATCCGCATCCCGACGAGGCGCAAATACGCGACGGTCTGTCCGGCAATTTGTGTCGCTGTACCGGCTATAACGCGATTGTCAAGGCGATTATGCTCGCCGCTGAAGAGGGGGGAGATTTATGGGCTCAATTGTAGCAAGAGATTTAGATCACGCGCTGGAGGTTAAAAGTGAACGCCCCGACATTGTGCTCTACGGCGGCGGCACCGACTTAATGGTAGAGGCCGAACCGGTCGACTATTTGTTTCTGCATCGGGTTGAGGCTTTGAAGACAATTTCGGAAGACGAGCAGAGTTTGACGATTGGCGCCGGTTGTAGTTTTACAGATGTCTATGACTATCCCAATACGCCGTCGCTGTTAAAAGAGGCTATAGCCTATTTGGCGGCACCGGCAATTCGCAATCTCGGCACGATTGGCGGCAATGTCGGAAACGGTTCGGCCAAGGCCGACACGGCGCTAATCTTCTTTGTGTTGGACGGTTTTGTCAATTTGGCGTCAAAGCGGGGCAGGCGTTCGGTGCCGATTAAAGAATTTTATCTAGATAGAAAAAAATTGGCCATCGAAGGCGATGAAATCATTGCGTCGATCAGTTTGCCAAAGGCCAACTACGGCCAGTATTACTATAAAAAAATTGGCGCCAGAAAGGCGCTAGCCATATCGCGTCTCGACTTCGCCGGCGTCTATCGTATAGTCGATTGTAAAATTGACCATTTGGCTGTGGCGATTGGGGCAATTGCGCCGTTGATCGTCAGACGCCCCGATTTTGACAAAATGTTAATCGGTTTGACGATTGAAGAGGCTAAGGCGGCGCGCGCCGACTACGTTGCCCAGTACGACCGGATTATTCAGCCAATTAACGGGCGGGTATCGGCCTATTATCGCAAGACGGTAACGATGAATTTATTAAACGATTTTTTAGATAGTATTGGACTTTAACACCCATTTAAGTGTATAATATTTACGGTATTGTAAATCGCTGTATATTTAAAAGGAGTAAACTATGTTAGAACGTATGTTTAAGTTGAAAGAGAATAATACTACTGTTTCAACTGAAGTGGTTGCCGGATTGACGACGTTTATGACGATGGCTTATATCTTAATCGTCAATCCAAATATTTTGAGCGCGACTGGTATGGATCGCGGTGCGGTCTTTACGGCTACGGCGTTGGCTGCAATCGTCGGTACGCTGTTGATGGCGCTGTTGGCAAATTATCCATTTGCTCTTGCACCTGGTATGGGGCTCAACGCCTATTTTGCCTTTAGTGTCGTCCTCGGCATGGGTTATTCATGGCAAACTGCCTTGACTGCGGTATTCATCGAGGGTATTATTTTTATTCTGCTGACTGCTACAAACGTGCGCGAAATGCTTTTTAACAGTATTCCCTTGACGCTTAAGTCGGCCGTCAGCGCGGGTATCGGTCTCTTTATTGCCTTTATCGGCTTTCAAAACGCCGGCATTATCGTCAATAACGATGCGGTTTTAGTCGGACTGGGCGACGTCAAATCACCGGTCGTCTTAATGGCCCTAATCGGCATTATTATCACGGCTATTCTAGAGGCCAAAAAAGTAAAGGGCAGCATTTTAATAGGTATTTTGGCCACTTGGGTGATCGGTATGCTCGCTCAGCTAACTGGCATATACGTGCCTAACTTTGAAACGACATTCCCGGTAATTCCATCGGCAATCATGTCTGCTCCACCCAGTATTGCGCCGATTGCCTTTCAATTTGACTTTTCGGCACTGGGCAGTTTTGAAATATGGGTCGTCGTCTTTGCCTTCTTGTTTGTCGACTTATTCGATACGCTGGGCACTTTAATTGGCGTATCCGAAAAGGCTGGTTTCTTAAATGAAAAAGGCGAATTGCCCAATATTAAGCAAGCGTTGTTTGCAGACGCCATCGCAACGACATTTGGCGCCTGTGCTGGCACGTCGACGACGACGACTTTTGTCGAATCGGCAGCGGGTGTCGCCGACGGTGGACGCACCGGTTTAACTAGTGTTGTGACCACGGTGTTCTTTGCGCTGGCCTTGCTGTTCTCGCCGGTATTGCTCAGCGTTCCGGCCTTTGCAACGGCGCCGGCACTGATCATCGTCGGTTTCTTCATGATGAGCTCTGTAACCAAAATAGATTTTTCAGATATTACAGATGCCGTACCGGCCTTCTTGGCGATTATCATGATGCCGTTGACGTATAGTATTGCCGAAGGGATTGTGGCCGGTATCGTTTCCTACACGTTGTTAAAAGTGACGACTGGCAAGAGCAAAGACATACATCCGATTCTATTCGTTCTTTGTATCTTATTCGTTTTGAAGTATATATTTGTATAAAAATTTGATGAGATTTTACGATGGCGGGGCGCGCTGTACTCAGTACACGTGCGCCGCTATTTTTGATTTATCCGTTGTTCGTTGAGGAGGGATACTATGGGTTATAAGATGCAGTCAATGTTAGAAATCGCCCGCGGCGAAAAGAAAGCCCAATTGGTCTTTAAAAACGCCCGCGTCGTCAACGTGCTTTCGGCAGAAATTGTAGTTTCTGACGTTGCGGTAGAGGGCGACAAAATCGTTGGCGTGGGCAGTTTTTCAGGCCTAAACGAGATTGATTGTAGCGATAAGTACCTCTGTCCCGGTTTAATTGACGCCCACCTTCACCTCGAATCGACGATGGTCTACCCGGCTCAATTAATTGAACAGGCCAGTTTAACCGGCACGACGACCTTTATCGTCGACCCGCACGAGGCGGCCAATGTAGCCGGCAAATCCGGCATAGATTTTATTTTAGATGCGACTGAAAACGTACCCGGCAATGTCTTTGTAATGGTTCCGTCCTGCGTGCCGGCCAGTCCTTACGACGACAACGGTGCCACGCTGTTGGCTGCCGACCTAGCGTCGTATTACAACCATCCGCGCGTGTTGGGACTTGGTGAGTTGATGAGTTCGGCTGAAATCGTGGCTGGTGACCCCATTATGCACGACAAGATAGCGGCCTTTAAAGGAAAGATATTAGATGGCCACGCCGGCAGCTTTGACGATAAAAAGTTGAATGCTTATCGCTTTTGCGGCGTCGAAACCGATCACGAATGTACGACTTATCATGATGCGTTGCGCGAATTGCGCTGTGGCATGTACGTTCACATCAGAGAGGGCAGCGCCACAAAAAATATGGATGCCATCGTCAGAGGCATCGTCGAAAACGACCTTGCGACCAATCGCTTTAGTTTTTGTACAGATGACAAGCACATTTCTGAAATCATTGAAAAGGGTCATATCAGCTATTGCGTACGCCGGGCGGTCGAGTTGGGGTTGGATCCGATTGTCGCCATTCAAATGGCGACGATTAACCCGGCGACTTGTTATAATCTCAAGCACTTGGGGGCGATTGCGCCGGGCTGTCAGGCCGATTTGATTTTATTAAACGATTTAGATACATTTGCCATCGATTGTGTATACCACAGAGGTAAAGAGGTATTTGCAATAGAAAATTATACGATTCCCGAAGTCGATCGCAGATTGCTCGATACGATACATTTGGCGCCTTATCAACGTGCCGATATTCAGCTCGAAGCAAAGAACAAAATGCCGGTAATTAATATAATTGATGGACAAATACTGACGACTAAGAGCATTGAGCGATTGCCGCAGAGCGATGGCTATTTCTCTGCCAATCGTGAATATAATAAAGTTGTCGTCTTTGAAAGACATAAGGCGACTGGCTTGGTCGGCGTCGGCGCGTTGAAGCACTACGGCATAAAAAATGGTGCAATTGCCTCGACGGTTTCGCACGATTCGCATAATTTGATCGTGGTCGGCGACAACGATTCAGATATACTGACATGTGTAGAAAAAATGTGTCAAATTGGCGGCGGTTACTGCATCGCCAGCAAGGGTGAAATATTGCAAGCTGTACCGCTTGAAATTATGGGTTTGATGAGTCGTCAAGATTATCACACTGTCGAACAAAACATCTCTAAGACGCTCGAATACGCCTGGGCAATGGGCGTCAATAAACAAATTGATCCGTTGATTACGCTCTCATTTTTGTCTTTGACGGTCATTCCGGAAATTCGCATCATTCCGCGCGGCATATTTGTAGTGGAGGACTAGCATGGGCAAAAAGATAATACGATCCAATTTTATAGACAGTCTAGATGTTGCGCAGCTGAATTTTCGCGCCAGCCACTATATGCTAATCCGAGATGGCGTCATCGTCGACTTAGTCGACGAGCTTCCAATGGACTGGATTGCACTACCAATTATTGATTATTGCGATAAATTTGTGATACCGCCCTTTGTCGACGCCCATGTACACGCACCGCAGTACAACAACAGGGGGCTCGGTCTGGACATGGAACTGCTCGATTGGTTAGACACCTACACTTTTTCAGAAGAAAGCAAGTTCGGCGACGCCGATTACGCAAGGCAAACTTATAAGCAGTTTATCAATGCACTTTGGCGCAACGGCTCATTGGCCAGCGTGGTCTTTGCCAGCATTCATAAAGGTGCATCGCTCGAATTGGTGGATTTAATGATGCAGTCCGGTCTAAAGAGCTATGTTGGCAAGGTCAATATGGATCAGAACAGTCCCGATTATTACATCGAAGACAGCGCTGAGAGCTTCGCTGAAACGCGGGCGTTTATCGATGCGATACCGCATGGTGCCAGAGTAAAGCCGATTATTACGCCGCGCTTTGCGCCGAGCTGTAGCGCTGAATTATTGGTTAAATTAGGTGCCTTGGCAAAGCAGAGCGGATTGCCTGTGCAGTCGCATTTATCGGAGAATAAAAAGGAAATCGACTGGGTTAAATCGCTCTTTCCCAATTGTGAAAGTTACGGCGACGTCTACAATAGTTGTGGTTTAATGGTACCCGATTATATGACGATTATGGCGCACTGCGTCTTTTTAAAGGAGAGTGAAAAGCAGCTCTTGTGCGACAAACAAATCGTCGTGGCACATTGTCCGCACTCCAACGGAAATTTGGGGAGCGGCATTGCGCCGATTGCCGAATTTGTTGCGCGTGGCATTCCGGTCGCGCTCGGCTCCGACATTTCTGGGGGCAATGATATGTTTATTGGACGCGCCATCCAATTGGCGTTGATGTTGTCCAATATGTATTGGGTGCACCAAGACAAGTCCTATGGCAAGTTGTCGTTTGAAAATGCCTTTTATTTTGCGACGCGCTCGGGTGGCAAGCTATTTGGCGATATCGGCGCATTTGATGCCGGTTACGCGGCAGACTTTTTAGTGATAGACGACAGTGGTCTGCGCGACTTAAATCAAAGAAACCTCAAAGAGCGGCTACAGAGGTTTATCTACTGCGGCGACGATCGACAAATAAGTGAACGCTATATCGATGGCGAAATAGTCAAAAGGCCATTTGATATATAGTAGCTTGTTATTTGGGTTGCTCAAACCTTGTCATGTCGAGCGCAGTTGAGACATCTCGCATTTGACTTTGTCTTGTCGACCAACGTGGAGACATCTCGATTTTTAAAGTGCCAATAAAGCCAAGTGCGGAGTTGCTTTCAACTGCTCTTTACTTATTCACATCAATATAGTTATACAGCGTAAATTTAGAAATGCCAAAATACTCGGCGACTTTATCGCCCGATTTGGTAATCAAAAATGCACCGGCGTCATTTAAGAAGTTAATTGCCTTAATTTTTTCACTCTTCGTCATCAGTGGCGCCGGTCTGCCGATTAGCTTGACCGATTCGGCGATTAAATCGTCTAATACTTCGGCTACGTTTTGCGTAATGCGCTCCGGTTCCTCAGCTTGATCGGCCAAGTCCGGTTTCATTAGCGTTTGTATTAGGTCGTCGGCGATGATTAGGCTGTCGATATTAAAGTTAATGCAGAAGACGTATCTGACTTGATCGTTTTCGTCTTTGATGTAAAGCGTGCTCGATTTCAAGGTCTTACCACTTTTAGTGCGCGTAAAATAACTGTGCTTGTCTTTTAACAGCGCATGATCAGATGCCAGCGCGTCCATTACGGCGTGCGAGGCCCCGTCGCCGACCTTGCGGTCGCTGACGTGCGGATTTTTTATGTAAATCAGAGAAGAATTGAGCGATTCCGGATTGACTTCGTGAATCACGACTTCACAGTATTTGCCGAATTGCAGCGCCAATAAATCGGCTATCGCCTTCAATGTTTCCAGTAAATTCAAAACAGCACCCCCTAAAAATTTTTTGTATCAACTAAATATTATTTATGTGATTCTTGATGTTCTAGTAAAAAAGGAATATAATAATTATAGCACAATTAGTCGATTGTTTCACATTGATTTGATAAAAAAGGAGGGGCTATGTTACTGATAGGTAATGGCAAGGTGGTTACGCGCAATAAGAATAATGATTTTTACGATTGCGGTGCCGTCTTAATCAAAGATGGTCGCATTTCTGAAGTCGGTCAAAGTGAGCAATTGCTAAAAAAATATGACATGGCTCGATATATTGATGCCAAAGGCGGCTTGATTATGCCGGGGTTGATCAATACACACGATCACATCTACAGCGCACTGGCGCGCGGTATGACGATGAAGGGCTATGCGCCGACCAATTTTTTGGAAATACTGGATGGCATGTGGTGGACGATTGACGACGCCCTTACCTTGGAGCAAGTCAGGTGTTCGGCACTGGCCACTTATATGGAGTGCATTAAAAACGGCGTGACGACGATATTTGACCATCACGCTAGCTTTTCGGCAATCGGCGATAGCTTATTTACAATAGCCGAAGTGGCGAAACGAGCGGGCGTTAGGAGCAATCTCTGCTTTGAAGTGTCCGATCGGCACGGCGCCGCTAAGATGAAGGCGGCGGTTAAGGAGAACGTCGACTTTATAAACTATGCCATGGCCGATCAAAGCGATATGATCAGCGCCATGATGGGCTTGCACGCCTCGTTTACACTAAGCGACGACACGTTGGCTTACGTGCGCAATCAGAAACCGGATGGCGTCGGCTATCACGTACACGTCGCCGAGGGCATCGAGGATTTACAAGACAGTTTAAAGCGTTATGGCAAGCCAGTTGTGCAGCGCTTGATGGATTGGCAAATCTTGGGGGAAAAGACCATTGCCGTGCACTGTGTTTACTTGAATCCGACGGAAATTAGGTTGTTGCGCGACAGCAATACGATGATGGTGCACAATCCGGAGTCCAATATGGGCAATGCTTGCGGCTGTCCGCCGACTCTTAAAATTTATCATGCCGGCGTTCTGAGCGGGCTCGGTACTGACGGCTATACGCAAGATGTCATCGAGTCCTGGAAGGTGGGCAACGTCTTACACAAACACCACTTGGCCGATCCAAATGCTGCTTGGAGCGAACTACCCGACATGCTCTTTAAGGGCAATGCGGCAATAGCCAATCGCTATTTTAAAAATAAGCTGGGGGCGCTTGAAGTCGGCGCTGCCGGCGACGTCATCATTTCCGACTACAATCCCTTTACGCCGGTTGATAAAGATAATATAAACGGTCATATGCTGTTTGGCATGCAGGGCAATTCCGTGACGACTACGGTTATCAATGGACAAGTCGTCATGCAAAATAGAGAACTCATCACATTGGACGAAGAGAAGATAACGGCACAAATTCGCAGCGCGGCTGCCGACTTGTGGGGAGTAGTAAACGAGGGGAGATAACGATGATTGATTTTAAGGTTAATGGTCAACCCGTCAGCGCGGCTGCCGATCGTCGCCTAATCGACGTTTTGCGCGATGATTTACGCATTACCTCGGTTAAGGAAGGTTGTTCAGAGGGCGCTTGTGGCACCTGCACGGTATTGATTGATGGCAAAAAGCGCACGGCCTGTAAGCAGAAGATTGGCAAATTGGCCGGCGCCGAAATCACGACTGTCGAGGGCCTAAGTGAACGCGAAAAAGAAGTCTTTGAATACGCCTTTGGATTTAGCGGTGCGGTGCAGTGCGGCTTTTGCATACCGGGTATGGTGCTCAGCGCCAAGGCGTTGTTTCTCGACGATTTAAACCCGACGCGCGAGGCGGTCGCAAAGGCGATTCGCGGCAATATTTGTCGCTGTACCGGCTACGTCAAAATCATCGATGCCATTTTACTGGCTGCGGAATACCTCAGAATGGACAAGCCGATTGCTAAGACGCCGCAAAGCGGCAAAATATCACAGCACTATTCGCGCGTTTATAATCGCGAAAAAGTACTTGGCAGCGGTAAATACGTCGACGATTTGACATTTGATAATATGATTTTTGCCTCGGCGCTGCGCGCTCAGTATGCGCGCGCCAAAGTTGTCAAAATTGACACTAGTGAGGCCGAAAAACACCCGCATTGCATTAAAATACTGCGCGCCGCAGACGTTCCTTACAACAAGACAGGCCACATTATCCCGGATTGGGATGTGCTGATAGCAGAGGGCGACTACACGCGCTATTTGGGCGACGCTGTCGCATTGGTGGCCAGTGACGATAAAATTTATTTAAAAGAGATAAAAGATTTAATAAAAGTGACATATGAAGTAGCTGAACCGATTACCTGTCCGGCTGAGGCAATGCGGCCAGATGCCCCAAAATTGCACGAAAAAGGCAATGTTTTGGCCCGCGAAAGGCTTAGATTTGGCGATGCCGAGGCAGCTCGGCAAAAAGCGGCGCACGTCGTCACGCAAACGTATATTACGCCATTTCAGGAACACGCCTATATGGAGCCAGAGGCGGCAATTGCCGTTCCCGAAGGCGATGTGCTGCACATGTATACGGCATCGCAGTCGATTTACGACGAACAAAAAGAAATATCGCGCATGTTAAAAATCGACCCAGCAAATGTACATTGCCATGCCATGTTAATCGGCGGCGGCTTTGGCGGCAAAGAAGATATGTCGGTACAGCACCACGCGGCATTAATGGCTTGGCATACGCAGAAACCGGTAAAAGTCATTCTATCGCGTCAAGAGAGTTTGGTGGTATCGGTTAAAAAGCACTGGGCTGAAATAGAGATGACGACGGGCTGCGATGAAAACGGCAAGTTGTTATTTACAAAAGCTAAAATCATCACCGATACCGGTGCATACGCATCTTTGGGTGGACCGGTTCTGCAGCGCGCCTGTACGCACGCGGCCGGGCCATATAATTATCAGACCATAGATATTGAGGGAATTGCCTATTATACCAACAATCCGCCGGGTGGTGCGTTTAGGGGATTTGGCGTATCACAGAGTAACTTTGCAATGGAAAATAATATGAACCTGTTGGCAAAAAAAGTTGGTATTAGCGCATGGCAGATTCGCTATATTAACGCCGTTGAACCGGGCGATGTATTGCCCAACGGCCAAATTGTCAGCGCCGACTGCGCACTCAAACAGACTTTGGAAACTTTAAGAGAAGATTTTCAAGACAATGAGAACGTCGGCATCGCCTGCGCCTTTAAGAACAGCGGTATCGGCGTCGGGTTACCCGACATAGGACGTTGTATAATTTCGGTAGAAGAGGGCAAGTTACACGTTAGAACGTCGGCTGCCGACATCGGCCAGGGATCGTCGACGATTTGTTTACAGATCGCCTGCCAAACCACCGGTTTGTCGCCCGATAAAATTGTCATCGAAGCCCCCGACACGGTGCGTACGCCGAATTCGGGCACTACTACGGCATCGCGACAAACGCTATTTACCGGGCAAGCTGTGCGCGAGGCGGCAAATTTATTTATGAAAGACTTTGACGGCGCGGACTTAAATGACTTAAATGGCAAGAATTATTTTGGAGAATACCGCGGCATCACCGATGCGATGGGTTCGCCAAAGCCCAATCCGGTATCGCACGTCGCCTATGGCTATGCCTCGACACTGGTCGTGTTAGATGAGGACAAGCGACTGTCTAAAGTAATCGCCGCCTACGATATCGGGCGCGTCATCAATCCCAAGTCGGCAGAGGGTCAGATAGAAGGTGGTGTCGTCATGGGACTGGGCTGGGCATTGACTGAAAATTATAAAATAGAAAAGGGCGCCTTAAAGTTTAGATACGGATCGCTGGGCTTACCGCGCAGCAGCGATGTGCCAGCAATAGAAGTTCGCTTTTGTCAGTCACCCGACTTAGCTGAAGAGGCCTATGGCGCCAAAGGCGTTGGCGAGTTGGCAATGATTCCGACAGCACCGGCGATTGCGGGCGCCTACTTAGCGGTTGACGGCAAACTGCGCAGCACCATGCCGCTGATCGATACGCCCTATTCAAAATGAGAAACGACAGGGTGGTGCAGATAATTGAACAGCTCGCGCTGGGCGTCAATGTCCTGGTGACTGGACAGCGCCAAATTGGCAAGACGACGCTGTTCAAGAGAGTTTTAGAGGTGCTCGACAGCTGTTTGTATATAGAAACTAAAAAGATTGGCGATACAGTGTATTTATATTGCAATGGTCAGCGCGCCGTCGTCGGCAGGCGAAAGGGCAGCGCAATGTGCATTGAGCCAGGTGGCTTTGATATTGCAATTGCAGCGCTAAGAGCTTTTTTAGAATCCGACAAGGCTATTTTGGCAATTGACGAGGTTGGGTTTCTAGAGGCGAAAGAAACCGAATATCTCGATTTAATCGTCGAGTGTGCTAAGCAAAAGACGCTGTTTGTAGTCCTGCGCGAAAGCGATCAGGCGCTAGCGAATCGCATGGCGGAGTTGCAGCCGTATAAATTAATAAAACTAAATAAATGATTGTCATGTCGAGTAGAGGCGCAGCCGCAGTCGAGACATCTCGCTTTTAAACCCGAGATTTCTCGATAATGTACGAAATGACAAACGCGACGAGATATTGGGGTGAGATAATGAGTGATAGAATGGTACCGTTATCCTTTCGGGCACTGCTCGATTGGGTATTTGGCGAATCGCAAAGGCAAAACAGCATTTTTGGCATTCGACGCTATTACCATCATGAGAGTGCATCAATTGAGTTTTTGGACGGCGAAATAGAATTGCCCTGCGGTCCGGCCGCCGGTCCGCATACGCAATTGGCGCCAAATTTAATTGCCGCCTATTTGACGGGTGCGCGTTTCTTTGAACTAAAGACCGTACAGACTTTGGACGGCGAGGATTTAGAAGTTGCCAAACCCTGTATTTGGGCGGGCGATGAGGCCTATAACGTCGAGTGGTCGACCGAGCTGCGCGTTGAACAAGCGCTGCAAGAGTATATTCACGCTCATATTGTACTGCAAATATTGGCGCGTGAACTGGACTTGGGCGACCCTGCTAAATTCGTCTTTAACATGTCGGTCGGCTACACTCTAGAGGGCATCCAATCGCCTAAAATCGACAATTTTATCAACGGCTTAATCGACGCTTCGAGTACCGCAATATGGCGCGATGCGATGGCCGTTTTAAAAGCGCACGGACACTTGTTTAAGGTCTTTACTATAGCTGACATCGAGGCGCTCAGCCCGCACATTTGCAGTTCGATTGCACTTAGTACCATGCACGGCGCCAAGCCGTCTGAAATCGAACCGATGTTGCGCCACTTAATCGGCAATAAGGGCTTGCACACTTATTTGAAAATGAATCCGACATTGCTTGGCTACGACAAGGCGCGTCAGCTATTGGATGACGTCGGCTACAAGCATCTCGTCTTTGAGCGCAGTTCGTTTGAGCACGATTTGCAGTTTGCCGACGCCAAGGCGATGATTGAGCGCCTGCTCGCATTTGCCGAGGAAAACGATAGACAATTTGGCGTCAAATTGACCAACACCTTTCCGGTGGCGATTACAAATGGTACGTTGCCCGGTGAGATGATGTATATGTCTGGTAAACCGCTCTTTGTACTGAGCTTGTCTGTTGCCATGTTAATAGCTGAAAACTTTCCAGATATAGCAATATCTTATTCCGGTGGCGCCGATGCATTTAATATTCAGGAACTCTATCAGGCGGGTATATCGCCGATTACAATATGTACGACGCTGTTAAAAAATGGCGGTTATTACCGTCAGCAGCAGATTAGTGAAATGTGGCAACACGGCATGCAGCCGCCTAAGCTGAGCGTCGCAAAAATGGCGGCGCTGCTAAAGCGGGTCACTGCCGATTCGCACTATCGCGTTTCCAATCACTATAAAGTGCAAAAGGCCGGTGGTGTTTTACCGCAGCACCAGTGTTTTAGTCAGCCCTGTCAAAGGGGTTGCCCAATTGAACAAGACGTTTCCGCCTATATGTATTACGCCGAGAGAGAACAATACGACGAGGCCATGCACATCGTATTAGCGCGCAATCCGCTGCCCTTTATTACGGGGGGCGTTTGCTATGCTTTTTGTCAGAATAAATGCGTCAGAAATCACTGCGACGACAATTTGTCGATTCGCGATGTTAAACTGCAAATCGCGCAGCGCTCGACGGTTAGAACTGTCGATGGCATCGTTCCAAACGGCAAGACCGCACTCGTGATTGGTGGCGGTGCAGCCGGTATGGCGGCGGCACAGCTTTTGGCGCGACGGGGTTATCTTGTTAGCTTGCACGAGCGCGCCGATAAATTGGGTGGCATTTTGACAAAAGTCATTAAAAATGAACCCAATTTACAAAGTTATATTGACGCCGACCGCGCAATACTGGAAAATATTGGCGTCACAGTCGTCACGAACAGTCAAATTGACGATTTAACTGCCTGTTTAACGCGCTATGATGTCGTTTATTTGGCGACTGGCGCGACGGCGTTTGCCAAGTTGCTCGGCATCGAAAAGACAGCCCACGCGCAACTGATTGAATCCGCCAAAAAACTGAATATTACATTGATTGGAGAGGCTGCCGCACAGCAGAAGACCTCGGTCGTCGAATGTATTGCCAGCGCTTGGCGCGCAGTTGGCGAAAGCGAGAGTGGCGCAGATCGACCGAACTTTAGCAGTCGCGACACCCATGATAAGAAGGGCGTTTTAGAGGTCGTTCAAGAGGACGACGCGAAGCGTTGTCTACACTGCGATAGCGTCTGTGAAAACTGCGTCGACGTCTGTCCCAACCGCGCCAATATCTCATTGCCTATTGAAGGCCTTACACAGCCGGAAATACTGCACTTTGACGATTTTTGTAACGAGTGTGGCAACTGCACCATGTTTTGTCCCTATGACGGCGCACCCTATCTCGAAAAGACGACTTATTTTTCGACAAGGGAAAGTTTTGAAAATAGTGCCAATCCCGGTTTTTGTTTGCTCGGCGACAGTGTGCTATATCGCCAAGGCGGTGTCGTCGAGCAGTGTAGAGTTGAGGATTTAGAGGGCGTGCTACGCTCAATTGTAGAGTATCTGATAAATGATTATTCGTTTATAATCCCAAAAGAAGTCGAGTAATCTCGTAGGTTGTCATTTCGACTGCGCCTCTGTGTCATGTCGAGCGGAGGCGCAGCCGTAGTCGAGACATCTCGCATTTTATAGACAGTGTAGATAAAAAAGTAGCACGATAGGCGTATTGGTACTTTAAAATTGCGCTGCACTTGACGAGTAGGGGCGTATCAAACTCTATCATTAAACATGCATAGCAAATATCTATTTCTATTGCATTAGATTGTATCTCTGTCATCTCGACCGGAACGCCAGTGAAGTGGAGAGGTCTCGGTTTTAAGGTTTTTCTTTCTGCTTTCCACTTTCAACAGGAGCCCACATTGAAAATAATACTATCGCCCAGCAAATTACAAACTGAAAAAACTATTTTCGAACGTCAGCGGCCGCCATTGGCACCGCAAAAGACCGCCTATTTACTAGAACAGCTAAAGCGTATGCCTTATCAATCGCTCAAGTCGTTTTACAATGTCAAAGATAAAATTGGCAAGCAGGTCTACGATCAATTGCACGCCGAAGAATTAAAGCAGTGCGACACATTTGGTATGTACAGTGGCGTCGTCTTTAAAGAGATCAACGCGGCTAGCTATGATGCTCGGCAACGCGAATACTTACTTGAACACGGCGTCGTCTTGTCGGCGCTGTATGGCATCTTAGAGGCCGATATGGCAGTGCACGGCTATCGGCTCGACATGACTAAGAAAATCGATGATATTAATCTATACGACTACTGGCAAGACGAAGTCGATCGCTATTTTGACGGCGTCGACCTAGTGGTAAATTTGGCGTCGAAAGAATTTAGCCGCATGTTAAAGCACTACCGCGGACATATGCTCAACGTTCACTTTACTGAAGAACAGTCCAACGGTAAGTACAAAGTGGTTACGGTAAGAGCGAAGCAGGCGCGCGGTTTGATGTTTGATTATTTGGTGACGAATTGCGTTACGGCGCTGGATGACGTAAAACACTTTGCCGAAGCCGGTTATCAGTACAGCGCTGCGCATTCCGATGACGATAATTATTATTTTATTAAGCCTTATGGTCAGTAGTATTATGAGGAGGCGTTATGCACATCAATGAATTTGAAAAACATATTGCAGCGAGTGGCAAAAAGTCTGCCGAACCGTCGTTTTGGGATGTCAAAGCGGAGAACTTTGCCCGCGTATTTGGCGATTTGGAGAAGTCAAGAGATGCCGTGTTATTCGATAGATTGCTCGACGAAAAAATATTTGATAAAGTTAAAGACGTCGTCGACATCGGCTGTGGCGTCGGTCGTCACGCCTATCACTTTGCTCAGTACGTCGACAGTTACTTAGGTGTTGATAGTTCTGCTGGAATGTTGGCAATCGCCGAGCAGAACAAGGCGAAATATGAGCTAGACAACTGTAAGTTTTCGTTAATTGATTGGCAAGATTGTTCAGAGACATTTGATTTAGTCTTTGCCTCAATGTGTCCGGCGATTAACTCGGTCGAAGACGTCAAAAAACTGCTCGCGCTCTCCAATCGCTATGTTTTAATCAAAAGGTTTTTAAGCGACACTGACAGTTTATTGCAAAGGCTCGACATTGCGGGCAACGGGGCGCACAACAACCCCGATTACAGCTATGGTATAATCAATATCTTTTGGCGATTGGGTTATCCGGCACAGCTTTTTACAGCTTTGGAAGAGATTGAAAAAACCTATACAGTAGACGAAGTTCAACATGCCTATAAGCACACATTTGACAAATTAGAAACATCTGAAAGGCGTCAAAAACTGGAACTTTTGAGGCAGAATGTCGGCGACGATGGAAGGGTTCGCAGCACATTAAGAAGACAATTTGCCTTAATTTTGGTAGATAAACAATTTGCTTTATAACCAAATCTGAAGTTCGCTGAGGGCGATTTGTTCACTTAAATAGGGTTGGTTGGACAATAATACGCATCTTTGAATTTCGCTGAGTAAATCATTACAGCCGAGTGTATGGACATCGGCTTTTTTGATTGTCGAAAAATCGGAAATATAGCCCCACATATGCTGTAGCGCATTGTAAATCGTCGTCTTTTTTGGCCGTTTAAAGAGTTCGTTCGTAAGTGTAGTACAAAGTTCGTTAAACAATTCGGGATATCTGTCATCGGCAACCCTTTTGCCAACGCTTTTATAGAGGACGATATTGCGCGCCATAACGGCGTATTTGTGCTGACGCCAAAGTACATCGGCTCTCTTCGGCAGTGCCAATCTACCGGGTTTTTCACCTCCGTAGCGCTCCCATAATACTGTAAACTGCTCAGCAGCAGACACAGCGCATGAAATATTAAAGTCGGTCGGGATTTGGGGTAATGCATACAAGGCAAATTCACTATTTCCGCGCAGGTTTAATTCAGCGGCAATTGCATTGATTCTATGGTCGAGCTGCCAGTTTACAGATTGGCGCATCTTTTTTAATTCGTCGTATTCACACAGCAAATCGGCATCGCAAAAATAAGCCGGGCTAATTGTCCATCTGGTCATAAAACCCTCCTCTTAAATATAGATTACAAACCCATTATAGTCGATTTTATGAGCGCTGTGAAGTTTTACGTTAAAGTGCCAGGCACAATAATGCTATCATTTTATTGTTAAAAGTAGGCGCGTCGCAAGCGGCAAATCAGAATTTTTCTATGTGTACAGTATGCTTAAATAAAAGCGCTTTCAACCGATAGTCTAAAATTGCATAGTGCTTTGTTCGCATAGGCGTAAAAATTTAGCTTGATAATTTTAATTAATGATAAAAATAAGGGGGGTAACGATGCGTGAACTATGGTGTCCGGTAACGGGTAAGACGCGAAAAGTGACAAATAGCATGGCGACATCAAATAAAGATTGGTGGCCAAATAAGTTGAATTTAAGGATTTTACATCAAAATTCAAAGCAGAGAATTTGAGTCGATGGTTTAGAACTGTTGGGCCTTGCTGGGCGTTTCGTTGTTTATTCAAATATTCCATTGTTTCGCCAATCGTCGGCGTCATCGGCTTTAGCAGCTTGTGGAGTATACAAGAACTTATCGAACAGTAAGAACGGGTAAATAAGGGTTGGTTTCCGCAAAATCCAAATAGAATGAATAAAACTAAAGAGACAGTAGAGTAATAGTGTGGCGGTCGAGTGCGATCCGGGTTGTAATCATTTTGGTGAACTTTCTTGACGAAAATATTAAGATTTTGTGTTTTGCGTGATATTGTGCGCAATTACATATATAATGTTGACATTACCAACCTGGGTTAAAGATAGGGGAAGACATTTGATATGGAATATTTTGAACATTTATTTGGTAAATTGTGGCATTCAATAATCGGCTATTTGCCGAGAGTGCTTTTTGCGATGGTCGTGTTTTCGATTTTTTATTACCTGGGTAAGCACGTTAGAAAAATTAGTTTAAAGTTTTATACTAAGTACTTTAAGACCCAAAAAGAAGTGGCAAATGTTATTTCTTTTGTCATATACGTGCTATTATTGGTGTTTGGTGGCTTTATTTCCCTGGAAATTTTGGGGTTGGAGAGCATTATCACTAAAATGCTCGCCGGTGCTGGCGTGCTCGGCATCGTCGCCGGTTTTGCCTTTAAGGAAATCGGTTCCAATATTTTTTCCGGCATATTGCTAAATGCGCAGCGCCCTTTTAAAGTCGACGACTGGGTCGAAATAAATGGTGTTTTCGGACAAATTGTCACGATTGGCGGCATAACGACGTCGATTAAGACGACGACCGGTCAAGAGGTCTTTGTGCCCAATCAGCTGGTCTATCAAAGTACTTTTACCAATTATTCTTCATACGCCAAGCGTCGCGTCGTCCTTAAGAGTGGCGTTTCTTACGGCGACGATTTGGACTTAGTAAAGCAGACGGCACTAGACGAAGTAAGCAATATTAAAGCGGCTTTAAAAGATGAACCGATCGACTTTTACTTCACGGAAATTGGCAGTTCGTCATATAATTTTGAACTGCGCTTTTGGATTAATTTTGAAAGGCAAACTGACTACTTAGAGGCGATGAACGAAACCATTAGGCGCATTAAAAAGCGCTTTGAACGCGAAGACATTTCACTTGCCTACGCCGTTATGACGCTCGACTTTGGCGTTAAGGGCGGCGTCAATTTGTTTGACAAGGCCGTCAGAATAGAAAGTGCAAAGTAGTATAAGTAATTCTTGACACTACAATGAAAAAGCATTAAAATGACAACAAGTATATAGCGACGAGAAGAAGTGCGCTTAGCTATTTTCTTTTAGAGAGTGACCGTTTGCTGCGAGGTCGTAGAAAAGACTAAGTGCTGACATCTTCGTTTTAATTGTCGAAATAATAATAAAGAGAGTAACTTTTCAGCAGTTTGGGTTACTAACTAGGGTGGCACCGCGGGTATAAATCTCGTCCCTAATGAGGTGTTTTTTTTGTTCGTAAAATAACTTTTCAGTCAGCTTGT
>PDWI01002650.1_pt1 | contig 26555 bp, 21 predicted proteins | sample 1430891 | NCBI WGS metagenome assembly PDWI01 (sample SAMN01162508, study PRJNA174530) | Oral metagenome, whole genome shotgun sequencing project. | biome: Marine environment; feature: Marine mammal; material: Swab sample of the gingival sulcus; isolation source: swab sample of gingival sulcus...
ACTTTATAAACTTTTTCTACAACCTTTTTAAAATGGTGTGTTACATTACCAAATTTATCTGTAGTAGTTTTTACAAACTCATAGCTTGCAATTTTTCCAAATTCTTTTGTTGTCTTATCTGTAACTTTTTCTTTTAGTGGATTACCCTTTTCATCAACCCAATTTGTTGTTAATTTCTTTTCTGATGGTGTTAATGGAAGTGCCTTTCTTAAATACTCATAAGTCTTTATCTTTCCATCTTTACTTACTACTGTATTTACAAGTTCATACACTATGCCATTTTCGGTAAAGCTATCTTCCTTTGCTCCAAATTCTTTGCCTTTTAGCTCAGCTTTGAATGTATGACTTTCATTCCCTTGCTCTACCCAACGTGTCACAAATAATTTTACTGTTGGTGGTGTTAATGGAAGTACTTTTCTTAAATACTCATAGGTCTTTGTCTTTCCGTCTTTACTTACCACTGTATTTACTAGTTCATACACTACGCCATTTTCGGTAAAACTCTTTTCCCCTTTACCAAATTCTTTGCCTTTTAGCTCAGCTTTGAATGTATGACTTTCATCCCCTTGCTCTACCCAACGTGTTGTCTTTTCATCGTTATTTACAAACTTTATAACAACATCATTACTAGATTTTATATAAAACTTTCCTTCCTCTCTTTTTGTAGCAATTTCTGAATTTAATCTATTAAAAACTCTTCCCATAATGAAACCCATAATTCCGCCAACATTTGGCTTTTGTAATTTCATAAATCCATTTATTCTACCAAAAGACACAAATTTACTACCATCTTGTGCATATTTTTGAGCTTTTTGTTTTGGAATCCAAACATTTCCCTTATCCCCACTCGTTAAATACATTGAAAGTACTTGATTTGCTGTAGCCTTTGCAACTGTAGAACTAACATTATTTTCATTAGCATTACCGTAATTAGCTCCAAAATTTCTTATAACACATCTAACAATAAATTTCTTTTTCTTATTTGGATTTTTAAAAGAAAATTTGGTATCTAAATCCCCATTTGTTGGACGTTCAATTGTAGACTCTAATACATTATAATTTTCATCTAATACTGCAGCTACTCTATATAACGGAGAAGTAACAACTAAATTTTTCATTTCTGTTGATACTTCTAGTTCTTTATCAAGTTCAACTATTAAATCTTCATAAGTATATGTTGTTGGTTTTTCCCCACTAAAATTTGTAATATTATCAGCATGCTTAATAACATTTAAAGGATTTTCAATTACAATAAGTGGCACTCTACTATCTGTAAACCTAAAATTAGCCTCTAAATTTACAGGAATTTTGTCTTCAAATTTTTCATCATAATACGCAGTCAACTCCCTAGTTTTAGATAATGTATTATTAAATCCTTTTTCTTCTTTAATGGTCGCTTTATTATAAAGCGTACTTAATGCAGTTCTACTATGATTAATTCCAAGTTGACCTTTAGCAAGTGCATCAATTGTTAAATTTTGTAACTGTACTTGAGAAATAAAAACTTGATATAATTTTATATCTTTAGTTCCCAAATCTTTAATAACTGTCCCTATAGTATCTGTATCTCTATATATTTTTTGAGATATATTGCCTGTATAATCTTTAGTAGGCGACCAACCTAAAAATATTTTTCTATATGTTCTATATGACCAATCACTACGTCCAGGCCAATTTAAATTTGTTCCTTTTCTATTTAATCCTAGCTTGTCATCTAAACTACTAAAAGTAACCTCAACAGCACTATCATCCTTTACCATAGTAATATTTATTGGTGTTTTTACTTCATTTGCAAAAACAATATTTGCATTCATATTTGTAACACTTAATAAAAATAATATTATAGACAAAGTCATTGAAACAATCATTTTTTTTATCATATATATCCCCCTTTTATTACATAACTTTATAAAAAATTATATCACTCCCCCCCCCGAAAATCAAGCATTTATTATATTTTTATAACAAATTTAAATTTTTATTTGATTTTTATTTTTTTTTCTGTTACAATAGTTTGGTACAATGTCTAACGAAATGGAGGTAATTATGAAAAAAGATATTCACCCAAGATATGAAGATGTAGTATTTGAAGATACAAGTTGCGGTTACAAATTTTTAAGCAAATCAACTTCAATACCTAAAGAAACTACTGAATTTGAAGGAAAAGAATACCCAGTTATCAAAATTGGCGTATCATCTGCATCTCATATGTTTTATACAGGTAAGAAAAAATCTTCTAACGCTGAAGGTAGAGCAGAGAAATTCAACAAAAAATACGGTCTATAAAGTAGACAATATAAAAGGGTCTTATATAAGACCCTTTTATATTACATACCTAACATTATTAAAAGCACAGTTATTATAAAAATAAGTGCAAAGATAAGTTTTTTAGAAAGTTTAAAACCCTTATCCTTTTTTGGTTTATTTCCTATATCTCTCTGCATATCTACATCTCTAGTTGTATAAAAATCAAATTCTTTTTTAGACAAAATATTTTCTATAGAGCTATAGCCATTGTAGTCTAAAATTATAACATCAAACCCAAGTTCGCTCATAAGCATCATTCGTAGTACAGCGTATGTGCTTAGACTTTTTTTACCCGTAATTTTAACCAAAAATTTAGGTACCATATATTGGTAATCAAAATCGTGATACATTTCTACAACTTTACTATTATTATAAATCAAAGTTTCTAGTATCACTCTAATAGTTGGCTGTTTAGCCAAAATTGAACCATTTTTTACAGACTTTATTACCCTATCTACCGCCATAAAATAATTTTCTCTATACTTTGGTTTAAGTTTCATAAGAGTTGATATATTTTCTTTCATAGCGTTTTTAATATCTATTCCATTATTTTCATCATACCAATCGGGTCTATTTTTAAAAAAACTTGTTATTGGCGATTTGTTTACTAAAAGTACATTATCTATAACTAAAACTTTTTCAGGTTTAATCTTTTTAATTTCATTAATTTTTTGTTCTATGCCTTCATATTGTCCGTCTATTTTTAAAAACAAATGTGGCATACTGACATCTGGCTCTTTTACACTAAATCCCGGTCTTACAAACGCATCTACTTGCATATAACTTACAATTTCACTTTCAGTTACTTTAAGCCTAACAGGGTCTATATTGTAGTCAATTAATTGCCACGGTCTGTAAATATGATTATCTGTAGATAATATTGTATATATTTCTTCTTCTGCATTTTTCGCAGTTGTATTTAAAGTTTTCATATTGCCTCCACATATTATATAGTCATATTTTACAATAACAATTAAAAATTTTCTACTGTTTAGCTTTTTTCTAATCAAATTATAATAAAAACTGTTATATAAATCTAAATTTGACTTATACAACAGCTCTATCATACTATTTATCTTTTACAAATATACCAACTAATTTTTTAAATAAACCTTTCTTTGGTTTTTGTATATCCTTACTTACAACTTTAGTTTCTTTTGGCGTTTTAGTTACTTCTTTTGTACTATTAAACTTAAATACGAAATCGGGATTTTTATCATTTTTCTTATCTTTTTTTATTTTAACATTAGATTCAGCATTTTGTTTAGGTTTCTTTTTAGTATTTTTATTATAAGAAGATTTAGGTTTATCTCTTTTAGATTTTTCTCCCTTAAATTTTTCATTTTTAGGTTTATCTATTTTTTCGTTAGATAACTTATACTTTTTCTTTGCAAGTTTTAAACTCTCACTATACTCTTCCTTTGATTGTAGTTCAAGTTTTTCTATCATAACGCCTATATGTTCTTCTATCTCATACAAAGTATATTGACTTTCAGAGCTAACTAAATTTATAGCTATTCCATTTTTGCCCGCTCTCCCAGTCCTACCAATTCTATGCACATAATTATCATTATCATCAGGCAAGTCAAAATTAATTACCATATCTAAATCATCTATATGTATGCCCCTAGCGGCTACATCTGTCGCAACTAATATGTTGTATTTGCCGTCTTTAAAAGAATCCATACTCCTTATGCGGCCACTTTGAGATATACCGCCGTGTATCCCTTTAGACTTCATTCCACCTTTGTTTAGATAAGCTGAAACCTTATCAACTTGCCACCTAGTGTTACAAAATACTATAACGCTATCGGGTCTATACTCAACTATAAGTCTTTTAATAAGTTTTAACTTATCTCTATTTTCAACCTTATAATAACCCTGTTTTATCTTGTCGACAGTCATCGTTTCGCTTTCTATCTTTATAGTTACAGGATTATTCATATACCTTAGACATACATTTTCTAAAGCAAAAGGTATAGTTGCAGAAAACATCATCGTTTGTCTATTTTTAGGTGTGTATTCTAGTATGTTTTGAATTTGCTCTATAAAGCCCATATCAAGCATTCTATCCGCTTCATCAAAAACTAAATACTCAAGTTCAGACAAGTCCATATTAGTGTTTACCAAGTGGTCAAGTACGCGACCTGGCGTTCCACAAACTACACTTACGCCTTTATTTAAAACTTTTATTTCTTCTGTAATATTGTGCTGTCCGTAAACACAAGTAGACTTGTAACTTATATACTTTGAAATATTACTTATTTCTTCATCAACTTGAATTGCAAGTTCTCTAGTAGGCGCAAGTATAAGTGCTTTTATTTTTTTATTTGTACTACTCAAAGAAGAAATTATAGGTATGCCAAAAGCGGCAGTTTTACCGCTTCCAGTCTTTGAATTAACTATCACATCTTTTCCAGCTAAAACTACGGGAAGTACCTTTTCTTGCACTAAAGTAGGGCTTACATAACCCATTTCTTCTAGCGATTTTACTATATCATCATTCTTTATTAAATCTTTAAAATATGTTTCTATCATTTATTTTTTCTCATTTTCCTTAATTCTGCATTTAAAAGTTTTACTGCACCTTGTAATTTTAATTTTGGTACGTGCCTATAACTCTCTTTTAATACAACTTCTGTAAAGCAACCACCGTCTTGCTTTTCTACTAAAGGTCTACTAAATAAAGAAATTTCTGTAGCATCCACAACTTTATTTAATGCCCTTATTACGCTTTCTACATCTAAATCAAAATGAATATGAAACATATTGCAAACGGGAATTTCTGGCTCTAATACTGCACCTTCTACCCTACTTAACATATCAGAATATTCCAAGCTAAACTTCCAATATTCATACATTTTATCTTTATTTTCATTAAAAGATTGTCTAGCGGATAATACGTAAGGATACATATGAATTAAAGTTCCACCATATCTTTTACGCCAAAGTTTTGCAGCGTTTATATCTTTTTTTGACCCCGTTAAAATCGAACCCGCAATACCGCCAAGTCCCTTATAAAAAGACACATAAATAGAGTCAAAAAGTTCAAAAACTTCTTTATATCTATTTTTATAATAAGGCATTAATTCAAGTATTCTAGCTCCGTCTAAATGACATTTTATGCCCCTTTGTCTTAAATAGTGTACCATAGCAGTAAGCTCTTCAAAAGTAGGTGCTTTACCGCCAAGTTCTCTCAAAGGAAGCTCAAAAACTACGCATGCAGTAGTTCCTATACCCTTTAAATCATCTATAGTAAAAGGTGCGCTTTTATATCCAAGATATGCAGAATTTATATTGTGTAATTTTTTTAAACCGCCCTCTTCGTGAATTTCTAAATGACAAGTTGGATGATAAGAAACTTTATATATTCCCGTATTATCACAATAAACTCTCATCATACATTGTTGCGCCATAGTTCCGCTTATAAAAAAGGCTGCGTCTTCCTTATAAAAAAATTCTGCCATTTCCCTTTCAAATTGCTCTATAAGTTCGCCCGAACCATACCAATCTGATTTTTTATTTTCAGCATATACTCTAAGTTTTTCAAACTCTAAATTCATATTTTCATTAAAACTATCTCCAGTTTGAAACCTAGCCATTTCAGCTTTTTTATAATATTTATCCATTATTAATCCTCAAATGCGAATATATAAGGTATATTTCTATAATAGTCCCCATAATTAAGACCATAACCTACTATAAATAAATCGTCTACTTTATAACCCGTATAATCTGCATCTATACCTATCTGCCTCCTAGACGGTTTGTCCAAAAGAGTACAAGACTTTATAGATTTCACGCCTTTTTGTTTAAGATGCTTTATAACAAAATCCATAGTGTAACCTGAATCAATTATATCGTCCACTATTAAGACATCAAATTTTGTTAAATCTCTCTCTATATCCTTTTCAATTTTAACATTTGCACTTCCTTCAAACCCATCTCCATAGCTTGAAGTAGTCATAAATTCAACAACCACAGGCAGGTCTATATTTCTAACTAAATCAGCAGCAAATATAAAACTTCCCTTTAAAAGAGATACGACAAGTAAATTTTTATCTGCATAATCTTTTTTTATTAAACCGCCCAATTCTTTTACTTTTGAATTTATATCTTCAGCTGTATATAAAATAACTTTCCTTTTATTTTCCATAAAATTTTCCTCTTAATTAACTATTAGCTTTTTCTTTTCCCATTCTCAAATATCTATTGTTTTCTCTCTCATAATCAAGTGTAGTTGAATCTTCGTGTCCCGGCAAAATTGTGTAATTTTTTTCAAAATTATATATTCTAAAAAGCGTTTTATACATAGTTTTTAAACTTCCACCATATAAATCACATCTACCCATAGTGCCTTTAAATAAAGTATCGCCCGTACAAAGTAAATCTCCAACTTCTATACACATTGCACAAGGAGTGTGTCCAGGAGTATGAAAAAATCTAACATCTATACTTCCAGCTTTCAACTCTTGCATATCAGAAACTAATATATCAGCCTTTATACTTACATTATCACAATATCCAACTGTAGATAAATTTTTTTCAGGGTCGATTAAAAGTTCAGGTGCATTTTCATTTGCAACCACCTTTGCCCCAGACCACTCTTTAAATTTTTCTATCCCAAGTATATGGTCAAAATGTGAGTGAGTTATTATTATATAGTGAACCTTTAAATTCTTATTTTTAACGTACTCAATAAGTTCTGACGGTTCTCCGCCCACATCTACAACTATTGCATCATTTGTGTTTTCATCATAAATAACATAGCAATTACTTCTAAGAGGTCCAAGTACTATACTATCATATTTCATAACAATACCTCCATACTAAGAAGAGATTCTTCTTACATCAACAACTTCCGATTTTTGCTTAAATTTAGTAATTATCTTATCTAATTGATTTTTATTATCAATTTCTACACTTAATTTTATTACAGCCATTCCATTATCTAGCTTTTTAGCATTTACACCATTTACGCCAACGTTACATTCCGAAAGCATAACTGAAATTTCTGACAATAATCCCTTTTTATCAGGAGCAGTAATTTGTATCTCACTAGTATATGAAATTTTATTTTCGCTTTCACTCCAATATACTTCTATATATCTCGTTTTAGCAAGTTCAGTTTTTTCAAGATTTGGACAAGTATTTTGGTGAACAGTTACACCTCTTCCCCTAGTTATAAATCCGATTATAGCATCGCCCTTTACAGGAGAACAGCATTTAGCAAGTTTCACATAAGTAGCACCTATGTCCTTAACAACTACACCTTTTTCACTCTTGTTTAAATCTTTTTTAAGACTTTTTTGCTTAAATACTACTTCATCAGATAAATCTATAATATCATTTCTAACTTGTTTTTTCTGATGTTCTCTTATTTTAGGTATAACTTGATGAGTTAAAATTCCGCCATAACCTATAGATGCATATAAATCGTCCATAGTTTTAGTACTAAGTTTTGCTAAAAGTTCTTTTTGTAAATCAGCGTCATAAAGTAGAGAAGTCTTAAATCCATTTCTTACAATTTCTCTTTCAAGCATTTCAATACCTTTTTCGATATTTTCTTCTCTATTTTGCTTTTTAAACCAGCTCTTTATCTTATTTTTAGCCATAGCTGACTTTACAAAAGTTAGCCAATCTCTACTAGGTCCACCTGAATTTTTAGAAGTTAAAATCTCAACAATTTTTCCATTTTCTAAAATAAAATTAAGTGATACCATTTTACCATCAACTTTAGCGCCTATACACCTATTTCCAACATCTGAATGTATTTTATATGCAAAATCTACAGGAGTAGAACCCGACGGAAGTTCAATAACTTTACCCTTTGGAGTTGTAACGTAAACCTTACTACTTACAATCTCATACTTCATTGAATCTACAAAATCTTTAGAAGTTTCATAATGCTCTTCATCTTCTATCATTTGCCTTAGCCAAGTTAGTTTATCATTTAAACTCTTTTCATCAGCCTCTCCGTGAGAACCCATTTTATACTTCCAATGTGCAGCGATACCGTATTCTGCCATTTGGTGCATTTCTTTAGTTCTAATTTGCACTTCAAAAGGTTTTCCTATTTCGCCTAATACAGTAGTGTGTAGCGACCTATACATATTTACTTTTGGTACAGATATATAATCTTTAAGTCTGCCTTGAACAGGCGTCCAAAGAGAATGAACTATCCCAAGAACTCCCCAACACTCTTCTTTTGTATCAACTATTATTCTTATAGCAGTTATGTCAAATATTTCTTCATAACTTTTTTTCTGCAAAAACATTTTTCTATATATTGAATAATAATTTTTAGGTCTTCCGTATATTTCTGCATCAGGAGTGTACATAGAAAGTGCTTTTTTTAATTTGGCACATATCTTTTCTATGTCTTTATCCCTTTCGCTTTTCTTTTGATTTACTAAATTTAAAACTTTCTTATATAAACCTGGTTCTATATAGCTTAAACAAATATCTTCAAGCTCCCATTTTATCTTAAATATACCAAGTCTATGCGCAATAGGAGTATATACTTCCAAAGTTTCTCTTGCTATTCTAATTTGTTTTTCAGGAGGCATATACATAAGAGTTCTAATATTATGAAGTCTATCTGCTAATTTTATAAGTATTACTCTTATATCTTCAGCCATAGCTAAAAACATTTTTCTCAAATTTTCAGTTTCAAGTTCTTTAGTATCGGCATATTTTACCTTACCAAGTTTAGTAACTCCGTCTACTAGTCTTGCAACAGTAATTCCAAACCTTTGCGCTATATCATCAAAAGTATATGTAGTATCTTCAACTACGTCGTGTAAAAGTCCGCTTATAATAGTGTCTGTATCCATTTTAAGTTCAGAAAGTATTAAGGCAACAGAAATAGGATGAACAAAATAAGGTTCTCCAGACTTTCTTTTTTGTCCTTCATGTGCAGACTTTCCAAAGTCGTAGGCAACCATAATTTTATCATAATCTAACCCGTCATCGCCATATATTAACTTTAATTTTATAATAAATACATCTCTACTAATCACTAAACTTACACCCTTTTCAATTTTTAATTTCCTCTTTACAATAATTTACTAACTTTTCATACATATTATTCTTTATATAATAATTTATAAGCATATTAGTAAAAGCCTTTTCTAGTTCAAAATGAGTAATTTTTGCAAGTTCTATCATAGATAACAAATCTTCTTCATCAATTTCAAAGTGATTTTCTTTTACAAAATTATCATTAGAAACTATGGTATAAAGCATTCTATGAAGAGTTCTATTTCTATTCTCCAGCTCTTCTTTTACTTCACCTAGTATTTTTTCATCATCTAAATCATAAGCTATCAAAAACTTTGTAACACTTGAATTTACAGTATAATCATTGTTATACCTATCTCTTTCAAGTAATTTTAAAGCCTTATCGTATTCTTTTAACCTATAATAACCCCACGCAATTTGATTTTTAAAGTTTGAAGTCAAATGGTCTCTAGCAACTGTTTTAGAATATTTAATAGCTGACTCCATAAGCTCTATACCTGTTACATAATCATTTTCTCTATAATAAGCAAGCGCTGAAAGTTCAAGAGAAAAAATAAGACCCGTCAAGTTACCGTCATTTATATATCTATTTCTAGCCTTTTCAAACATTTTAGTAGAATTTATAATCTTATTATTAAAAAGTTCAGATATGCCAATCCAAGTATAGATATGTGGATGCCCACCGTATTCTCTAGTCTTTTTAAAATATTCTTTGGCTAGATCAATATCGCCTTTAATTTTAAAGGCATTTATTCCCAAATACAAATTATATAAAAAAGTTTGATCCCTAGTCATAAGCGGAGAAATTACATCCAAAATTTTCAAAGTTTTAGCATAAATATCTATATCATGTATAGAATAATAAGCCATTTTAACAATTAAATATTCGACTATCAAAGGCGAAGATAAAATTTTATCTTCATTAGCCTCTATTTCTGTATATCTCCACAATGCTTGATCAAACTCATTAAACATATGCTCATCAATAAAGCACAAAAGCATATCTTTTGTTTTAGTTAAAAAAGGTATATCCTCAAGATACAAAATCCCAAGTTTATTGAGTAATGGACTCGCTATTTCCCTTGTAGGTTTTATACTCCCTGTTAAATATGATGAATATTGCGAACTAGACACTATTCCATCACACAATTCATTAACGCTAATTTCTTTTAATATTCTATTTACTTCTATTATAACGGTAAATTGTACAAGTTCATTTTTATCTCTAAAATCGACCATAAAACACCTCTTAATTAAACGCTTAAAGTAACTTCACTTTCTATATCACTCTCATACTTTTCTAAAATTGGTTTTATTTCACAAGCAACAAAATTTTCCACTTGTTGTTTGCTCATACCTATATACATACTTGGGTCAGATAGTTTTTTGAGTTCTTCCATGTTTATTTTAAATTCATCATCATTAGAAATTCTTTCTAATAAATCGTTTTTAAGTCCTTGTTTTTTGACAACTTTACCCGTTTCCATAGAATGAACCCTTATATATTCATGAAGTTTCTGTCTATCGCCACCATTTTTAACACAGTGCATAATTATATTTTCGGTCATCATAAAAGGTAATTCTTCTAACAAGTGTTTTTCTATAACTTTTTCATTTACAACTAAATCGCTAGTAACATTTATAGCTATTAATAATGCCGCATCAATAGCTAAAAAAGATTCAGGAATACTAAGTCTTCTATTCGCTGAATCATCAAGCGTTCTTTCAAACCATTGAGTACTCTCTGTAAACGCTGTATTCATACAGCCGACTATTACATATCTTGAAAGTGATGCTATTCTCTCACTTCTCATTGGATTTCTCTTATAAGCCATAGCAGAAGAACCTATTTGTCCCTTTCCAAAAGGCTCTTCTACTTCTTTTAAATGTGATAAAAGTCTTATATCGTTAGTCATTTTATGAAGAGATTGTGCTATCGAACTCAAAATACTAGTTATTCTATAATCTAATTTTCTAGTATATGTTTGTCCTGTCAAACTTATAGGAGTATAACCACCAAGTTCCTTACAAACCAAACTATCTAGTTCTTTAACCTTTTCAATATCTCCGTCAAAAAGTTCTAAATAACTTGCTTGAGTTCCCGTAGTCCCTTTAGCGCCCCTAAGTTTATAATCTGAAAGCACATACTCCAAGTCTTTAAAATCATAAAGAATATCTTGTAGCCAAAGCGTCGCTCTCTTACCAACTGTAGTAGGTTGCGCAGGTTGAAAATGCGTAAACCCAAGTGTCGGCACTTCTTTATACTTATCTGCAAAACTAGATAAGTTTTTCATAAGTGAAACTAATCTCTTTCTAGTCAATTTAAGTGCAGATTCAAATATGATAAGGTCAGTATTTCCACCTACAAAAGCGCTTGTAGCACCTAAATGTATTATAGGTTTTGCATTTTTACAAATTTCTCCAAAAGCGTGAACATGACTCATAACATCATGTCTAGTCTTTTTTTCTATACTTTTCACAAGTTCGTAATCTATATTTTCTAAATTATCTTCCATCTCTTTTATTTGATTATCAGTTATTGGAAGACCAAGTTTTTTTTCAGCTTTAGCTAAAGCAATCCAACATTTTCTCCAAAGAGTAAATTTGTTGTCGTCTGAAAAAAGATAACTCATATCGCTACTTGCATACCTTGCAATTAAAGGATTGTTGTATTGTGAATGCACTATATTCCCCCTTTGTTTGAAAAATACTTCCCTACACAATTAATTACTAACTAAATGGCTATCTAGCCATAGCAGTTGCTCTAGTTTCTCTAATAATATTTACTTTAATTTCGCCAGGATATTCCATTTCAGCCTCTACCCTTTTAGCAATGTTTCTAGCTAATATCGTAATTTCATCATCACTAATTTTATCAGGGCTTACTATTATTCTAACTTCCCTACCCGCTTGAATAGCATAAGTTTTTTCTACACCTTCATAGCTATTGGCAATTTCTTCTAAAGCAGTTAATCTCTTAATATAAGTATTTAAAGTTTCTCTTCTAGCGCCCGGTCTAGCAGCTGAAAGCGCATCGGCAGCAGTTACAAGTATAGCCTCGACTGTTTCAGGCTCATAATCCCCATGGTGAGTACTCATAGCGTGAATAACAGCATCTGACTCTTTGTATTTTTTAAGCATTTGCATACCTAATTCAACGTGAGTCCCTTCAAACTCTCTATCAATAGATTTTCCAATATCGTGAACAAGACCTGCTCTCCTAGCAATTCTAGGGTCTACGCCTAATTCACTAGCTAATATACTTGCAAACATTGCAACTTCAACAGAGTGTCTTAATACATTTTGTCCAAATGAAGTTCTATAATGAAGTCTGCCAAGATGATTTACAAGTTCAGGATGCATATTGTGTATTCCCACTTCAAGTAAAGCATTTTCTCCGTGTTTTTTTATTTGTTCATCAAGTTCTCTTTGTGCTTTTTCAAACATTTCTTCTATTCTAGTTGGGTGTATTCTACCGTCTTGAACAAGTTTTTCTAAAGTTCTCTTGGCAACTTCTCTTCTTACAGGCTCAAAACTAGACAATATAACCGCTTCAGGAGTATCGTCTATAATTAAATCTACACCCGTCAAAGTCTCAAACGCCCTTATATTTCTACCTTCTCTACCAATTATTCTTCCCTTCATTTCATCATTTGGAAGATCCACTACTGAAACAGTAGTTTCCTGTACACATTCAGATGCACATCTTTGTATAGTAGATGCCAAAATTTCTCTAGCTACCCTATCTGCCTCTTCTTTAGTCTTTCTCTCATGATCTCTTATAAATAACGCAGACTCGTGAACAATATTCTTTTCTAAATCGGCAAGAAGATGTTGTTTTGCCTCATCTGCAGTCATACAAGCTACTTTTTCAAGCTCAATTATATATTCATCCTCTTTGACTTTTAACTTATTAGCTCTCTTATCTAAATCACTTTGTCTTTTCTGTAATTTTTCCTCTTTTTTGTCTACTTGAGATATTTTCTTGTCTAAATTAGACTCTTTTTGCAAATATCTCTTTTCCATCTCCTTAAATTCATCTTTATATTTTTTAGATTCTTTCTCTACATCCATTTTCATTTTAAGGATTTCATCTTTCGCCTCTAAAAGTTTGGCTTTTTTTTCAGCACTTCCTTGCTTTTTAGCCTCCGTTACAATTTCAGCAGCCCTTATTTCAGCACTTTTCATATGCGCTTCAGCAGTACTTTTACGTGTAAAGTAACCTACAATAGCTCCCCCAAGCAGGGTAGCCACAGGTGCTAAAACTACCAATATTAATGGTAATTCTACATTCATTTTTATTCCTCCAATTAATTTTAAACATTAAATTCTATCAATAATTTCAAACTTTATAAAAAAAGTCGATAGAATCGACCTTAACAAAAATTTGCACTCAAAATGCAAGGTATATAAAACACACAATATATCCGAAAGGGAACATATACTAATAATTATACATCTAAAACACAATAAGCATAAAGAACTTTAATTATGTCTATAAATTTATATTTAAAAGCAACATATTTTAAATTCTACATTCTATATAATAAGCAATTTTTAAATTTTTGTAAATCGATTATCCATAAAAAGACACTATATGGACACTTAATTTTACTTTAGAATTCGCAATATGTCAACCTCATTTTACAATTTATTTAGATTATTAAAAACAAGAACTTGTTATCACTTTTAATAATTGATCTTTTATTTTTTACTGACACTTTATTTTACAATTTATAAATATCAATTTTCAAAATCTTTGTAAAATCAAATACTTTAAATTATATAAAAAATATGATAAAATACAGTATATTATAAAACATAAAATCAAAGGAGTAAATGATGATAGTTAGCACTCTAATATACATAAGAAAAAATGGTAAAACCCTTATGTTGCGAAGAGATAAAAAGGATAAAATAAAACACAATTATCGATATAACGGAGTTGGCGGAAAACTTGAGAAAGCTGAAACTCCTGAAAGATGTGCAATAAGGGAAATCAAAGAAGAAACGGGACTTACAGCTAATAAGTTAAATTATAGAGGGCATATCACATTTCCTAATTTTACAAAAGATGTAGATTGGTTAGTTTTTGTTTATGAATGTTTTGACTTTACAGGCGATATTATTGAATCAGAAGAAGGCAGTTTACATTGGATAGATGATGAAAATATACTATCTTTAAACATTTATGAAGGCGACTTTGCATTTTTAGAAATTTTATATGGCTCTACTGATTTATTTTACGGAGAAAGCTACTACATAGACGAAAAATATTCATCATCTAAATTTAATAGAATTAAAATAAATGAATCATAATTCTAAGATAACAGCAAATCGCCTTAAAGACTTACCTAAAAATTCAGGTGTATATCTTATGAAAGACAAAGACGACAACATTATATATGTGGGTAAGGCTAAAAATTTAAAAAACAGAATAAATAGCTATTTTAGAGAAAAAAAAGATTTAGAAGTAAAGACTAAAATATTAGTTAAAAACATAGATAACTTTGATTTTATAATAACCAATACTGAAAAAGAGGCTCTGATACTTGAAAATAATCTAATAAAAAAATACAATCCAAAATTTAATATAAGGTTAAAAGACGACAAAACTTACCCTTATATAAAAATTACAAACGAAAAATTTCCAAGATTAAAAAAAGTTAGAGAAATAAAAAATGACGGTGCAAGATATTACGGTCCATATACAAGTGCTACAAACGTAAATAGAACTATAGATGTCTTAAATAAAATATATCCTATTAGAAAGTGTTCTAAAAATATGAATAAATTATATGCAAAACCGTCTATATATTTTCATATAAATCAATGCCTAGCACCTTGTGTAAACAAATCTATTATAACAGAATACAATAAATCTGTAGATGAAATTGCCAATTTTTTAGAAAAAGGTTCAAATAAACTAGTTGAAACTCTTAAAGAAAAAATGAAAGTAGAATCAAAGGCTTTAAACTTTGAAAAAGCAGCTATAATAAGAGATCAAATAAACTCTATAGAATCACTTAAAGAAAAGCAAAATATGACAAAACTTCAAACAGAAGAAATGGATATAATTTCTGCATATACAGACGGAAATTTAGCCTATGTAGTAGTATTCTTTATAAGAAATCACAAACTATTTGAAAGAGAAAAATATCTGTTTGAAAGTGTAAATAATGAAACTACAAGTAAAATTATAGAACAGTTTGTACTTCAATTTTACGGCGCAACAGCATATATTCCAAAACTAATAGAAATTATGGAAGAATTTGAGGGTATTGAAGTATTTGAAGAATTTTTAAGCGAAAAAAAATCGGCAAAAGTTAAAATTCACTGCCCTAAAAAAGGCGAAAAGAAAAATTTAATATCGCTTGCAAAAGATAACGCAAAAACATATTTAGAAAAAATTACAACAGAGCAAAACAAAATTATAAAACAAAAAACTATGGTCTTAAAAGAATTGAAAAATTTGTTATCACTAGATAAAATGCCAAATAGAATAGAGATGTATGACATATCAAACATAGCAGGTTCATACTCTGTAGGCTCAATGGTAACATATATTGACGGCGAAAAAAAATCATCAGAATACCGAAAATTTAAAATTAAAAGCACAGACCAAATAGATGATTACGGCTCAATAATGGAAGTTATTTTTAGACGGCATAAACGTGGATTAAGCGAAGATAAAAAATTTAGCGTATTTGCAGACCTTGTAATAATAGACGGCGGAAAAGGACACGTAAATTCAGCAAAAGAAGCATTATCAGCATTAAAATTAGACAACATAAATGTAGCAGGACTCGTTAAAGATGATAAACACAGAACAAGAGCTATATATTACAATGAAAAGACAATACCACTAGATAAACATAGTGAACTGTTTAAATTTTTGAGTGGGATACAAGAAGAAGTCCACAGATTTGCTATAACATATCATAAAACACTTAGAACCAAGGGAATGTTGACATCAATACTTGACGAAATAAAAGGTGTAGGAAAAGTAAGAAAACAAAACTTATTAAAAGATTTTGGCTCAATAGAAAATATTGCAAAGGCAAATAGATACGAACTTGAAAAAACTGAAAATATAACAAGAGAAGTAGCTGAAAATATAACAAGAGAAGTAGCTGAAAATATAGAGGAGTACTTTTCGAACACCAAGTGATGAGCAGAATTTAGTTGTAAAAATAATCTTTAATCATAGGAGAATAATAAATGTACAAGATAAATAATATTTGGGATGAATTTCCAAATATAAAAAATGATTTAATAAAATGTAAAAATAAGTTAAATGAATTTATAGACATACCAAATAGAAAAGTAGATGAAAGCGTCAAAAAATTATTTAATAGTAATTCAAAGTTTATTAGACCTTCTTTAATGATAATTTTCGGACATATTTATAAAGAAAATTTAGATGATGATTTTATAAACTTAGCAGCAACTATAGAATTAATTCATAATGCAACTTTGATACATGATGATGTAATAGATAATTCATTTACTAGGAGAGGTGAGGTAACAATTCATAATAAATTTGGTAATACAATTGCTATATATGCTGGAGATTATATGTTATCAAAGTCTTTTAAAAATTTACTTTATTATAGTCATAATTTAGATAATGCAAGAAAAATTATGAAGTCTGTTGAAAATGTATTATGTGGAGAATTAATTCAAGAAGAAAACAGATACAATCTGAATATATTGGAAGAAACATATTTTGATATAATAAGAAAAAAAACTGCGGAGTTATTAGCTATAGCTTGTTATGAAGGAGTGTATTTAACGAGTTTTGATGTGAAAAAAGCAGAAAAAGCTTTTGAGTTTGGTATTAATTTAGGGATTGCGTTTCAAATTATAGATGATTTAAAGGATATACTAAGTTCAAAAAAGGAGATTGGTAAAACAGTTAAACATGATTTTAATGAAGGATACTACACACTTCCAGTAATAAAAATATCAAATAAATATAATAAAGATCTTTTAGAGATAAGAGAAGGAAGAAAAAGTGATTTGGAGGATTTGTTGAAAAAAAGTGGAAGTATAGAATTCGTATATAAAATAGCAGAAAATTATATTGAAAAAGCTAGAAATATTGCTGGGGAATTTGAAGATAATATGTATAGAACTTATCTAATAAAAGTTTTAGGTATTTTGTGTAAGGGATTATAATGTCAAAAAAAATAAAGGTATATTTAGAATTAATAGAAATTAAAGCTAAAATCGCAGGTATAATGCCATTTTTATTGGGGATATTATATTCTATTTATAAGTTTGAAAGTTTTAATTATTATAATAGTGGATTATTATTAATTGCTATATTTATATTTACTAGTATTGTTGATTTAGTTAATAATTATGCTGATTATTATAATGCTAAAGATGAAAAAGAATATAAATTAAATGTAAATATTATAGGTAGAGAAAATTTAAATACAAAATTAATTTTTTATATTATATCTACAGGTATAGTAATTTTTATATGTATAGGATTATATTTAGTCTCAAGACTCGGAATTATATTACTATATATAGGTATATATTGTTTTGCTGTAGGTGTTTTATATTCTGAAGGACCATACCCTATATCTAGAACTCCCTTGGGAGAATTTTTTTCTGGCACTACAATGGGATTTTTAATAATTCTTATTACTATAATGGCAAATGTAGATATTAATATATTGAGCGTTTCAGAAATTTTTATTTTTAGTATACCAACTATATTTGCAATAAGTTCTTTGATGTTAGTAAATAATCTATGTGATATAGAAGAAGATAAAAAAAATGAAAGAAAAACTTTGTCTATTATTATAGGTAGAAGAAAAAGTATATATTTGCTATATATTTTTTATTTTATTAGTTTAGTAGGAGTTATTATAAATTATATACTAAGTTTAGCACCATTTTTATATTTATTTACTGTATTATTCATAGTTTTTATATATTTTAATACGAAAAAAATAGCTAAAAAACCGCAAAAGAAATATGCATTCAATTACGGTGTAAAAAATACTACTATTATTTTGGTGTTTCAAGTAATATTTTATGCTTTTGGAGTAGTGTTGAATTTATAACAATACAAATATAATGAAAAATACTTTTATAAGTTATAAAATAAAGTTAGTAAGTTAATAGTATAAGTTTGGTATTTGAAGAAAGAGAGAAAAATGAAAAATATATTAATATTAGGTGCAGGTTATGGAGGGCTATCATTATTAAAAAAAATGAACAATGAAATTAAAAATAATAAAGTAAAAGTTACATTAGTTGACAAAAATGAATACCATTCTCAAATGATTAGTTTGCATGAATTGGCAACTAGAAGTTTAAAACAAGAAGATGTAACTATAGAAATAAAAAAAATAATAAATAAAAAAGTTAATTTTGTTCAAGATGAAGTAATAAGAATTGATACCACATTAAAAAAAGTTTTTACAAAAAATAATAAATTAGGTTATGATATTTTGGTTATAGCTCTTGGATTTTCATCAAACGATTTTGGAATTGAAGGAATTGATAGTTATACGTTATCATTAAACGGTGTAAACTCATCACTTAAAATATCGGAAAAAATAGAAAATGAGTTTATAAATTATTCAACAAAAAAAGATAATAAGTTAAGATTTATTATTGCGGGATTAGGTCTTACAGGAATTGAACTTTTGGCTGAATTTGTGGAATTGAAAAAAAAATATTGTAAAAAATATAATATAGATGAAAAATTAGTTGAAATATATGGTTTGAATAGGAGCGAAAACATTATATCTATGTTTGATAAAAAACAGGTTGATAACGCTAAAAAATATTTAGAAGAAAATGATGTAAAATTAATTTTTAATACAAAAATTAAAAAAGCTACAGAAAGTAGTTATATATATAATGATCAAGTTGAATTAAAAGGGAATCTATTGATATGGACAGCTGGTGTTAATGGGAATAAAATTATATCGGAAACATTTCCTGAAATATCTCAAAATAGTAGAGTTAATGTAACTAGTGAATTGAAAGTTCAAGGAATGGATGATATATATATAATTGGAGATTGCGCTAGTTTTATAGCTAAAGGTGAAGTAAAACCATATCCACCAACTGCTCAAATTGCTACCCAAATGGGAGAATATGTTGGGAAAAATATAATAGCAAATATGAAAAATAAAAAAGCAAAAAAGTTTTCATATAAATATAGAGGAACTATTTGTTCACTTGGTGGAAGAAATGGAATTGCTATTTCTATGGGAATTAAATTTAATGGATATTTTGCTTTAAAAATGAAAAAAATTATAGAAACAGTTATAATTGTTAAACTGACTGATTTGAAAACAAGCTTTAAAAAACAGCGAATTATAAAATAGAAAAATATATAAACAAGAATAACACAACCTTTAATAAACCGAAAGGAAGTATATGAATAAAAAGAAAAAAGTTATATTAGGAATAAGTGGTGGTGTAGATTCAGCCGTTTCAGCACTTTTATTAAAAGATCAAGGTTACGAAGTAATCGGACTTTTTATGAAAAATTGGGATGAAAATGATGAAAATTGTACCGCTCTTGAAGATTCAGACGACGCTATGCAAGTCTGCCAAAAACTAGGAATAAAATATTATACAATAAATTTCGAAAAAGACTATTGGGATAAAGTATTTAGTTACTTTTTAAAAGAACTTAAAAACGGTAGAACGCCAAATCCCGACGTTATGTGTAATACAGAAATAAAATTCAAAGCATTTTTAGATTACGCATTATCATTAGATGCAGACTATATAGCTATGGGACATTATGCTAACGTAGAAAAAATAGGCGATAAATTCGTCCTAAAAAGAGGGCTTGACGAAAACAAAGACCAAAGTTACTTTTTGGCTAGAATTACAAGTGAAGCCCTATCAAAAACGCTATTCCCAATAGGAAATCTCAAAAAATCAAAAGTAAGAGAACTTGCAAAAGAGAACGATTTTATAAATGCAAGTAAAAAAGATTCTACGGGAATATGTTTTATAGGAGAAAGAAATTTCAATGAATTTTTAGATAAACACCTACTTTCTAAAAAAGGCGACATTATTGATATGGATACGGGAAATATTGTAGGAACTCATACGGGATTAATTCACTACACTATCGGTCAAAGAAAAGGTATTGGAATAGGCGGAGTTGGTAATGGAGAACCTTGGTTCGTAGCTGAAAAAAACTTAAAAGAAAACAAGCTATATGTAGTTCAAGGAAAAAACAATCCTGCACTATTTTCAAACTATCTTATAGCAGAGGATTTTAAATGGATTTCGGGAGAAAAACCAAAAATGCCTATGAAATGTACTGCAAAATTTAGATACAGACAACCTGATATACCCGTTACAATAGAAGAAAAAAATGGATTTATTAAAATAACTTATGATAACCCTGTAAAAGCAGTTACTCCAGGGCAAGTCGCCGTAATATATAACGGAGATATTTGTTTAGGAGGCGGAATAATAAAAAATAGATTTGGAGGTAAATATGAATTATTTAGATAAATATAAAAGCTGGTTAAATGATAAAAATTTTGACGAAGATTTTATAAACGAACTTAAAAACATACCCAACGAAGACATAGAAGAGTTTTTCTATAAAGACCTTTCATTTGGAACTGCAGGAATTCGCGGAATAAACGGTGCAGGGTCAAATAGAATGAGTAAATACATAATCCGTAAGGCTACTCAAGGCTATTCAAATTATTTAAAAAGTAAAAATCAAAACGCAACCTGCGTAATAGCTTACGATAATAGAAAGTTTTCAAGATTTTTTGCAATAGAATCAGCTAGAGTATTAACTGCAAACGGAATTAAAACATACATCTATAAAGAACTTCGCCCTACTCCGCAACTATCATATTCAGTTAGAGAACTTAAAACTACAGGCGGAATTGTATTAACAGCTAGCCACAACCCGCCAGAATACAGCGGTTATAAGGTTTATGGAGAAGACGGAGCGCAATTAAGCACCCAAGAGGCTCTAAAGGTAACAAACGAAATCGAAAATCAAAACGGTTTTAATGACATTAAAATAATTGATATAAGCGATGCTGAAAACCAAAACTTACTTATATGGCTAGATGAGACCATGGATAATAAATATATTGATGCTGTAAAGGAAAGCATAATCCATAAAGAAGCTTACGCTAAACCGCTTACATTTTTATATACTGCATTAAATGGCACAGGTGCGCCTATAATGAAACTTTTGTTCGAAAACCTAAATATTAAAGATGTTCATTATTTAGACGTACAAATGAACCCCGACCCTGATTTTACAACTTGCAAAAATCCAAACCCTGAAAGTTTGGACGCATTCAAATTAAGTATAGAAAAAGGCAAAAAAGTTGATGCAGAACTACTACTTGCAACAGACCCTGACTCTGATAGATTGGGCGTACTCGCAAGGGATAAAAATGGCGTGTATCAAAAAATTGACGGAAACCAATTAGGAGCTTTACTAGCTTACTACTTATTTAGCGAAAGCAAAAACTTACCAAAAGATGCGTGCCTTATTAAAACCGTAGTAACTAGCCCACTTGTCGAAAAAATAGTAAAAGAATACAATGCAGAATTTAGAGATACTCTAACAGGCTTTAAAAACGTCTGCGGACTAATTAGAGAATTTGAAAAAGCAGGGACGCCTACATTTATAATGGGATTTGAAGAAAGTTATGGTTACAGCATTGGAAATCACGTAAGAGATAAAGACGCAATAGTAACAGCTATGCTCATACTAGAAATGGCAAAATTCTATAAAAAAGATAACAAGAGTTTGCTAGACATATTAGAAGATATTTATAAAAAATACGGATATTATAAAGACCACCTAATCGCTTTACAAAAACCTGGTAAAAGCGGAATGGAGGAAATAGCTAATATAATGTCTAAATTTAGAAATGAATTTATAAATCTTTCTGATGAAAAACCTGTTAAAATTCAAGATTTTAAATCACAAAAAGAGATAGAGCTTATAAACGGAAAAGAAACAGATATAAACATAGAATCTTCAAATGTTTTAAAATATTTCTTTGAAGACGGCAGTTTTATAGCACTTAGACCGTCAGGAACTGAACCAAAAATTAAATTTTATTTTTCTACAAATAGAAAAACTAAAATTGATGCAGAAAACAGATTAAATTACTTAAAATCTATAGTAGAAAAAATAATAGATTAAGAAAGGACTTAAATGCAAGCAATATATCAAATATGTATATTATTTTCTTTAATAATAGTCGGAATTATAGTAGGCAAAAAAAATCTAGTATCTGAAAATTTTAAATCTGATACTTCAAAAATGATTTTAAATATATTTTTACCTGCACTCATAATAAAATCTATGAACTTTAAATTTTCAAATGAAATGTTTATAAAAAGCATAAAAATGGTATTAATATCTGCTTTAGTCTATATAATAAGCATAGGTATTTCTATAATTTTTAGCAAAATTTTTAAACTAAAAGGCGAAAGAAAAAATGTATTTGAATATGCGTTAATATTTTCAAATGCAGCGTTTATGGGATTTCCCGTATTAAACCAAATTTACGGAACCAAAGCTTTATTTTACGGCGTAATATTTAACCTTGGTTTTACATTTACAATTTGGACTTATGGGGTATATATATATGAGAGGGGAAAAAATGAAACTGTAAAAAGAAAATTATCTGAAAAAATAAAGCACATACTAAACCCTGGTATTGTCGCTATGATAATTGGATTTACACTATTTTCGCTAAATATAAAACTGCCAAATACTATATACAAAATTTTAGAACTTTTAGGCAATATGACTACACCTGCTGCAATGATATTTATAGGACTAATACTTACCGAAACTAAAATAAATGAAATCTTTAAGGATAAATTTATAAGTATTATTTCAATAAGTAGACTTATAATCCTACCAGCTATTGTATATTTAATACTTGGCTTAATGGGGTTTGACAAGCTAATGCTAAATGTTGCAGTAGTAGTAACCGCAATGCCTGTAGCAGCAAATACAGCAATATTTGCACAAAGACATCAAAGCGACTACAAATTAGCATCTCTCATAATATTTCAATCAACAGCGTTATCAGCTATAAGTATCCCTATACTTGTACTACTGTTAAAATAAAAGAAAGGACAAATTTATGAATTCAGTAATAAAGGCAACAGATTTTAATAAAAATGAAAATACTATTCTAATAGATACTCGTTGGAATATGAAAGAAAAAGACTTTGGAAAAAAAGAGTACGAAAAAGGACACATAAAGGACGCAATATATCTTGATTTTGAAATATATCTAACAGATGAAGTAACAAAATATGGCGGTAGACACCCAATGCCAAACTTTGAAAAATTCAAAACAAATATGGAAAACTTAGGAATTTCAGATACAAGTGACATAGTAATATATGATGACGGAACGCTAAACGCTGCGTCTAGGCTATGGGTTATGTTAAAAGTAATAGGGCTTAACTCTAAAATAATAGAAGGCGGATACGAAAAACTAAAAGAACTCGGGCTCGAAATTTCAACAGTTGAAACTAAATTAGAAAAGGGTACTATAAACACAAAATTTAACCTAGAATTAATAGTAGACAGAGATTATGTAATAAACAAATTTGAAGATAAAGATACCATACTTATAGACAGTAGAGCACCTGAAAGATATAACGGAGAAACTGAACCTTTAGATAAAATAGCAGGACATATACCTACTGCAGTAAACTACTTTTTCAAAGACAACTATAATGAAAACATTCTAAAAAGCGAAGATGAGCTTAAAGAGAGATTTAAAGAATTATATGACTACAAAGAAGTTATAGTATATTGTGGTTCAGGAGTAACAGGAGCGAATAATATGCTAGGAATTGAAAGAGCAGGAATTAATGCAAAATTATATGCAGGTTCTTTTAGCGACTACATATCTTATGAAGATAGCAAAGTTATAACAAATAACTAAAATTTACAAAAAAATGAGTTACATTAAAATCTAATGTAACTCATTTTTTTATAAATTAAGTATATAATTTTTAAAAGCAGTTTCTATAGGCGAAAAATGCCTATATTTTGCATATACTATTTTAAAATTACGCTTTAAATTAAGATCCTTTACAGAATAAGATTTTAAAAGCCCTAATTTCAATTCATTTTGAATGTCTAATTTTGAAACAAAACTAATTCCATATCCCAAAGATACCATTTTTTTAATAGATTGGCTATCTTCATTTTCGCTAATACTCTTAAATTTATTGATATTTAAATTACTACTTTTAAATTCGTCTTCAAGTATAGCTCTAGTACCAGAACCATCTTCTCGAAGTATCAAATCATACTTTATTAACTCATCAAAACTAGGTAAATCACTATCAAATTCAACATCATTTGACGTAATTAAAACAAGTTCATCTTCATAAAAATCTATATAATTTAAAAGATTATTAGGATATTCAGAACCTACAAAGCCAAGATTTATCTTACCTATCAAAATATCATCCACAACAGCCCTAGAATCACTTATTTTTAACTCGGTAGAAAAATCTTTGTATTCCGATTTGAATTTTAATATCAGCTCCGGAAGTATATATCTAGCAGGAATAGTACTTGTATGTATTGTAAGCACTCTATTTTCAATATGATTATGTATTCCTATAGCATTAATAGCCTTTGATCTTAAATTTATAAGTTCTATCGCATAGCTATATAATTCTATACCAGCCTCTGTCAAACTTATATCTTTACCATTTCTATTTATAAGTTTTATATCTAAACCTAATTCTAACTTTTGTATGCTACTAGTTACAGCGGGTTGAGATATAAAAAGCGATTTAGCAGCTTTTGAAAAACTCTTTTTATCTACAACCTTTACAAAACATTCTAACTGTTTAAACTCCATAAAATTCTCCCTAATTAATTAAAGACTTTACTAATACATCAAGCGCATCTATGGTATGTTCTTTTAAAACATAATCCAGCGGTATTAAACTAAGTTCAGTACAAGCAAGTATTCCCATAACATCACCGCTTGTATATTTTTTTATCAAGTTTTCAAAATCTTTACTCTTATAACTTCCATTTTTCTTAATATCATATATTAAATCCATTATAAACTTTTTTTCGTTTTCATCTATATAGTTTATATTTAAATTATGAACTTTTGCATATTTTTCATAAATTTTAGCAGTATATGTTCCCATAGTCCCGAAAACTATAGCACTTTTATACCCTAAACTTTTTACTTCCATTATAGTTTCTTCGACCATATTTACTATATTTATATCTGTCATTTTTAAAAATTCATCATAAAAATAATGAGAAGTATTACAAGGAATACCTATTTTTTCTACATTTAGAGAATTTAATATATTAAAATCACTTTTAATTTTAGACAAAAAAGCTTTACCTGTATTAGTTAATATAGCGTTAGTCCTATCAGGCAAACTTGCGTGGCTTAAAATTATAGTATCTATATGCTCATTGTCAGACTTTGCATTAGTGTTTGATATAATTCTACTATAAAGTTCATTTGTTGCCTGCGGTCCCATTCCACCTATTATTCCAATTTTATACATTTTTTCTCCTAAATAGTTTATTAAATATTTTTTTCATAATCATTGCATTAAAGGTAAACCAAGGCTTCATATCTTTTATACTAAAAATAGCAGGTGCCCATTTTTTTGTTATAGTGTCATAAATACTTTTTGATATCGCTTGTTGACCCGCTCTTTTATAATTAATAACTGCAAAAAAGTCTTCAAATCCATATATAAAAGCAGTATTTGTATCTTTTTCTAAATATAAATTTTTAGGCATATCTTTATCAGTTAAGTCACAATAAGTTATATAAGGCATATTTATACCAACTTTATTAATTAAAGTATTAAAATTTGTAGTCCTAACGTTTATTTCTATAAGATAAAGCTCTCTAGTCTTGCTATGTCTTTTAAACTCAATTTCTGAAAAGCCCCTATATCCCATATCTTCCATAAATTTTTTACCAATAGTTATAGCATCTTCTATGTATTTCTGTCTAGTAAAAACAGATGCCCCAAAATTTATCGGCCACTGTCTTAACTTTTGTCCAGTCATATAATGAGTTGTAATCCCATTTTTATCAATATAGGAATCGTAAGTTTCCATACAATCATCAAACCCGGGTATTATTTCTTGGACAACCGCATCTATACCCTTATCTTTACACTTTTCAACATAGGTAACTACTTCTTCT
>PDWI01002652.1_pt1 | contig 26547 bp, 16 predicted proteins | sample 1430891 | NCBI WGS metagenome assembly PDWI01 (sample SAMN01162508, study PRJNA174530) | Oral metagenome, whole genome shotgun sequencing project. | biome: Marine environment; feature: Marine mammal; material: Swab sample of the gingival sulcus; isolation source: swab sample of gingival sulcus...
ATTGACATTATGACCTCCATACAGTTTTCTTGGTTGTTAACTGTAATTATGGGTCAGTTAGTCGCCATCGTCATCTATTTCTTAGCGGAACCGAAAGAACTTCGTTTTTCATGAAATACGATAATGTGGTCAATATATGAACCAGCTAGAAATGGAGCACCCTGCATTAGTTTCTCTCGTTCTTCTCTTTCTGGAATATTTTCATGAGCGCGTTCGTTCCTTTCCTGCCGTAAAAATGTAAGCAAGTGTTTTTTTTGAGTAATGTTTTCACGTGATACGCAATCGATCATATTAGCCAATCCGCTTAAATCGTTCCGTGTAACTTGAAATGCATTAACAGCTTGCGCTTTTTGCAACAAGGCTTTTAGTTCATTCTCAAATATTTTTCCTAGTTGAAATAAGCCCACATCAACCGTTTTTATATTTAACAGTGCCACAGCCCGTTCAACATCCTCCCGTAATTTTTTGTCTCGGATCGTACTTATCTGTGTGAATTGGAGAGTTTGCTCAGTTGTTAAATCTTCTTGGTTTTTCAGAAAACAGTAAAGCGTGTTGCCTTGCGTTTCCTTTGAAACATTTTCTATTCGGTCTAGATAGTTATAAAAAGTGTGTTTCTTGCAATTCGTTTTTTTCATTACATGGATAGCAGTATTAGCAACTGTTGCCATGTGTCGAGGTTGTTCTTTGAGATATTGAATAACTTCCTCTTGCACAATTTGCATCAAAGTTTTATGTGGTTTGTTTGGAATTATTGGAGAATCGACATCATCTATAAATACTGCAATATTTCGCCTTTTTTTTGTAGGTAATGCCTCTAATCGGATCAGCGGTGTACGACGAAGCCACGCTGTAATGGTAGATTTAGAAATACCAGTTTTCGTGTTTAAGATTGTTACTAATTCAGATTGCAGCATCTTTTGGTCTGCTTGATTGGAAAATAATTCGCGTGTTGCAACGACTAAATCGTTTTGCGCGTTGTTCCTTTTATTCCGATTGGATTTATATGGTTTGGCCCCCCATGCTGCTAACTCATATTCAGTGTGAGATACTCGAATAAATTGATCTTTCTCATGCAAATAAGTAATGATCGATGTTTTAGGGACATGTGGTCTTTTTGTAATAACATATTCATGTATTTCTTCAGCCGAAGCTCTTGATTTGTGCCTGTGAAAGAATTCTTCCATTAGCTCAATTATAGTTTGTGTAGCTACATGATCCCATTCAGATAGTGTCCACCGACCGCTTTTTCCAATTGGACTGAAACGATTATCATCACCTAATTGATTGGTGAGATTGCGTTGATTTTCTGTATTTTCACTACCTGTAATAGCCAGTTGATGGTTGATTTCTCGAAGAATATCTCGAAAGTGCATTGGTTCTTCTTCAACATGCAATACACGATATGCCTGATTTGCGACTGAAGTTAACTTGTCGAATGAGATTTGATATAGATCATTACTCAGGCGTTCTATGTCTGGACAAATCTTAATCGCATAAACGATGTAATCGCCATCAATTTTCTTTTTTCTCTTTCGATTTACCTGAATTTTGATTTCGAAAAGTGATATGGGTAAAACAGCGATTTGTAGAGTGCGGTACACAGCTTTGAGCGCAGGCCAAATTTCCCCCAACTTGATTTTCTTGTTAGTTTGCCATGTATCGAGTTTTGACCCATGGTACCCCACTACATTTTGAGGCAATTCTTTAAATTCAAAAATAACCAGCAAAAACTTAACCAAATTGTATTGTTGAGGAGCGATTCGAACTTGGTAGCGGTGCTCAAGAATATGCAAAATTTGCTTAAAAGGGACAAAATCACCTTCAGTTTGAAGTAAATGTAAAAGTTCGTTAGCTTCTTCAACCAAACTGTTAGGAACAAACCATTCCTTAAGCGCTTTTTGCCCAAGCAGGGTTTCTCGAATACGCTGGAGAGTTTTCGCATTTATTTGCCTGACTCGTTCTCTAGTTATTCCTTCTGCATCACCGATATCTTGAAGTGTGTAAGGCTCTTTCCCATGAAGTCCATAATAATATTTGACATATTTGAATCCCCGTTTGTCACTATAAATATCCATTATTGCTTCTGTAAAGGGGAGTATTAGTGTGACCAAATTTGGTTGAGAATTAGGTTCGATAGTTATCACAGGAGTTTTGGAAGCCAGCAAACGTTTCAACTGTGAAGTATGAGCACTTGGTGTTTCTATTCTTGAAAGTGAAAGGAATGATTCCAGATGATCAATAATAATACCCTTCCCAGTTTTCCCTAAGCCACTAATGTTCTTGAAATTTGTTTCTAGTTCAGGCAGCAAGTCATCAATAGTTGCTATTTCCGCTCTTTCAAGAGAATTTAGAATACGGTTAGAATGAATCCCTAATTCTGATATTGGAAGTGCTTTAATTTCATTGCTGATATCGGATTTTATTTGTGTGTTTGGGAGTAATCCACTGATTACATATTGTTGCAATTGTTCAATAGGTATTTCAAGATAATCTGATATTGCACTGAATAGTTCATTTGCGCGTTTTTCGCCCACGTTTTTAATATTTGTGACACCAAACTGTCCTAATTCAATAACTTCCTTAACTGAAATTATCCCAGCTCGTCTGAGGAGATTCTGCACCTCAAGACCAATATCTAAAACTGTTATCGGTTGGTGTAGTAAATCAGTGTTTACCTTGTTGTTTTTCATGTTTTCTCTTTTGGTATCAATTGTTTGGATAACGCAGGGGCATTCGAGAATTTAGCCTGCCAACGCTGAGTTCACCGACGGGTGAAACGAGTCCGGTGAAACGACTTGTTATGCAATTCTTTATGTGTTTGAATCTCTTAACATGTATCGGTTTTCAACATGAAATATGTCTGATCTGGAAATAACTTTAAATCCAAATTTTTCATAAAAACGGACATTTTCATCCAGATCTGTTTCCAGGTATGCCTTTGCTGAACAATTATCCACTTCTTTGCAAAAACGCTGCATTAGTTTAGTACCAACCCCCATCTCCCTGTAAGATGGCAGAACGCCGATAGGACCAAGGTGCCAGTGTTGTTCAACCGGATCATGCGCTGCCCATTCCTTAAACCATACAGATTTTCTCCAATTAATATCATTTTCATCTTCAACTATATCTGGCTCTTTAATTACTTTCCCAATGCACGACTTCATTCTCATAACTCCGATGATTTTTTCATTTTCCTTTGCCAAAAAGACAATTCCAGGCAGGTTGTTGAAGAGTTCGAAAAACATTTTTTCGATTTTCACACGTTCATTTTCGCCATTACCCAGAAAGACACCAAAGTGGAGTGGATTGTTGAGCATGGCAATGCTCAGAACTTCCGCCGATTTTTGGATGTCATTTTGTTCCATAAAGGAAATATGAAAGTTGCTCATATTCACTCCTTGAATCATTTGGGATTTTAATTAATGCATAACTATATATTCAACGGAACAGATTCCGTATAAACCTCTGTTTTTCTTTTTATGCAGCCTGAAATTCGATATATACCTCTCATTTGGCTAAAATCCGCGAATAGATTTCTCTACAAGTTGAAAATTGTTGTTTTATTGAAAATCCTTTCCTGATAACAAGCCAGTATTAGAGAAAAAAGAGAAAAACCGGCTTCACATGGTTAGTATAAAATAGTTTGTCTTTCGAGACAATATGAGGTTTTTTCATGTCCCAACAACTGAAATTATTAGACCAAGTTTGTAATGCGCTGCGGCTGAAGCATTATTCATATTGCACAGAATAATTGTATGTTCACTGGGTAAAATGGTTTATTCTTTTTCATGATAAGCGCCATCCTGCCGAGATGGGTAAACCTGAGGTGGAAGCGTTTTTAACTGACCTGGCAGCTGCTGGCGAGGTCGCTGCCTCTACGCAAAATCAGGCGTTGAGCGCCCTGCTATTTTTATATGGGCACGTGTGGCCACGGCCGTTGAGTCATGTAGAGGTGTTTTGGGCACAAAAACCTAAGCGGCTGCCTGTTGTGCTAACAACTGATGAGGTACAGGGTGGCCAACTACAATAGGCGCACCATTCAAAAGCTGTTGGGGCATAAAGACGTAAAAACGACGATGATTTATCCGCATGTAGCCAACCGTGGCATTTTAGGGTAGGGGTTCGTAGCCCGTTAGATGAGTTGGCACTATGACGACAGAGCAAGAACACGAGGCGTTGATTCCGGCCGTTACCACCTGACAAACTTCATCTTTTCTCGGCCAAATAGGCAAAAAACCCCGCCCGCTTTAATGCCCGCAGCGTCAGCCCACCCAGCAAGCCGCCAAGGGCACCAAAAATAATGTAGGCGATGAGTGCCTTCGACGTGCCCAACAGGATCACGCCCACCGGAGCCCCGCTGATGACGCCAAAGACCCACTTCACCAAAAACTTCGCTAGATGGCCGATGACGCCAGTTAGCACCGCCACCATCAAGTGGGAAGGATTGCCGCCCAAAATAAACAATGCCAGATCTGTGCCCACGCCAATCGCCGCGTAGGCGAGAAAGGTATTCAGTGCGCCCCAATCTCCCATGCCCAAGAACGCCGCCAAGATGCCAGAGGTAATGCCGACAATGGTGGCCGCACCACGTTTCGGCACCACGCCAGCTGCCACGATGATAATTGCCATCCAAAAGACACCGGAACGTCCCGACAATCCAATGGGCAACCGCAAGGTGATTTTGGCAACCACAATCAACGCCGCAAATAAGGCCAGCAAAATTAAATTAAAGGTGGAAAAATATCGTTCTTTCATGGTTCTATCTCGATTTTGTCGGTGTCCTGCACCCATTCGTCGCGGGTATCTAAATTTTCCAGGGTGGAAACGAGCTTTAATGTGCCTGCGCCTGAGAGATCAAAGAGGACGTTGTTGTCAGGATTTTGTACTTCTGCCCAGGTGAGAACGGCCGTTTTCCCCCGACTGCTGCTGCTCACTGTAATCTGGCTTTCAGGGCTTAGCTCCTTTGTGGGCAGGTAGAGCAAGAACACATCTTGCAGGAGCCAGCCTTCTTGCGTTTTACCCTTTTCGGCATCGACAAAACTGACGGTAGGCAGACTTTCCAGTTCCGCAATGACAACCCCGCCAATCAAGTTACCCCCATAATAAATCGGGATACTGCCTGGCGTGATATTCAGTTCTGCGGCCATCGAGTTTCGCCGCCACGTATCAACGGCCGTTACCACCAACACAATCACCAACACAATCCCCATGGCTAAACCAATTCGTTTGTTTTGAGACATGATAAATTCCTAGAAACTTGGACCAAAGATCAAGGATGAAGAACCAACCCGCTGTCCTTGACACACGCATTGGTCATTCGTCGTTTATCCTCCGTCACATAAATTAAGTAAACGGCCACACCAACAGCACCGCCACCACTGCCAAAATCAGCAGCAGCAATACCCCATCCCACCAGGTAAACGTCAACTGCCGATAAGCTGTGCGCTGGGGGGCATCAAAGCCGCGGGCATAAGCTGACTCCGTCATCGTCCAGGCACGTTTGGTGGTCAAAATGATAGCCGGAACCGTTAACGCCAACAACTGCTCTGCCTGGTCTGGCAGTTTGCGCCAACCCGCCCAGGTGGGCAGCGTGATCCCCCTCGCTACCTGAGCCTCCTGAATGCCTCGCCATTCGTCTGTGAGCAGGTCGATGCTATGAAACGCCAAACTCAGACTGAACGCATACCGGTATGGCAGCCGCAGCCATTCCAGCGCCAACCGCATTTCCATCGGCGTTGTGGTACAGACCAACAGAGAAAAGGTGCTGGCCAGTAAAATCAAGCGCAAGCAAATAGTGATTGCTAATGTCAGGTCAACCAACAGCCAATCGACAATGAATAAAAACAGCAGCACAAAACGCAGCCGCCACAACTGATACAGCGTAGCAGGCAGCAGCTTAGCCCACCACAACAGCAGCCCAAACAAACCTAAACAAAACAGCAGTTTAGAGAGAGGCAGCATGATAGTAAAAGAAAGGAGTAAACTCAAAAACAGCTTCGTGCGTGGATCAATCTGCCGTAAGGGCGAGTTTGGAATCAGAACCGCGCGTTTTTTTTGTTTGCTCATAGTCATTTTGCAGACATCGTATTTTAGACCGGGATTTAACCCGAGTCTACCATGATCTAAGATGTCCATCTGGATGGCAAAATTAGCCCTGCTTTCTGCCATACGTCCGCCTGCTCGACAAGCTCACTTGGTCTACCATCGCCAACAAGGTCACCATCAGCCAAAACCAGCAGCCGATCAGCCTGGGTTGCCAGCCACAAATCATGGGTTGTTAACATAACAATTTGACCACTGGCGGCCAACGCTCGCAAAATGCCCATAAGCATCTGCTTGTGGGCGATATCCTGTCCTAATGATGGTTCATCAAGTAAGATGCCGTGCCGGGGACGCTGCATCAGAATGGTAGCCAACGCCACCCGTTTTTTCTCACCTTCACTCAGCAGCAGCGGCGGTGTGTTTTCGTAATTGGCCAGTCCCATCGCCTGAATCAACCAGTTATAGTAAGACATGTCGGGATTAGGCACGCGGTAGAGGATTTCTTCACGTACGCTGCTGTTAAATAATTGCATATCTGGATTTTGGAAAACGACGCCTAGCTGAGGGGGCGTCCCGTTGACCTGGATGCTGCCCTCAAATGTTTGCAGACTGGTCAAGGCGCGGAGCAAGGTGGTTTTGCCAGAACCATTTTTGCCCACAACGGCCGTTACCTCGCCGCCAGCCACATTAAACGCCATATCCCGCAAAATCAGCTTGCCCCCCAATCTCACCGACAACTTGCTGATCATCAACTGCTGCTCACTGCGTTCCGTTGAGAAGGGTTTGGGCGCGTCGGCCAAAACCTGGGGGGAGGCGCTGCTGTTCAAATTGAGGGTGTGTAAGTTGGGCAGCGCTTGTATGTATTCGCCGCGATGCTCACACACCACCACCGCCGTTCCCTGTTCGACCAATCTGACTAAAGCTGCTGTCAACTCAGTGGCTGCGGTAGTATCCAGCATCGAAAATGGCTCATCCAGCACCAGCACTTCTGGCTGTCGAGCCATGATAGCCGCCAGCGCCAGCTTTTGTTGTTCACCGCCAGACAGCGTTTGCGGATTGCGTTGGCGCATTCCCGTAAGCCCAAATTGCGCCATCGTCTCGTTCAGCCGTGCTTTGATTTCAGCGCGGGGCAGCCCCAGGTTCTCCAGACCAAAAACAATCTCTTCCTCAACAGTCTGCGCCAACATTTGTGCTGCCGGATTTTGCAGCACCAGCCCCACATGCTCGCTGATTTGCCACAATGGCATTTCAGACAAGGCGTGCCCGGCAAAAGTGACACTTCCGCTCAACTCCCCCCGATACAAATGTGGAATGAAGCCTGCCAGGCAGCGTGCCAGCGTACTTTTGCCACAACCTGACGCGCCGTTCACGTAAACGGCCGTTCCCCTGGAAACAGTCAGCGAAGTAGGCGCTAAACCCAGACCATGTTGTGGGTAGCGGTAGCTACTGTTATGCGCAATGAGCAGGGGATTCATGTTTGACATGAGACGTATAACCAAAGACAAAGGCTTGAAGCTGCTTTTTGCCGTTCGTCCTTCGCTTTTGCCCGTCTTAATTGAGCTTCAGCAGCAGCCAATAGTCACCGACTTCCTTAACCAGGCAAACAGGCTACTGCTCTTGCCGAGCCTCCTCTGGGGCAATGAACTGCTGCTGTACCTGTTGTCCGTATCGTCCAAGCCGATGTAGATGATGCTCATGATTTATTTTAGAAAACCACCTCAGTACAGCCGCTTTTAGATATTCATCAGCTGGATTTTGTCTATGGTGTGGGGCCTGCTGGCATCTCTTCTTCAACTGCATCTTCTTCTGAACCAGACAGGGTATCATCTTCACCTTGGAAGCCTTCAAAGAGCGTGTCATCATCATCCAGCGTAGACTTGACTGGTGCGCCGAAGATGGGGGCGTATTTGACGACACGATTGTTATGCGCATCCACCACGTACACATTGTCCTGGGCATCAATGGCGATACCAATCGGCAAGGCAAACTGATTTGCTGCCGTGCCATAGGTACCGAAGCGGCCAAGATAACTGCCATCCGCATCAAAGATAAGAACGCGGAAGCCTTCGGGATCCGTTACGTAGATCCGATTTTGGCTGTCTACAGCCACATAAGGCTTGTTGTCGATAGATTGACTGTACCAGCTGTCAACAGGCCACGCAGAAACGGGGAGAAGATCTGGCGACAATTCTTGTATACGGCCGTTCCAGGTATCCACTAGATAGATGTGGCCATTGGGGCCAGTTGCCAGTCCTACCGGTTCGTTGAAGAAACCCAGATCGCTGCCTAAGGAGCCGACAATGTTTTGGAAAGAACCGTCCTTGTCCATCACTTGAATGCGATGATTGCCTGTATCTGTAATAGCCAGCCGGTTATTCTCTATGAGCGTGATGTCTCGTGGTCCATAGAACAAGCCAAGATTTGGCTCATTTGGGTCAAGCGTTGCTCCGTGTGAGCCAAAGGCGCTTACGTGTTCACCATCATGGGTGAATTTTTGGATGCGATAATTCCAGGTGTCAGCCACGTAAACGTGTTCGTCATCAGCCGCAATACCCCAGGGTTCGTTTAATTGTCCTGGCAACTCGCCAAATTCGCCCCAGCTTGTGACAAAGTTACCTTCACTGTCAAAGACCTGGATACGATGGTTGCCGCTGTCTGCCACAAAGATGGTGCCATCAGGACTGATGGCGATGTTGCGTGGCGTGTTGAATTGGCCATCTGCGCTGCCTGGGAGACCCAGTTCATTCAAGATCAGGGTAGGTTGCAGCACCAGTTCGCCTCTGGCGTAAGGATTTGTGTATGTTCCGATGTTGGCCAGGATAATGCCTTGATCCCACAAGCTGGCGAGTACATCTTTGCGGATGTAGACTTTGAGTTCATGACGCAGCGGCCATTTTTCGGCGGTGTAAGTGCCGCCAAAAGCTTGCCCATATTGCTCATAATCCCGGTAGAAGAAGATGTCCCAAAGCGCTTGTCGTTTGCCTGCGTCCGCCAATCCCCGATCATTAGGGATGGCCGCATTCCCAAAGACAGAATTCCAACCAATTTGGCGATATTCTTCCATGGGCCACCAGAGAAATGTGTAGGTGTTGTGTTCGTAGTTGTTGCCCAAATAAGGCTCAACTTTCTCCCAGTTGACATTCCCCGCCAAGATGATGGGAGACTCGTTGAGATTGTTGTTGGGTTCTTCGCCAAAGTAGTAGCGGTTGGGATATTCACGCAAATACCAGGTGAAAGGCCAGCTAACGTCGTTGTCGTATGCCACTTGGATGCTTTTGTCCCCATAGAGGCGCATGGAGAGGGTTTCGATCTGATCCATGACGATGTTTTTGGTGGCGGGGGCTCCATGAGCGTAAACCATGTATTCAGTGGTGTAGTCGGCGTTGGGGAAGCTGGCCATGTAGGTGGCACGGATGGTGAGCAAACTGAGCAGGGTGAAAATGACCAGGACAATGAGGGTAGAGCGTAACGGCCGTTTCGTTTTCTGGTATCTTTGCCACCAAAAATAAATAACGATGCCAGTGACAACCAAGAAACCCAGCAGCAGTCCCATATTTTGCAACGCGTCAACCTGTTGATTGCCTAACTGAACTTTGTCCAGCCAGAAGAAGCTGAAAATCCCAAACAAGGTGACCACAGCCAATGCTGATAAACCACCCAAAATAAGAGAGGGCTGTGAGAAGAGGTCGCTGCGGGTGAAGTTTTTTAGTTTCTTGCCAAAATACCAGCCGCTCATGAGCGCCATCGGAATGACAAAATGCGTGCTTAGCCAGGGCATTTTCTCACCAGCAACCGTGTAAGCAACCCAGGTGAGCAGCAGCCACCAGGCGACGTAAGGCAGGAAGCCGAGCAGCTGCTCGGCACGGAAAAGGTGAGTGAGGCTTTCCTCATCGTATTGGCGTTTGATGGCTTTGCGTACGGTTACCAGCCACAGCACACTCCCTAGCAAAAGGATGGCCAGCGCCACAATCAATCCCCAAAAAACATCACGGGGGAGGGTAAGCACGGTTGCTTCCATTTCAGTGAGAAGCTCTTTGAGGCGATAGGTACGATTGTAGAACCACTTAGTAAGGGTGAACGCCCCATACGCTGCCAAGAGCAGCGTGACCCAGTAAGCAAAAATGTGGAGCAGACGTTGTTTCTTGCTCCACAGCCACATTGCGGCTAACGAGAAAATCACAGGGAGAAACTCGTAGATGGGCATGACGATGAGGTAGTAGAAAGTAGGCTGCGACCCACGCTGCACCTCTTGTTGTTCCAACCAGTAGCCCAACGAGCCCAACATGCCGCTGGCCATGCCACCCGTAATATTGGTGAAAACAGAGGTGTAAAGCACCAGGAAAATCGCGTAGAAAATGGCGGCAGCAATAGGCCATTTGCGTGCATTCCACCATAGTCCCACAAGAATGGACACGATGAAAATGACAGCCAATATGAGGATGCTGCTGAAGATATCTGCATCCAAACGCATGCTCCAACATTCCGCATTAAACATGCGTGCCAGCGCTAATTGAATTCCTGCCATATTTTCCTGGCCAGGGATGGTGCATTGTGGCATCAAATAATCGATTGGATTCATGCCCAAGATGCGCACAATGAGGGGAGTTGTCATGGGTAAAATCAGGGTGGTAAACAGCATGATGAGGTCAAACTCACCAAATTGGTCAATCTCGGGGCGCAAGGCGCGTGCGCCCAGGAACAGACCGAGGCTGAGTATGCCAATGCCCATGACTTGTATCCCCCGAACGATGATGAGGTTAATTCCCGTGGTTGGTGTGGGTGTAGGTGTAGGTTCTATTGCACTGCCCTCTTCCACGATGGCGATGTCGTCGGCTGGTGGGGCAGAACGTTCTATCAATTTTTGCCCTACCACGCCACCGCCAATGAGCAAGGCAGCCACGAAAACAATGAGAATGGGCACATAAAGTCTGCTCATTCTATTTTTCAGCCAAGGAGCCATCCACATTTTGGCTAGTAAGCGAATAACCAGAAAACTGCCAAATATGGCGACATAGATGAAGGCGATCTCTTTGGTGGCAAACATAAGGGCGGTGCCAGCAGCAAACCACCCAATATACTTTTCTTTAGGTGTGTCCAGGTAGTACCAAATGGCAATGAAGACTATCATGGCCCAAACGATGATGTAGATGTCGTGGCGAATGTAGCGAGAGTAGTAGGTGATGTAGGGCGAAATGAGGAAGATGAAGCTGGTGAACAGGGCACCTACTTTACCCAATGGTTTGCGCAAGAAATAAGGGATGGCTATCAAGATCACGCCAAAAATAGCTGCCGGCACCCGAGCGGCCAAGTCGCTGTCACCGAAGAGCCAGTAGGAGAGGGCGGTGATGTGGAATAAGAAGGGCCCGTGCATGAGCGGTGTGTGGTTGTAGCCCTCACCAATGAAGTATTGGTAAGAGAATTGGGTGTGTAGGCTTTCATCGTGGCTCATTACCCGTGTGCCAAGAGCGGCAAAGCGGGTGACGATGGCCATGATGATGAACAGCAGATAGATGGTCTTTTCCCAATCTAAATTGATGGAGGCAATGAGCGGTTTTGCCAAAATCTCATTGAGGGAGGTTGATTTTTTCTCGGGGGGTGTGGTTGTTAGTTCAGTCATAAATCTCTTTATAATCTGACCAATGACGAATGACGACTTGGTCGTTGGTCGCTGATCTTTTTTAGTTTGTAGCCATGCTGGCTGAAATGGCGGCCACGGGTGTGCGTTGTGGCGCCGGTGCGATGATGGCGGCGGGTGTTGTGGCTGATTTTGCGGGAGCAACAACGGCCGTTACGGTTACTATCAGCCCTTCTGCCGCTAATGTTTCTTGAGCCTCACTCGTTTGTTTTAGCATCGTGGCTGTGGCATCTTGGGTGCTGGTGGCTGTGGCTGCCAGGGTGGTGGGGCGGGGGTCGCTCCATATGTTGTGTGCGTGCCAAGCATTGAAACTGCCAAAGAGCAGCATCACGAGCAACCCCACTAGAGCCAATTGGCGCTGCCAGCCCAGCATGGTGAACGACCAGCGTTGTTTTTTGTGGGGGATGGGGGGCAGCTGTTCTGCTAAACGGCCGTTTGTGGGTTGAGTGGCTGTGTGCAAAGTAGCGTAAATCATGTGCGTCATGTGCCGTTCAGCCTGCAATGCTTTTTGGCAATGTTTGCAAACCGCCGTGTGTTGTTCAACAGCCTGCCGTTCCCTCGTTGGCAGTAAATTCAAAACATAATCTGGTAGTTGGTGAATCACGTGATTGTTGTTCATAGTTTTAGTCTGACAGTTGCTTAGTCTGGTTCTCGAATCGTTTAAGCTTCAATCCAAAATCATAAATCGTCAATCGTTATGGGATATACACCGTTATCCCCTAAATTCCTCATCGGCTAACAGCTTGCGCAGCGCTTTATGAGCCAGCCTCATGCGCGATTCAGCTGTCTTGGCTGGGATGTTGAGGATGTTGCCAATTTCAACATAGGTGAGCCCCTCGTAGTAGCGGAGAACGGCCGTTTCTTTTAATTTTGGTGTGAGTTCATTGAGGGTTGCCCACACACGCTGCTGCTGGGCATTCAAGTCTGCGATTTCATCTGGTGCTGGGGCATTGGTGTCGGTGATGTCATCTTCCTGGTGGATGAGTTGGGTTAGCGAGAAGGTAGGCAGCCATTTGCGCCGTTTTTTATTGCGGCAGCGGCTGATAGCGATGCGATAAATCCAGGTTTTAAAGGAGGCCTTGTTGGGGTCGAAACTGCTTAGTTTGCGGAAGGCATACTCAAAGCTGTCTTGTAAGACCTCTTCCGCATCTTCTTGATGTTGGAGCAAACTGTAATTGAGCCGATAAATCATGGCGGCATAGGTGTTGTATAAGGCCATATAAGCGGTGTCATCCCCATTGAGGCAGCGTTTAATCAAAGCCAGCGTTCGTTCATCCCCATATTTAGGGGCAGTGTCAGCTTGTTGCCAGGGGATGGTGTGGGATTCGTGTACTGTCATTGGGTCTGCTCCAATTTAACCCACAAAATAACCCGTTCTTGTGCCGGGATGATAGGGGATTGATGGAAAGCCCACCAGCGCAATGTGTCTAGAATAGGTGAACGGGTAAACGGTTTTTCTGTTGGCGCGTGGTTTGAAATTAGATAATCAGATCCCATGTAGCTTTCGCTTAGAGTGGTGATGGCCTCGGCTGGCGTGATGACTATGTTGCTTTGTGTATCCGAGGGTGCCGTTTTGCCAAATTCGATGTTTTGATACTGACGCAAATACCAACGCAGGGTAGGTGTATCGATTGTGCTGAGAATGTGGACATCCATATCGGATGTGTTAAGTTTCCAGGATAAATCTTGGATAACATCAGCTAAAATCAAGATGCTAGCGTTGGTGCCTTCGTTGACCCAACTTTCTCGGGGATCGTTGGCCGCTTGATGACTTAGCCACCAGGCTGTCCCCCAGTTATAAAAGAGGAGCATCACCAGCACACTAAGCAAAACGCCTTGATAGGTGACCCGGGTATCCCAATTGAGGGCAAAGAAAATTGTGGTGAGGATGATGGCTAAAGCAAAAAATGCAAGCCATAGATGACTGAATTCTGTGCCGCCGGCACTCATGAGACGCAAAAAACGGGCACTGTTAGCGACGATGAACGCCCATAAGACAAGCAGTCCGCTGGTAAACAGCCAGCTGTACCAGCCAATATGGGAGCCTATGATAGCCCCCGAAAAAGCGCCGATGAGCAAATACAAGGGCAGCATGATGAGCGCGGCATGGGTTATTATACCTGGTTGAGTGAGCCACAGCAGTATGATGCCCAGCAGCCAATAGATACAGAACACAGGCAAGGGCTGCGAGTGCCAGGCTGCCCATAGAATGGCCACCACTCCTATCGCCAATAACGCAGTTTCATAACGAACAATGGCCAGGAAGGGCAACATGATGTTTTCAAGCAGTCTGGAACCGCCGAACTGCTGTACCCAATCCCCTAAAATGGAAGCAGCGGCGCCCACGTTGCCTAAACTAAGCAAAAAGAAACTGCTGATGAGAGCCAACAAAATGCCCCCAATGATCAGTCCAGAGCGCACTGTGTCTGTCTCTAGCTTCCAATTTTCCCCTTCTTCATTGTCACTAAACAGGTGGGGAGCAGCGAAGTGCTGCCCCAACCAGGCCACGCCCATAGTGAGCAAGGCGCTGTAGAACAGGGGGGAACTGGTTAGCCCTAAGGCCAAGGCAATCATCGCTGCGTAGAACCAACGGCCGTTTCTCGAGTCTCGGCCGTTTATCCAGGCAATCAGGAGCAGGAGGGCGGCAAAGAGGGCAATCGAGTCGCCGCCAGCGGTGCGGGCAATGGCGGCAGCCATGGGAGAGACGGTGAGGAGAACGGCCGTTATCAAAGCTCCCACCGTCGATAAACGTTTTTGCAGCAGCCAGGGCAGCAGCACCAGCCCCACGCCAAACAAGGCTGGCACCAGGCGCATCACGCTATCACTAACGCCTAAAATGGGTGTTAACATGGCGGTGAAGGTGAAATAAGCTGGACTGCTGATTGCCAGCTCAGCCGTTCCTGGTTGCCAGAACTGCCATACAGCCAAGGCTTCCTGCGCCTCGGCGGCTGAAACTGGAATCTTGCTCAACTCCGTTAACCGCATTATGGCCGCAAACATCCCAACCAGGATGAATAAGCCATCAGCAATGGTTAACTTGTAGGTGTTTTGTTTTTCAGTTGATGTTTCGCTCGTGAGTTCAGTCATTCAAATTAAATTTTTATCTTGCTGTGTCATGTTAACGGTGTTTGCTAATCCATTCAAGTTGGCATAAAAATTTCCCAATGCGCAATGGATTCTGCTTAATTGTAACGTTTCTTTTTGAATTGTAGAACGGCCGTTAGTTATTCCACTTATAGATCGTAACGGATTCGTTCTGGAATGCCACATCTAGATTGTCTGCAAATTTGTCGTTGACTAGTAGCCCGTAAGTGTCTCGTTCCAAATTGCCCACGACCACGTAGGAAACGTGGTTGTACTCCAGCAAAGCTTGGGTTGTGGGCCAATATAGCAGGCTGTAAATGTCGCGCACGGCTAGCTCACGCTGGCTCGGTTCTGGGGTGTTGGAGCCGCGCCATTGATATTCGTGGCCTGCCCAGCCTAGCAAGGTGGGGATGCCGGTGTTGGCTGCCATCCGCCCATAATTGCTGTATTGACCGCCTACTGCTTCCACCATGACAGGCGAGCCGTCGATGTTTTCACGCAGCCACATGATGGCGTCGTATTCATTCGGATTATAGCGCTGAATGTAAGCCAGGCCGTTTAGGGTGGCTGGTTCCCGTTCATTGAATTCACCGGTGCCACGATACTCAATCATACGTGAGTGAACTCCATAGTAGGGGAACAGCAAGGCCAAGGCCAGCATCACGGCGTAACCACTTGCGGCTGCCAGCGGAATGATGCGCTGCACCCCTTTGTTCCATTTTTTTAGCAAATAATTGATGCCATACAGCGCTGTCACGCCAAATAGTACCCATGCCTGATAGTAGAATTTGAAGATTGTGTTAAGTCGCTGGCCGAAATTGTCCCGTAAGTAGACAAATTCAGGACCAAGGGTGAGCAGAACGGCCGTTAACACCAGCAGCAGTACAAATGGCAAAACAGGGGTTGTTTCAGAAGAGTTAACCATCGGCTGCGCCGCTGCTTCTTTGCCTTGAAGCTGTTCATGAGCAATCATCACAAGCAGTGCGACCAGGAGAGTGAGGTACAATGTCATGGCACCAAAAGCGATACGGTGGCTGAAAAAGATGGGCGCGATGCGGAAAACGGCCGTTAAGCCCCACAGCGGCGAAACGGTGCCTTCGATCCGAGGAGCCAGGGTGACACCTAATTCATTGGCTAACCAGATGATGCGGTTAGCTCCCTCTGCGCTGGTGGCCAGTATCCAACTAAAGAAGAAGGTGGCAAAGAGGAGGATGATTAGGAGGGAAACGGCCGTTAACACCCCTTGTTGCCAATAACGGAATCGTTGACGGATGGCCAGCGCCAGCAGCAGAATGGTAATCACCCACAGGGACATCCCAAAGATGACGAAGTATTGCACCAATCGGGTGGGGCGCATCATCATGGGCAGCAGGTAGGGGGCACCTGCCTGTGATTTGAAACCGAGGAAGAAGGGCAAGTAGAGAATGAGAGACAGGATGAGGAGGATAACGGCCGTTACTAATCCTTGTCCCATCAGACCCCAATGCCAGCCCTCACGCCGCCACCGCGCCAACACAAACGCCCCCGCCACGATAAAAAGGTGGATCAGCACATCCCAGGTGTTAAGGAACGAAAGGCCGCCGAGGATGAGAGCCGTGAAGAGGTAGAATGGCCAGTTAACAACGAATAAGGAATGATGAATCATGAATTGTGAATGAAAGCGCCGCTGCTCTTCATCATCCGTTCTCAGGTGATAGGTCTCAGTTGACTGTGGGCTTTCTAGCCACCACACCATCGCCACAGCCAGGCTCAAAAAGGCAAAAGGCAGCGCCATGACGTGGGGATGCAAGTCGCCCAGGAGGAAGCTAAAGCCAGGGAATTCCACAATGGGTTCTAAGCCTTCCTCTGGTGTGTCTGCCAGCGAATATTCATGGATGGGGCGAGAGGAGCGCCACCACCACCAACTGCCACCTTCATAGCGAGTGGTGGCTTCAGGATTGGGGGGGGTATTGATGTCACGGATGTCGAGCCATTGCCAAAAGGCAGGTGAGCCGACATTGTGGGCGTGCAGCACTTCCATCGTTATTTGCTGATTGCCAGCGATGGAGAGGGCGACAGCGGCGATGATGCCCAAGGTGATCGCTGCAATTCGTTTGCCATTGATCACTGTCAAATTGTAGACGAGACCGAAGGCGCCGACTCCTGTTCCTGCCACCAACCAGGCGATGCCCAAATTAAAAGCGATGAACTCCGGGACAAAGGCCAGCCGGGCAATGACGGAGGTCATCAAATAGCCAAAGTAGTAGTAGCTGATGCCAAAGCCAGACAGCCAGGGATCTTCTGGGGGCATGGTGGCGCTGCGGCTCATGGAGTTGAGGAAGGCGAAGTCCATTGGCTTTTCCGTGGCGGCGATGGCTGGATTTTGGGCGCGAACCCACACCCACACGCCAAATATGACCAGGAAGATGAGCTCCGTGATCAAAATTTGCTGCCAATTTTCTTTGAGCCAACCGGTGATGCTGCTGTTTTCATCTTCTTGTTCACGCCAGATGGCATAAGCAGATATGCCCACGGTGAGTGCCAGGGCGAGCAAGATACCGCCCATGTCATTGCGCAAAATGCCAAGAGTGCCTAAGAGCCACAGGAAAAAGCTCACCAGTAAAACGCCCAGCATCTTGGTGAAGGCGTAACCCCGGTCTGGCAGGGGTTTTAGAAAATGATAGGTAACAGGGATAACGGCCGTTCCCAATATCATGAGAACAAACCACCAACGAAATGTCGCAAAAATGTCAGAAAAAGTCATGGTTTTAGTAATCGCCAGATTATCAGTTGTGTAATACCCGTTTTCTAGCTGCCCAACGTACGCTTGCCCAGAGCAAAGCAGCGAGGCAAATTAGTGAGTAAACACATGTTATGTGATGCTTTCCACGTAATTCTTATAGTGCTGCCCATTTTGGAGTTTAATGTCAGACAGCTTAGGTCTCCCCATTTTAGCGTTTCTTCTAGCTCTTTGACTGCCTCTATTGATGCCGCTGTCTCCAGGATTCGCTCCCTTAGACACAAACGGACAAATTGAACCCTTCTTACCATTTCGATGATGGCAACACCTCATAAATCACAACGCCATCATTCTGGTAAACCTCTTGCAGCATGCCCATTTCCACCATTTGGGCAAACTTTGCTATGCCATCAGTCGTGTAATAGGCAGCTTCTAGCTGCCCCAAATACACGTACTTCACATCATATTTGTTGAGCAACACCTGCGCTTCATAAACATCTGGTGTGTTGTAGAAATGATTGACTTCCTGAACGCGATCACGGACAAAATGTTCTGGTAAGATGGCTCGCTGCTGCCTTTGGTGCCAATCCCAACCAACAATGGCTGGTAAACCAGTGTACATCGCCACCCGATTGGTGATAGAACGATAAGGACTAAACTCGCCATTATTGTGGCTATGTCCTTCAACAATGACAGGCGAACCGTCGATATTGTGCTGCATCCATTGAATGGCCTCATAATCATATTTCAAAGGCACCATGACGGCATTGGTATCACTATACTCTACGTATTCCATGAAAGCCATACCGTCTAACGAGTTTGGCGCTTCCTTGTTCATGCGAATATTCCATTTGGCGCTGGTTGCCAGGAGTGGATAGAGCAGTGCGGCACAAACCAAGATTGCTGATGTAATTTGCCATACCGTTCGTGTCGTTTGTCTACGGCGAATGGCCTGCCAAACCCACATGGCGACTACGCCGCTGACGACGCTCAAAATCAGCCAGACTTGCATGTAGATTTTGAAAACGGTGTTCATGCGCCCAGAATCGCCTGCCAACACAAAGAATTCCACAAACAATGTTAATGCTAGCGAAGCTGAGATGAGTACCAGGGTGATACGCCTTTCTGGCACCAACTCAGGGCGAATTCCGAGCAGCCCAGCCCCTATAACCAATGTCAGCGCAACTGGGGCGATGTGGTAACCTTTGACCATGAGCAGGAATAGGAGCAGCACAAACAGGAAAACTGCCATCGTCACCAGAAGGACGATTCGCTTCCGGTGTCTTAATCCCTCAAGCCTCCACGTTTTTGTCCAGATGCGGAATTCCAATAGCAAGTAACTCATGATGAAAAAGAGGAACAGACCCCAAATAACCAGGTAGTTGTTTAAGTGGGTGTAAGAGCCTGGCCATGGTTTGATGCTGTTGTAAGCAGAGCCAAAATTGTCACGATAAGGTAGGAAAAGCAAAATGGACAACGCCGCCAATATCATCGTTTGCAGCATGACTTGGCCAATCATCGACCAGGAAAATTTCTCATCATGTTGGCGATATGCATACAGAAAGATAGCTAATGTGCCTAGCACAAGATAGGTGGGCCAGTCCCAGGTGTTTGTGGGCCACAAGGCACCAATGGCCAGGGCACCTGTGAGCCAGAGGAGGCTGGTTTCCCACCAGGCGGATTGACGATTTTCTCTTTGCCCCGCTGTGCCTCTGTGCTGGTTTATTGGCAGCAGAGCGAGACTAACTGCCCAACCGAGTGCCAGCATTTGCAAGGACATGCTGATCATGTGGGCGTGGAGGTCGCCGTAGAGGAAGGTGAAGAAGGGGAATTCTGTGATGGGGGCGGTTTCACCTGAGTTGTAGTTGATGGCGCGGGTGGCACTCCAGAACCAGTCGCCAGGGTAGATGGGGGCAGATTGTCCGGCAGCGAGATTAAGGGCTCCGTCTACGGTGCGCAGCATGGTGTCGATGCCGCTGATGCCTGTAACGATGACGCTGTTACCCGCTTTTTGCCACGCATCTAACATCACGCCTACTTCTGCCAGATTGCCCAAGATGACGGCCAGGATGGTGGCGATGAGGCCAGCAGCGAGCGCTTGACGGCTAAAGATTGAGGTGCCAGACGTGACGTGTGGTGATTGATTGGTGGATTGCCACGCTTTCTTCTCTAATCTTTGTTTTCTGTATGTGGCCAGGTTGTAAGCGATACTAAATGTGCCCAAGCCGGTGAAGCTGAACAGCATGGGGATGATGAGGTTGTAGGCCATGGTGGGCACGATGCCGAGCAGTTTGGTGAGGACGCCCACGAAAACGTAGCCGTAGTAATAGTAGTTGATGTACCCGCCAGCATACCAGGGATCGTAGGGGGGGAAGGTGGTGGATTTGAGGATGGCGTTGAAGTAGGAGAGGTTCATCGGTTTCTCGCCACCCCAGATAACGTCCCACACGTCTGGATTGCCTAAGCGGATGATGATGGCAATGATGAATAGACTGATGCCGAGCAGTTCGACGGTGAGGATATATTTTCGGTTATGGCGTACGAAGGTTGTGATGTCAGGCCCATGTCGCCATAGAGCTAACACGCTTAAGATGAGTATCACGCCTAAACCCAGCAGGAGTGTGCCGCGTGTGTTGGGGAAGATGCTGTAGCTGGCGGTGATCCAGACGAAGTAGGAGAGGCAAAGCTGCACGAAGATGCGGGAGAGGACATACCCTTTGTCAGGGAGACCCCGCAAGATGATGTAGGTAAGTGGGAAAGAGAGCCAGCCCAGGATAACGGCCGTTAGCCACCAAACGATAGCCGCCAATGTGGAATTATTCGAGAGGATGCCATCCACGTTGAAGATCTCGCTAAAGGTGCCGTTGGCTTGCTGCACAGCTCGCTGCTCTGCAGAGAGCATCATGGCGTTAGGCGATTGCGTGGCTTCGCCCGGATTCATGAAGACGATCTTGCTCCAATCGATGTTGCCCAGAACCTGGATCGTGTTTTCATGGCTGTACTCGTCTGTCTTGGCGAAGATCCAGACCGGCGGATGATCATAGACACTAAACGCTTCTTCGGCAGCCAGGTCTCCGGGCGGCGGCCAGCCAACGTCAGGTTGCTCACCCCATTTGGCTTTGCCGCCGATGTCGCTGATGTGCAGGGGGCCGATGTGATAATCGACTTGATTTTTGTAAACAAGTTCAAAGCCTAATTCGCCACTAAACAGCCCCCGGTAAAACTCGATCATCAAGGGGTAGGTTAGGGGAATACGAGGCAGAGACCAAAGCGCTCGTTGGCTGCTTAATATGATGTAATCCGTCTCATCCAACCAGTTGACCATATTTTGCTGCTTTTCTGGGGAATCGGGATGGGTGACGGGTAAGGGGTTGCCGTTTACGGCGTTGTAGTAGTTACTGTAACCGGAACGGTCGTTCACGGACACTGGCAGTGAATCATCCCAATGTTCATTCATCAAGTGGCTTGTACCGGCCTGAATGGCGGTGCTACCTGCGGTAATTTTGATGGTAATGAACTGCCATGACCCCTTGACGGCGGAGTGCTGGGGCAGGGGCAGCGTGAGGGGGGCTCTTGTGCTGTTGACCGTCACCGTATGATTTTCGGTTTTGTCACTCTGGCAGCCTGCGGCGAGCGTCACGACTTGCCCATCTGTGCCGTCCATTGTTTGTAGATAGTTCAGGCGAACGGCCGTTATGCGACCATCTTCTGGCATTTCAAACCCAATATCCAGTGGGAGGCCATGGATGAATTGGTAATCTCGCAACGGCAGGGCATACTCATGTTCGACGCCATCGGTTTCATAAATGAGGGTGGCACCACTGGGGATATGCTCGTAAATCCAGGAGGAGGCAGCCACACGAGTGACTGGATTCTTATAAGTATCGAGAAACGTCCAGGCCCAGGCAAAGGTGTAAAGCCCAACGGCCGTTATTAAGCCGCCAGCTAAAATACGCCGGAAGTATTGCTGTTTTGATTTGTCATTGGCCTGGGCGCGATCCCACATGGCAAACAGCGCCCAGGCGGCCAAGAGCAGCAGCGTGGGGTAGATGGGCAGGAAGTAGCGAATGGATTTTACCCAACGGACAGCGGTGAACAGGAAATAGACGCCACTCCAGGCCACAGGCAGGGCATGGCTGACCCAGTCTGGTTTTACTTTGATGAGGCGCCACAGTGCCCAGAAAAAGCCAAACCAGGCGGCTAAGCCAGCCAGTAATCCCATGCCGTACAACACCATGTTGGTTAGGGGGAATAGGATGGGTGTGCGGTCTACCCACTGCGTGGCAGGCGGGAAGTTGGCATCGGGTTGTTGCATCCGTTGGATTTCTTCCATGTTGCTGCGGAATTGGGGATTGAGACCGATGATACTGTGAACGGCCGTTTGCAAGACACCAGCCTCTGAGCCAGTGGCCGCCCATACTTTTTCACGGGCAATCTTGGCGTCGGCGAAGGCATAGGGCTGCGCTACCCGGAAGGTGATCATGGAGACTGTGGCGGCCAACATGAGCCCTAAGACCACCCGCTGCATATCAACGGCTGTTGGCGTGAGCTGCACCCACACTTTGAAGGCGAGCCAGTCACGCCATTGATGCCCTCTCTGGTGCAGCCAGAGGATAGCTGCCAACACAGACATGCCAGCTAACGGGGCTACGTTGATACGCGAGGCGACCGTGAGCCCCAAACCCAGGCCAAAGAACGCCCACCAGCGTAATTTCCAGCCAGCTTCTTTATCGCCCAGACTGGCGGCACGAACGGCCGTGTAAATGGTGAACGTGGTCAGGGCAGCCGCCCAATTGTCTGTGGTGAAGAAATGGCTTTGTTGAATAGGCATGACGGCCAGTGCCAGCAGCCCCGCGCACAGCAAGCCAACGCGCCAGTCGTACAATCGGCGTCCAATTAAAAATAGAAATAAGATGGAAACGAGATCGACCAGTCCAGAAAGAGCCCGCCCGACCAAGTAGATGCCGTAATAGTCGATTAAATGATAGGGACAGCGTGCGCCATTTGAGGCGCCATCGCCCGGGGAAAGTTGACAGAGTTGGGCTATTCCCTCAGCTGCTATGCGCGTGACTGTTATGGGGAAGTTGCCGTAGACATAGAATTCGTACCCCATATTGTATGGGTTCATGGTCGATTCAGATGTTTTGAAGTAGACGAAGGGGGTATAGCGAGACTCTTCGCCCAAGGCTGTCATTGTTTTGTGTCGGTTGTATTCGGTTTTTAGAGAAGAGGCAACCATGGTGAGAAAACGTTCGTCTGGATGCAGATGGAAGTTTTCATCCCAATCCAGGCCGGTAAAGCGGAAATAAGCACCACATGCCAGGATGAGGATTAGCAAAATGACGGTGAGTGACTCCCAGGTGAATTTTCTGGATGTAGGGGGTTCTTTTTCCTGCGGCGGTTCTGTGTCGGTCGGTTGCGCGGGAAGAGAAGAGGGGGGAGAAACGGCCGTTTCTAGTTCAGCGGGTTCGTTTTCAGTCATAGTCATAATTTTACATTTTCGTCCCGGTAAGCATACAAGAAACCCAAGTAATGGTGTACGGGATTGGGGGTGAGCTTAATTTGGAAATTATGCTCTTGTAGATGGGTAACCAATGCTTGGTGGGTAAATTCAGTAAAGTTATCGTGGTATTCCAGGCAAATATGATCAATTTTTGACAGCGTGTCTGCCCTTGCTTTCAGTAAAAGCTCAAATTCACAACCCTCGCAGTCGATTTTGAGGAAGTGGCAATGGTCAATGCCGTTGGCTTCAAATAAGGTCTCAAAAGAGATGCCCTCAACCTCGAGGAATGAAGAGGCGGTGCCTGAAACGGTGCTGGCCGTTGTGGTATGCTGCACAGCTGCTCCTATGGTCGCCAATGTTAACTTTTCTGCGTGGCTGCTAACTCCCATTTGAAAAGCATGTACATTGTTCGTTTGGTTCAACTGGAGATTCTCTTGCAGCAGGGTAAAGGATTCGGGAAAAGGTTCATAGGCAAAAACCTGGCAGTTTGGGAGTTCTGTCGCTGTTAAAATGGCAAACTCACCAATGCCAGAGCCAATATCGATAATTGTCCAGCCATCTTTAAGCGGAGTGCCATTCACCTCATAATCTCGATCCAAACATGTTTCTTTCACAATCCACACATCCATGATATTTCTAACATTGAGTTGGATACCGTTTTTTAGTTTTAGAATGAGGGATTTTTGACCCAAAAGCAGGGTGGGAATGGCATACCAGTTTTTAACTTGGCGAAAAATGGTGAGTATGGAAGATGAATAGTAACTAATTGGTGAACTCATACTTGCTGCTGTTTAATCTACTGACTGCTTTATCTACCTAAATGGTTTGTTGTCATCACTTATGTTGGTTTATGTGGCCGTGGTGCTGCTTGGAAAATCCTCTTCGTATCCGCTTTTTATACACACTAACTGTTCAAAAGCCTTAATAGCCACTTTGACTTTCCATAAGTAAATAAAAACCAGGGGGAATTTTAACGGAAATAGGGGCAATCAGCGAATTGGGATCGACCCCTGTTGTTTTCCACAGTAGGTGTTGAGAAAAGGGATGGGCACAACGATTAAGATGATGATAACGGCCGTTACCCAAGACCCCTCTGGCGGGCAGAATGAGTCATTACACAGGGAAAAATAGGGGCGATGAAGGGGAGAGCAGAGCTGAGCCGTAAAGCGGGATTGTTTAGGTCAGCGCGCCACCCGAAAGTTGGATGAGATCTCGCATGGCATCTGGATCGCAGATGGTGAATTTGCGTCCTTTGACGATGATCCATTGTTCCCGGCGGAAACGCCCCAATGCTTTGTTGATGCTCACTCTGGTTGCGCCTGTCATTTCTGCCAGATCAGTTTGGGTGAGAGATAGATCCACACGAATCCCCTGGTTTGTCTTGACACCATGTTGTTCTGCCAGATTGAGCAGCACTCGAGCCAGACGAGCAGGCAAATCCAGGAAGAACACATCGCTAATTTGGTTGTTGAGGTTGCGAATGCGTTGGGTGAGCGTTTGTAAGACGTGCAGTGAGAAATCTGGGTTATTGCGAATGAACCGAATGAAATCGTCCCGGTGCAAGGTTAATGCTTTGGTCGCTTCAATGGCTTCGGCGGTTGCAGAACGGGGTGCATCGTCTAGCAAAGCCAATTCACCAAAGAAATCATTTGTGCCTAAAATTGCCAGCAACGCTTCTTGTCCATCCGGTGTGGAGTAGGTGATTTTTATTTTGCCTGTGCGAATGATGTATAGCAGGCCGCCTGGATCCCCATGATGGAAGATAATTTGTCCAGAACCGAACTGACGGGGCACAAGACGTGCTGAAAGTTTGTTCAGTTCTTCTTCCCTTAGATCCGCAAAAAACGGAACCTGCTGTAAGGCTTCTGCATTATTGCGATTATGAATCATTATTCCCCTCTTCAAGGTTCTGACTTGGACTCCCGCAGTTCAAATCAGGATTTGTTGATCCACCATGTTATGTGCGCATCCATAAATAAGTGATGGATGCGCTTCAAGTGACCTTTTCCCAGGAAAAACGGCGACTAATTTTTAGACGGTCACTATGAAATAGGTTGTAGATTTGCATCGCCTAATTTTAACTCAAGATACACATGATCCAAAGTTGATTTTATTTGGCGCTTTAGCCAGTCAAGAGGCAAATCGTTTGTGGGGAAGGCGGAGAGGAATTCTGGAATGTAAACGGCCGTTTCCTCTTGTGGCTTGTTTTGATCAATGTGTTGTTGAATGACATGACGCATTTTGAGCAAATACTCACGAATAGGCTCGATGGCAGAGCCATCACAGATGGGGCCGCGCCCGGGCACGATAGCCATTAGTTTGGGCGCCATCGCTTCCAGAATGTCCAGGCTGGCTAACCATTGCCCTGAATTTCCTTCGGTGAGCAGGGGATGGGTATTCACCATCAAGGTATCCCCCACAAAAAGGATATTTGCTTCTGGTATATGGATCCAAATATTACTGGGTGTTGGTCCGGGAACGGCCGTTAGCTCAAGCTGCCTGCCCCCTTTGTAGAGCGTCAATTCACCATCAAAACTCATTGTTGGTCGTTCCACAGGGCTGTTGCTCAGCTCCCGCCCCCGATTCGGGTAACGTTGGCTTAAGCTTTCAAGCAGGGAGCCAGGGAAGCGCTTATCATAACTCACCAGGCGTTCAGATGTTAGTTGGTGGGTGAGGATTGCCGCATTGAGCCAACGGGTGTTTAACGTGCGATCACCATGAAAATCCGTCAGGATGATGGTGGAAACAGCGTAATGGTTGGTGCGGTGCAGCGTTAACGCCCAACTGCGAGCATCTCGAGGAAAGGAGGGGACATCTATGGCGATAATCCCTTTGCTCGTTGAAATTGCGCCAACATTGACGCCCACAAAATCAGTTTCTGCAAAAATTCCCGGTGCCAGTTCTTCCATGAAATTAATATCTATTTAGGCAGCGAATCAACCCAACAAGATTGTGCTGCATCTAAGGCGTCCGATACTTCTTGACTGGGATGTGTCGAACCGCCCCCTTGGGCAAAGTGGGCACTACCACCGCCCCCGCCATTTCCTAGTTTTGCCAGGGCTGTTTGCAAAAGTTGGTTCATATCCCCCGGCACATTGGGGGATCGGGAAAACAGCAATCGTGTTCGTTGCCCGCCCTGACCAAACATGACGATGATGTTTTCTTGTTTGGTGAGACGAGTGGCCAAAGCTTGTAAATCAGCGGCAGCATGGTCTGCAAAGGTATGCTTGATGAGGGTGTGTGCCCCTATTTGTGTGCCATTTGCTTTGAACTTTTCTATTTCAACAGCCAATAGGGCGTCTTTTTGTTTTTTGAGGGTGCGCTGTGCCTCTTTGTTTTCTTGCCGCAATTTGATGATGGCGGGCAAAATGTCAGCGGCGCCAGTCGTTAATGCTGCGGTCAAATCACGCACAATGGTATGCTTCTGCCTGTAATCTTGCAAGGCACGGTTCCCGCACTTAAATTCAATGCGGCTCTTTTCGCCTCGTTTTTCTTGCCTGACAATTTTGATCTGACCCACGCTGCCTGTTTGGTTGACATGGGTGCCACCACAGGCAGTGAGGT
>PDWI01002653.1_pt1 | contig 26544 bp, 13 predicted proteins | sample 1430891 | NCBI WGS metagenome assembly PDWI01 (sample SAMN01162508, study PRJNA174530) | Oral metagenome, whole genome shotgun sequencing project. | biome: Marine environment; feature: Marine mammal; material: Swab sample of the gingival sulcus; isolation source: swab sample of gingival sulcus...
GGGCGGCTGGATAATGGGTACCAGAGCCATGTACGAATAGGCTGCCACGGCAATGGGCCCCAGATAGGTGGGCGCCAGCCGGCTGGTTGTAAAAATGGCTGTCGGGCCGTCCGCCCCGCCTATAATGCCGATGGAACCGGCCACATGCAGAATGGAGTCGGCCAGGCGGGTACCGTCAGCAGACATAACAAAGCTGAGAGGAGTGAAGCGTTCCAGAAGCACGGTTCCGAAGAGGGCAAAGAAAATACCGAACTGGGCGGCCGCCCCCAGCAGCAGTGTCTTCGGGTTGGCCAGAAGCGGACCAAAGTCGGTCATGGCGCCTACACCCATGAAAATAAGCAGCGGGAAAAGTCCCGAGGCCACACCCATGTCGTAGAACTGGCCGATAAATCCGCCGAATACATCAATAATGTGATGCGCCGTTTCGTTGTACATTACGCTGCCGGCTTCGTTCATAAAGTACACTGAGTGAGAGGCAATCTCGGCAAAAGGAATGTTGGACAGTACCGCGCCTGTTCCAATGGGAATAAGCAGCAGGGGTTCAAAACCTTTTTTTACGGCCAGCCAGATAAGGAGCAGGCCCACAGCTATCATAACAAGGTTTTTCCAGCCTCCGGCCTGCATAAAACCGTAAATACCTGTGGTTCTCCAGAGTTCCAGAAGGGAATTCGCGAAATCCATTTACTCCCCCTTAACCAATTTCCACCAGGGCGTCACCGGCTTTCACCTGCTCTCCCTGTTTTACCAGAATGGCTTTAACTGTGCCGTTGGCGGTTGAGGATACCGGCGTTTCCATTTTCATGGCTTCCAGTACTATTATTTCTTCGCCCACGTTGACACTTTCTCCTTCTTCCACGGGAATGCGCAGTACCAGTCCGGGCATGGGCGCGGTAATGGTGGTTACCGGTCCGCCGGAAGTGCCGGCTGAAGACGCGGCGGTATCGGAAAGGCCGGCCTTCACATCAATGTCGTAGCTGCGGCCGTTGACAGTGGCCTTGCCGCCTTCAATTTTTACTCCGTAGGCTTTTCCGTTGACGGTAACTGTTACACCGTCGGCTGCCGAGGCTCCGGACTCGGTGCCTGCGGCCGGAGCGGCCTTAACATTTTTGCGCACATTGGGTTTTGCTTCACCTTTCAGGAACTGAATGCCTTTGTCCAGACAGGCGGCGGCAATGAAGATGTTTTCTTCGCTGTGATCGTTTATGCCGTTCTCGGAAAGTAGTGTTTTGGCCGCTTCAATACCCAGTTTGGGATTCTCGTCGTTAATGTCTACAACTTTGCGGGTGGTTGGTTCCAGCCCCAGCTGTTCGGATGCAATTTTTACAATTTCCGGATCCGGAGCAACAGGAGTTTTTCCGAAGTAGCCCAGAACCATTTTGCCGTATCCGTCCGCAATTTTTTTCCAGGGGCCGAACATGGTGTTGTTGAATGCCTGCTGGAAATAGAACTGGGATACCGGAGTAACAGAGGTTCCGAATCCTCCTTTAATAACCACTTCTCCCATGTTCTTTGTAATTTCTTCATAGCGGTTCAGAAGGTCGTTGTCACGGAGCATTTGCGTATTGGCTGTCAGCGCACCGCCGGGCATGGGAGAAAGGGGAATGAGCGGTTCCACTTTCTTGGCTTCCGGCGGCATGAAATAGTCTTTCATGCATTCCTTGAACACTTCTTCAGCTTCGTAAACCCTGGCAGGGTCAATTCCCATGTCGTATTCAGAGTCGCGAAGCGCGTGGTACATGGTCATAACATCCGGCTGACATGTTCCGCCGGAAACCGGGGCCATGGAGAGGTCTACCTGGTTGGCGCCGGCATCCAGAGCCGCCTTGTACTGGGTAATGCAGATTCCGGCAGTTTCATGGGAATGAAATACTATTTTTGTGCCTTCCGGCAGCATCTTTCTGGCGCGTTTTATGGATTCATGCACAACAGCCGGGGTGGCGGTTCCCGACGCGTCTTTGAAACATACCGAGTCGTAGGGAATGTTTGCGTCCAGAATTTCCCGCAGGGTTTTCTCGTAGAAGTCCGGATCGTGCGCGCCGGTTACTCCCTCCGGCAGTGCCATCAGTGTGACACAGACTTCATGTTTGAGTCCGGCATCTACTATGGCTTTACCGGAGTCTATGAGGTTGTTGACGTCGTTCAGGGCGTCAAAGTTCCTTATGGTGGTAATACCGTGTTTTTTGAACAAACGTGCATGCAGGCGGATAATGTCGCGGCTCTGGGAACTCAGACCAACGACGTTGACGCCTCTGGCCAGGGTCTGCAGGTTGGCGTCCGGTCCGGCAGCCGCGCGGAAGGCGTCCATCATTTCAAAGGCGTCTTCGTTGCTGTAGAAATAGAGGGACTGGAAGCGGGCTCCTCCGCCGGCTTCAAAATGCTGCAGTCCCGCGGCCGCGGCGGCTTCTACAGCCGGAATGAAATCTTTGGTAAAGACCCGTGCACCGTAAACGGACTGAAATCCGTCGCGGAATGCGGTAATCATAAAGTCAACTTTTTTCTTAGCCATTTTCTTCTCCGAAAAATCAGTTCAGGGTGTAAGCCGCGGCAATGGCGACGGCAACTTCCGCATCGTCAGCGGCGCCGGCTTGTCCGCTGCGGGATGCGGCCGTTTTGCGCGCAGGGGTTGTTTCTTCCTTTTCCGGGAAGAACCGGAGGATAAGGTTCGACATGAACCTCATCAGGATTACCATGATGGCGAGAAATGCAAAAACGACAAGCATTCCCACCGCCATGATAATGAGTCCATCGTTTATCATGGTCATCTCCTGGCAGATTAAAATCTGCCGGTTTAGGCAGATCGGGTGAAATTAAGCCGGCAGGACGGATGAATTATCTCCGGCTCAATTGCGCTTATACTAGGGAAAACCCGCGGAACTTTCAATACAGTTGCCGGGCGTACTTCCCGGGGGCCGGACAGGCGCGTGTAAGTCTTTTTCGCGTTGCGGCATTGTTTGTTTATTCATATTAATAGGAATATTGCCGAAAAGTATATATAGTCTAATCATGAATAAATGTCATAAGCTGGTGAATACAAAAATATACATATTTAAATCTGACAATTATGACATATTCCTAAGTTTCTATTTTATAGAGAGTTAATTTTTATTTTATGACAGCCGAAAATTGGAACGGGTCTTGCTTGTTTTATATGCCCGGGGTCTCTTTGAATGAAATATGAGGGGCGGAAGGGCTTTTTGGGGTAAACAAGGCTAAAAGAAGGAGCTTTCTGCTCTTTCTCAGGGAGTAATAATGACTGCAAATTCCGGAATTCTGAAATCAATATTTTTAACAGGGACGGCTGTTCTTCTGCTTGCGGCTGCCTGCCAGAATCCTCTGGTAGGTCTGGGACCGCGTGTTGATCTGGATCCGCCGACAGGAACAATCGGCGGTCCTTTTTCCGGGGCAGTTGCCAGCGGCGATTATGTCAGCGGTAATATTCATCTGCAGGGTACAGTGCAGGATGACACAGGCGTACAGGCTGTCTGGGCCGTTATTAACGGACAGCAGGTAAATGGAACCGTTAATACCTCCAATGGAACCTGGGATATTCCTGTTGATACCGCCGCGCCTGAATACGGAGGAGACGGCGCAAAGAATTTTAAAATTTATCTGCAGGATACTTCGGGACGCGTTTCCGATCCCCCTTTGAGCATGCTGCTGTATTTTGACAATACACCTTCGGCCATTATGGTAACTTCTCCGCATATCGGGTACATCCAGAACCGGCAGACAATTGTTCTGAAAGGAGAAGCTTACGATCCTCTACAGCTTGAGGATGTATGGATTGAAAAAATTATTTTTAAGCAGGACGGTTCTTCCGTTATTACAACCCTTTACGAGCATATTAAATACGATGCAGACGGCAATATAAACCATACCCCGGGTACCGATGTGCTGGGCGGCGGTGAAATTTTAAATTCAGGAACTCCTGATACCTGGCTCTTCAGCATTACCCACGGACAGACAGGTGCCGGCAGACTGAGTGTGGTGCTTTCTGCCAGGGATATGGCAGGAAATGAAGGACGTACAGTCTGCTTTTATCAGGATTTGGTTAAAGTAAACAACAATGCCGGTCTGACAGTTGCCGATTTGTACAACCTTCTGGATCCCAACGTTGATCCGGCCGATCTGGCCGGTTTAACTATTCAGCCTTCCGATTTCAGCACCACTTATGCTGCAGGATTTCTTCCTTCACAGAGTCTGACCCTGAAGTTGACGGCTGAAGATTCCGGCCCGGTTACAATTGACGCCCTTCCCCTTATGATGGATATGAGCGGGGATAATCCCGTTATTACAATGCTGCGGCCTGAAGAGGACGGAAGTACAACCCTGGGTGAGGGCGGAACCATTTACGGGTCCATAAGCGATAACGTAGAGCTTAACGATAACAACATTACAATTGAATTTGAAGACAGTGTGGGAACGGTTGTTCACACTGATACCCTTATTTCTGATGACGGAGGGAGTGTTCCCGGGGCTCACGTTCATGTTATTGATGCCCAGAATGTCAACTTTTCCTATCCTCTGCCGTCCTTTCTCCCGGACGGAGATTATAAGGTTAAAATGGTGGCTGAAGATGTCCAGGTTCCTCCCAAACAGAGCGCGCTGGCGCCGGTGCCGTTTAAAATTAACAAGGCGGTTCCCAATGTAACACTGACAACAGTTCAGGGAGAAGCTGTCAGTACCAGCCGTACTGAGTACCTGAAAGATACAGCGGGAAATCTGGAGGGAACCATTACCAGTTCTTCAACCGGTAAAATTGTTATTAAGTATGACGGAACAAATCAGTCTCCTGAAATAACTTATAATGAACTGACAACAAACTGGAGTTTTGCCTTGTCGGCCCTTCCGGCAGGCACCACATCTGTGGATATTACTGCCACTAACGATCATACAGGGCTTTCCAGCGCGGACCGGGTAACACTTATTCTGGATACAGCAGTTCCGGTTTTGGAATTTATTGACCCGCCGGAAACGGAAATGCTGAAGGATTTTCAGGATCTCCGTATTTCGGTGAGCGATAACGAAGCTATTGAAGAGTTCACATACACAATTGGCAACGATCCCTCTCTTCAGGGAGTGGTTGATTCCTACGCAGGCGGTGTGCCCCAGTACACGTCCTCTCAGGGCACCGTTTCCGGCCGATATTCGGCAACTGTAAGAATTAACACCCTTTTGTATCAGAATCCGTCTGCGGCTTCTGATAACGGTGACGGCACCTGGGACATACCCATAAAAATAGAACTTAAAGACAAGGCCGGAAATACGGCGGCAGAAACAAAAACCTATACAATAAGAAATGTTCCGCCTGAAGTAAGCATTATCTATCCGGTAGAAGATAAAATGTATAACGGTGCCGTAACGGTTTCAGGTTCGGCCATTGATGACAGCGGAAAAAAAGTTGACTGGGTAAAAGCCCGGATAGACGTAACCACTCCCCCCGGCGGCACTCCCGACTTCTCCACCGATCTTTCCGGTTTTGCTCTGGGAGCCGTTGTTGATGTTAATGGTCTGGCTCCGGGAGGAGATGAACCTTTTAACAATGAGTCAACCGAGTTTACTCTTGACGGGCAGTCAAGCTGGGAGTTCACTTTAAACAAATCAGGCAAGCTTTACGACACGGACGGGGCCGGTGGGCATGAAGGCGATATCTGGGTAAAGGTATGGGCCCGCGATCAGATTAACGGTCTTGAGAATACAGCTGTCAACGGTAAAACCAATCCCTCTCCAAATGAGCTGGATGTTTATTATTTTCACTTTGTACTCAATAATTCGGCACCTGTTGCGGCCATTACAGGGCTTCCGGGCACTGATGGGTACATCAGCAGTAAAACCGGAAATATAACCGGTAATTTGACAGGTGACGGCGCCAACACACTGGAAATCAGTCTGGACAGCGGAGCCAGCTGGCAGGATGTGCCCGGCAGTCCGTTTGCCGACCCGGTAAATACGGCATGGACTTATGATATTTCCGCCTGGCCGGGCGTTTTGGCGGAAGGTGCTCATACGGTTATGGTAAAGGCCACCAGCCAGGGAACCGGTTTTTCAGGTTTTGATCAGAAGAACTTTATGATGGACACAACGGCGCCGGTACTTCATTCCTACAGTCCGGGCACTGCCGACTCCATAAAGAACGTTGTCAACCTGCGTGTAACCCTGAAGGATAACGGAGAACTGGACACCGTAACCCGCAAAATCGGTTCAGACGCGCCGGTCAGTCTGACGGGCGACGACATGTACTCGTCTGTGTATGAGCTCAATACCCTGCTTTATCCGGATGGAAATCTTCCGGTTGTCATTACAGCTGCTGATAAAGCCGGCAATTCCAGTACCTTTACACTTTCCTACACTGTGGATAACTCCGGAGACACTCCGGCAGTGAACATTATCTATCCCATACAGGACAAGATGTACAACGGAGCTGTTACTGTTTCCGGTTCAGCCATTGACGATGACGGAGAAGTAGCCTCTGTTGAGGTGCAGATTGATATTAACACGGCTCCGGGAGACTCCCCGGACTTTGCGGATGCCATTCCCTTATCTCTGGGCGCGCAGATAGACAGAGACGGAAGCGGCTCTGATCCGGCGGCGGTTGTCACTATTAGCGGAAATGAAAGTGCTTTCTACACACTTTACGGAACTTCCGGCTGGGAGTTTACACTTAACAACCTTGGAAAACTTTATGACACCGATGGCGCCGGTCCTCATGAGGGCGATATTTACGTTAAAGTTATTGCCACCGATCCGGTAACAGGAACTTTGAAAGGCGAAGCGGTCCGTCATTTTATTCTTAATAACAACGCGCCGACAGTTACCATTACTTCCCTGCCCGGAATTGACGGCTATATAAACGATACAAGCGGCAGTATTGCCGGAAATCTCAGCGGTGACGGTAATATTCAGCTGGATATCAGTCTGGATAAGGGCAGTTCCTGGCAGCCTGTCAGTACGTTCAGCGATCCGGCCGGTGCCGGCTGGACCTATCCGCTTTCTTCCTGGCCCGGCGGTCTGAATCCGGGGCCTGTATCCGTTTATCTGCAGGCTAAAAATAATGCCACGGGTCTTTCCGGATTTATTAATGATAACCTGATTATGGATGTTGAGGATCCGGTTCTTGTTTCCATGGATCCTGCCGGCGGTTCTACTGTCAAAGATACCATTACCCTGCGTTTGAACATAAACGACAACGGACAGCTGGCTCTGGTTACCCGTCAGATTGGCAAAAACGGCATCCCGGTCAGTCTTGGAGCCGGAAACCTGTATTCTTCTTCTGTCAGCATTGATACACTGACAATGGAAAATCCGTCAGCTTCCAACAATCTTGGAGGCGGTTTGTGGGAGCTGCCCATAACGGTTGTGGCAACAGACAAGGCCGGCAACAGTGTAACGTTTAACCGGACTCTGACCATTAACAACACCGACAACAAGCCGATAGTAACCATTATTAATCCCCAGCAGAACGGACGCTACAACGGGGAAGTAACTGTTACCGGAACAGCCACAGACGATGACGGCCCGGTTCAGTCGGTACAGGTCCGTATCGATCTGAATACTCCCGACGGCGGCACTCCCGACTTTGCCGATACGGTAACCATTCCCGGCGGCGGAACCATAGATTTTGACGGGAGCGGGGGGAACGCGCCCCTGAATACCATTGACGAGAGTACCTGGTACACTGTGGACGGAACCTCCAGCTGGAATTTTGTTCTGAACAGTGCCGGTAATCTGTACAGCACAGAAGCCGGCCATACCGGAGATATTCATATTGAGGTAAAGGCAGTTGACAACACAGCACAGGCCGTCGAAAGCAATCCGGCAGAATCACTGCATTTTACTCTGGATGGTACGGCACCCAAAATAACAATAACCAGTCCGGTTATCGGCGGATACATCAAAGACACTTCCGGAACCATAGACGGAACAGTTGAGGACAATGAGCCTGTAACCATTCAGATAAGCCTGGATGACGGCGCCCACTGGCGTGATGTAGCGGCACCGCCGCTGAATTCAACGGTTACCACCGGAACATGGAGTTACAATTACAGCGACTGGACGGCCCTGTACGGAAACTTCCCGGAAGGCGCCATTCCCATTCAGGCCCGTGTAACAGCCGGGGGCGTTACCAGCGCAACCAACAGCAATGTCATACTGGACTCTACTTCTCCCGCCGTGGAATATCTGACACCGGCTCTGGGTGAGACGGTGAACGGTGTTGTCAAGCTGAAAATTCTGGTCAGCGATGCAGGCGGTGCTCTGGATACTGTTACCCGTAAAGTGGGACTGAACGGACCGGTGGAAAATCTGCCGCCTTCCGAGCTTTACTCTTCGGAGCTGCCCATTATTACTCCCGACTATGAAACACCCCTTATGGCCGTGGAAACTCCCGCGGGTTCCGGTATATGGCGGCTGCCGGTGGAAGTAGTGGCTGCCGACAAGGCCGGAAACATTACAACATCGAATACTTACTACTTTGACATTGATAACGACGGAGACAAGCCCCGGGTCAGTGTTATCTACCCGGTTGACGGTGAAAAATATGGAGGAGAGGTTTCTGTTACAGGTATAGCCCAGGATGACGACGGCAGTGTTGCCGAGGTACAGGTGCGTTTGGATTTGAATACCGCACCCGGCGGAACACCCAACTTCAGCGATACTGTAACCATTCCCAACGGCGGAACCATAGATTTTGACGGAAGCGGCGGAAACGCCCCGGTAGGAACAGTGAATGAAGGCACCTGGTACACCGTCAGCGGTACTTCCAGCTGGACCTTCAGTCTGAACGGAGCCGGAAATCTTTACGATACAGATGGAGGCGGAATGCACGAAGGAGACATCCATGTCCAGATACGGGCGGTTGATCCTGTTAATTCAACTCTGTACAGCACAACGGAAAATCTGCACTTCTCTCTGAGTAATACCCTGCCCCGGATAGACAGCATCAAGAAAGTGGAGGGGGCAACAGTAACAGTACTTAACCGGAATGACTATATTTCGGGTACCGTAATGCTTGAGCTGAACGTCAGCGACGATTCACAGGTTGACAAGCTGGAAGTGAGTTTTGATAACGGTGTCAGCTGGCAGGATCTGGCTGTAACACCCGCGCCGGTTGTTTCGGAAAATGTTTCTGTGGATACCACCACGGCGGTTGCCGGCGGAAACGGAATTCTGTATCTGAAAGTGAGGGTGCAGGACAACAACTCCCCTGTGCCCTATACAACCATAGAATTCCTTCCTCTGAACGTTGATAACAACGCGCCTCAGGGGGCCTACACCGGCGCCATGCCTCTTGCCGGAACAGCGGCCAAGCTGCAGGGAGAGGCAACCGATCCTTTGGGCAGCATTGCCGGAGTGGATTATGTAGAGGTGTATCTGGAACGGGGAGGACTCATTTACAATCCGAAGAACACCACCTACACCTACGCGGCCAACGCGAACGCGGGAGATATAGCTACCGAGCAGACCACCTTTGGTCCGGGGAACTTTTACCCGGTTAATCCGACAGGACCTGGTGTCATTATTATTAACGACATTGATGAAAACGGAAATGACGCAGGAGGCAGCGGCGACGGAGACGGCTATAACGAGTCGTTTACCTTAAGCGGCAGTACCCGGAACTGGTGGGCCGAAATTAATTCGGAAAACATACCTGACGGAACGATCAACGTCCATTATGTTGTTGTGGATAAGGCCGGTAATAAAACACACTACGTCAAAACCGATGCCTCCATAGCCAATCATTCTCCGGTTATTTCCCAGGTGGAACTGGGAACAGACGTCAATTACAGCGGCAGTGTGGATGTTACTGTCGGTAACGGCGAAACGTTCCGCTACATTGACGGCAGCGGTGTGAATGGAGGAGGAATTTTTTACTCCGATTTTAATTCCAGCCTGAACGGTATAACCGTGCGGAACAGCCGGCTCTTTGTTAATGCAGACGCGCTGGCCGGCAGCGGAAACGGAGTTCTGAGCTGGGAACTGTACGCGCCGGGGAATCTGGGCGGCAATTTAATTCTCAGCGGCAGTTCCGCCACAGTAACATCGAACTTCCCTGCTGACGGGGCCGCGCGGCAGTACACCCTGCGCGTAACAGATTCAGCCGGCCTGAGCGATGAGCTGATAATTCTGCTGGGAATGGATAACACCGATACAAGCCTTCCGGCAGTTGTTCTGGCGGACTTAAACCTGAACCACAGCCCTGTTATTGCGGCCCGGCCCGGTGCTGACAATTACGGCTACGCCGTAAGCGGATATAACGCCGCCGCAGCACCGCGGTGGACTGCCGCAGCTTCCGGCCGCCTTGTTCCCAAAGATGAGAGTATCCATAACGGTACGGATGCGGATGTCAGCGGAAGCGTTATTGTTTCAGGCGAAATATCCGACGATAAAGCGCTTAATTCTCTTGAGCTGACCATTACGGGCTATAACGGCGGTTCCGGTACCGGTGTTCCCTTTACCATCCTTGACTGGAATACAGCCGTTAATGACGGTTTGAAGGTGGCTTCGGGTGTTACAGGTACGCCTCATATAGCCGAACAGAGTCTTACTGAAAGCGGCGGTCATATTGTGAAATGGAGTTTTGAGTTTGATACCGCTGCTATTACCGGCACGGCTGCAAATAATATCCGTGTTACAGCTGTGGCCGCGGATAAATCGTCTAACAGTAATACACCGTCGAACGATATTACACTGGATAACTACACCATGGATGTTATGCCCTTTGTTACCGATATTGTGTTAAGCAACGCGGCTTACACGGCAGAGAATGATATTCTCCGGACAAAACTGGGGCGCTGGCCCGTTCGGGATAACTCTTATCTGATTATCAAGGGTTTCAATCTGGGAAGCACAGTGGGTACTGTCAGCAGTAACGGTGCCGGTACGGCGCCCGCTTCACTGACAAGTCCGGCAGCAGCGTTTAGCGGCGTTACGGTGTCAGGTTCGCGTCAGTCTGTTAACGCCTGCGCCAATATTACAAACTCGGGCTGGCTTATTATGACCACCGGCGGCATTCCCCTGATGAACTACAGCCTGCCGGCCTCCATGCTTACAGAATTTGATGAAGATGACAGCAGTAATCCCTATCACAGCTCCGACGGGGAATGGACCACAGACCGTTACCTGCAGGTGTGGGATGTGTCCGGACAGATGAGCGGCTCAAACAGTGCCGTATGGGGCCGCATGGACTCCAGTCCCGTCAACGGGAATTTATATGCTTCGTGGTCGGAGTACAGTAATTCGAATTCCTATTTTGCCATTGGAGGCGGGGGCAGAACCCAGATCTTCCATAAGTACGATCCTCCCGAATATACCGACATTGCATTGAACTCTGCGGGAATTCCCAACATTGTCTATCTGGCTAATTTCTATGGAGGCGGCTCCTGGGCAGGCGGCGGTTCCGGCGGGCTTTATATGTCTATCGGCGGTACTTCAGCCCAGTATATTATTGACCGGTTCCGATACGATCAGGAACTTTACCAGTTCAAATGCCCCAGGATAGCCGTCAGGGGAAGCGGCGGCAGTGCTTATTCGCATATTGCCTACTACGACAACCATTCAAGAGCGCTGAAGTACAGCCGGTTCCGGGGAACAACAAACCAGATCGGTTATTCTTCAGCGGACAGCAATATTATTGCCGGAACACAGGCTCAGGACTCCACGGATGTGGGTGCTCATAACGATATTGCTCTGGATTCTGCCGGGCGGCCTGTTATTGCCTACTACGATACCGGCAATTCCACCCTGCGGGTTACGCGGGCCAGTTCGGCCACGCCGGCTGCCGGTTCCGCGTCCTGGCATGATCAGGCTGTTCTGCCGGACAACAGTTATGTGGGACAGTATGTGAGTATACGGGTGGACTCAAGCAACAGAATCCATATTATTGCCTATAAAATTTCAACAGGCGATCTGCTCTACTTCTCGGCACCTGAGCCGCCGACAGTGAACGACGATTATGTCTTTGACATTTCCGGCCAGGAAGTTGATGTAGACGGCAACATGGGGGCCTATGCGTCCATGGACCTTTGGGGCGATGTTCCTGTTGTGGGTTATGTGGATTCTTCCAATGCCGGAACTTTCAGAGGATTGAAGTTTGCCGTACTGGAAGGCACGGTCTGGGAACACGGTACAGTGCCTCTGCTGAGTACTGTCAAGGCTGAGCCTGTCGCGGCTGCCGGTAACAATTCCGGTTCTGCCGCGTACTCATTCGGGCTGGGCTATCATTCCGGCAATTACCGCTACACGCGGGTCAGGCCGGAGTAAGGACAGCAGATAATAATGGACAACAGGAGAACAAATATTATGAATGGATACACCCTTCGCGCGGCTGGACTGATGGCACTTTTAACGGCCGCCTGCCCGCTGTTTGCCGGAGGACAATCCGAGTCCTTTCCCGGGGAGCCGGTGAAGGGAAAAACACACTGGAGCCATTCTGTAAATCTTTCCGAAATGGAAGAAGGAAAGTACAACATTATAATTGAGGCCACTGACGAGGCCGGAAATGTCCGTATGGAAGGGCCTTACGATTTTTTTATTGATCAGAAAACGGATATTCCTTCTGTTTCTGTTGCTCATCCGCAGCCCGGAGCCCGGGTGGGGCGCATGCTGCCCATTATCGGTACCGCGCGTGATGATGACCGCATAGCCCGGGTTCTGGTGAGTCTTAATAACGGTCCCTGGCGTCCGGCCTCCGGCGGCGAGTCGTGGTCGGCCATGGCGGACGCGGCTGCTCTGGGAGACGGTCCCCAGTACCTGGCTGTAAAATCCGTGGATGAGGGCGGTCTGGAGAGCCCTGTTGTTACAGTACCTTTTCTTGTTGATACCTCTTCTCCTTCCGGCGGTGTTACCGATCCGGTTTCCGGGGCCAGGATTTCCGGCAAAAGCGAATTTTCGGGGCGCATGTCTGACCCGAACGGCATTGAATCGATAGAAATTTCGAAAGACGGGGCTGAAACCTGGGATAAGCTGAAATTTTCCCGGGAAAAAGAGACGGGAGATGCTCTTTTTAAAGTTACCCTTGACAGCCGGAAACTGGATGACGGTCCTCTGGTCTGGTGGCTGCGTGCTGTTGATAAACAGGGCAGTTCTTCATCAGTGCCGTTTCTGTTTTTTGTTGATAACAAAGGGCCGGAAATTTCACTGGAGTATCCTGCGGCCGGGAAGGAAGGCGGTATTCCTCCGGTTCCGGGAAATGTGTTTCTTGCCGGTACGGCGGAAGATCAGTCGGGAATAGCTTCATTACAGCTTCTTCAAGGTAAAAATGAACCGGTCGATATTCCTGTTATTCCCGGGAATCCCTGGTGGTATGTGTCTTTGAACCTGTCGGGGAGGAAAGATAAGAAAGCGAATTTTGTTCTCCGGGCTGTTGACGGAGCCGGTAATGCTTCCGAGATTAAGTTAACAGTACCTCTGGACACAGAAGCCGATAAACCCCTGCTGACAGTTGATGATCAGGCAGAATCCGGCAGCAGAACTTTTGCAAAAGGAAAAGCGTATCTGACAGGTGTTTTTTCGGATGATGACGGAATGGGCGCCATTCTCTGGAAGGCTGGAGAGCTTTCCGGGAAGCTGGAAAATGTGGAGCGTGCCTGGCGTCTGGATTTGCCGGATTTACCGGTTGGAACGGCGGATCTGGAATTGGTTCCTGAAGACGGTTTCGGTCTTAAAGGAGTTCCTGTAAAACTGCGTTTCCGGGTAGCGCCGCCCGCGCCGCGGTTAAGTCTGGACTATCTGAAAGACAATGATGCTGAAGATTTTATTCCCTGGACACCAGGTGCTGTTGTTTCATCTTCCGGGGCGTCCATTGCGGGTTCGGTTAGTTCCGAAGTTGTAAAGGATGTTAAACTTACCTGTACGTTTTCCGGAGAAGAGGCTGTTTCTCTTTCTCTGAAAACGGATCCGGAGGATCCCCTGCGGCGTCTGTTTCAGATTCCTGTAAAAAAGGGTACGGAAAGCGGGCAGAAAGTTTTTACTCTCCGGGCCGAGGATCCCTTTGGCGGAGAATCTGTTCTGGGTTCCGGCTTTTTTGTGCAGGGGCTTCCTGATGAATCCGGCACCGTGCCGGACCCCCGCCGGGGAAGCGCGGCTGTAACTCTGGCAATGCCCGATCTGCGGGAAAAAGACGGTGCCGGCATTCTGCGCGCTGATCAGCCGCTGCAGGGCTGGACCTCCGGAGCCTCCGTTTCGGGAGCCCGCCTGGAACCGGCAAGTCCTTTGCTGGTGCTGCGCGGTAAGGGAAATTCATTTTTGATTGAGAGTCTTGCTCCCGGAATAAGCGAACCGGTCAAGGTTGTTCTTTCCGACGGCTCCTCTTCCCGTCCGGTGCGGATTGTTACCGATCTGGAAGCCCCCCGGTGGGAAATAGATACCCCTGTATCCGGGTTCTGGTCGAACGGCTCTGTTCCAATGAGCGGCACTGTTGTTGATGAGGGCGGGCTCCGTTCACTTTCCTGGTCGGTTAAAGGCGGCCGGAGTACTGCCCTTGATTTTGAGGAGAAGGGAAAGGGTCGTTATACTTTCCGCGGAACAGCTGAACTTTCCAGGCTGACGGACGGCGAAAAAATTCTGATTTTTTCTGCTGAAGACCTGGCAGGAAACATTTCTGAATATGAGCTGCCTTTTATTCTGGATACCCGGCCGCCCGCGCCGGTTATGGTTGTACCTCCCGGTAATTATTCTTCCGGAGCTCTCAACACGCTTATTTATGATGTGCAGGGCAGGGAAAGTCTGGAAGAGGTTTCACTGACCGTTGACGGAAAAGACCGTATTAACGCGGAAATGGATTCATTGTACGCTCTGAATCTTAATCTGGCCGATTATGATGCAATACCGGAAACTCTATCTGTGCGCTTTGTTGACAGAGCCGGCAACAGTTCGGAAGTTGTTCCTTCTCTTGTTTATGATCCGGTGTCAGACAAGCCTCTTACCATGCTCCAAACTCCTGTTGATAACTCTGTGGCCCGCGGCCCTACTGATATTTCAGGTATTGTTGTTGATGATGATGCCATTGCGGCCGTGTACTGGAGAATTAACGGCTCGGAATGGAATAAGCTGCCGGGTGACGCCTCTTTTCAGACAGATCTGCCTTTAGATTCCCTTGCAGACGGCGCGCATTTTCTGGAAGCGTATGCCGAAGATGCCGCCGGAAATGCCGGTGAAACAGATTCGGTCTGGTTTTCCGTCAGCCGGCAGGAACCGGAGGTTTTCCTGAGTTCTCTGGAGCTGGGTGATACACAGAGGGGGGTGGTGGCAATTACCGGTACCGCTTCCGATGCCAACGGCATAAGGGAAGTATGGATTTCTGTAGATAACGGCACCAGTTTTTTCAAAGCGGAAGGTGCATCGGAGTTTGAAGAAGAGCCGGCCCCGGATAATTCCGATAACACCGGGGCACAGGAAGTAAAGGCTCCCCGGATACTGGACAAGACCGTTATGTGGAACTATTCACTGGATACCCGGATACTCGATGACGGTGTGCGTACACTGCTGGTTAAAGTGGTGGATGGCGCCGGAGATGAAGCAGTGCTGGCCGGCATACTTGAAACAGATAACACTAAACCTTTATTGAATGTGGGAAACCCCGCAGAAGGCAGTATTCATATCGGGAATATGGTTGTTGAAGGCCGTGTGGCGGATGCCGGAGGTCTGGCCGGCTTTCATGTTTTAGTGGAGCAGAATGGAAAAACGGTTTTTGAATATTCTGATCCGGCAGAAGGTGTGTTCCATATTCCGTTTGATTTCTCCGGAATAGAGGCCGGCAAAGCCCTGCTTCTGATAGAAGCCGAAGACCTTGCCGGTAATGTTTCAACTATTACCAGAGATTTCACCATTCAGCCGGGGCGGCGGACTGTTGTCGGCGAAATACTGCTTCCCGTTGAGGGGGCTCAGGAAGGTCCGTTCTTTAAAATGGCAGGATTTGTTGATAATGCCGTTGAGTCGGATAAGGTTGTTCTTGTTGTGGATGAAGAACGGGAAGTGAAGCTGGATCTGGACAGATGGGGACGCTTCAGCCGTGAATTTTCTCCGGGTGAACTGAATGAGGGCGTTCACCGGTTCCGTGTGGATATTATCTCGGCAGCCGGAGAGCGGATAACAGGTTCCGTTCGTCAGTTCCATTACAGGGAAGGTGGTCAGTGGGTTATTATTGACGGGTACAATCCCATGGCGGCCATTGCTTCCCGGCCCCTGCTGGAAGGCCGCTGCGGATTTTACATTCCCCCGCCGGAAGCAGCCGGAAGCGAAGAAGAAAGCAAAAGTAAAAAGTTCAAGGAAAAAATCAGGGTTTTTGAAAACCTTCTTAAAAAGAACAGGCCTCTCAAGGTTGAAGTGAGTGTGGATGGAGGTTTGAGTTTCGAGAAGGCCAGGGGCCGTTCCGCATGGTCTTACCGTATTGAAACAGGAGAACTGCGGGAAGCCACTTTGCCTATTGTCGTGCGGGCCCAGTTTCCGGAAGGCTGGGCTTATACCCGGACCGCTGTCAGACTGGACAAGACACTGCCCGATGTCAAACTGAATGAGTCAATTGCCGATGGACGGTTTAACGGGAATCTGGATCTTTCAGGTACCGCAAAAGACGAGAGAACTTTGGGAGATGTTGTTGCCATACTTCGGCCGGGAAGCCTGAACCAGTACGAAGTACCCTCTTTTGTTCAGGGAATGTATTTTGATACCTCGGTAATGGGAGCGACATGGTTTAACAGCGGACTGGGTGTTACGTTCTTTGACGAGAATGTTAAATTTCAGTTGAATGCCGGCTGGGCTCCTGATGAAGTGTGGTCCATGAAAGAAAAAAAGATGCTGCCTGCCCGTGTTTCAGGTACAGCTCTTGGGGGAACCATTCTGGCCAACGTTGCCTATCTTCCCTTAGGTTATTACTGGGGACCGAAATGGGAAAACTTTTCCGTCTCTTTTGCGCTGGGAGCCAACTTTACTTATTTCACTCATTTTACACAATCCGGGGGCGGTGTAATGTCCGCGGTGGTGGGCCAGATAGAAATACCCAAAATTACGTTCAGTGACCGCAGGTTCTTTACTTATCTTTCGCCTTATATTGATCTGAGAGTCTGGATGTTTTCATCGGACGTGAATACCAAACCCTATTTTACAGGATCCCTTGGTTTGAGACTGGGACTGCTTTAATACTGTAAAAGCCCCTTCCATAAACGAGGGGGCTTTTTTGTTGCCGTTTGAAGAGATAATTCAGTATATTAAATGTGCTATGTCCAATGTCATTACTGAAGAACGCGTTATGGCTGCCCTGGCCACGGTTGAGGATCCTGAACTGCATCAGGATATTGTTTCTCTGGGATTTGTTGAAAATGTAAAGATTCAAGGGAACGATGTTTCTTTTACAGTGAATCTGACCACCCCGGCCTGTCCCTTGAAAGACGTTATCGGACAGGACTGTGAAACAGCTCTCCGAAGGGATATTCCGGAAATTTCGGGTGTTAATTTAACATTCGGTTCCCGGGTGAGACAGTCTTCTGATCTGGCAGAAAAAGGGGACATGCCTTTCAAAACCGTTTTGGCCGTAGGGGCCGGTAAGGGCGGAGTGGGGAAATCTACTGTTGCCGTAAATCTGGCTGTTGCGCTTGCCGCGAGCGGTGCTTCCGTGGGGCTTCTGGACGCGGATATTTACGGACCGAACATTCCGGCTCTTTTATCCGTTAACGAAGCACCTCAAAGTAACGGACAGAAAATTGTTCCGGTAAAAAAATTCGGCATAGAAATGATGAGTATGGGGTTTCTTGTGCCGCCGGATCAGGCTCTGATCTGGAGAGGGCCCATGATTAACAGCGCGCTCAATCAGCTGATTTTTGAAGTGGGCTGGAGTAATCTGGATTATTTTATTGTTGATTTGCCTCCGGGCACCGGCGATGCCCAGATGAGTATGGCGCAGCTGCTTCCTTTAACCGGAGCTGTTGTTGTAACCACACCGCAGGAAGTTTCGGTCAGTGATACCCGCCGGGGTATTGACGCTTTCCGCAAGCTGGAAGTTCCGGTTCTGGGCGTGATAGAGAACATGTCCGGCTCTGTATTCGGTACAGGGGGCGGTGAGAACGCGGCACTGGAAATGCAGGTTCCTTTTCTGGGGCGTATACCTCTGGATGCTTCCGTAGCTGCCGCCGGGCAGAACGGCTTGCCCCTGGTGCTTCAGGAAGATAATAATTCAGATGTTTACAAGGCTTTTGAGGAACTGGTTGGAAAAATTGCCGCCGCGGTTTCGGTTCAGACGGCCTGACCGCCTGCAATTAAAAAACCGCCGATTCCCGGCGGTTTTCTTCCTGTATAAGGCTTTAATTATTAACCGATACTTTCAATGCGGCTCAAGGCAATAGAGCGCTTTCTGCCGCCTGCGTTTACCTGAACTTTATCAGTGAAAATACCAATAACTTCGGCTTTCAGTGAACCGCCTTTAGCGCCGCGTTCGGTAAATACAATCTGTTGACCAATACGGATCTTGTCGCGGATTTTCCGTGCCTGTTCTTCGCTTTTAATGCGGAGAGCTTCACGTTCCTTGACGCGGATTTCAGAACTGACTTCTACTTTGAGCTGTTTTAAATCAGCAATGGAAAGAGGTTTGAGAATCTCTTCAAAACGCATGGTTTTTCTAGGTCTGGCCATAATAACTCCAAATTATTGATAATAAAATTTATAGCTTGATGCTATTTATTAATTATACTAATTAATATTTCCGGCAAGGTCAATAATAATGACGAAAATATGTAACGGTTTTATGAACAGTTTTTTTATTGTTTTTATACAGGCTGAATTTATCTGTGTCTTTAATATATCTTATTTCCCTGTATTTTGGCTGTGTTTGCAAAACGGTTCATTATCAGGTTAAAACAGCATGAGAAAAAACGAGAGCTCTGCTCTTTTAAAATTCCGGCTGTTTTGTATGGATTTTTTCTTTTGAATATATTTGTAATAAAATGATGTTTCATTGTACAAAGCCTGTAATTATAATGGGGCCTGGAATACTGGTTTAAAATTTATTTTCTGGAGGTATTTGAATGTTCCCGGTCCTTGCTGCCATGCTCTTCGGTATGTGTGTGGCTCTGCTGCTGCGCGGGCGGGCGGAAATTCTTAAGAGCTTAATGCCGGCTGCTGATACAGCTGTGCTGTGGGTGGTGCGTCTGCTTCTTTTTATGCTGGGATGGGATATTGGAAGTAATACCGAACTGCTTTCGCAGATTCCGGAAGCAGGTTTGAAAGGTTTTATTCTGGCAGCGGCCGGAATAGCCGGCAGCGCGGCAGCCGCCGGAATTCTGATGAAGGGATTTGACGCCTCTGCCGCCGGGCAGGAAAGCGACAGCGGAGAAAGCGGCAGGCAGCTTTCCGGACGGAAGGTTTTCAAAGACAGCGCGGCGGCAGTAACGGCGCTGGTTCTGGGCCTTCTTTTCGGCCGTTTCCTTCCGATAAGTTCTGCCGGCAATTTTGATCTTTCTGCTCCGGTTCTGTACCTGCTGATGTTTCTTGCGGGATTTGTTTCCGCGGCTGACGCGTCTGTTTTGCCGATGATCCGCCGCTTTGGAATGCGTCTGTTTCTTCTGCCTCTGGCGGTGGTGCTGGGTACTCTTGCCGGCTCTCTGGCGGCAGCCCTGTTATGGAAGGCCCTGCCGCTGAGGGAGTCTCTGGCTGTGGGGGCGGGTTTCGGTTATTACAGTTTATCCAGTTTGATTCTCCGGGAACTGTCCGGGGAGTACTGGGCTTCTGTAGCCCTTATTTCCAATTTGTCCCGGGAAGTTATAACACTGCTTGCCTCTCCGCTTCTGGTACGTCTGGCCGGGCCGGCCGCCCCGGCAGCCGCGGGAGGGGCCACGTCCATGGACACAACTCTGGGGGTTACTGTTCAGAGCGCCGGAAGGGAATGGGCGGTGCCTTCACTTTTCAGCGGTATGGTGCTGACTCTGCTTGTCCCGTTTGCCGTGAGTTTTATTATGCAAATTTGAAAGTGGAATTATTCCACATAATGCCGCGGAACACGGGGGCTTACGGCGCAGGTTATTTCATAGGGAATTGTCTGCGCTGTTTCGGCAAGGCCGGCCGCGTCAGGGCCGGCCGGATCGGGACCGAAAAGTGTTACTTCTTCGTAAACGGACAGCTCTGTCTGCTCTCCCAGGCTGACCATGCACTGATCCATACACACTGTCCCGGCCAGGGGGTAGAGCCGGTCTTTTATCAGTACGGAAGCTTTATTGGAAAGATGCCGGGAATAGCCGTCAGCGTAACCGACAGGAATTGTGGCAATCCAGGTATCCTTCCGCGCGGTCCATGTGCGTCCGTATGAAACCGTTGTTCCGGCCGGAATTTTTTTCAGGGCGCTGATGCGTGTTTTAAATTCCATTACCGGTTCCCATTTATGTCCGGAAACGGGTTCTCCGTATCCGTAGAGGGCCAGCCCCGGACGCACCATGCCGAAAGCTGTCTGAGGGCTCAGAGCCACTGCTCCGGAATTGGCCGCATGGACAAGAAGCTGCGTTTTGCAGCCGGTTTGTATTTTTTGAGCCAGTTCCCGCAGAATGTCCGCCTGACGGCAGGTGAAATTTCTATGCTCCTCAAGGAGGGAATCGGCAGCGGGAAAGTGGGTAGCCAGGCCTTTAAGTGTTAAACCGGAAGTATTGTGGATGAAGCGCGCAAGGTTTACAGCTTCTTCCGGCAGGCAGCCGAAGCGGCCCATGCCCGTATCCACCTTCAGGTGAATACTGACAGGCTGCTGTATGCCGGTTTGACGCCGCGCGGCCAGAATTGCTTCCAGATAAGGCCGGCTGCCGGCCATTATTTCCAGACCGGATTTGACAGCTTCCGGCAGTTCTTCCGGCAGTGCCGGCCCCAGAAGCAGAATGGAGCCGGAATCTCCGGCGTCCCTAAGCTGCTTTCCTTCAAAAGCTGTGGCAACACCCAGGTACTGCACACCTTCTCCGCGGAGAACGCCTGCCACCGGTATTGCCCCATGTCCGTAGGCATCGGCCTTTACGGCGGCACAGATAAGGGTACCGGGCTTCAGAGAGTTTTGAATGATATTCAAATTCCGTCTGAGGGCGCCCAGATGTATTACCGCACGGGTAGCACGGGGAACAGGAGAGCCGCCCTCAATATTCCGAGTCATCAGATATTGCCGCAGGTGGCTGCCATAACAGCCTTTATGGTGTGCATGCGGTTTTCCGCCTGATCGAATACAAGCGACTGCCGGGAGCGGAACACCTGATCGGTTACTTCCATGGAATCAAGGCCGTGCTCTTCTTTTACCTTTGCGCTTATTTCCGTGTTGGTGTCGTGAAAAGAAGGAAGGCAGTGCAGAAAAATTGTATCCGGCTTACCGGTCTTTTTCATGAGTTCTTCATTAACCTGATAAGGTTTGAGCAGAGCGATGCGTTCGGCCATTTTACTCTCTTCTCCCAGAGACGCCCATACATCGGTGTAAACGGCGTCGGCCCCTTTTACCGCGGAAATATCATCTGTCAGCTGAATAACAGCTCCGCTTTCCGATGCCAGGGACTGGGAGTAATTGACAATTTCATCTCCGGGGAAAAGGGATGAGGGGGCTATACTAGTAAAATCCATACCCATCTTGGCAGAACCGATCATCAGTGAGCGGGCTACGTTGTTGCGGGAATCTCCCACAAAGGCCAGTTTCAGCTCACGGAAGGGCTTGCGGTGATATTCCTGAATGGTCATTAAATCGGCCAGTATCTGGGTGGGATGGTACATATCGGTGAGGCCGTTCCATACCGGTACGCCGGAGTAGCGTGCCAGGGCTTCCACAGTTTCCTGTTTAAAACCACGGAACTCAATGCCGTCGTAATAGCGGCCCAGAACAATGGCCGTATCTTCTATTGATTCCTTGAATCCCATCTGGCTGTTTGTCAGAAATGTTACGCTGCCGCCTTCGTCATGGACAGCCACTTCAAACGCGCAGCGGGTACGGGTGGATGTTTTTTCAAATATCAGAACGATGTTCCTGCCCTCAAGGGTACGGCCGGGTATGCCGGCGCGTTTTTTGGCTTTGAGATCGATGGCTAAGTCGAGAAGATACCGGATTTCCTCCGGAGTATAATCGCGCAGAGTAAGCAGCGAGCGGCCTTTAAGATTAACAGGCATGTGTATTTCCTCCGTTAGGGAAAAGAATACCGTCTTAACGGGCCGGGAGACTAGAGAGTGACGGGCCCTTTATTCCGTTTCGGAGGCATGCGTGTTCAACTCTTGGAGGGAAAGGTTAAAATCGGTATAGTAGTCGGGTTCCAGGAGGGATCAAATGAAAAATCAGAAGATTATGAGAATGGTAACGGTATGTCTTTTACTGTCAGGTTTAACAGCCGCAGTATTTGCCATGGGCGGCAGCGAGGGCGGAACGTTCCCCAATAAAAACATTACTTACATTATTCCGTTTAACCCGGGCGGTCAGTCGGATATTACGGCACAGTATCAGAAGCCCATGCTGGAAGAAGCCCTGGGTGTGAATGTGGTTGTAAAGCATACACCCGGTGCCGGCGGAGCTGTAGGGTGGAGTACTCTCTCCAAATCCAGTCCCGACGGTTATACCATCTGCGGGAATAATCTGCCGCACATTGTTGCCCAGCCCATGGTACGTGAAGATGCGGGTTATGCTACAGCGGATCTCAAGCCTCTCTACCTGTTCCAGACTACTCCCATAGGTCTGGCGGTATTGAAAGACAGCCGCTGGAAGAACCTGGATGAGTTTGTGGCCTACGCCAAAGCGCACCCCGGTGAAATAACCATTGGAGGTTCCGGAACCTACAGCGGGCATCACATTGCTTTTCTGATGCTTCAGCAGCTGACCGGAGCCGAGTTTACCTACATTGCGTCCACCGGCGCGGCTCCTTCTGTAGCCAACTTCCTGGGCGGACATACCGATGCACTTTTTGCCAACTCCAACGATCTGGTTTCTCACAATAAAGAACTGAACATTCTGGGTATCGGTACAGAAGATCGGTTTACACTGCTTCCCGATGCTCCCACTTTTATGGAGCAGGGACTGGACATGACCAGCGGTATTGACCGGGGCGTCTGTGTTCCCAAAGATACTCCCGATGATGTTGTTGCAGTACTTGAGGCCGCGTTTAAAGCAGTCTGCACCAGTCCGGACTTTGTTCAGAAAATGGAAGAAATGGGTATGGTTGTTCAGAACAAAGGTGCTTCTGAATACAAAGCCTATATTGAAAAAACAGAGAAAAAGTACCGGAAGATACTTGAAGAACTGGGTATCCTCTAGTTCCGGATTATCCTGAGGCCTGAGAAACTGGAGGTGAGCCTGTGCTTACAGACGCGTTAGAGCTGCTGCTGACACCGCTGAACTTTCTAATTATTACTTCCGGAGTAGCTGCCGGAATTATAGTCGGCGCTCTGCCGGGATTGACAGCTACAATGGCTATAGCCCTGCTGGTGCCGTTTACGTTTGGAATGAACGCTGTACACGCACTGGTGCTGATGGGCGGCATTTACTGCGGAGCCATTTACGGCGGAAGTTTCTCGGCCATTCTTATTAATACTCCGGGTACCCCTTCGGCCATTGCCACTACTTTTGACGGGTACGCAATGGCCCGTAAGGGGGAATCTTACGGAGCTATTATTACGGCCACCATTGCCTCGGTTTTCGGCGGGCTGATTGGTGTTCTGTTTCTTCTTTTCCTTTCACCCGTGCTTTCCCGGGCGGCTTTGAAATTTGGGCCGCCCGAGTTTTTCTGGCTGACAGTTTTTGGACTGACCATTATTGCCACTTTGGCGTCAAAGTCGGTTCTGAAGGGATTGATAGGCGGCGCTTTGGGCCTGCTGATCAGTGTTATCGGCATTGCGCCCATTGAAGGTTCAGTCCGTTACGCCTTTGGTTCGGTGAGCATGATGAACGGTATTTCCCTTATTCCGGCCATGATCGGTTTGTTCTGTATTCCGGAAATTCTGGGGATGATCGTTAAAAAAGACACGCATTACAACGTGCTGCCCTACCGGAAGGAAAAAAAACTTATCAGGCGTATTTTTTTCCGCCTGATCAAAAAACCCTTTTTGCTGCTGCGCTCCGCGGTTATTGGAACCTTTGTAGGCATTATCCCCGGAGCCGGAGGAAACATTGCCGGCATGGTAGCCTATAATGAGGCGGTGCGGGCATCGAAATTCCCTGAACGCTTCGGTACGGGAATTATTGACGGCGTGGCGGCATCGGAATCTTCCAATAACGCGGAGGTTTCCGGCTCCCTTATTCCCATGCTCACTTTGGGAATTCCGGGGGCGCCTCCGGCGGCCATACTGCTGGGCGCCCTGCTTCTTCAGGGCATGCGGCCCGGCCCTGATTTGTTTACTTTTCATGGTGAAGTTACCTACGCCTTTATGCTTTCCCTTATTCCGGCAAACCTGCTGATTCTGCCCCTGGGCATTATGGGGGGAAAGCTTATGTCGAAGATTCTGACGAACATACCGGTAACCGTTCTGGCGCCGTTTGTGTTTCTTCTGTCGGTTATCGGCTCCTATGCCATTAACAACAACATGGCCGATGTGTACATTATGATTACTTTCGGTGTGCTGGGATTTGCCCTGCGTAAAGCAGGTTTCGGTCCGGGGCCCATTGTTCTGGGGCTTATTCTGGGGAGTATCTGCGAGCAGGGACTTGTTCAGGCTATTTTAATGGGCCGGGCCAAGGGTTCGGTGGGGGCCATGTTCTTTTCACGTCCTATTTCCCTGGTGCTGATTGCCTTGACGCTGGTGTCGGCTTTCTGGCCGGTGTACACATCCATTCGGGCGCGGAGGCGGAAACTGCAGGCAGTCCAGGACGCCGCGCAGGAAAAAGATATACCGGAAGGTGCGGCATGAAATACGGTATGAAACTTTCTGACAGAATCTCCACTCTGCTTATTTTGGGCCTTTGTGCTTTTTTCTTTGTTAAATCGGCGGATTTTACGGCCCTGGGCGCGCTTTTTCCCCGGGTTGTCATTATTATTCTGGCCTCGCTGGCACTGCTGCAGTTTATTCTGACCTTTACGCGCCGGAAAGAAAAGGAAAGCTTTGAGTACATGGCCTTCCGCCATGTGCCGACACTGCTTTCACTGGCCCTTATGGTTGGCTGGGCGGTGCTGATTCCCGTTCTGGGCTTTCTTGTCAGCGCCCTGATTTTCTTTCCCCTTATTACCCTTTATCTGGACAGAACTGCTCCGCCCCGTAAAAAAGTGAAGCGGGCGGCCACCGCGTGGCTTACCTCCATTGCATTCTGGCTGTTCTTTACCAAGGTTCTCTATGTCCCTTTCCCCACCGGGATTCTCTTCTAAACAGCGGCCTGTTCTTTCAGCCCCGCAGTGCTTGAAATTCCAGTTCGGCGAGGGAATAAACATGCTGCAAGCTGTATCAGGTGACGAGCGATGAATTCAGGATGGTGGACTATCTTGCATTTTGTATGCTTTCTTCCTATGGGGTTCCTCATAAGGAGTTTTTCTAAGTACAAGTGGTGGCATTTCGCTGTGGCAATAGCAGGACTCATAGCAGGTCTGATATTCATTGAACCAAACATGTTATAGTTAATCCTCTCATAAAAGGACAGACCGTTAGTTAAGAGCGACTTCCCCTCAAATAATTTATTAGCAATTAGCAGATCAAAAAGGCGTTACTATTATCACCGGAACCTTGTGGAGATCCCTTACCCGGAGTTTTACGTGTTTTACAACGGTGAAGAAGCGTATCCGGTATCCAAAACGCTGCGGCTTTCTGAAGCCTTTAAGGTAAAGGATGCTCCGGTTAATCTGGAGTTGAAAGTAGAAGTGATAAACATCAACACTGAAAAGCACAGTCAGATACTGGGTAAGTGCCGGCCATTGGAAGAGTACAGCCGGTTTGTGGAGATAGTGCGAAGGCATGTAGCTGCTGATAAAAACACAGGTTTTAAGAAAGCCATAGAAGAATGTGTAAAAAATGGTATACTGAAAGAGTATCTTGGGCGAAAGACCCGGGAGGTAATGAATATGCTGAAAGAAGGGTATAAGATCAATTCCATATCAACATGTACTGGTTTGTCTCCTGAAGTTATTCGGGAATTACAGGAAAAACATTAATAATTTTATTTGTCGGTATAAGTAATATGAATGAAATCAGGTTGTCAGTCGTCATCGTTATCCTTGGAATTTTTCTTGTCGGATGTGCGGAGAAACAGGAGCCTTGAGAAATTACAGCTCCAGAATCAGCGCAAGAGACTGAGAGTGTTGAAGCAACACCTTTAGAACCAGCACATGTTCCCGAAAGGATAGATTTCATACCCTTGGATTCGCCAGTTGATAGGCGGAGTCTTTATTTTATTCCAGAGGTTAAGCAAATAGAGGAATTTTTTAAAGGAGACCTGCTACGCAATTTTGTCGCAAAAGAAACAGAAGACAATACAGTCATTCTGGAAAACACAGAGGATAATGATAAATATGTTGTTGTGCGTAATAATAAAATGCACAAATTTGAGTATTTTGTTGACGGGGTATTTCGGCAAGAATATTCGATATCCTATACAGATAACGGTGCACCGAATGAGATTGTATCAGTTTATCATTCGCCGCAAGATAG
>PDWI01002655.1_pt1 | contig 26536 bp, 25 predicted proteins | sample 1430891 | NCBI WGS metagenome assembly PDWI01 (sample SAMN01162508, study PRJNA174530) | Oral metagenome, whole genome shotgun sequencing project. | biome: Marine environment; feature: Marine mammal; material: Swab sample of the gingival sulcus; isolation source: swab sample of gingival sulcus...
ACCTCCCTTTTGTTAATGAATTCTTTGCAAAATCCATTATATCAGAGAGGTTCTCTTTTTTTACTTATTTTGTAACATATCTATTATAACCTAACATTTTTTGTTTTTTTTTGTTTTTTTTACCAAAAACAAAGCCACTAGGCAAACCTATTGAAATAGTTTAGGTTTAAAGGGTTGATTTTACCTTTTAAAATACTCGATTTTTTAAAACATTTGACATTTCTAGGTTATTTGTCTAAAATGACTTCGGGAATAGATGGGTTCTGGTGTTCCCTCCGGTCTTCAAAACCGGTATGAGGCGTTAAGAGCGTCTTAGGTGGGTTCGATTCCCACGTATTCCCGCCATTTTTCGCTAATAAAATTAGCACCTAAGCACGTTTGTACGGACATTCGCCCTCCTCATGTAGTTTTTTGCTACACTTACGTCGAATTACTTGCTCCTTTAAGTTTCTATTTTGTTATCTGCAGATAAATGCTTCAGTCGAGTAGTTACTACACTCCTTCAGCATTTTACTCGATAAGTTTGTGAAATTCTCAAAATTCCTGCGTAATTTGGTGTTAATATATTTTGACTATATAAACTAAATCCACCATTTTTACATGGTGGATTTTTTGAAGTGGTACTATTCTCGTAACCTTTTTTTATTCACAACTTTTCACAGAGGGAATTATATTACAACTTATCCCTAACAGAATTAAGTTTTTGGTTCATACTTGCATCTTTGTCTCTTCTGTCGTCTATTTTAATAGATGTAGAAACCCTCATAGCTCCTTCGCCAAATGGAACTTCATGTACCTTTCTTATAAGGGCAAATATGTCATCTAAATCGCCCTCTAAAATCGTCCCCATAGGAGTTAGCATATACTTTACATCAGTTTGCTCTGCAACTAGTTTATGGCAGTTTGCAACGTATTTGCTCAAACTAGTTGTAGCAGTCCCCATTGGTGATGTCGTGAATTCTACTATAGCCATATCTCGCTCCTTTCAGCTGTATGCTTACTTCATCTTCTTTATCTTGGTGTGCCAAATTTTTTCAACCTTTGTAGCTCTAACCCTCGCAGGCATTTGGAACCCAGAGCCTACAAGAGGTCTAACATATGACCAATAGGCATCCGTTACTCCATTGCCCTCTTCATTTATATATTCATCTGGCATATGCCTTGTTTTTCCAGCAATCTCCTCAAGAGGTTTTAAAACGTAGTTTACAGCGTAATCGCCAACACGTTCTATACAAACAGATCCGTCAGTCATACTGTCTACAGCAAAGTGAACTGCCCTTTCTCCAACCTCTCTAGCTTCGTGCTGGTCTACATCTGAAACACAGCCCATAAAACTCCTCTGCAAGTAACCAAAGGTGTCACTCCTAACCCTAGGTATCTTTAATTTTTCTTTTACTTCTTTTGCCAAAAGTTCCCCCAACACTCCTGTTCCAGATAATTGAACATTACCGTGCATATCTGTTTCAACTTCATCAACTAGTTTTGTGAGTATAGGGGTTCCATCCTTATCGTTTATACCCTCTGATACCGCAACCATACATCTTCCGTACTCCTTGTAAACCCTGTCAACATCAGCTAAGAACTTTTCCAATTCAAAGGGGCGCTCGGGAAGGTATATCAAGTGTGGACCATCATCGGGATAAACCTTGGCAAGACATGAGGACGCAGTCAAGAAACCAGCGTGTCTACCCATTACAACACCTATATATACTCCTTTTAAAGCCCGGTTATCTTGATTAACGCCCATAAATGCAGACGCTACAAACCTTGCAGCTGAACCAAATCCTGGACAGTGGTCGTTCATAACCAAATCGTTATCTATTGTCTTAGGTATGTGGATCGCTATAAATTCATAATCAGCATCTTGTGCGTGTTCGTTTATAATTCTAACTGTATCAGACGAATCGTTGCCACCTATGTAAAAAAAGTACCTTACATTGTGCGCCTTCATAACTTCAAAACACTTAAGACAGTATTCCCTGTCAGGTTTAACCCTACATGATAAGAGGGCAGAAGATGGCGTAGCTGCAACCATTTCTAGGTTGTGAGCAGTTTCAGTAGTCAAATCTACAAATTCTTCGTTTATTATTCCATCAATCCCACCCAAGGCGCCGTAAACTTTAGAGACCCTAGAATATTTTTTTGCTTCTAAAACCACGCCTACAAAGGACTGATTTATCACCGCCGTAGGGCCTCCACCCTGTGCGACAAGCACCTTCCCTCTCATTTCCATTATTCAAACCTCCTTAAACACATAAAGTCCAAGTGTACATTTAGATTTTTTATGCTATAATTGTTCCCAACTAAAATAATCGGGAGGATAATATGAGTCTATATCAAGAATGGGAATCCATGACGCCTGATCCCAAATACAGGCAAGCATACCAAGAACACTGGGATAGTTTCTTCAAAAAAGAAGAAAACAACTATAAACAAATCCTAGGTTCAAAAACCACCGAGCTAAAGGGCACAGTAGCTGAGCTCGCTTCTAATTATAACATGACAGTACACGAAATGACAGGCTTTTTAGACGGAATAAACGAAAGCCTAGTAGAGCAAATCGACATAGAAACACTAGAAGAAGACACAGAAATAAACTCTACAATAGACTATGAAAAACTGCTCTTCAATATGCACAAGGCAAAAGCGGACTGGCTCTATAATCTAGAGGAGTGGAAGGATATATTTGACGAGGAAAAAAGAAAAGAAATCAAAAAAGAATACTCTAATTCTGGAACGATATACAAGGAAAAAGAACCAGGTAGAAACGACCCCTGTCCTTGTGGGAGTGGGAAGAAGTATAAAAAATGTTGCATGAAACAAAAGTAGTTCACGCCGCTTATATTCCCCTGATTTCCTCGGAATACGCCAATTTTCACCTCTCATGTACGCCTCTAGTACACTACGAGTTAAAAATTGGCTAGTTCCTAGAACTCAGGGTTTCTAAGCACCGTGAACGTTATGCTATAATATTAAAATTAAAAATTCTGGCTCGCAGTGTACTAAAAGCGTACATAAGAGTCAGAATTTTTTTAGTTCCCAGAACTAAGGCGCTCTTGGCTGTCTGAACGGTTTTACAAACCTATATATTTTTTCGTTGAAGAAAAATTAATAGGTGAGTGAAGAAGTGCTACCCGTTTGCGTCACCTATTTTTTAGTTCAATATTTAGATTTCTTTTACCATATATAATTCGTATAACTTTCACTATTCTAGTTTCATCTACCGGACTGTAAAACACCATATAGTTTCCTACAAAAAAACACCTTATCCCTTGGCTCTGCCATGGTTCTTCATAGTACAGCTTATATCTATACGGGAATTCTTCAAGGGAATCGACAGATTTTATGATTTTAGATATTTGTTCCTCAGCAGTTTCAGGGACTAATAGTTCATAGGCTATATATTCGTAAATTCCTTTTAAATCTTTTTTTGCTGATGATGAATATAATACCTTGTATCTCATAATCCGTATTCCCTACGCAAATCTTCTTTTACTTCTTCAGCTGTATATACATTACCTTTTTCAAAATCTTCAATACCTTCATTTATAACATTATCAAATTCTTCCTTACTTAGCGAAGGCAGATTTAGAGGGGGTTGTTTTGGTAATTTTACATCAAACGGAATTCCCCTTTGTAAAATAACTTGTTTTAAAAACATACCAACCGCATTTGACATTGGTATCCCTAATTCTTTAAAAATATTTTCAGCTTCCTTTTTCACATCGGGTTCTACCCTTATATATATGTTAGACGTTCTAGCCATAATACCACCTCCTTATGCGGATATAATATCACAGATGATTGCTTATAGCAATACTTTGGTGTAGCTCATTTTTTAAACTGCGTTTTTATGTGTTTTGGGCTGTTTTTAACTTGCGTTTTTATTTTTTTTATTCTATTTCTGCGCTCTAAGCCAGCGTTAATCTCTTACTTATAACTTTATTTTGTATTCTAACTTTCATTATGTTATAATACAAAATAAAGTTAGAAGGTGAGAAAATGATTTTTTTAAAAGAAATATTTAATTTAAAAATAAAAGAATTTGAGTGTAAGTACTCATTTCCAAATTATATAAACAGGAGATACAAAATACACATCGTTTATTTAGACGAAAAAAAAAGTTTTTTCATTTACCCAAAAGTGAAAATCGAATCAATGAATATACTCAAAAAACATATTGAAAAAATTAAACAAAAAGAAAAAATCCCCACTGTGGTTATCCTTGAAAAAATAACCGCGAGGGAAAGAGCAAAGTATATTCAAGCAAAAATACCTTTTATAGTTAAAGACAAACAATGTTTCCTTCCTTTTTTAGGTACATTGCTTACTGAACGCTGCGATGTAGACATTGAACCTCCAAAAAAAATAACCCCAGCCACACAGGCTCTACTCTTTTATTTCATATACAAAAAAGCAAAAGATATGTATATTCAAGATGCAATTAGCAATCTAGAATTTTCCTCTATGACAATTTCTAGAGCTGTAAAAGAGCTCGAACAAATCAAACTTGTAAAAACATATAAGGATGGTGTAAAAAAATTGATTTCTTCTGAACTGAGTTGTGAAAATTTATTCGAGAAAGCAAAACCATTTTTGTCTTCTCCAATTAAAAGGAAACAATATATTTCAAAAGAAAATCTGACCGATAATTGTATATTAGCAGGTGATAGTGCATTATCAAGGTATTCAATGCTAAACCCACCATATATCCAATGCTACGCAACGAATGACGCTAAAATTTGGAGAAAAAATAAAGATGAAATTCTAACAGATGATAAAAAACAAGCAGAATTGCAAATATGGAAATACAAACCCTGCACATTTAAAAAAACAGAAATAGATGTTCTTTCCGTTGCAATGAGTTACTTAGACGTTTATGAGGAAAGAGTTGAAAAAGCTGTAGAAGAAATGCTTGCAGAATTATGGAGGCAATTAGATGATTAAAGGTCTTGAAAGTTTTAAAAAATGGTTTAAGGAATATGAGGACCAATACATCATCATAGGAGGGACTGCTTGCGACATTCTTATGATGGATACAGGTATTTATTTCAGAGCAACAAAGGATATTGACCTAGTTTTAATTTTAGAGACAATGACACCTGAATTCGGGAAAACGTTCTGGGAATATATTCTTGAAGCAGGATATGAGCATTTTAATAAAAGTAGTGGGAAACCTCAATTTTACAGATTCAGCAAACCAAAATCAGCAGAATTCCCTGCAATGATTGAGCTTTTTTCAAGAAAAGCAGACGCCTTAGATTTACCTGATAAAACGATTCTTGAACCACTGCATATTGGAGATGAAGTTTCAAGCCTATCTGCAATTTTATTGAATGATGACTATTACAACTTCCTGAAAAAAGGGAAAACTATTATTGATGAAGTTCCTATTTTAAACACGGAATACATAATACCATTTAAGATGAAAGCATGGCTAGATCTTTCCGAAAAAAAAGCTAACGGTCAAAAAATAGATAGCAAGGACATAAATAAACACAAAAACGACATTTTTAGATTGACAGAATTAATCTATCCAGAAAACAGAATACGTGTTACAAAGTCCATATACGAAGATATACAAAATTTTATCAATAAAATGGATTCAGAAATCATACCTCTCAAACAATTAGGCATTGTAAATCAAAATAAAGAAGAAATTTTAGAAGAGCTTAAAAAGATATACTACGTGACAAAAAGTTAATGTATACGCCGTGAATATAAGCAATTTTCCTCAGTGAAAAAACTTATAGGTTTATAAAACCATTCAGACGTTGGAGAGCGCCTTAGTTCTAAGAACTCTTTTCACTGGTTAAATTGAAGTCTAGAAGAATTTGTACGGACATTCGCCCTCCTCATTTAGGTTTAACTAAACTGCGTCGGGTCTCAGTCCTATCAAATCCTCCTATCCAAACAATTTTCCTCAGCGAAAAAACATATAAGTTTGTAAAACCATTCAGACGTTCGAGAAATGGATTATCGTTTCTAGAAACAAGAAAAATCCGCTTCTTATGTACGCCTTTAGCACACTGCGAAGCGGATTTTTTCAAAGCGACAACGAAGGTCGCCATTTATAAAAATTTTCACGGTGCTTTAAAAACCCTTAGTTCTGGGAACTCTTTTCACTGGTTAAATTGAAGTCTAGAAGAATTTGCACGGACATTCGCCCTCCTCATTTAGGTTTAACTAAACTGCGTCGAGTCTCAGTCCTATCAAATCCTCCTATCCAAACAATTTTCCTCAGCGAAAAAACTTATAAGTTTGTAAAACCATTCAGACGTCCAAGAGCGCCTTAGTTCTGGGAACTAAAAAAATTCTGGCTCGCAGTGTACTAAAAGCGTACATAAGAGTCAGAATTTTTTGTATTCCCAAAGAAATCAGGCGATTATTGGACGTCTGAAACTATTTGACGAATGGCATAAGAGCAACAACCCTCGACCTCTTAATCGCTAGAGTTAGTTTTCTCTGGTGCTTAGCGCAAGTTCCAGTTACACGTCTAGGTAAAATCTTACCCCTGTCACTTGTGAATTTTCTTAGTAGTGCTACGTCTTTGTAGTCTATATGTTCTACCTTATCCTGGCAGAAACGGCATAATTTCTTTTTGTTACTTGTTCTTCTTTTATTGTAAGCCATGAGTTATTTCCTTTCATAAATCGATTATAGTTCTAACATCTATATTTATAGGTGTTTAAAATGGGATGTCGTTAGGGTCGTCAATTTCAGGGAAGTGATCGTCTAAATCTTTGTCCATCTTATCCTCTATCCCAGAATTTTGAACTCCGTAGTTTGAGTTGACCTTTTCCAAAAATTCTACACTTCTCGCTACAACATCTACAGAATAGCGGGTTTCACCATCTTTGCTGTATTTAGATGTAGAAATACTTCCTTCAACAGCTACCTTTAAGCCTTTCCTAAGGTATGTGCTGCAAGTTTCTGCGAGTCTGCCCCATACGACTACACGTATGAAATCAGCTGTTGGCTTTCCCATAGATTCAAACTCTGCTCTTTTTTCTCTAGAAAGTTTTTTGTCTACAGCTAGAGAAAAATCAGCTACAGTCCTACCCGTTCCTTGCAAAACTCTTACCCTAGGGTCAGCGGTTAGTCTCCCTATTAAGATAACGTTATTCATCTATAACTCCTTTGGATTATTCTGGGCAAACCGTCATATACCTTAGAACATTCTCGTTTATCTTGAGGTTACGCTCGAGTTCTTTTGGTAGGTTGCTGTTAGCGTTGTACTCCATAATGAAGTAGTAAGCGTCTTTTAACTTTTCTATTTCGTAAGCCAACTTCTTCATTCCCCATTCATCGATTTTGCTTACTTCTCCGCCAGTAGAAATTATGTCAGAGAATTTTTCTATTAGAACTTTTCTCTGTTCTTCTTCTAGCTCTGGTCTTAAGACCACAAGTGTTTCGTACTTTTTCATATTACTATTACCTCCCACGGGCTAAATGACCTTGCACTCCGCAAGGTAGGAAGTCATTCTGTTATGGCGAGATTTCAGACAAAAAAATACTGTCGGCAGTCTTAGCCACTTGTCAATGACAACGACTCATTATAGCAGATTAATAATGCCCTCGCAAGTGTTAAATCCCTTTAATTGACAATAACCTATGCTAATGCTAAAATTGTCTTAATTTGAACTTATTAGCGCCAATTTAAGGTAGGAATTGAAGTGGAGGTGACTATGTGTGGCATAGTTGGGTATATAGGAGATAAGGACGCAATCCCTATACTGCTGGATGGCTTGGAAGGGCTTGAGTATAGGGGCTACGACTCTACTGGGGTCGCCTATGTAGAAGATGGGGAATTATCGGTTCACAAGTACAAGGGTAGACTTAAGGTCTTAGCAGATAACATAGGTCACTTGGGAATATCCGCAAAACTAGGCATAGGTCACACTAGATGGGCAACTCACGGACAACCATCAAACGAGAACGCACATCCGCATACAAACTCAAAGAGCGATATAGCCGTAATCCACAACGGGATAGTAGAAAACTACGTAGATATAAAGGAATGGCTCACTTCAGACGGAATAGAATTTAAGAGCGAAACCGACACCGAGGTAATAGCACATCTAATAGATAAGTTTTACGAAGGAGACCTCTTAAATGCGGTATTCAAAGCTGTTGAAAAAATGCACGGTGCATACGCAATAGGGGTTATATGTGCAGATGAACCAGATAGAATAGTTGCGGTTAGAAAGGACAGCCCACTAGTAGTAGGATTGGGAGAGGGCGAAAACTTTATAGCATCTGATATACCAGCAATACTAAAACACACTAAAGACGTGTATCTTATAGAAAACGATGAGATAGTAGACATAAGAAAAGACAGTGTCACAATATATGATGAATTTGGACGCAAAGTTGATAGGGAAATTTTTGAAGTTACGTGGGACGTTGAAAGCGCAGAAAAAGACGGTTATGAACACTTCACTATAAAGGAAATTTACGAGCAGCCAAAGGGAGTAGGACAGACCTTAACCAGGAGGTTAGATGAGGAATCTAATATACGCCTAGAGGGAGTGACTATCAGCGAAGATGAAATCAAAAAAATAAACAAGATTTCTATGAGCGCCTGTGGCACAGCATACCACGCTTGCCTTCTCGGGCGCAGACTTTTTGAAAGGGAACTGGGAATTCCTGTAAGCGTAGAGGTTGCAAGCGAGTTCAGGTACCAAGACCCCATTATAGACGAAGGCACCTTATTTATGACAGTGTCTCAATCCGGAGAAACCATAGATACCCTACAAGCCCTACGTGAAGCTAAGAGAAAGGGCGCAAGGGTTGTTTCTATAGTGAATGTGGTTGGCTCTTCTATTGCTAGAGAGTCTGATGACGTGTTCTACACTTGGGCTGGACCAGAGATAGGAGTAGCGTCCACAAAGGCATTTACAACCCAGATTATGGCATTCCATATACTTGCGCTCCACTTTGCAAGACTAAGGGGAAGCATTGAACCAGATGAATACGCAAAGAGGATTGATGAATTAAAAGGCGTTAAAGATCTGATTTCAGAAACATTATTACTTAAGGAAAAAGTTCAAAAATTAGCGTCCCAATATTTCAATAAAGAAAACGTGTTCTTTATGGGAAGAGGCGCAGATGTAGATATAGCGTTTGAATCATCTTTAAAACTTAAGGAACTTTCATATATAAATTCATTTGCAATAGCTTCTGGAGAACTAAAGCATGGAACCATAGCGCTTATGGAAGAAGACACCCTAGTTATAGCATTTGCAACTCAAGATGACCTGTTTGAAAAGACTCTATCCAATATAATGGAGGTTAAGGCAAGGCATTCTAAGGTAATAGCAATAGCTAAAGAGGGTTCTGACAAACTTGAGAAGGTTGCAGATGAGGTTATATACCTACCTTCCGCACCAGATTATATAATGCCGTTTATATCAATAATACCAGGGCAGTTTTTGGCGTACTACGTTGCTACACTTAGGAATAACGATGTGGATAAGCCGCGGAATCTGGCTAAATCGGTTACAGTAGAATAACTTTAGGCTTCCGATACCGCCCCAATTTATTTAGGAATACGCCAATTTTTACCTCTCATGTACGCTTTAAGTACACTACGAGTTAAAAATTGTCTAGTTCCTATAAATTAGGGGCTCTAGGAAGCCTAAATAAGAATTACTAAGCGGTTTGAAATTTCGCTAGTTCCTAGAAATCAGAGTTTCTAAGGCGCCTGAGCGGGATAAAAACTAAAAATTGCTTAGTTCCTAGAAGTAATGGTTTATAAAAGGTTTGAGTAAGATAAAAACTTTTGCACAATAAAAAAAGATAATAAATGACAGTTTTAGACGAATTTTTTTTAATTAGGAGGATTGGATATGTTTGGAAAGATACTGGAAACAAAGCACCTTTTAGAGGATTACTACACAGTGAAAATAAAGGTTGATGATGACTACAAGTTTGAACCGGGGCAATATACAAAGTTTTCACTCCCATCTAAAGACGTTGAAAAGGGAAGTAATTTCAGAATCTTTTCTTTTTGCAACCCTGAACCAGATGGAACGGTCTTAATAGGTACTAGGTCCAGAGGAGAAGATATAAGCGATTTCAAGAAGCTTCTTCTTTCTCTAGAACCAGGCTCTGAAATAGAGATAGCAAAACCTATGGGGAGCTTTACCGTAAGAGATGAGAAAAGCCCTATGATAATATTTGCGTGCGGCATTGGAATAACTCCAGTTATGTCAATTTTGGGTAGCATAAAGAACGAAACCACTAGAGAAGTAATAATGATATATTCATCTAGAGGACAGCACATTTTTGAAGAAGAACTCAACGAGATTGCAGAAAATAACCCTAAGATAAACATAACGCTTACAACTGACTTTTTTGGGTCTATAGACGTTTTGTTAAAGTATGCTGAAGATTACCGAAATGAAGCCTACTATTATGTATGCGGTTCTCCAGACCTAGTTAAGGATATGGAAGAAAAGTATAAAGCCGCAGGCATTGAAAAAGGCAGAATATTAGCAGACAAATTTGCAGGTTGTTAATCGCAAATAATGTATCTAAGCATTTTTGGAGGGATTAAAAGTGAAAGATAAACTTCAAGAAATATACAGTAGTGCTTTAGAATCAATTAAAAAAGCCAAGGATATAGATGGCCTTGAAGATATAAGGCACACCGTACTGGGCAAAAAAGGTAGCCTTACAGCCGAACTTAAAAATCTAGGAAAGTTGTCAATAGAAGAAAAGAAAACCCTTGGAAGACTTGCAAACGAGATCAAGACGAAGGTTCAAGAATCAATAGACCTTAGAAAAATAGAAATAAGGGATAATAGCGCTGTTCTAGATTTTAAAGTAGACATAACTAGGCCTGGCATAGGCGTCAGCACGGGTGGGTTGCACCCTACAACAGCCATTTGTTACGACCTAAACGACGCATTTAAATCTATGGGCTTTGAAATCTTCCAATCAGGAGAAATTACGAGCGAACTTTACGCCTTTGACAACCTGAACTTCCCTCCAGACCACCCCGCTAGAGAATCTATGGACACTTATTGGATAGACGGCACCCAAGATAAAACGGGGGCAGAAAGGCTGGCTCTCAGACCACACTTGACAGGAGCTTCTGTGAGATACCTGAGAGAACACGGCGCTCCAGCCAGATTTGTGTACCCTGGCAGGGTTTATAGAAATGAAAATACCGATGCTAGACACGAAAGGGCATTTTTCCAATATGAGGCGCTTATTATTGAAAAGGATTTTTCCTTCTCCGCAGGGAAACTCTTGATAGATACCATACTCGAAAAGGTATTTGGAGAGAAGGTAGATACTAGAATGAGGACGGGGTTCTTTCCATTTGTAGAGCCTGGTTTTGAAATCGATATGAAGTGTAGGGTTTGCAGCGGAAAAGGCTGTAAGGTCTGCAAACACGTCGGGTGGATTGAGGTTATGCCAGGTGGTTCCCCCCATCCAAACGTATTAAAAGCTGCAGGATTAGACCCTAAGGTTTGGTCTGGATTTTATGCCAATATAGGCTTGGATAGGCTGGTTATGATGCGCTACGGAGTGGACGATGTGAGGCTCTTCCACAGTGCAGATTTAAGATTTTTAAAACAGTTTGACTAGGGGGGTATTATGAAATTATCATTGAATTGGTTAAGAGAATACGTAGAACTTCCAAGCGACCTCCCCGTAGATAAACTCGCTTATGAACTCACCATGAAGACCGTTGAGGTAGAGGGATGGGAAGACCTTTCAAAGAAATACGAGGACATCGTAGTAGGTAGGATTGAAGCAGTTGAAGACCACCCAGATGCTCATTCGTTGAAGGTTTGTAAGGTAAATATAGGTGAAGATGACATAGTTCAAATAGTTTGTGGTGGTACAAACCTATACGTTGGAGAAATGACTGTAGTTGCAAAGCCTGGCAGTTATGTGGTTTGGCATGGTGAGGGAAAACCCGTAAAGCTTAAAGTAACAAAAGTTAGAGGTGTAGAATCCTACGGTATGATTTGCGGAGCTAACGAGGTAGGACTATTGGATCTCTACCCACCTAAGGAAGAGCATGAAATAGTCGATCTGGGATCTCTAGATTGCAAACCTGGGGATGATATAGCAGACGTTCTATATATGAACGATTCTATACTCGAAATAGATAACAAATCACTTACAAATAGACCAGATTTATACTGCCATTACGGAATAGCGAGAGAACTTAGCACTATTTTTGATGTGCCACTAAAAGAGCTGCCCGAATTTGAAATTCCAAAAAATCTACCTGAGGTTTCAGTAGTTATAGAAGATAAAAAAGCTTGTAGGCGTTGTATAGGGGCGGTTATTTCCGGTGTAGAGGTTATGGAATCTCCGATGTGGTTAAAGAGCGCCCTAACTAAGGCGGGTATGAGACCTAAGAACAGTATGGTAGATATAACCAACTACATAACTTTGGCAGTTGGACAGCCATCTCACGCCTACGACAGAAAAAAGGTAAAGGGCGATTTTGTAATAAGGCGGGCAAAAGATGGAGAAGAGCTTACGCTTTTAGATGATACCGAGTTAAAGTTATTCTCCCACAACCTTCTTATAGCAGATGATTCAAACGCAATTGGTTTGGCTGGTATCATGGGCGGAAAAGACGACTCTGTATCAGAAAATACAAATGAAATTTTAGTAGAGATGGCAAACTTTAGCGATTCTTCAATTAGAAAAACGGTAAAAGAATTTGATTTAAGAACAGAATCTTCTATAAGATACGAAAAAAACATAGATACTACAAGAATAGATCAAGCCTTCCCTTTAATGTGGGACTTGTTTAAAAAGCTATTCCCCAAGGCTGAATTAACAGCCTTCACAGACATACATAATGAAGATACTAAAAACGCAGTAGTAGAGGTATCTATCGCATTTTTAGAAAAGAGAACCGGTAGAGATATTTCAGCTAGAGATGTAATAGCCGTCTTAGATAAGTTGGGCTTTGCGGCAAAGCACTGGGGAGATACCATAGATGTAACAGCCCCAAAATGGAGATCAACTGGTGATATAAGCATACAAGACGATATCTTGGAAGAGGTTTCTAGGATGATAGGTTACGATAATTTTAAAACTTCTCATCCTCAGGTCACCTTGAATTCAGCTGTCAACCAAAGGGAGCACGACTTAGAGCGAAGATTAAAAGAATACTTGGCGTTCCGTGGAGGTTTTAGAGAAATCTACACCTATCCATGGGTTGAAGACGTTTACGTAGATGCTGCAGGAATAGAGATAGAAAACCCCATCATATTGGCAAACCCTCCAGCACCTAATATGAGCAAGGTTAGGTCATCACTGGTTCCCGGACTCCTACACGCCATAGAAAAAAATTCTAGGTACTTTACAGACTTTGATATATTTGAACTTACCCAAGTATTTGAAATATCTTGCGAAAAAAATGAAAAGTCTGAGGAGAACCTACCAAGTCAAAACAGACACCTTTCCGCAGCATCAGTAGGTAAGGATGCAGAAAAGATTTTCTATAAGTTAAAAGGCATTTTAGAAGGCTTCAACAGACATGCAAATATAGAAAAGATTTACTTTGAACAGCGCCAAAAGACAAACTGGGCTGATAAAGACGCTTGGATAAACATTATGATGAGGGGCAACGTTATAGGCACTATTGGATTAGTATCAGTTAAAACCTTAGCTCTTTCAGGAATTAAACACTTAAACGCTGCTATATTTGAATTAAACGTAGAGGATTTGATACCACTTAAGTCTAGGTCTAACAAATTTACCCACCTTCCAGTATTCCCATTGGTTGAACAAGATTTATCTGTCTTGGTTTCTGAAGAGGTAACTTGGGCAGATATAGAAAAAACCATCAAAAAGAATGTCAACAGGGCAGAATTTATGGACGAATACAGGGGAAAACAGATTCCCGAAGGTAAAAAGTCTATTATGTTTAGAGTGTTTATGGGCTCAGATAAAGGAACTATGACCTCTAAGGAAGTGGACGAAGTGGTAAAACAAATACTCCAGAAGCTACACGGAGCTGTTGGAGCCGAGATAAGGGGTTAAATTAAATTATTATAGTGGTTAAAACGTATTCAAGAGGAGGTGTTTTATGAACAAAGAGGCTATTTTGAAATATGCTAAGGATTATGACAGTTTTTATTTTTACGATAAAAAGAAGATATTGGAATCTATCAACACCTTAAAAGATAAGTTTGAAGGGGTAGAGTTCTTATACTCTATGAAGACCAATACCTATATTCCTATAGTAGAAACAATACTCCCTCAGGGCTTTGGCGCTGATGCAGCGAGCCTTAAAGAAGTTGAAATAGCTAATGAAACAAATGTTTCACCAGAGATGATTCAATATTCAGCACCTGGAAAGACAGCTTACGACATAGAAAACGCAATAGAGATCTCCACCATAACTGCAGACAGTGTGAACGAGGTAAAACTAATAGACGAGGTAGCTGGAAAGAAGGGGTTAAAAGTTAAAATAGGAGTTAGGCTTAACCCAGACTTTACCTTTGACGGAGATAAGCCAATGCCATCTAAGTTCGGTATAGACGCAGATACTTTTTTCAAAATGCTTCCTGAGTTTAAGGAGTTAAAAAACATAGAAATAGTAGGAATACACACCCACTTAAAGAGCCAAGAGTTAAACGAAAACGCAATAGTAAAGTACTATGAAAAGGTATTCGCATTTAGCGATAGAGTAAAAGAAGCCTTAGGCAAAAACTTAGAATTTATAAATCTAGGTTCTGGAATAGGAATAACTTACGCACCATCAGATACCCCAGTAAACCTAGATGTACTTGGAAAAACAGCTTCTGAAATGGTAAAAAAATATAAAGAGACTTCACCAGAAACTAGGATAATAATAGAGACTGGTCGCTTCTTAGTGGGAAAGGCAGGAACCTACGTAACCAAGGTTTTAGACAAAAAGGTTTCTTGGGGGAAAACCTTTATAATACTCCACAACACTTTAACAGGATTTATCCGCCCAGTATTATCATTCGCCTTTGAAAAATTCTACGGAGAAGGAGAACCGTTTGCATACGAGCCTCTATATACAAAAAAAGATTCATTTGAAATAGTTCCACTTACTGATGAAAAGGAAATGGAAACTGTAAACTTAGCTGGTAATCTCTGTACTGCAACTGATGCAATAGCAGTAGATATATCACTACCAAAGTTAAAGGTTGGCGATGTTATAGCATTTACAAATGCTGGAGCATATTCGGCAGTAGTCACCCCAATGCAGTTTTCGTCGCAGAGGCAAACCATCCAAATCCTTTCAGATTAAGATGGGAAATAATCATCTAAATGGCGTTCACCCCATCTATCTAGGTAGTATGAGAAACCCATAGGGATGATACATTTTCTTCAAGCGCTTGCTCGTACACTCGTGCTAACTGTCTAGCCTTGTTAATCTCTAAGCCTAAGGATTTTACAAATCTTATGCCAAGAGATTAATCTACGGCTAAACAGTGGATCACTCGCTACTTGCTTAAGCTAATGCTTTCAGAAAACATATCCATCCCTATTATAATGTTTCTTATCAGCGAACAACCAAGAGTAACTAAGGTTTCACTTAGAGGATTGCTCGGGTCATTCTCTTTGGTCTAAAAAGCCACCATTTAAAATGGTGGCTTTAGTTTACATCAAACCCAAATTACGTAGTAATTTTGAGGATTTCACAAACTTTTTAAAGCTGCTTCACTGAAGAAAATTGCTTGGATAAGCTCGTTTACTAGGACCGCGACCCGAGTAAGCGTACTTAGAGCGGTACGTGACGAGGGCAAGTGTCTGTATAAACGAGCTTAGGCAAGTGATTTTACAGTGAAGCCTTATATATCCCTTCTATACTCTCCTCGATGGTAGCATTAAACTCTTCATCACTTTGTTGATATGATAGACCTTCTGCCAAAGCCCTTGAAAATGAAGCTATTATGCCTTTATTTTGGGCTAATTTTTCGTTAGCTTCTTCTCTTGAGTATCCGCCTGAAAGAGCAACAAACCTTAGGGTTCTAGGATGCTCTACGATTTCTTTGTAGAAGTTTGGCTCTGTTGGCAGGCTGAGTTTGAACATTAACTCTACGTTTTCATCCAAGGCATCTAGCTTTTCTAGAATAAACTTTTTAAGAAGTTTTTCAGATTCTGCCTTATCCTTGCTAAATATGTCAACTTCTGGCTCTATAATGGGTATTAGTCCGGCATTGAAGATTTCAAGCCCGATTTCAAACTGTTGGTCTACGATCGCTTTTATAGATGCTTCGTTGCATTCCTTTATTACAGAGCGCATCTTGGTTCCAAATATATTCCTCTCTTTCGCCCTTTTCAAAGTATCTTGGAGCATTGGTATTGGTTTCATAAGCTGTACACCGTCTTTTAGTTCAGCTAAACCCTTGTCTATCTTCAAGAAAGGTATTATCTGCTTTTCATCCCAAAGGAAATCACCTGTATACTTGTCGTCAATTTTTCTATCCATAGTCACTTCAAAGAGTATAGCGCCTAGAATTTTTTCTGAATTAAAGGCTGGAGCTTTGATTATCCTAGTCCTCATTGCATGGACCATATCAAACATTTCTTCTTCGTTTGAATAAGCGTCTTCCTTAACTCCATAAGCTGCTAGAGCCTTTGGGGTTGAACCACCGCTCTGGTCTAAAGCTGCAATAAATCCTTTGTCATTACGCATCTTTTCTAATTGTGCCTTGTTCATATTTTTTCCCTCCTTAAGGTAATTTTCTTTTTATGTGGTAATCTCAATGATGAAATCATTATACCACGTTTTATACTCTAAACATATAACAGTTAATACGTTTTAACCAACTGTTAATTAAAAGCTTTAGCACCCCACCAAAGCAAATTATATACAGACTGTCTGTAACGCCTTAGTTCTAGGAACTAGCAAAATTTAGGCTCGCAGTGTACTTAAAGCGTACATAAGAGACTGGATTTTGTGTATTCCTAAAGAAATCAGGGGTTTACAGGCAGTCTGAAAACTTTTAATTAAAATATTATAATTTTTAATACTATATAGGCATTTTATGTAGTACAATCTAACAGTGAAATACAAAAAAATAAATAAGGAGTTTAATTGATGGTAAACATACTTGAATGTCAAAACTTATGTGTCAATTACGGTTCTAAAAAGGCTTTAAAAGACTTTAACATAAAATTAGAACTCGGAAAGATAGTGGGGCTACTCGGTCCAAATGGTTCTGGAAAAACCACTCTGATAAAAACCATAATGGGGCTACTGGTCCCTGCAGGTGGAAATGTCTTGATAAACGGGATGGAGCCCTGTCATAAGACAAAGGCTATAACATCCTACCTACCCGACAATATGTACCTTGATAAAAACCTAAAAATTTCACAGGTTGTATCTTTGTTTAGCGACTTTTACGCAGACTTTGATAAAGATAAGGCTAGGTCAATGATAGACAGATTAGGAGTAGTTGAAAATAAACCCCTAAAGACCCTGTCAAAGGGTATGCTGGAAAAAGTACAGCTGAGCTTGGTTATGTCAAGGGATGCTGAACTATACGTTTTAGACGAACCATTAGGAGCTGTAGACCCAGCTGCTAGGCAGTTTATATTGGATACCGTCTTGGGACTATACAACCCAAAGGCTACATTACTCATATCCACCCACCTTATTCAAGATATAGAGCCTATCTTACAAGAAGCCGTTTTTATAAAGCAAGGAGAATTGGTTGTGCACGATTCTGCAGATTCATTGAGGAATAGAACAAATTTAAGCTTGAACGACTACTTTAAGGAGGTGTTCAAATGCTAATCAAATTACTCAAACACGATTTCATAAGCTTGATGAAAAAGCTCTTAGGTATCTGGTTAATCTTAGGCGTTATTTTTGGAATCCAGCTACTCCTTGCTGAAGATGTAGAACCCAACGTCTTTAACCCTGAATCCTTTCCAGAATACAGTGAACTAACCGTAATAGCGCTTTTAATAGGTATTATGGTTGTAACGCTATTTTTATTTTCTGGCTTTGTCGCGTCCCTACCATGGTTTAATAGAAAAATGTTCAGTGATGAAGGCTATCTAACCCATACCCTACCTGTTAAAACCTCCCAAATAGTCTTAAGCAAGGTTATAGTGGCATTTATAGCAGGAGCGATAGGCGTGCTCCTAGGTATGTTTGCAGCGTATATAATAGCAGAAAAATACCTCTTTGTTCCCTTTAATTTTATATCTAGGCTCCTCTCACTTTCTATAGGAGAAGAAGCGTTTAGGATATTTATCAGAACGATTATAGTTACTATATTTAATGGTTTTACTTTCTTGAGTCTAGGATTTTTTTCAATAACACTTGCAAGTGTTATTGAATGGGGATATAGGGCAATAAACACAGCCGTTATATTTTTAATTCTATACACGGCAAATTCAATCTTGTTAAATAAGTTTGTAGAGAATGGTACTGGAGGAGTATTTTCTATAGCATCAGAATCTGAGGTCTTACTCAACAGCGAATTTCTGATTAATATAGGAATTAAAGCAGCTGTCACAATTCTAGTTTTAGGGCTTACAACGGTAATATGTAGTAGGAAATTGAAGTTGAACTAAAGATCTCCCTAATCATCCTTGTCCGCTTGAGGTTTTGGCCATTCAATTAATTTTTCTGGAGGCCAAGACCTTTCGATTTCCTTATCAAGCCTCAACCTATAATTGCAAACCTCACCGCTTGTAGTCAAGGTCTTAGTTCTATGCAAATAAAACCCCATAGAATTTATCATAGGATAGTCTCCAAGGCATAGGTATTTGATGTATTTTTCAGCTTTTTGGTCACGATAGAATTTGCAAATCCCACATTGAAGAACATCTAATCCAAAAACAAAATCGTCATCTTCTGGTTCTACAATTCTAGAATGCCAGGAAGCTTCGTAATGTTCATATTTTTTGTTTTTATTAAATCTTTTAATAAGAAGATTTCTAATAAATTTTTTGGGAAGTAAGAACCTTAAAACTGCCTTTAAAAACTTAGATTTTTCTTTAAATAGTACTTCAAAAAACTCGTAGATTATCTCTCCAATCTCACGTTCTTTTAAACCCTTTTCTTCAAAAGTTCTTATGTAAGCTAATACAATAGCACTGCCTACTAGATTAGTTGTTCCACTGTTCTTATATCCACCCACATAAGGTATTTGAGGAATGATTTCATTATATCGTTTTTCGCTATCACTAAGGATGGCTTCTAGCTCAGCCGCAGAAAATCTTTTATTTAAAACAACCAACATATATTTTTTAAACTTATTAAAGTCTTTAATAAGTCTACCATCTGTATAAAAATCTTGTTCTGGTGTATTCACTTCCCGCCCCCTTCTTTAGTTCTATCTATAATGATCAGGGTATTTATCCTCTTAACTATACCAGCAAAAACCTCTTGGCTCAATAAACCATCTCTATTAAGTAAAGTCCGTTAGCGGGAGCGGTGCGCCTGAAAACATCTCTGTTTTTTTGCGCTAAGCCATTTTTTAGTTCAATCAAAGTCCGCCTTCCCTCATTAAAATCGAGCAAAGCTCCTACTATTATGCGAACCATATGGTACAAAAAACCATCAGCGGTTATAAAAATGGAAATGGTATCTCCAGTTTGGATTATTTTAAAATCCATTATATTTCTAACGGTGTCTTCTTTGTCAGAACCGGCTGCCATAAGGGCGCCGTAGTCTTTTTCACCTAAGAATAATTTCCCCGCTTCCCTTAGTTTTTCTACGTCTAAACCCCTTCTATATACTAAGGCATACCTTGAATTAAAAACCTGCTTTTCTTTAGATAAGACAATATCATACCTATAGGTTTTATATTTTACATTATATCTTGCATGAAAATCATCTGGAACAACTTTTACGGAAGGTATAGAAACCTGCTCGGGTAGTTGACCGTCGAGGACATTTTTAAGCCTATCAATGGGGATCTCTGTATCCGTATCATAGTGAAACCTCTGGTCTATTGCATGAACCCCCGTGTCTGTCCTAGAGGCAGAATGTATGGTTATGTTCTCTCCATATATCCTCTTTAAAGCCATCTCAATTTCCCCTTGAACTGTGGGTACTTTGGGTTGGCGTTGGAAGCCAAAATAGTGGGAACCGTCATAAGATACGCTGCAGAGATAACGCATTATACCGCTCCAAAGTCAAATAGGCTAAGGAGGCTCTTATCTATAAAGAAGCTCGCAATAGTAAAAGCTATAAATATCGTAGCAGCTATAAGGTCCTTCTTTTTGTACTTAAGAGCTCTTAGCCTTGTCCTACCCTCGCCTCCTCTATAACACCTAGCTTCCATTGCTAGAGCGAGTTCATCTGCACGCTTAAAGGCACTTACAAAGAGGGGGATGAGTAGGGGTAAAAAGCTCTTAGCCTTTTTTATTATATTTTTAGAATCAAATGAAGCCCCCCGAGCCATTTGAGCCTTCATTATCTTATCGGTCTCGTCCATAAGGGTTGGGATAAACCTTAGGGCAATCGTCATCATCATGGCGATTTCATGGGCGGGCACCTTTATGACCTCAAAGGGTTTTAGAAGAGCCTCTATTCCATCTGTAAGCCTTATAGGTGATGTTGTATAGGTAAGTAGGGAAGAGCCCATTATAAGTATCACTAGACGCAGACCCATAAATAAAGCTCTTATTATCCCCTCTTTTGTAAACCTCAAAAAGTAAATTCTAAATAGTTCTTCGCCATCCGTCATAAATAGGTTTATGAGAACTGTTATAACTATGATGTAGATTATTGGCTTTACTCCCTTTAGGATATAAGTAAAGGGAACCTTAGATAGCCTTATACATACGCCCAAAAAGAGGGTCATCCAAACTATGCTTATTGGAGATCCTATTATAAATAAGAGGGCTATATACACTAGGGTTACAAGTAGCTTTAGCCTAGGGTCCAAGCGGTGTATGGGGCTATCTACGGAATAATATTTTCCTATTGTAACATCCTTGATCATCTAATTCCCGCTTCCCTTTCTCATTTCTTTTACCTGCTCTGCAACTATGTCAACCCATTCATCTACATCAAATACCCCTGGGTCTATGTCGAAGCCTCTGGCATTTAATATATGTGATGTCTGTGTTATTTCAGGAACATCTAAACCGAGATCTATCAATTTTTGCCTATCTCTGTAAACTTCTTTAGGGGTTCCTATCATTGCTATTTTTCCATTTGACATAACAATTATCCTATCCGCTAAACGGGCTACTTCTCTCATATCGTGGGATATTATAATCGTAATCCTCCCCCGATCTTCGTGTTCCATCTTTATCAAATCAAGCATTTCGTCCCTACTCGCTGGGTCAAGCCCTGAAGTTGGTTCATCTAGCATTAGAACTTCTGGATTCATAGCTAAGACTCCCGCTATTGCAACCTTCCTCTTTTGACCCCCAGATAATTCAAATGGAGATGCCTCTCTAATATCTTTAGAATTTAAACCAACAGCTTCCAAAGCTCTAGTTATCGCTTGTTCTAAGGCATCACCCTCATAGCCCAAATTCTTAGGACCAAAGGCAACGTCTTCTTGAACTGTCTCTTCAAAGAGCTGGTATTCAGGATATTGAAACACCAAACCTACCTTTTTTCTAAGTTCACTGATATTTTCTGTCATATTGCCCACTTCATAGGAGCCCACAACAAGAGAACCGCTTTTTATTTTAAGTAATCCATTTAGCATTTGAACAAGTGTGGATTTTCCTGAACCAGTATGACCTATTATCGCTATGAATTCTCCATCAGATATTTCAAAATTCACGTCCCTTATGGCGTGAACTTCGTATATGCTTCCTTCATTATATATATAGTTTAAATTTTCTGCGCGTATTGACATATTGCCTCTACCAAATCCTCATAATCTAAAATCCCCTCAGGGATACTTATACCCTTTTTTATAAGCGCATCAGACATTTTTATTATCTCTGGAATACCCAAGGAAAGGGCTTGCATTTCATCCGTCTTTGTAAAGACTTCTGAAGGGCTTCCATTAAGTTCAATTTTCCCATTTTTCATAACTATAACCCTATCCGCAAGCATGGCTTCTTCTAAGTGGTGGGTTATTAGTATAACGGTTATTCCATCAGCGTGCAGCTTTCTTATGGTATTTAAAACTTCACGCCTGCCTATTGGGTCAAGCATGGCTGTAGGTTCGTCAAACACTATACAAGATGGTTCCATAGCCAATACGCTAGCTATTGAAATCCTCTGTTTTTGACCACCAGAAAGCTGGTGTGGAGATCTGGAAATAAAGTCGTACATTTCGACCGTCTTTAGGGATTCGTCTACCCTACGCCTTATTTCACTTGCAGGTACTCCTAGATTTTCAGGTCCAAATGCAACGTCATCTTCCACTATAGTAGCTATTAACTGGTTGTCTGGGTTTTGAAATACCATGCCACACCTACTGCGTATGGTCCAAAGTTTGTCCTCATCAGAAGTTGCCATCCCATCTACGTAGACCGTTCCAGAATTTGGAAGTAATAGTCCGTTAATGAGTTTTGCAGTTGTACTTTTGCCCGAACCGTTGTGCCCAAGTATGGCTACAAATTCTCCTTCTTGCACAGCAAAACTGATGTCGTCAACTGCTAAGACGCCATCAGTGCCGTAAGAAAAAGAAACGTTTTTAAATTCTACTTTATTCATGGGTTTTATTATAATTCCTATATCCACAAAAAACAAGTTCAGAATGCTGAGATTCCCCTGATTTCGTCGTAATACGCAGATTTTCACCTCTCATGTACGCTCTTAGTACACTCCGAGTTGAAAATCTGCTAGTTACTAGAACTAAGGGTTTCTCAGCATTCTGAAAAGATATGTTGATATTCTCCTCTAATCGGGTTTTTAATATCTTGCAAGTTTCAAATACCCACAACGCATATATAAGCAAGAAAAAATAACTTGTTCACAGTTATTTACTTCTTGATGTGATATAAAGATACCATTCAAATCAATAAAAGGGTATAATGGTTTCAGACATTAAAAAATATGAAACAAAGAATAAGGATAAAAAAATGAAAAAATATATAGTATTGATTTTAACTTTCTTATTGGCTATAACATCAATCGTTTTTGCCGTAGAAGAAGGTACAGAGTACATAGATAGAGACCCTGTGGAAATATCTGACAAGCTCTACGATTACGGAGCTATAAAGGGAAACGAAGACGGAGATTTAATGATAGACTACTACCTCAACAGGGAGGATGCAGTAGTAATCCTCTGCAGGATGATGGGTAAGTACGAAGAGGCTTTAGAATTTAAAGGAGACCCTACCTTCCTAGATATAAAAAACCCTTACTACGCTCCAATAATAGGGTTTGCAAAGAACGCAGGATGGATAAAGGGAAGGTCTAAAACAGACTTTGGTTTTGGGGATAGGATAAAGGCAGCGGAATTTGCAGTGATGATGCTCAGGGCATTAGATTACACACCCGAATATAAAACATCTTTTCCTAACGCCCTTGAATTAGGAATTCTTGAAGGTCTAAAGGTAGAAAAGAAAACCGAAGTAGTTCGTGGAGATGCATTTATAATGATCTACAACACCCTAATGCTACCAAAAAAAGACGCTAAAAGACCTATGGCATATGATTTGGGATATGAAAAAGAAGAATCTAATCCCCCACTCGCAGTTAAGTCCGTAAGCATAGACAACTTTAAGGTAGTGAGCATAGATTTTACCAGCGAAGTTTTAGAAAAATCACTGCAATCAGTTGTAATTAAAAGGGGGAACACTGAAATAGGATTTGAAAATATAATCTTGGATGGGGATGGCAAAAGCGCAAGGTTCTTTTTAATAAAGGCTCTAAACAAGGGTGCCAATGTGACTGTAGAAGTAAAGAAGAGGGAGCTAGAAGAAGACGAAGATGAAGACGATTTTGAACCCTATATGCTAGCGGTCAGAAATGCAGAAAACACTGAAGATTGCCTAGAATTTGAAGAAAAGATTATAGCACAAGACGATATAGCGCCACAGGTATTAGATATAGAATTTATCAACGCTAAGATGATAAGCGTATATGCGTCTGAACCCCTAGACTTATATTTAGGAAAGGGATATAACGGATTAAAGATAAACGGTAGTAATAGAGGAGCTATGCTCGCTGGTCTAAGGGATAACGTATACACATTCTTACTTAGCACAAAACTCGATGCTGGAATCAATGATATAGAGTTAGATTACATAAAGGACTATGCGGGAAACAAGCTGAAAAATCAGAACTTTAGCATCGAAGTAGAAGAGGACGACACCGCCCCAGCAATCGTAAGCGCCAAGGAGATAACAAGCAAGAAAATAATGCTAAAATTTGACGAAATGCTTAGCAATATAGGCTCATTTGAAGTAGATGACAAAGAGGTTATGTTCGCACAATTTGACGAATACGATAAGAGTATAGTGTATCTAATACTAGATCCTAGGGAACTAAAAGAAAAGGCAGTAAACGGAGTTAAAGTGTCATATAAGGAGCAAAAAGACTATGCAGGAAATAAGGTTGAAGACTTTGTAGATTTTACCTTTAAGGCAAGAGACGATGACACTCCTCCAGTAGCTAGAATTGCGGAAATAGACGAAGATACCATAACCATAGTCTTTAACAAACCCATGAGGTTTGATTTAGGCTGGTATTCACTAAAATCTGGCAACAGAACATTTTACTTAAATAAGCAAATAAACCCGTATGATTGGGTATCTAAGGATATGAGCGCAATAAAATTAAAACTACCGATAATAAAGGCACTAAAGGACACAGAATTTGAACTGACCCTTGAAAGGTTTAGGGATATGACGGTTAGGCATAATAAGATGGAGAAGAGCACGTTTATTTTTAGATCTAGAGATTAAGCGATGGGAATCTTTATAAAAAGGGATTTTGGGATTTACAGCCCCATCAAATTTAAAACAGACAGGAGGATTATTTAAATGATAAGAATTGCAATTAATGGTTTTGGAAGAATAGGCCGCCTAGCATTTAGAAAGGTTTTTGAAGACGACAATTACGAGGTAGTAGCAATAAACGACTTAGTACAGCCGGACCTACTAGCCTACCTATTAAAGTACGATAGCGTACAAGGTTCTTATAACAAGGACATCAAAAGCGACGATGAGAATATAATGGTTGAAGGCAAAAAGATAAGGGTTTACAGTGAAAAGGACCCTAAAAACCTACCTTGGGGAGACCTAGATATAGACGTGGTACTTGAGTGTACCGGATTCTTCACATCAAAAGAAAAATCTCAGGCACACATAGACGCAGGTGCTAAAAAGGTACTAATATCAGCTCCAGCTGGTTCAGACCTACCTACAATAGTATACGGCGTAAACCACAAGACCCTTACAAAGAACGATAAGATAGTTTCCGGGGCATCTTGTACTACAAACTGTTTGGCACCTATGGCAAAGGCTCTAAGCGAGTACAGGGAGCTGAGAACGGGATTCATGACAACTGTACACGCATACACAGGAAATCAAATGCTCTTGGACGGGCCTAACAGAAAGAACAACTTCAGGCGCTCAAGGGCTGGAGCAATAAACATAGTTCCAAGCACAACTGGAGCGGCAAAGGCAATTGGTCTAGTAATTCCAGAGCTAGATGGAAAGTTGATAGGTTCTGCCCTAAGAGTACCAGTTCCAAGCGGTTCTATCACTATACTTGACGCAACACTAAAGGATGAGACAGATACCGTATCAGTAGAGGGTATCAACGCAGCTATGAAGGCAGCGGCAAATGAGAGCTTTGGATACTGCGAAGAAGAGATAGTTTCTAGCGATATAATCGGAATGTCTTATGGATCACTATTTGATTCTACTGGAACTTTAGCAGAACAGTGCGGAACCAATATATACGAGGTCAGGGTGGTTGCATGGTATGACAATGAGATGAGCTATGTTAACCAGCTGGTAAGAACTCTAACATACATGTCCACCCTTTAGACAGGCAATAACTACCTAATTTCTTTGGGAATACAAAAAATTCTGACTCTTATGTACGCTTTTAGTACACTGCGAGCCAGAATTTTTTTAGTTCCCAGAACTAAGGCGTTCTTGCCTGTCTAAACTGTTTTACAAACTTATAATTTTTTTCGCTTTCATACAAGGTGACGCAACATGGACGGGTCTTTTTCCGTCACTGGGAAACGCGACGGAAAAAGACCCGTCCCCGTTTGCGTACACCCGTTTGGGTCCCAATACAGACCTTAAAGATTGGTTTTTAAATAAATATATTTTAACTACAAATTACGCAGGTATTTTGAGAATTTCACAAACTTATCAAGCAAAATTCCGAAGGAGTGTAGTAACTACTCGACTGAGGGATTTATGCGAAGATAAGGAAGTGAAAACTCAAAAGAACAAGTAATTTTACCAGTGAAAAAATTTCTAAACTAGTTCAAAAACAACCATCTCAGCAGCATCACCTTTTCTTGGACCAATCTTGATGATCCTAGTGTACCCGCCGTTCCTACCTTCGTACTTAGGAGCTAGTTCGTCAAAGACTTTCTTTGCTGCTTCCTTATCTCCTAAGTAGCTGATTACTTGCCTTCTAGCGTGAAGATCGCCTCTTTTACCT